>Ga0216301_1000174_pt1 | contig 18377 bp, 21 predicted proteins | sample 4hB_Boncat_minus_FD_156203 | JGI IMG/M metagenome (GOLD analysis project Ga0216301, IMG submission 156203) | Terrestrial sediment cell enrichment communities for BONCAT metagenomics from Utah, United States - 4hB_Boncat_minus | ecosystem: Environmental > Terrestrial > Deep subsurface > Rock...
AACGGCGCCAATCGAAAACGGCACGGCATAGAACATCAGTGCTCCGTACTCTTCAGTCTCGAGCGCTATGAAGGTGAAGAGGCCACCCGCCACCGCACCGGCGAGCATGCTCAGCAGGTCGAGCCCGAGGTTCCGGTACTTCATCATCTTCACGATATCATATATTTCAGTAAATATTGAAAGTAATGCGCACCAGACTTTATGATGGTCGGAGCCAATTCAGATAGGAATCAGTTCGTCCAAGAACGGCGCAGCTCCGCCCACTCCGCCTCGTCCGTGGTGTAGTCGGCGAAGAGAGCGATGCCGGCGAACACGCTTGCATCGGCCGTTTTGAGAGCCAGTCCCTCTCGCACTCCTTGGAGGGCCATTCGGAGGTTCTCAGCGTGCGAGTTGTGGGAGAAGGGGCCCTCTTCGTAGGTTGGGACTCCCATGAGCACCCGGCACTGGGGGTTCGCGGCGGCGACGGCGCGCGTCACTCGAGCCGTGTTCTGCGCCATCAGCCAGGAATAGGCGCGGGGGAAGTAGAGCCCGGTGTCGTAGCCCATCACCGCGATCTGATCGCACCGGCGGGCGACCTCGCCGAAGTACCCCTCGCTCCAGCCAAATCCGCTGATGGGCGGCGGCATCCAAGTCGGCACCGCGACCCCGAGCGGAGTCCCCGGCGGAAGGGCCGCCCGGGTCTCTTCCAAGAGCTTGAGGAGGTGGGGGTCGCGGTCCGGGCAGATCTCGTAGTCCCACTGCACTCCCTGGAAGCCCGCCTTCTCCACCAGCCACACCGCCTCCCCGACCATGCGCTGGCGGACCTTCGGGTCGGAAAGGACTACGTCGCCCTCCCCCTCCGAGTTGCCCGCGTAGATCCAGGCGATCCTCCTCACGGTGGGAGCGAGTTGCGCCATCCGGCCGTTCAACGTCTGGGCCTGGACCGGATACCGGAAGCGAAGGCTACCGTCGCGCTTGATGTAGCGGACGTGGAAGTAGGCGTCTCGGATGCCGTGGCGCTTTAGGCGATCGGCGAGCGCCGGAATCTCGTCCGGCTTCCGCTCGCCGAAGTACCAGGTGTAGCGAATCCAGGCCCCGTTCTCCCCTCGATCCAGCTGGGGTCCCTCTACCGAACTCCAGCGAGGGTAGAGGTGGTAGTCGGCAACCGCCGCCGTCAGCAGGACGGCCGACGCGATCCCGATTCTCTTGAGCCAGCGGCGGCGGCGCGACATGAGTGGTGCAACAGCCGGCGAATGGGGAGCGTGCCCAAGACGTTCCTCCAGTCGGGAACCGTTCCTCGTGCCGGTCCGGTAGAGGAACTCGATGGCCGTTTTGCCCTTACTTGCCGCCCTGCTTACCCTCTCCGCTCCCCTTCAATCGAATGCCCCATTGCCCCGCAAGGGCTGGTTGGGCACCCAACTCGCGCCGGTCACCGCCGAGATCCGGCAGAAGTCCGGCGTGGCTTCTGGCGGTCTCTACGTGCCCGGAGTCGTGCCCGGCTCGACGGCCGAGGCGGCGGGGGTTCGGGTGGGCGATGTGCTGGTCAAAGTTGGCGGGGTGGCCATCACGGCGGCACCCCAAGTCGCGACCGCCGTCGGAGCCGTCCCCGTGGGGCAGAGCCTGGAGATCGAGGTCGTCCGTGACGGCAAGCCGCTGACGCTGCGGGCACCCGTCAAGACCCGGCCGGCGGAAAAGGGCGAGAACTACGAGGTCCTTTACGACCAAGTGGTGAGCAACGGCCACCGAATCCGCACCCTCGTCAGCCGCCCTAAGGCGGAAGGGAAGCGTCCGGTGCTGTTCTTGGTCCAGGGAATCGGCTACGTTAGCCAGGAAAACCCGATCACGGGTCCGAGTGGGTACAGCCGCATCCTGAAAGCGTTCTCCGATAAAGGGTTCGTGACGGTGCGGGTGGACAAGCCGGGGCTGGGGGACAGCGAGGGCGGACCCGCGAACAAGGTGGACTTTGACCGGGAGCTGGACGCGTTCCGGCAGGCGCTCGTCGCGGTCAAGAAGTACCCGTTCGTCGATCCGGACAAGGTCTTCATCTTCGGCCACAGCATGGGCGGTGTCCATGGGCCGATCCTAGCGAGCGAGATTCCCGTGCGCGGCCTCGCCGTGTACGGCACGATTGCCCGCACCTGGATGGAGTACATGGTCGAGAACAGCCGCCGTCAGGCGGCGCTCGCGGGCGAGACGCCCGCGAGTATCGACAAGACGGCCCGGCAGCTGTTCGCGGCGAACCATCTTCTGTTCAACGAGGGGCTGAGCGCGACCGAGGCGAAGACGAAGTACCCGCAGTACGCGGAGGGAGTCGACAGGATGACGCCCGACGGCGAGACCCTCTCCGGCGTCTACATGGGCTTCTGGAAGCAAGCCTATGGCAAGAACATGGCCGAGTACTGGAGCAAGGTCGACACGAACGTTCTCTCCATCTGGGGCGAGAACGAGTTTATCGCCAGCGAGGCCGACCACCCGATGATCGCGCAGATTGTGAACAAGAACCATCCGGGTAAGGCGGAGTACCTGAAGCTGCCCGCCACCGACCACGGGTTCTTCAAGACGACGTCGACGGAGGACAGCTTCAAGGGCTGGCGCACTCCCGGTCCGAAGGAGATCAACCCCAACGTGATCGACGCCCTCACGAACTGGGTCGACCGCATCCTGGCAAAATCCTAGCCCATGATCGATGAGGGCCTGGTTGTGGGGTCGGTGTTCCACCGACCCTCGAGCGAAGCTCGAGCCCTCCGCCTCTTTATGCCGTTTAGGTTGGTGGCCTCAAATTGATGCCTCTTCTCCCAGTGAGTCTCCTAGCACAGGATTGAGGCTCGGACTGCGTCCGAGGGTCGGTGGAACACCGACCCCACATCTTAGACGTTTGTCTTATAACGGAGCCGCCAAACTCTCCCCGTGGAGCCAGTCAACCCTCACCTTGGCCCGCATCTACGCGGAGGAAGGCTTTGAGGTAGCGTTGGACGATCTGGTCCAGCCCCAGGGGTTCGAGGAGAACTTAGCGCCCAATCTGGAAGGACTGCGGGTCGTCCGGGTCTCTCTCCAGCCTTCGCTGGAGGAGGCGCTGCGTCGGAATGGGACGCGTACCCAAAAGCCGTTCGATCCCAGTCTGCTCGACGGAGTCATCCGCGAAATGTACGGGGTCTTGCCCAACCGCTGCCGAACAGCCGGAAACTGGCTGATCGTCGACTCGACGCACCTAAGCGTTGAGGAACCGGTGGATCGGATCCTCGCTTCGGAGCCGAAGCGAGGATCCGCCAGAGGGGAAGATCAGCCTCGGTCGTAGGTGCCGACGCTGGGCGGGCTTAGGGCCGCATCCGAGTTCGCGCCGGGAACGGGATGGATTCGCTCGTTGAGCTCGCCGTCGAAGTCGTCTTTGTTGCCCGGGAGCTTGCCGCCGTCGATGGCGATGTCGCCGTCAGCGGTCAGGACCGGGTTTTGCTCGTCGTCGCGGACGCCGACGCCACCGATGCCGTAGTTGCCACCGGGATCGCCCATGTGCTGTTCGCCTTGGACGACGTCTTCGGTAACTGGATCGGGTTCGTGTCTCATGGTTGCCTCCTGGTCCGCCTGGTCGGCGGAGCCTTGATATAGGCTTAGACTCCGTCCCAGGACCCACGTTCCGAACGGTCGGCGGGCATCCAGTACGATTCCCACGGCTCGGACTGGTCTTTGAGGGTCATTACCATCATGAATTCGCCGCCGTTCCAGTAGGCGTCCTCGAACCCAAGGCTGGAGTAGAGCCGGTAGACGCCGTGGTTTCCTCGGGCGACGCCGATGGCGATTTCCTTGAGCTGGGGCTCCCTTTTGACCTCGTCCAACCATTGCCGCATCGCCGTCCGCCCGTAGCCATGGCCCTGGAAGCGCGCGTCGACCATCAGGCGCATGACCACTATGCGGTCCCGGTCCGGCCCGTGGTTGAACATCATGAAGCCGACCATCTGCTCGCCCGCGTAGATAGCCTTCGGGACGAGTACGAGGTCAAGAAGCTCTCGGCAAATTCCGTAATGGGCCTCCACCAGGGACACGGCGGGCGAAAGGGCAAAGGCTCGTTGGTCTTCCCGTACTTGGAGGTCCACGCACTCCCGCCAGTTGTCGACGTCGATATCGCGCAGGGTCACCTCCACCGCCCCCAGTATGGAATCTAGGGCTGGATGCAACTTATGCCCCGGCACCGTCCGTAGTGCGACGTAATGAAAGCCCGTTTTGCCCTTGTTACGGCCCTCCTGGCCCTTGCCGCTTCCGCCCTGTCCGCCGATCCCGATGTGGAGAAGCTGCTCTCGAACATGCGGGAGGCCTACAAGTCCGTAAAGACGGCTCAATTGACGGTCAAGCAGACCCAGTTCCTCGAGGATGAAAAGGCCGAGTTGGAGGCGGTGGTCAGCTACAAAAACCCGGAGAAGATCCGGATGACGGCCACGATCGGCCCGAAGGAGATCGTGCTCCGCTCGAACGGGAAGAAGATTCGCATCGACGGAGCCCAAGACGCGCCGGTAGTCGAGGACGTCGACATGGAGCGATTCCCGATCCCGTTCAACCTTGAGACGATCTGCTTCTGGGACTACCAGCGCCAGCTCTCTACGGACGAGAAGGCGAACATGCACGAGAGCGAGCTCGTGATCAAGACGGACGAGGAGTGGAACGACAAGAAGTGGACCGTGCTTGAGGAGACGGTGCGCGGCGAGCAGAAGGTGTTCGTGCGCTACTTTATCGACCCTAAGACGAACCTGATCTGGCGCACGGTGGTGGCCGACCTGGACGACAAGGACAAGCCGGTCCAGGACAACGTGGTGCTGAAAATGGAGACGGGGGTCGAGCTTGAGGACAAGCTGTTCGAGGTGGAGGAAGGGCTTTAGGGTCTTTGGGTCGTTTGGTCTCTAGGTCGTTAGGGATTCGTTCATTTGGGCGACTAGCTCGACCTGGGACTGGGCGAACTGGTCTAGCTTTTCGTTGAGGCTGGGGGCGCTGACCGAGAGGATGCGGACCGCTAGGAGGCCGGCGTTGCGGCTGTTGCCGATGGCGACGGTCGCGACTGGGATGCCGGCGGGCATTTGGACGATGGAGTAGAGGGAGTCGACCCCGCCCAGGGCTTTGGTCTGGACGGGGACTCCGATCACCGGGAGCGTCGTGAGCGACGCCACCATGCCGGGTAGGTGGGCGGCCCCGCCCGCGCCCGCGATGATGACCTTTAGTCCGCGCTCCCGGGCGGCTTGGGCGTACTCCACCATGGCGATGGGAGTCCGGTGCGCGCTCACCACTCGGACTTCGTGAGGGATGCCGAACTCGGCCAAGACATCGGCGGCCGGCCGCATCGTCTCCAAATCGCTCTTGCTGCCCATGATGATGCCGACGACCGGTTCCATGGCCGAAGAGTGTAGCCGTTTGGGAGTGCGCGAAGCCCTTCGCGCTTTGTCTTTGCCCACGGAGTGGGCGCGGCTCCGCCGCATTCGAAAGCCCGAAGGGCTTCGCGCACTCCCAAATTAGGTTGCGGCTTCGGCGATGGCTTGGGCGTACCGGCGGCTGGCGCCGACGTTGGCGCGAACTAGTTCTCGGGCCGCCGCACCCATGGATTGGCGTTGTTCGGGGTGGTCGAGGAGTTCGAGGAGCGCCTTGGCTAAGGACTCCGAGCTGTCACAGACGATTGACGCTCCCGCGGCTTGGGCCATGGCAGTGACGTCCCGGAAATTCTGCATGTGGGGTCCGTGAAGGACCGGCTTTCCGTGGGCGAGTGGCTGGAGGAGGTTCTGGCCGCCAAGGTTGGCAAAGCCACCGCCGATCACCACGACGTCGGCGATAGCGTAGACCTCGCTCAGCTCCCCGTACGTGTCGAGGATTAGGTAAGGCCCCTGCTCGTTCTGGGAGCGCCGCGCCACCTGCCCGAATGCCGCCTCCACCTCCCGAGCAAGCGAATCGACAGTCTCCAGGTGGCGGGGGGCGTGGACGACCCAAGCGCGGTCGGGGCCGACCCGCTTCAGGGCCTCCACCACTAATCGCTGCTCGTCCTCACCGCGCGTCGAGCCCACCACCACGACCGCCTTGCCCTCGGGGATACCAAGGTCGCGCCGCCACTTCGCCGGATCTGCCTCCAACCCCTGCACCGCTTGATCGAACTTGCAGTTACCGAGCACCTCCGCCTCTTGGGCTCCTAGGGCCTGGATCCGCTCGGCGTCGGTCGGGCTCTGCATCAGACAGCGGTCCACCTGCACCAGGAGCGCCTGATAGAAGCGACGCAGCTTCATTGAGCGCGGGAAGCTGCGGTCGCTGATGCGGCCGTTCACGAGCACGGTCTTGGCATCGAACGTTTTGGCCGCCCAGAGGAAATTCATCCACAGTTCCGTCTCCATCACCGCGACGACCTTCGGACGGACCCGCTGCATCGCCGCCAGTTGGAACCGGGCGACGTCGATTGGAAAGTAGACCAAGTGGTCGTAGAGGTCCACCGCGTGCTCCCGCGCCGTCCGATGGCCGCTGCTGGTGGTGACGCTCAGCACGATCTCGTGGTCGGGCAGCAGGCTCCGCAACTCGCGCAGAATCGGCGTCGCCGCCACCACCTCGCCGACCGAAACCGCATGGAACCAGACGCGCTTGGACTCCTTAGTCGATCGAAGCGGGTAATCCCCCTGCCGCTCCTTCCAATTAGGCTTCTCGTTCCGCCGCCAAGCCCGGTACAGCATCCACGGCACCCAGAGGGGGGAGAGGAGGGTTAGGAGGAGGTTGTAGAGAAGGAACATCTGGGGGAGTTTTGGATTTGGGATTGCGGATTTTGGATTGTTTAGAGCTTCTTCCGAAGGGTACGGATGCTGGCGACGACCATGGCTAGAACTTGGGCTGACTCAGTTGCGAGTTCGGCGGTTGCTTCGGGCAGGAGCAGTCGTCCCAGTTCGGCCAACTCGAGCCAATACAGAACTTCATCGGCTTCCTCCTCGACGATTGCCAGCTTGGACAGCATGTCGGGAGTGCTTCTGGCTCGGCAGGCAGCGCGATAATTGGCACCCACCGAGGTGCCGCAGCGGACTAGCTGACGGGCAACAACCTGACCCGCCACGGACTTCGGAAACCGCTCAGACAACTGGATCGAAAGGAGCCCAACGCGCTTAGTCCGCCGTTTGAACTCCTCCTCATCCACGACTAACTCTACTCAGGCTGACTTCCTTCCGAAATCCAAAATCCGCAATCAAAAATCCAAAATCCCCACCACCCGTTGGTACGCCTCCACATACTTCCCCCGCGTCTTCCCAACAATGTCGTCCGGCAAAACCGGGCCCGGGGGTTGCTTGTTCCATCCGCTGGTTTCCAGGTAATCGCGGAGGAACTGTTTGTCGAAGCTGGGTTGGCTTTTCCCGGGGTGGTAGGTGGTGGCGTCCCAGAAGCGGGAGCTGTCAGGGGTGAGGGCTTCGTCGATCAAGATGAGGCCGTCGTCGGTGAGGCCGAACTCGAATTTGGTGTCGGCGAGGATGAGGCCGACGGTGGCGCAGTGCTCCGACGCTTGGCGGTAGAGCTGGAGGGTCCAGTCGCGGGCCTGCTCGGCGACCTCCCGGCCCACCATGTCCACGGCGCGGGCGAAACTGATGTTCTCGTCGTGCCCTTCCTCGGCCTTGGTGGCGGGGGTGAAGATGGGGCGGACGAGTTGGGCGGACTCGGCCAAGCCGACCTGCAGGTTCAGGTCGTGCACGTCCTCGCCGTGGGACAGGTACTCCTTGTACAGACTGCCCGAGATGTAGCCGCGAGCCACGCACTCGATGGGGAGGGGCTTCGCCTTCTTCGCGATCATCGCGCGGCCGGCAAGCTCTGGCTGCGGCTGCTTGCAGCGGGCCTGAACCTCGGCATCGTCGACGGAGATTTTGTGGTTCGGGCAGACGTGGGCCAGCTTGTCGAACCAGAAAGCGCTCATCTGGGTGAGAATTCGCCCCTTGTCAGGAATGCCGTTGGCCATGACCGCGTCGAAGGCGGAGATCCGGTCGGTGGCGACGATCAGCAACTCGTCTCCCAGGTCGTAGACCTCCCGGACTTTTCCGACGCGGGGAGGAGGCAGGCCGTGGAGGGCGGTGTGCAGCAGAGCGGGCATCTTCTGATTTTGGATTGGGGATTGCGGATTTTGGATTGTCCGGAGGCGACATTCGCCACAGGTTGCGGCAGAACAGGGAGGCGAACGATGTTCGGGGATGTTTTCGAATGGTGTGGACGGTCTTTACAATCCGCAATCCCCAATCCAAAATCCGCAATCATGCTTGACGCTCAGCTCCACGGCCAGGTCCTTAACCAGGCGTTGCCTTACATCCAGACCTTCCGCGGCCAGACGTTCGTCGTCAAGTACGGCGGCAGCGCTATGCGGGACCCGGCGGTGGTGGAGGGGGTGATCCGCAACGTGCTGCTGCTCCAACTCGTGGGCATCCGGCTGATCCTCGTTCACGGAGGAGGGCCAGAGATCGACACGCTGCTGGCCCGGTTCGGGCTGGAGAAGAAGACGATCAACGGCCTGCGCGTGACGGACGACGCGACGATGGAGGCGGTCGAGATGGCACTCCTCAAGGCTAACAAGGCGGTGGTTGCGGAGATCCAAAAGGCAGGAGGACGGGCGATCGGCTTATCCGGCCGCGACGCGGACATGCTGCAGGCGTGGCCGATCTCTGAGGAGTTGGGCCGGGTGGGCGAGGTCGTCCACGTGGACCCCGCGGTTCTCAAAACGGCAACGGACGCGGACCTGATCCCGGTGGTCTGCACGGTGGCGACGGACAAGGAACGCCGGCCGCTGAACGTGAACGCGGACAGCGCCGCCTCCGCCATCGCGGTCGCCCTTCAGGCGTCGAAGCTGATCCTCATGACCGATACCGACGGCGTGCTGGCGGACGTGAACGACCCCAATTCGCTCTACACCCAGCTTTCAACCCAAGAGGCCACCGGCATGATCCGGGACGGTCGCGCCGCACGAGGGATGATTCCCAAGCTGGAGGCCGCGGTCGCCGCGGTGGACGGGGGCGTTTCGTCGGTGCACCTGATCAACGGTGCGACTCCCAACGCCCTGCTGATGGAGGTCTTCACCGACACTGGCATTGGGACGATGATGACGGCGTGACACCAGGACTTAGAGCGGTTCCAGGTGGCCGGTGAGCCGACCGCCTTCCCATTCGTAGATCCCCGCAAACCGGTTGTGCGAGCCACCTTGGCAGACATAGGTCTGGCCGACCTGGACCGGCGTCTGGACCACCGAATGCGAGTGACCGCCGAGGATGACGTCGATGCCGGTGGCCTTGGCGGCTAGCTCGAGGTCTTGGCGGTGGCCGATGTGGGTTAGGGCGATGAGGAGGTCCACGCGGGGCCGGAGCTCTTGAGCGAGGCTGATGGCGGTCGGGATCGGCGGGTCCCAGAGGTAGGTGCTGAGAGACTGAGTTTTCATCCGCTCGGTGACCATCGGCACCATCACCGCCAGCACCCCGACCCGGACTCCTTCAACGTCGAACTCTAGGGTACGGGGGAGGGGAAAGCGGCCGTCTTTTCGGTGGAGGTTGCCGCACATCACGGGGTGCTCGGCTCCGGCAATCTTAGCGTGGAAGGCCGACTCCATCACGTGCGTCTCCCGGTTGCCGAGCACGCTGGCGGTGCACCGCAGATCCCGCAGCAGGGGCCATACGGGCTCCGGTTTAAGGGGGATGCCAAGGTTTCCGGTCTTGATGCAGTCGCCGGTGTCGAAAAACAAGTCGACCCCTTGCCGAAGCTCGCGCAAGCGTTCGAACCGCGCTGGCGTGAGGGTGCCGTGCATGTCGTTAGTGTGCTGGATTCGTATCGCCATGGCGGTTAAGGGAATCGTAGCGGCCTCTTGGACGTTATAATCCCTGACGAAGGGCGGATCGCTCTTCTCAGAACAAGGAATCCTATGAAGAAGCTCTCTATCCTTTCGATCATGGCGCTCGCCGTCTGTGGCGTTGCGGTGGCTCAGACGAAGCCCGCTGGCAAGACCCCCAAGACCATCAACTGCGCCGTTATGCCCGATGATCCTGTGGACGTCGCGAAGGCCACCAAGGAAAAGATGTACGCCGATCACAAGGGTCGCCGCTACTACTTCTGCTGCGCCGGTTGCCCGGGCCGCTTCAAGTCCAACCCGGCCAAGTACGAGAAGGGACCGAGCCTTCCTACCCCCAAGTCGGCGAAGAAGTAATTCCTGACGCGTGAGGCGTGATGGGTGACACGTGACCAGACGGTGGTCCATCCCCATCACGAGTCAGAAATCACGCGTCACCCATCTACGAACGAAGAAGGGCTCCGGCGGTAACCGCCGGAGCCCTTCTTCGTTCGTAGAGCGGCTTCCTTACTTATTCGCGGCGCGGCTGAGGACGTCGATGATCAGCATCAGCGCCATGAAGGATCCGCCGAGGATCAGCGTCCACTTCGAGATCTGGTCGTCGAAGCTGGCCTTACCCTTGAAGCTCGTGCGGACGCTGCCGCCGCCCGACATCGCGTCTCCCTTGCCCGTGATGAGCACGAGAGCGGAGAACAGGATCGCGACGACGATGCCCAGTCCAAGGGCCAAGTTGTAGATAACGTTCACGGGTTTAGATGCCTCGAAGGCGTAGAGTGTACCAGTGCCAAATAGGGCCTAGGCTAACGGCCCCAGATCGATGCCCACGAGGGCGGCGATTCCGACAATAAGCCCATAGCAGAGGGTGCTTCCGGTGATGACGTGCAGCATTCCGCTGTTCCAGATTCGGATCGGGATGCTGGCGGTAGCGGCCCGGCTGGCTAGGTGACGTTCCAGCAACTGCTCGCCACTCCGAATGCCCATGCGGATCTGCTTGTCGCTGGCGGGGCGCGTGGTGATGAAGTACTGGAGGAAGGTGCCCAGCCGACGCCACAGGAGAACGGTGGCGAGGCCGGAGACGAGGAGAGCCGTCTCGGAATCGGGGAACCACCCCGATTGGAAGAGGCCCAAGAAAAGCAGGGCGCCAGCGGCGAGGTTGGTGCCGCAGCGGGGGTGCACCCGGGGCATTCGCTTGACCAGCTCGGGCGAGAGATCCTCGCCCCGCTCGATCGCGTGCACCACCTGGTGCTCCGCCGCATGGACTCCGGCCAGCGGAATGAGCCGCATCCCCAGCAGGAACACGGCTAAGGAGACGAAGCCGCCCAGGAAGCCCACCAACGAGTCGGGAAGTTCCTGGCGGATCATCCACTCCTGGGCCAGGAGCCCAAGAACCTGGCCGCTGAACATCAGCGCGAACAGCACCATGCCGGTAGCGACCAAGGCGTACTTCTTGGGGCCTCCGGAGACGGAGCCAGTCGTCAGGTAGACGCCGAATGGGGTTGCCATGCCGCCGACGGCGTTCGGCCTCGGCATTGGCCGTCGCCGGGGGAAGAGGTCGGTGGGGCTGACGAGCCCGAGCATCCGGTACTCGTCGTCGATCACGACCAGCGTTGGGTCGCGCTCCTCCGTCAGCCGGCGCAGGGCCTCAGCTCCACTGACGTAGGAAGGAATCGTCGGGGCGGCGACCATGGCCGCAGTGACAGGCTCCCGAAGGTCGGTGCCTTCTCCTAGCGCTAGCCCCAAAGACTGCTCCGTCACCACCCCTAGCAAGCGGCCCTCGCGCACGACCGGAAGGAGCACCGTGCCGTTCTCCCGCATCGTTCCCGCCGCCCTGGCCAGGGAATCTTCGGGTTCGACGCTGAGCGACGGGCGCATAAGCGCCGCGACGGGCTTTGACAAGGCGTTGGGGGGCGGTTGCGGCGAGGTCTGGGCCGCCGGGGCGTTCACACCCATACCATACGCCCCGAAGGGTCCAGGGGTTGGTGTCCTAGGCCATAATCGGCATTGGGGAAGGAAAGGCGTTAGTTGAACAAGATTGGTGTGATCACGAGCGGTGGGGACGCTCCAGGAATGAACGCAGCGATCCGGGCCGTGGTCCGGGCCGCGCTGGGGCGGGAAGTCGAGGTGATCGGCTTCGACCATGGGTACGAGGGGATCATCAACAACGAGGCGCACGTGATGACCTCGATTTCGGTCGGCGGCATCATCGACCGGGGCGGCACGATTCTCAAAACGGCCCGAAGTCGAACGTTTATGACCCGCGAGGGGCGTGAGCAAGCGCTCTCCGTGCTTGAGCAGAACGGCTGCGAGGGCTTGGTCGTTATCGGTGGCGACGGTTCGTTGACCGGCGCGCTGAAGCTTCACGAGGAGTTCGACTTCCCAGTCATGGGCGTGCCCGGCTCGATCGACAACGACATCGCGGGGACGGACTACTCCATCGGATTCGACACCGCGGTCAACACGGCGATCGAAGCCATCGACCGGGTCCGAGACACCGCCTACTCCCACGAACGGGTGTTCGTGATCGAGGTCATGGGCCGGCGGAACGGATTCATCGCCCTGGAAGCAGGACTCGCGGGGGGCGCGGAAGCCATCTTGATCCCTGAAGTTCCTTACTCGCTCCTCGAGATTTGCGAGAGCCTGCGGCACGCTGCGAATAAGGGGAAGCGTAGCTCTATCATCATCGTCGCCGAAGGAGCGGCCCGGGCGGGCGACATCAAGGACTTTATCCAGAAGAACACGGGGTTCGATACCCGGCACGTCGTGCTGGGCCACATGCAGCGCGGCGGCTCGCCTACCGCCTTCGATCGGGTCCTCGCCCTGCGGCTGGGGGCGATGGCAGCCAACCGGCTCTTGAGCGGTTACCGCGGCGAGATGACGGGTGTCGATGGCAACAACCTCGTCTCGCACCCGCTGACTTACGTGTTGAGCACCGAGCGGGATATCGATCCTGAGAAGCTGTTGCTGGCCGATTCAATGGCCCAGTAGGTGCGGAGCGAGGGCAGCGGGTCCTTGCCCTGTCAAAACGGGCCAGAATGGGTGCACGATGATCCTCAGTGTCACCCTCAACCCCGCCGTGGACCACGTACTGTTCGTGGCGAAGCTCGCCGTCGGCGACACTAACCGGGTGCGCCGGGTGGAGCGGGACGCCGGTGGCAAGGGAGTCAATCTATCGCGGGTCGTTGCCGAGCTCGGGGGCGACACTCTCGCGACGGGGTTTCTCGGCGGAGGGCCGGGCGCGTACATCAAGTGCGTGCTGGACAAGCAGGGAGTGCGGCACGACTTCGTCGAAGTCGAGGAGCAGACCCGGACGAACTTCAGCGTCGAGGACGAGGAAGGCGGTCCTCCGACCACGTTCAACGAGCGAGGAGCCGCCGTCGCGCCACCCGAGTGGGAGGCCCTCCTCGACAAGTGCCGGGAGTTGGCGCCCTCGGCGGCGTGGGCGGGGCTAGGCGGCTCCTTGCCTCCCGGCGCTCCCATCGACGCTTACGCGATCCTCGGCCGCATCTTCCGTGAGGCAGGCTGCAAGGTGGTGCTCGACGCCGATGACGAACCTTTGGCCCGAGGGCTGGAAGCGGTCCCCTACTTTATCAAGCCCAACTCGAAAGAGTGCGGCCGCCTCCTGGGTTGCGGAATCCACACGCAGGAGGAAGTGGTCGCCGCTGCCGAACGGCTTCTGGACCGGATCGATCCTCAGGGATTCGTAGTGGTGAGCCGGGGCGGCGACGGAGCGGTGCTCTCTTCCCGTCAGGGCAGTCTCATTGGCCGGTCGCCCCAAGTGAAGGTCCGGAGCACGATCGGAAGCGGCGACTCCCTTATCGGCGGAATGCTGTGGGCGCTGGAGGCGGGCAAACCCTTGGAGGAGGCGTTCCGTTGGGGAATGGCCGCCGGGGCGGCGACGGCCACCACGGACGGATCGGAGATCGCTCGCCGGGCCACTGTCGAGCGCCTACTTGAGGCGGCCCGCGTGGATCCGGCCTGAGGGCACTAGCGCACTTGGACGCTAGCCAATGGATACCAGCCGTCCGCCTTGCGGCCCGCGACGGCAAGGCGAACTGCGGGCTGCTTCGTCTTGGGGTCTACCAAGGCGATCTCCAGCGGCACGTTGCCCCGAGTTAGCCCTTTGGAGATCGGTAAAACGATTTGGGCGGACTTCGTCCCGGGAAGCCACCCTCGGACGGAGACCGGACTGACCCACGCGGCTGCCGACTCCCCCGCGAAGCGAAGGGCGATCCGGTAGTCGCTGTAGGGAGGCGCGACCCCCTTGTTCTCCCAATTGAGGCGGATCGGCGCAGGTTTGCCGCGCTGCACCGAACGAGGCAACACCGCGCGGCGGAGCACCAGCCGGTAGCCGAGACGCCGGAGAAGGCGCTCGACCTCGGGCCGGGCACCCTCGGGCAACGGGGCGGACTTGTTGTTCACGTAGCTGGCGTGGTGCCGAAGCGCGTAGTCGAAGATGGCGGTGACGTCCCAACCCTCTTGGTGCCACTTTCGCATGTCCCAGCAGGACTCGAACGCGACGGGCCCGCGTTTCCACGCGTTCTCGGCCTCTGCCGCCCGCAGGGCATCGGGATAAAGGTTCTGCATGTGGTTCCAGTTCTTGGCGAAGCCACCCATGTCGCCCAGGCAGTCGGCCCGCCAGCCGCAGCCTTTCCCCAGCGCGTAACGTAGGGCGTCCTCTCCGCCGATCAACATGGCGCGTGGCTTGTTCGGGAACGCGGCGCACCAGGCATCGACGATACGGCGTCGGGTTTCCGGAGACGGGAGCGGCACCTCCTTGCCCGTCGCCACGTCGATCGCGCCGGACAGGTGCCACTCGCCCCACAGGCCCACGGAGCCGACGTCGACGAGGTCGAGGTCGGGATGATCGGCATAGCGCTTGCCCAACTCCCGGATGAGCCGGAAGTGCGCCCGCTGGAACTGGGGATCCTCAAAGTCCGGAATCCAAAACCGCTGCCCCTCGTAGGTGTAGTCGTAGCCCCGGCAGCCCTTTGACTTGAGCCACTCGGGCACGTCGATCGTGCGTTCGCCTGCGCACATCACCCGGAGCGAAAGGCGCTGGCCCGCCTTGCGCGCTTGCGCAAGCAGCCCGTCCAGCTTCTCGAAGTCGATCTTCCCCTCTTGGGGCTCGATATCCCGCCAGTAAAGCCGAAAGTAAGCCGACCCGCTGGGTAAGCCCTGGAGGGCCGGGTCTTGATCGGCGAAGGTGTGGAACGTCTGCCATCCCATACCGGGATTTGCCAAGAGATCGTTGATCTCCCGTGGCTCGACCATTTGGTGGGAGAGGTTGGGGGCGACTACCAGGCTCAGCAAGAGGGGGAGGACAATGGGCATGTGAGGTTTAGGTTCTTAGGCTCTTGCGCGATTTGACGGCTACCCGAGAGTCGCGATCTCCTTCTTAGCCCGCTCTTCGTACAGGGTTCCGGGGCAGAGTTCGACGACCTTAGCGAATGCCTGGCGCGCCTTCTCCTTCTCGCCCAAGTGCTTGTAGGCGATCCCCAACTCGCCGTACGCCTCGCCGCGCACGTGGATCGATGCCCGGTGCATCCGCTCGGGGCGGATGTACTGGATGAAGGCGAGACAGTCGTCGCGGAGCTTTTCCCAGTTGGCGCGGGGGAGGTCCTTGGGCTTCCAGTACTGTCCCTGGATGAAGAGCGTGGTGGCCCGCATCATATAGATGTTGGGGTCTTTCGGGCGCAGGGCCACGGCCCGGTCGAGGGTTTGCCGCGACTGCTCCAGCAGTGCGTTCGCCTCGGCCGCTTTCCCTTGCAAAAGGAGCACCCCCGCCTTGACCGTCTGCCCGTTGCCCAGCCACACCAGCGCTCGGGCGTCCTTAGGGTCTTTCTCGACCATCCCCTGAATTTCGGTAAAGGCGTCGTTGAAGGTTTTGAAGTCGCCGCGGAACACGGAGAAAAACTTGCGGCGGTACTTGACGATGAAGGGGTCTTCTTCGTACAAACCAGGCATCGGCCGGTTGTACTCGGGCTTGGGATAGACGAACTGCGCCGGAGCCACGGCGGGGACGGCGACCAGAAGACCGAGAAGAGGCAGCAGAAGGCGGGGCATCAACGGCTTCCTACGCGCAAAGCGGGCAAGTTTCGCACCACTAGCGAAACGATGCGGCATATGCGTCGTACGATGGATGCGGGAATTTCGGGCGCGTGTCACAATCAGCCGTCAGAAATACCTTCTGTAGGAGAAAGATTTGGCGGTCGACACAAGCGATTTTAGAAACGGGATGCACTTCACGATGGACGGCGACGTCTGGACGATCATCGAGTTCCAGCACGTCAAGCCGGGCAAGGGCGGCGCCTTCGTGCGCACGCGCCTGCGCAAGGTCAGGACGGGGCAGGTCATCGAAAAGACCTTCCGCTCCGGTGAGCGGGTCGAGCCGGCCTTCGTGGAGAAGGTCAAGATGCAGTACCTGTACAAGCAGGGCGGTGACGCGATCCTGATGGATCTGGACACTTACGAGCAGATCCCGGTCCCATTTGAATCCCTTGGCGACCAAGCTAAGTACCTAAAGGAAGAATCCGAGATCGTTGCCCTCCAGTCCGGTGGCGGCAACCTTGGGTACGAGCTTCCGAGTTTCGTCGAGCTTGAGGTCACCGAGACCGATCCTGGATTCCGGGGCGATACGGTCAGCGGCAGCAACAAGCCCGCCAAGCTGGAGACCGGCGCTACCGTGCAGGTCCCCTTCCACATTAATATCGGCGACGTGATCAAGGTAGACACCCGCACGGACTCCTACCTCGAGCGCGTCAAGAAATAGAACCAACATGAGCACTCCCGGTGGTCGCGACCTTTCCGATGCCTTTCAGGATTTCCTGACCAACTGCGCCAAGTTCGTTCTCGGCTTGGGCGCACTCGTTTCGGTCGCGGCCATTGGGCTGCTGGTCTTCACGTGCTTCCGCTTAACCGGAGAGGGCGGGGCGGCCCAGACGGCGGACGCCGTCCGCAACGTGGCCCTGTTCCACAAGGTGCTCCTCGCGGGCATCATCGGCGTCGGGGTAGGGTCGACCTACCTCTTGTGGGGCGAGGAGATCCTCGGAGCAGTCCAGTTGATCCTGGCGGGAGCGCTCTACTTTGCCCCGCTCTACCTTCCCTCGCTGATCGGCGGAGACGCTTCCAATGACGCCGTTCGCAACGCCCTCGCCGCTCTACAGGAGGCAGGCACCATCCTTGGCGTCATCGCCATCTTGGTGTTGGTCGTAGACATCATTACCCGCGTTCGGCAGCGAGCGAAAACCGGGGTCAAGGCGGACCAGCTCAAGTACGGCAAGGGGATCAAGGAAGAGGGTCAGACGCAGAACGTCTTCCTTGGCAAGTGCTGGCAACTCCCCTACTGTCGCAAGTTCGTCCGCGAGCGCTGCCCCATCTTCCACTCGGGCCGCACCTGCTGGAAGGAACTGACGGGGTGCATGTGCGAGGAGGAGGTCATCCGCAATGCGATGGAGAACAAGCCCATCAGCAAGGATGCCCTCGTAGCGGCGAAGATGATCCCCAAGAACCACCGGCTTACGCCCGTCCAGAAGGCGGAGCGGTGCAAGAGCTGCGTCATCTACAACGAGCACCAGCGCCACAAGTACCGCGCCCTGCTCCCCGCGATCCTCACGGCGTTCGTGCTGTTTTACGCTCTCTTCCGGGGACCGCTTCTCGGGGCGACGACGGTTATGATCAACAAGGTCAACAGCGTCTTGGCGGGAGCAACGCTCGGCGCGCTCAACAAGGCCACCGTTCCGCCGGCGTTCGTCGAGATGCTGCTCGTCGTTTTCTTCGTCATCGCCCTGACTTATTCGCTGAAGATCCTCGAATTCATGATCTTCAAGCTCAAAATCTAGCCTATGGCTCTTGGCACTGCCCTCATCACCATCGACGGATCCTACGGCGAGGGGGGCGGTGCGTTACTGCGAACGGCCCTGGCCATGTCGGCGGTGACCCAGCAGGCGGTCCGGGTGAGCAACGTTCGGGGTGGCACGAAGTATCCCGGCCTCGACATCGAGGACGTCACTGTCTTGAGAGCGCTCGCCGCCTCGTGCGAAGCGGAGACCGTGGGCACGGATATGGGATCGGAAGCCTTCACCTTCATCCCGACTCGACGAGCCCGGGGCTACAAGGGCCGCCTTGAGGGCCAGCGGAGCGAGTCCGGTCGCGGCCCCAACGCCTTGGTCGTGCTGAACGCCTTGTTGCCCGTCATGGCCCGGAGCGGCGTGTACTCCACCATCGTCGCCGACGGCGAGACCTATGGCATGAACGCATTGAGCTTCGACGCGTTCGCCAACCTGACGCTACCCGCGCTGCGGCGGTTTGGGCTGTACGCGGTAGCCGAGTTGGGCGAAGCGGGATTCGGACGTGAGTCGAAGGGAGAGGTGTCCCTCGACATCGAGCCGTCGGTGCTGCACGGGGTGGAATGGCAGGAGCGCGGCCGAATGGTTGGGATTCGCGCGATCGTCACCACCAGCGGGTTGCCCTCGGCGGTCGGAGAGAGGGGCGTCTCGCACCTCAAGCGATTGGCCCAGAACGTCAGCATGCCGATGGAGGCGGAACACCAGGAAGTCGGCGCACGGGGGCCGGGGTGCTTCGTCACCGTCTGGGC
>Ga0216301_1000175_pt1 | contig 18207 bp, 13 predicted proteins | sample 4hB_Boncat_minus_FD_156203 | JGI IMG/M metagenome (GOLD analysis project Ga0216301, IMG submission 156203) | Terrestrial sediment cell enrichment communities for BONCAT metagenomics from Utah, United States - 4hB_Boncat_minus | ecosystem: Environmental > Terrestrial > Deep subsurface > Rock...
GCCGGAGGCGACGCCGAGGGTGAAGGGGGTCGTCGCGAACCGGGGCCGGGCGAGGAGGATCCGCTCGTAGGGGCGGAGGACCACCAGGCCCGCTACACTTCCCGCCGCCGCTAAGAACTCCCGTCGATTCATCATCGAAGACGAGGATTCACGCATCGGGTTAAGCATACGTTAACGGGGAGTGAGCCCCAGAGAACCCCCTCCTCGTTTTCCCGCGGCCGACACTCTACAGGCAGGAAAAATGCGGCGCGAGGAAAATGAGGAGGGGACCTGTCCTGAGCGAAGCCGAAGGAAGGGGGTGGAGAAGCCCCACCTGTACCAGTGCACCGCTGATCACGTAGCTCATCAATACTTCAAGCTGTGTAAGGGCATCCACCAGGTAGACGCGAAGGCGCCAGGAGCTACCTGTCCCTAAACCGCCCTTACCATCTCATCCTGCTGGGAGAGATCCTTCACTGCGTTCAGGATGACATAGCCCGTTTGTCGGTCGAGCTTGGGACGTCGGTGAGCCTGTCCCTTAGGTTGGAGTACAATACAAGTGGCACGAGTTGCTGCGCAGGGGGGGCCTTTGAGGCTGAGAGTTCCCGTTCGGGATGACCCTATGAACCTGATCCGGTTAGCACCGGCGGAGGGATTGCGTGGAGAAGGCCTCCTTCGGGGACCGCTTCCGCAATATTGCGGAGGCGACCCGGGCCGAGGAGACAACCTTCATGAAGCGAGCCTTCACCCTCATCGAGCTACTCGTCGTCATCGCTATTATCGCGATCCTCGCCGCCATCCTGTTCCCCGTCTTCGCCCAAGCCAAAGAGGCGGCGAAGAAGACGGTGTGCCTGAGCAACGCCAAGCAGATCGGGACGGCGAACATGCTGTACCTGAACGACAGCGAGGGGACGTTCCCCATCCACTACGCCTACAACAGCCAGCCACCGGCGGGACAGCCGGGGCACAAGGGGGTCGAGGTCCTGCTGGCACCCTACGTCCAATCTGGCGGCCGGCGGACCGACGCCGCCGGGCAGTCCGTGACTAACCTCATGGAGCTCTTCCGGTGCCCCCAGGACCGTGGCGGCCCCTTCACTTCACAAGACGTTCCGGGCGCGGACAGCTACTGGAAGGCGTACGGCAGCAGTTACCGCTTCGGTAAGTGCATGTTCAGCGTGGTGCCCGGCGAGTCGAGCAGCAACAACGACCTGCGGACCAAGGGGTGGACGGTGAGCGAGTCGGCGGTAAGCGCCCCCGCCGATACCCGGATTATTCGGGACGATATGATGGGCTTTTTCAACGCCACCGTAACCCCGGGGGCGTGCGACCGGTACGGCTACAACTGTCCCGCGCCGAACGACTACTTCACCAAGTGGCACAGCCAGGGCGGCAGCCTGATCTTCGCCGACGGCCACGCCAAGTTCGCCAGTTCGGCGGGGCAGTTCGATCAAACGATGGTCGATCCGGAAGGGAACCGATCCGGCGACGCCCACCCTACCGAAGGCTCCTGGTACTACGCCTGCGACTAAGCTAGCCAACGACCGGGGAAGCCGTTCCATTAGGGAAGTTCATTGGGACGGCTTTCCCCTACCCTCAGCCTTGCCCCAACGTGAAGTAAATCGTGGCACCGTTGCCCGGGGAACCCTCCGCCCATACGCGGCCGCCGTGTCGTTGGACGATCCGCTGCACGTTCGCCAAGCCGATCCCGGTCCCCGCGTAATCCTGATCCCGGACGAGCCTCTCGAAGGGGAGGAACATCTTGTGGGCGTACTGCTGCTCGAAGCCGATGCCTTCGTCGCGAACGAAGAAGGTTCCGTCTTCCTCCCCGACGGTGATGGTCCCCCCGTCGGGAGAGAACTTGCAGGCGTTCTCGATCAGGTTCGAAAAGACCAGCCAGAGGAGGCGGGGGTCCGCTTTCGCCGCCATGCCGGGCTGGACACAGATCGTCAGGTCTTCCCGCTCCTTAGGAACGACCGATCCCGCCACCTCTTGGGCAAGCTGCGACAGGTCAACGTCCTTTAGGGTTACCTCCTCTCGCGAAAGGCGGGAAAGCTTCAGGAGGTCGTCGATGAGGTGGGCCATCTTTCGGGCCGCCTGGGCTTGGCGCGCAAGTTGGTCTTTGGCCGGCTCGGGCAGGATGTCCCCGAAGTCCTCCATCAGGATGGTGCTGGTTCCGACGATGGATCGTAGCGGGGTGCGAAGATCGTGGCTCACGCTGTAGGTGAACCCCTCCATCTCGTCGTGAGCGGCCTGAAGCTGGGCCGTCCGCTCCTGGACCCGATCCTCCAAGTTTTCCGCCAGCGTGCGCAACGCCTGCTCGGCGCGTGCCCGCTCGATCGCCTGCCACGCCCGGTCCGCAACGGCCTGCACTAGCCAGACCTCCTCGCTCGTCCACTGCCGGGGACGGTGGTCGCAAGCTCCGAAGATGGCGAGGAGTCGGCCGTCCTTGACAAGCGGCACGGCAATGCTCGCTCGAAGTCCGATGGGCTCGTAGACGGTTTTAAAGTGGTCCGCGGTTCCGGGCTGGGTGGCCGTATCGTAGTGGACGACCGTCTCTCCACGCTGGTACGCCTCGACGCTCGCCTTTGGATAGACGGAGAGACGGTGGGTGCCGGCGGTGCTAGGCAGGCCCCGCACGAACTCGGTGTCGACGGTCACGATCCCGGCGTCATCGATCACTCCGTAACTGCACCGAGAGACGTCGAGGTACTCCGCGAGCCGTGACTCGGCCAACGCCATCACTTCCTGGGGGGATGAGACGGGCCGGATCGCATCGTCGAGGGCAACGAGGAAAGCCTGCTGCCTCGAGGCACTTTCGAGGGCTCGCTGGGCTTCCTTTTGGTCGTGAATGTCGGTGCTGGTGCCGATCCAGCGGAACACGTTCCCATCCTCGTCCTTAAGAGGGAGCAGCCTGGATAGGTGCCATCGCCACTCCCCGTCGTGGCGACGCAGCCTAACCTCGTGCTCCCACGGTTGGCCCTGCGCGACGGCGGCCCGGTAGCTTTCTCGACCAAGCGCCGAATCCTCCGGGTGGACGAGGTTCGCCCACGCCACATCGGGCGGGGTCAGCGCGTCGATGCCGGTGTAGCCGAAGTACCACTGGTTCATGTAGTCGATGCGACCCTCGTCCGTGAGCGTCCATGCGACCAACGGCATCGCGTCCACAAGGGTCCGATGCTGCTCTTCGCTTGCCTGCAACGCCATCTCGGCGCGCTTCTGGGCATCGATGTCGGCGATGATCGCCACCACCTGCTGAGGATTGCCGGAAAGATCTCGGAGGATCGAGGCGCTCACCGCAACCCAGATCGGAGTTCCATCCTTGCGGACGTACCGTTTATGGGACAGGCACTCCTGGATCTCCCCGGCCAGCAAGAGGCCGAACCGCTCTCGCATCGTGTTCAGGTCATCGGGGTAGGTGATCTCCCGCACGGTCCGGCCGAGCAACTCCTCGCGGGTGTAGCCCGTCATCTCGCAAAGCTTCCGGTTCACTTCTAAGAACCGTCCCGTGTTAGGATCGGATCGTGCGGCACCGACTCCGGCCAGCTCGAAGAAGGTGCGGTGCCGCTCCTCCGTTTGGAGCCGCTCGGTGATGTCCTCTTGGACGACCACGATCTCTTCGACCACATGGCCGACGATCACGGGGTACATGAAGGTGCGTACCCACCGCTCCTGGCCCTCGAACTTGCCCCGGTCGGGCACGAACGGAACCGGCGGAACCTCCACCGACTCCCCGCTCAGAGCCCGTCGAACGTAGTTCACGACTCCTCGCGCTTGAAGCTGGGGGTCGTTCAGCGTATTGAAGTCGCGGACCATATCGAGGGTCACTCCCCAGAGCCCTTCCCATGCCCGGTTCACCTCGAGGATCCTGCCGCTCGGGTCCAAGATCTGAACGCTGAGAGGCGACTGCTCGATCATCCGGCGGAATCGCTGGTCGCTTTTCCGCTGGCCCTCTTCCGCGAGCTTTCGATCGGTGATGTCGCGCGAGATGCACAGGAGCCGTTCGGGGCTACCGTCGGGTCCCGGAATCGGAGTGAGAGAAACGTCCCACCACCGAGGCTCACCGGCCGCGGTTGGACAAAGACCGACGAACGAAGCGGCACCGCCGCCCCGCGCCCGGTCGACTGCCGCCGCCGCGTTCGTGCGGTCGTCACCGCTCCAAAAGTCGGTCCAGCACCGGCCGAGGAGGGTGGTGCCGTCTTGGACGCCCAACGCTCGCAACCCGCCTTCGCTGATGAACAGGACGTTCCCTTGGAGGTCGAGGAGCTTGATGCAGTCGCTGCTCCAGGTCAAGATCTGCTGGAGAAGCCCGTTGGCATGGGGCACGACGGAAGGCACCTGGAGAGCTACTTTCTCTGCCAGGGTAGTCGAGCCCGTTCCGACTTGTGCTTCGCCCATTAGACCTCCTCCTCAACCGATCCACGTCTCCAAGGAGCCGCAATGGAAACTCAGTCGTCCGTGACCAGACGACTGATCCTATCAATATTATGGGGCTAGGTCCACTTTCCACGAGTGTTCCGGAGGATCGATATGTCTCAGTTCGAGAATTCCTCTGGTCCCGCAAACCGCAACCAAGTTGCTCGGATCATCCTCTCCTGGATAGGGTTCCGATCCCGTGGATCGGGCGTTGCTTCCAGTAGGCGTGGCCTTCTTTCACCACAAAGGACGCTAAGGGCACGAAGGTTCACAAAGTGAGGTTGGGGTTGCGATCTTGAGGACTCCAGACCCAAGAGTCCTAGATAGAACGGGATAGTTCTTAGGCCACGGCGTCTTCCCGAGAAGCCATGCCGGCAAGGACGTCGCGGGCGTCGACGGGGTTTGCGATCGGTTCGTCGACCCTCACCATCCCATCCTTGAACCGGATCACCCGCTTGCAGTGCTGGGCGATGTCTTCCTCGTGGGTGACGACGATGACCGTCTTGCCTTGTCGGTTGAGTTCTTGGAACACGGCCATGATCTCTTCCGAGGTGACCGAGTCGAGGTTTCCCGTGGGCTCGTCGCCCAGGATCAGCATCGGGTCGTTCACGATGGCCCGGGCGATCGCCACCCGCTGCTGCTGACCGCCGGAGAGCATCGCGGGGGTGTGGTCCATGCGCTGGCCCAGGCCGACCATCTCGAGCGCCTTTCGAGCCCGCTCCGGGCGGTTCTTCGCCCCGGCGTAGACCAGGGGGAGTTCCACGTTCTTGAGTGCGCTGGTGCGCGGAAGGAGGTTGAAGTTCTGGAACACGAAGCCTAGGTACTTGTTGCGGACCTCGGCCAGGCTGTTGTCGTCCATCCGGGCGACCCCTTCCCCGTTCAACAGGTACTCACCGCCGGTTGGGCGGTCGAGGCAGCCGATCACGTTCATGAAGGTGGACTTGCCGGAGCCGGACGGTCCCATGATGGCGACGAACTCGCCTTGGCCAATGGTCAGGTCCACGTCCTTCAGCGCGTTGACCACTTGGTCGCCCATCACGTACTGCTTGCAGAGCCCCCGGACCTCGATGACTGGCTTGTCCATCTAGCCGTCAGTGTACGCGTTGCGAAGGGGCGCTCCGGTCCCTCTGGCCTAGGGGCTTAGTAGTGGTACCGGCACTGGACGACGGTCAAAGTGCCTTCTTCCGCCTTGTACACCAGACGGTGCTCTTGGTCGATCCTTCGGGACCAGTAACCGGTTAGGCTGAAGCGGAGCGGCTCGGGCTTGCCCACCCCTTCGAACGGGTTTCGGCACGCATCCTTGATCAACTCATTGATCCGGCGCACCATCTTGGGGTCCGTCTGCTGCCAGTAGAGATATTCGTCCCAGGCGTCCTCGGTGAAGAGGATGTTCATTCAGCGAGAGGCCGTGGTGCGGCTTTGCCCGACTCGGCCGCCGCGATGGATCGGGCCAGACGCTTCGCGTTTTCCGGGCTCCGCAAGAGGTACGCCGTTTCTTCGAGCGCCTCGTAGTCGGCGAGAGACATCACCACCGTCGCCCCCGCGTTCTGGCGCGTGATGATGATCGGAGTGTGGTCGTTACAGACCTCGTCCATCACGGAAGCTAAGGAATTCCGGGCGGCAGTGTAAGAGATCGCTTTCATCTTCTGTACAGACTCCTGTACAGGATACGCTAGAGATGGCGTCATTCTCCCGGAATCGGTCTTCCCGTTACGAGCTTCAGTCGCACGTCAGCCTCGGGAAGAGGTAGTCGAGCGGCTTTGTTCGCTTCATGCGTACATTTATACGCCTTTAGCGAACAGAGTCAAGCCGCTTCAGAGGCTCGTTACAGTATTCGCAAGGGGTCAGAAGAGTGGTGTGCGACCGGTCTCCCTCTGTGATGTCCCAAACTCTCTGCTCAGACTGGACAAGCTTCTCACAGAAAGGCGCGCGGCAGGCTGGCTGCCTTAGACGGTGCGAATCCTTACTCTCCCGGGATCGGTCTTCCCGTTACGAGCTTCAATCGCACGTCCGAGATGGCGTAGTCGTAGACCGCCTCGATGAAGTTCGATTCGGCGGTGACGAGGCTTACTTGGGCGGTGAGCACCTCGATCAGGTCGGAGGCGCCTAACTTTTGTGAGTCGACCGCCGCGGCGTAGTTGATGCGGGCGGCTTCGACGGCGGACTTGGCGGCTTGGACGCGGTCAGCGTTTTGGGTGAGCTCTTTGTACGCCGACTCGACTTCGGCCCGGACTGAGCGCTCCGCCTGTTCCAGGTCGGCGCGGTCGGCGGCGATGTTGTAGCCGATCTCTCGCGCCCGCTCGCGGCGAAGGTTGCCGTCGAAGAGGGGGTAGGAGAGGAGGAAGGTGAGGGTGCGGCTCTCCAGGGTCCGGGGGGTGGTCTGGAGGTCGAACCCGGCGTCGAGGGTGAACCCGAGGTTTGCCTCGCGTTCCGCCCGCATCTGGCTGAAGCGCTGGGCCTCGACGTTGCGGCGGCGGGCGAGTAGGTCGGGGCGGGCGCGCAGGCCTTCTTCGATCAGCTCGCGCAGGTTGCCGGGATTGGGAAACTCCGTCGGCTCCGTGCCCTTCTCCAAGGGCGGCAGCGGCTCCTCGGATTCCAAGCCGATGGTGCTCTTGAGGGTCGCGCCGGTGTTGGCGGTGCGGTTGCGGGCGGAGAGGGCCTGGACCCTTGCGTTGAGCACGTCGGCGGTCGCTTGGAGGATGTCCTTGCGCGCCGCGTCGCGCACCTCGACGCGGGTCTTGGTCTGGTCGAGGATCGTGTTCGCCCGCTCGACCTGGGTGTCGGCCACCCGCTGGAGTTCCTGGGCCCGAAGCGCGTCGTAGTACTGCTCCTGGACCGAGAAGAGCACCGAGCGGATGTTCTGCCGGCTGTTGAAGCGCTGGGCTTCCAGGGCCTTCCTGTTGCTGCGGAGCGAGTATCCGCGCTCGCCACTGTCGAGGAGGCGCATGGAGGTGCCGATCGTGCTGAATCCGCCCTCGTCTTGGGCGAAGCGGTTACCCAACGCCGTCTCGATCTCGCGGCGGTGGCTGTTGTACTGGAACTGGGGAGTGACGGTGGGCAAGAACGCCGCCTGCGACTGGCGCACCCGCGCATCCGCCGCTCGGATATCCAAACCCGCCGCGCGAACCGTGCCGTTGCGCTCCTTCGCCAGCCGCAATGCGTCCTGGAGCGTCAGCACCTTGGGGCCTTCTTGCCCCATCGCCGGTGCCGCCAAGGCGAGGAGGGCGAGTGGGGTTAGGCGAAGCGAGAGTACGGACATGGCGGTTGGAACCATACCGTTGCCCAACTGACTGGATGAGTCTTTATCCCGTGCCCGTAGGACCTACTCCCGGGCTTATGCGATGACAGGCGCAAAAAGGAACGGATCAGGAAAAGGGTGCTCCGCAACCAGCTTGAGAAGCACCCTTCACCTCATGCCGGGTATGACAGGTACGGATGAAGGCTCGCACAGGGTGGTGCGTTGGACTAGCGGCTTTGCCGCTGGTTACGATGGTCGGCTGTCGCCGCATTGTGGATTGCCCGCCCGACAAGGTCTGCTTGCGGTACATGGCCTGGGGCAACCCGGAGCAGCTAGGGGTCGAGCAGGAGATGATCGACCGCTTCAACGGGCAGAACCCGGATCTGCACGTGCGCTTGTTCCGCGTGCCGGGGAGCGCCTACGGTCAGAAGATGGTCCTCATGCTCGCCTCGCGGACTGCGCCCGACGTGCTCCGGGTGGACCACTACAACTTTCCCGCGCTCGCGGCAAAGGGCTACTTCCAGGACCTCACGGAGTTCGCGAAGAAGGACACCGGTTTCCGGGAAGGGGACTTCTTCCCGACCGCCATCGACGAGGGGAAGATCGGGGACCGCCTGTACGGCCTGAACGCTTTGTTCGGCGGGGTCATCATGTACTACAACAAGACCCTCTTCAAGCAGGCGGGCCTCGAGGACCCGTACGAGCTTTGGAAGCGAGGGGAATGGACTTGGGAGCGGTACCGGCAGACCGCAAAGGCCTTGACCCGCTTCGACGCGCAGGGCAAGCCCCGGGTCTTCGGCACGGCTATCCCGCCCTTTCCCGCGACTTCGGTGGCCGTCTGGGGCTTTGGGGGCGACCTGATGAGCCCGGACATGAAGAAGAGTGAGGTCGATTCGGACGGCACGGTGCGGGCCTACCAGTTCCTCGCCGACCTCGTCTGGAAAGACCACGTGGCCCCCACTCCGGCGCAGGGGGCGAATTCCGCCTTCGCCTTCGAGAGCGGCAAGCTTGGCATGACCTTCGACTGGATGGGCATGACCCCCCGCTTCCGCAAGGTGGTCAAGAGCTTCGACTGGGACGTGTGCCCGACGCCTAAGGGGACGGCTCCGCGGAGCAACGTGATCAAGGGCAACCAACTGGTCGTCTCGGCTAATTCCCGCCACCCCGAAGCGGCCTGGCGCTTTATCCGGTTCCTGACGAGCGAGCCGACGGAGACCCGCCTCTGCGCGGAGATCCGGCGCGCCTTTCCCACCCGAATCGGCGTCGCCAACTCCCCCGCCTTCCTGAAGACGGACCAAGCCCCTTTCAACACCCGCGCGTTCGTCCAGTCAGCCGAAGGGGGAAGGACGCTGCCCATCAACGAGCGCTGGGGCGAGTGGACGCAGATCTTCAATTCGGAGGTCGACAACCTGTTGGCGGGCCGGGAGCGCGACGCGCGCACCGTCCTGCGGAGGGCGAAGGCGAGGATCGACGCCGCGCTGGCCGAGGATCCGGGCTTCTAATGGCGCTTTCCACTTCCGTCCGACGCTGGACCCAGCGCCCCTCCTTTTGGGGCTTCCTGTTCGTGACGCCGTGGCTGATCGGCTTCCTGCTGTTCACGGCGGGGCCAATGCTGACCTCCTTGTGGATCTCGCTCCACAAGTACGACCTCCACACGATGGAGTACGTGGGCGGCGAGAACTACCGGCGGCTGTTCAGCAAGGACCCGCTGTTCTGGAAGTCGCTCAAGCTGACCGTGACGTACGCGCTGTTCTCGGTGCCCCTGGGCATCCTTGGCTCGCTGTCGATCGCGATGCTGCTGAACCAGAAGGTGCGCGGCATCCCGCTTTTCCGCACGTTCTTCTACCTGCCGTCCCTCGTCCCCGCCGTCGCCTCCGCGATCCTCTGGCAGTGGGTGTTCAACGCAGAGAACGGGGCGCTGAACCTTGGGCTGGCCATTTTCGGTTTCGCGGGGCCGCAGTGGCTGCAGGATGAGAATTGGGCGCTCCCCGCGTTCGTGCTGATGTCCCTCTGGGGCATTGGCGGCGGGCGCATGATTATCTTCCTGGCCGGCCTGCAAGGAATCTCGGAAACCTACTACGAGGCGGCGAGGATCGACGGAGCGAGCCCCTGGCAGCAGTTCCGCCGAGTCACCCTGCCGCTCCTGTCGCCGGTGATGTTCTTCAACCTCATCCTCGGGATCATCGGCTCGTTCCAGACCTTTACCTCGGCCTACGTGATGACGGGGGGCGGGCCGAACAACGCGACCCTGTTCTACGCGCTGTACCTGTTCCGGAACGCGTTCGAGTACTTCAAGCTCGGCAAGGCGAGCGCGCTCGCCTGGATCCTGTTCGTGATCCTCTTGGCGATCACCCTGGTGCAGTTCGGGTTGTCGAAGCGCTGGGTCCACTACGAGGGGGACAGTCGATGAAGAAGACCTATCGCGACGGTCATCCGGCGCTCCGCGCGCTCGTGTTCGTGGTGTTGCTGCTCGGCTCGGCGGCGTTTATCGTGCCGCTGCTGTGGACGCTGTCGACCGCACTCAAGACCAACGAGGAGATCGCCCAAGACCCGACCCGCCTGATTCCGGCGAAGCCCACGCTGGAGAACTTTCCCGAAGCTTGGAGCGCGTTGCCGTTCGGCACCTTCGTGACGAACACGGTGTTCGTCACCCTCGTGGCGACCTTCGGCACGATCCTTTCGGCGTCGCTGGTGGCCTACGGCTTCGCCCGGTTCCAGTTCTGGGGGCGGAACGCGCTGTTCTACACGATGCTCGCGACCATGATGCTGCCGGGGCAGGTCACCCAGATCCCGGTGTTCATGATCTGGCGAACGCTGGGGGCCATCGACACCTTTGTGCCCCTCACGCTGCCCGCGCTGTTGGGCGGCGGCGCGTTCAACATCTTTCTTCTGCGCCAGTTCTTTATGTCGATCCCTCGCGAGCTCGATGAGGCGATGCTACTGGACGGAGCGAGCTACTTCGGGATCTGGTGGCGGCTCATCCTCCCGCTCAGCACCCCGGCGGTCGCGACCATCGTGGTGTTCTCGTTCATCGGGAACTGGGACAACTTCGAAGGTCCGCTCATCTATCTGAACTCACCGGAAAACTACACGGTGTCCATCGGCCTGCGGATGTTCCAAGACACCTTCGGGACCAACCTCGGACAGCTTATGGCGGCCACCCTCGTCCACATCACTCCCACGATCATCCTCTTCCTCCTCGCCCAGCGCTACTTCATCAAAGGCGTGGCGATCAGTGGCATGGGAGGAAGGTAGAAGCCCCTATTGAGTGCGGTTGCCTGCCACCGCTTTTGGGGGCGTCTGGAATGTTGGGGATGTCTGGAACGTTGGAGATGTCCCGGAGCTTGGGCGAGAACTCAACACCGCGCACAGCAACTCCTCTAGACTAATGGCGTGACCGCCCTCCTTTGTCTCGCGTCGCTGGCCTCCGTCTATCCTCCCGTGGAGATCCGTCGGGTGCTTTGGGATGGGGAGAAGCAGGCGGTGGGCGTGGGCTGGGTTTCGCCCCAAGGGGCGGACATGAAGATCGAAGTCCTGAAGTCGGGCGTGCCCTCCCGGGGCTCGATTATCCGCTTTCACGCTGCGCGGCCCGAGACGTTCGTGGAGTGCGGTTGGCAGTGGGCACCCTGGTATCCGAACTTCGAAGGGACCGACCTGACTGCATATCGGACTATTGAGCTCAGAGTTCGAGCCCAGGGGCCGCAGCTTCCGGGAGACCTCTTGTTCTCCCTCGCCTCCCCCGGGGACCACCACACCACCCCCCGCGTGTCGTTGAAGAAGTACGCGAAGGGCCTCTACGACGGCCGGTGGCACTTGGCGCGGATTCCGCTGAAGGATCTCTACGCACCGGAAATGAAGTTCGAGCCCAAGCGCACGATCCAGATCATCCTGGGCGCTTGGAACGCGAAGGGTGGCGACTTCACCGTGGAACTCGACGACTTGGCGGTCCGCTGACGGGAGCGCACTAGGAACCACCGGGCGAGACGAATCCAGTCCAGCACCATGGATGGGGGCAATGCGGAGGCAAGGCACCCCGATTGGCCGCATATATTACACGGAGGCCCGGCAACGGTGTACCTTGTAGGTGCGAGTCGGTCAGCGTTGAGCGACCGAGTGCGGGACGACGTTGATCCTAGACGAAATACTAAGCTTGGAAGGACGGCAGTTGAACGCTGCCGTCGCTGAGGAGTGGGCAGGCTACGGGCGATGGGCCCTTCCCACGGGAGTCGTCATGCTGCTTTCCCCACCCGCAGGAAGAGCGGCGAGCGTGGACGACGGCGCGGTGCCCACCACGGCACCCTTCGAAGTTGCCGACTGTCCGGGCTACCACCGATCTCGCGACTCGATCCAGCCCATGATCGCCCAGGCCGTGGGAAAGCACGGATGGGAGGAGTACCTGGACGCGCTGGTGGCGGTCGCCCTTGGTGGTCCCCCGGAAATCCTGGGGTTGGTGAACGACCGGGAAATGGCCCGGATCGGCCTCCTCGCAACCCCTACCGACCACTGCCGCGCGCTGTTACTCCTGGCTTTCCGGCACCGCTTTCGAGTGGAATAATCCGCCGCACCCTGCCGCCAGGTTATTTTCGGCGGACGACTTCCCAGGCGATGCGCTGCAGGATCCGCGCTTGCTCGGGAGTCAGCCCGCTCGTCAAGGGACCGACCTTGCCCTCGGGCGACTCGTTAAAGATGCTGGCGTAGTGGACGAGCGACACGAGGTACGCCCCCTTGCTGTTCAGGTGGAGGTCGTCGCTGAAGGCGTCCTTGAACAGGTCGGTCATCCCCGGCACCTTACCGGCATCGATCTGCCGCTTCAGTTCGACGAGAGCCGGACCGGCGGGCACGATCTTGACCGGCTTGCCCTTGTACGACGCGTTGATGCGGTCGCGAACGGTGCGGGCGTAGACCATGAAGTTCGAGATGGCTTCCGCGAAGGTGGTGGCCGGTGCTTTGATCCCCGGGAGACCCTTAACCGCTCCCTCACCCTTGGACCAGGAGTCGTCGAGCTTAGCGGTAGGCCACTGGACGTACAGCCAGGCTTGGATGTCGGGACTGTGGCGGCGGGCGGCTTCGTAGAACCGCTGACTGTGGTCGGCCTCGTTCTCGATGGACCGGCCGTGCCCGGCGAACGGCTGGGTAAAGATGTGGTCGATGGGGGCGCGGGCGAAGAACGCCTGTTCGTAGCGGCTGTCGCCGAAGCCGGAGCCGGGATGCTCCCAAAGCCAGTCCGTCGGAGCACCGGGAATCGTGAACCGGTGGAACCGGATCTGACGTCCGGCCGCGGCGGCCAAGGGCTCCATCCACGGCACGACGGTGTCGGTAAGGCTATTGCCGATGTGGAACGTGGTCACCGCCTTCGTCTTCGGGTCCGGAACCCCGATGCGGTACGCGGCGAACGTGGTAGAGCTGCCGGCGAGATCGGGGCGGAAGGCCCGCGCCACGATCACCGTCCCCTTGTCCACGGTGATCTCCCCCTTGTACTCTTCGCCCCAGTCGGCGGACGGAGTGCCTTGGTCACGGGTGTACCGGATGACGGCTCCGGGGGTAAGGGTGGTCAGGCGGACCTTGATCGGCTGGGAATAAACCCCAGAAAGAACCGAGACGGTGGGAGCGGCGACCTGCGATTCCGGCCCCAAATCGAAGCCCACGTACTGGCCGTTTACCTCTTTGCCCTGGTACACGGTCTGGACGTTCCCGTCGAACGCCAGCCTCGCTTCCTTCCCATCGGCAGGGACCGTGGAGAAGGGATTGCCGGTGAGTTTTCGGCTGCCCGCGTAGAACTCGACCTCCGCGATCGCGGCCCCCGTGTTCCAGGTCCCCTCGTACTTCAGGAACCGGAAGATCGGCCGCCCCTCCACCGGAAGCTCCGTCCACTCGCCCTCCTTGGGAGCCTCTTTGATCTCCGCCAGCGTCTCGAAGTCGTTGGTGGCGCTAGAGTTGGAGCCGGTGAACCTTCCGCCCTTCATAGCCGCCGCCTGTCCCGGCGCCGGCATGAACCGGACGCGCGTGACCTGCAGCGGAGGCGCGGCCGGTTGTCCTTGCAAGCCAAGGAGACTGGTAGCGAGGGCGATGGTGATCAGGCTCATGGTGAAAAGACTTCCCCGTTCATGTTAACGCGTTTACTCGCCAACAATCACGGGGCTTTGGGATTAGGCGATCTCTATCACCATCGGTAGTAGCGGTAAGGGTCGTCTCCCAGCTCGAAGTCGGTGCGGTAGTCGGGGTGGTAGAAGCCGCGCCACTTCCGTTCCGCTACCTTGGGCCGCAGCTTCATCATGAAGCCCTGCCCCGTGAATCCTCCGCCGCCGTAGTGGTCGAACACGCGCACCGCGATTACGTTCAGGCCGGACTTTACCAGGTTGCCCGGCACGGTGTACTGACGCCGAACGTTCCAGAAGTCGGTCGTCTCGATTCCTACCGAGCCGACCTTGACCCCGTTGAAGTACGTGCTGTCGAAGTCGTCCACCGTTCCCAACTCCATCACGAGGTCCTTCCCCGCGAGGTGGGCCGGAACGTCGACGACCTTGCGGAAGACGGCTTCCCCATCCCGCTCGTTGAAGGGTCCAAAGCCTCCGGGCGCTTCAATTTCCGGCCAGGCTTTGTCGTCGAAGCCAGCGGCGACGGCAGCGGTAGCCTCCGCCGTCATCCCCGGATCCTTGGTGTCTCCTGGTTGGTTTCCAGCCGGGAGAAGGACGGTGGCCTTGGCCCGCCAGTTGCCCGCTAGCGAAACCTCGTTCGCGTCGTCCGGCTCAGGTCGGAAGATCCGCGCGTCCATCTCGAAGGTCGCCCCCAAGTTCGCCAGGACCTGGGCAAGGGCCCGAGTCTGCCGCCAGCGGGTGAACCGAAGGTAGGTCTTGGTATCGGCTTCCAGCGCCTGCGGGTCTGGCTGGTAGAAGACGGCGACCCCTTGGCCAACCGCGCGACGCGCGAACTGGCCGTTCGCCGCCGTCTCGGCCCCGTCAGCGACCCACGCCGTCACCGGTGTACGGGTGCGTACCTCCGACTGACTGATTCCGGCAAGCTCGGGAAAACCAGCCAAGGTTCCTCCCCCCACGAACTCCTTCTTCTCCGAGAAGCGGACTCCCGCGACCTCGCGCTGCCGAGCGAGGAAGAGCGCCTTGCCGCCCTTGCTTAGGAAAGCCTCAAGTTGCGCCGCGTCGGGATTGGCGTCCGCGCCGAATACGACGAGGTCGGCGGTGGGGTCGAGGGCGTTGGCGGACGAGAAAGCCACGCCCATCGACCGGAGAAGCTCTTGGCCCGGCATGCCGCCAACGTAGATCGTGCGTGTGCTCCGGACCTGAAGCGGCGCGCTCGCAACGTGCCCGACGATCTGTCGGGCCAGCCGTTCGGCGGCGGGGTCGGCCGCGGTCTGGGCCTCGAGATCAAGGGTGCAGAGGGTGATCCGCCCCTTGCCGTAATCCAGCTCCATCAGCGGCGAGTAGGCGAGGTCGAACTCGCACTCGAGGATCGGGCGCCAGCCCGACAGGTGCGGCTTCTCGATGGCGGCACTGGTCACGCTACCCTGGGTCCCCCACCGCCAGCCCCACCAGGGGTTGCCGTTGGCAAGCTTGGTACCCGGCTTGGTGTAGTCCGGCTTCGGCTCGACCAGGTCACCGGCCCCCGTCCAATCCCGGAGATCGGACGCGTCGAGCCCCTTGACCACCGGATGGCCGTTATCGACCGGAAATACCCGCCGAGAAACCGTGTGGGCAATGCGCAGGCCAAGGTTGGCTCGCATCCACTCGGGGTCCTGCGCCATCATCAGAACGCGTCCCCCGTTCCGGGCCTGCGACTCCAGCTTGGCGACGATCGCGGAGTCGCGCACCAGCGCGTTTCGGCCCACGACCACGAGCGGCACGGCCGACCCGGTCCAAGCCACGGGCTGGTATCCAAGCGAGCGAAGCACCTCGGTCGTCTTTCCTTCCGGATCCACGACCGCGACTTCCCCCTTGGCTGCCGGAGCTGGCCCAAAGGTGCGAAAGGCAAAGGTGTCCTGGTGAGAGCGCGACCCAACGGTAGCGGTCATTCGCACTTGCCCGTCCACTTTGCCCCCTGCCCCTACTTCCGGAGTGCGGAAGCGAATGGGAAAGAAGGCCGTTTGGGCTTCGCGCAGCGTACCGCGTCCTTGCCCCGACGCAAGAGCCTTCCCGTTGCTGGTCACCGTCCACTGGTAGGTGTACGGTTGGGGCTCGCGCTGGTCGTTGATCAAGACCGCCTGCTTCTCGACCGGCTGCCCGGGGCGGAAGTTGTGCGACTTTTCTGTGAAGCGTCCTGCCTTACCCGCGATCCAGGCCAGCGTCGGCCCGTTGTTCGCGAGCAGAGCCTGCCCTCCTGGCTGGACCTCGTAGGTCTGGGGGTCCCAGTACTTCAAATAGTAGGGGGAAACCGTGCGCGTGTACGTTCCCCGGCGGCCGGGGCGGAAGGGTCCGAGATCGACCGACGGCGCGGGCTTCCGTTGGAACCCGTGGGCTTCCGACCACGGAACCATACCTCCCGTGATGCCCCAGGTTCTCCAGGAGCGCCACGTGTTGCGAATGAACAGATCCTCGATGGCGTGGAGGTTGGGAGCCTTGTTGGTCACGGGGTTGTTGTGCCAGCTGCTGTAAGTTTGATCTTTCTGGAACTTCGCCGCGATCTCCCGGCGGTACTCCGGCGTCTCCACCCGATAGGCGTCGTTCCCCAGGTAGATCGCGCTGAATTCCGTCAGCAGCGGCTCGCTCACCATGACCCCACCGAACCCGTTGCGTCCCCGGAAGAACGAGCAGTCCAGAGGCGTGCCGAACTCGACCGCCATGTACGGCATCTCGCCCTTGATAGCCCATTCGCTTAGCCACTCCTCCCGATCCTGGAGGGGGTTGAACACGAGGTAGTTGTTCAAGGCGTAGACGTCGCCATTGGTGCCCTGGTGGTAGAAGACGGGCCGCGTGGGATCGGCAGCCTTCACCAGCTGGATCGCCTCCTGGCCCCGCATCTGGTGCTTGCGCCAAGCCTCGTCGGTGTCAGCGAAGGCCGGAGAGTTCCAGGTGCGTCCGATGCGGCGGGGGTTCTGGTCGTCGGAGTGGCCGAAGGTGTTGCCACTGCTCGCCCACAGCAAGATCGACGGATGGTTGCGGTAGCGGCGAAGCTCGGCTTCCATCCGCTGCCGCCATCGCTCCTTCACCCCAGGCTGGTCCCAGTTCGGCTGGCGCCACGTAAAGATCACGTTGCCGATCGCGAGGGCGTTGCCCATCACCGGCCACCCCTTTTCGTCGGCGACCGTCGCCCAAAGCTCCCGGTACTGGACGTTGCCCCGAGCGTCGTGGTCGAAGGGCCAGAACTCCTCGATGTTGAACCCTGCGCGCCGGAGCCCCTCGATGTTCCCTTCGATCAGTTCGCGGTTGCCGTGCACATCCGCCCATTGATGGCCGCCGAGGCCGGGCCGCATCCGGAACTCCTTGCCGTTGAGCATGAAGCGCCGGCCCTCGATCCAGAACTCGCGGAACCCGAAACGCTGGGCATACACATCGTCCACCCCCGCCCCCTTGGCCTGCAGGCGGAGGGTGTAGAGGTTCGGCTGCGCGAAGTCCCAGAGGCGCGGGTTCGCCCAAGGGAACGAAAGCTTGAGTCGGCGGGTGCCGTTCGCCAGCGTCCCCGCACCGCGGAAGGTCTTCTCCACCTTGCCCCGGCCGTCCAGCATCTCGGCCGTGAACTGGATCGGCTGCCCCGCCCGCGCGCCCACCACTTCGACGTCCAGCGTGACCAGCTTCTTCCGCGTCGACGGCATAACGAACACGTCGCTAACGTGGGGGCCTTTCGGGCGGCTCGTCAGCGTGACGTCGCCGATGATGCCGCGGGAATCAAGATCGGCCTTGGTAGTGCTAATCTGGTTGACCCCCATCAGTACCAGCGCTTCCTTCGCGTCGCCCGCCGCCGCGACCAGGATTCGAAGGGTCTGCTCTTTGCCCGGCACGACCGCCTTGGTCAAGTCCACCGTCCCCGCCGGCCACTCCACCTTGCCGCAGCTCACCCCATCGAGAAAGACCTCGGCGTCCGTGCTGACGCGCTGGAGGTCCAGGAGAACCGCCCGACCCGCCCAGTCGGCAGGAACCCGGATTGGCCGCTCGTACCAGGCCTTGCCCAGGCCATCGCCGTTAAAGTCCTTCCAAGCAGTGCCCGAGCCCTGGGCGGCGATACCGGGCCGTCCGCCCCGGTTGTCCTTCCAGTCCCCGGGAACCCAGATGCTCCCCCAGCCCCCTAGAGGTGCCCGCTCCGCATCGCCCACTGCCGGAAGAAACTTCCAAAGCCCGTTCAGGACGATTTCGCTCCGAGCCGGAGTGAGCCGCTCAACCGGCTCCTGCCCCCAAGTCGGCTTTTCGTCAGGAGGGAACGCCGCAACAGAAGGAGCCTGCGACATTGCCAGCGCCAAGAGGAGACCCGTAACCATACGGGCAGTATCGCACAACGTTAAACTGGTTTAGCGATTACTCGAAAGGATCTCGTTTCACCGGGCACAAGCCTTTTGGATTGAGGCAGCTTGCTGCCTCTTTGGAAACGGCACAACCGCCACAAGTGGATGGCCGAGCGTAAAGAGGCAGCAAGCT
>Ga0216301_1000176_pt1 | contig 18203 bp, 14 predicted proteins | sample 4hB_Boncat_minus_FD_156203 | JGI IMG/M metagenome (GOLD analysis project Ga0216301, IMG submission 156203) | Terrestrial sediment cell enrichment communities for BONCAT metagenomics from Utah, United States - 4hB_Boncat_minus | ecosystem: Environmental > Terrestrial > Deep subsurface > Rock...
GGCACGGGGAGGGGGACCAGCCGAAGGCTGGTGGAGGGGGCCCGGCGGCCGCGAAGGGCCCCCTCCACCACCGGCTCTCGCCGGCGGGCCCCCTCCCCGTTCCGGAGAGGATCTAGTCCTCGACCGCTCCACCCTCTCACCCGGCGCCTGCATTCCCGGCCCTGCGCTCATCATCGATCCTTCCGGCACCACCGTCACCGAGCCGGGCTGGCAGGCGGAGGTGGACCCGCTCGGCAACCTCATCCTCAGGCGCACCGAGCCGCGGGCCGCCGCCTCGGCGGTTGGAACCTCGGCCGATCCGGTGATGCTCGAGATCTTCAACAACCTGTTCATGGCGATCGCCGAGGAGATGGGAGTCGCACTCCAGAACACGGCCTCGTCGGTAAACATCAAAGAGCGCCTCGATTTCTCCTGCGCCCTCTTCGACCGCGACGGCGCTCTGATCGCCAACGCGCCGCATATCCCGGTGCACCTCGGGTCGATGGGCGACAGCATCCGCACCGTCATCGATACGCGCGGCGACGGCGCGGACGGGCGCGGCATGAAGCCCGGCGACGTGTACGTGCTGAACGCCCCCTATCGCGGCGGCACACATCTGCCCGACATCACGGTCATCATGCCGGTGTTCGTGGAAGGCGATGCGAGCCCCGCCTGGTACGTCGCGGCGCGCGGGCACCATGCGGATATCGGAGGCATCTCGCCAGGATCGATGCCGCCGGGCAGCACGATCGTAGACGAGGAAGGAATCCTGATCGACAACGAGCTGCTCGTCGACGCCGGCACGTTGCTGGAGACCGAAATGCGCACCTTGCTCGGCTCCGGCCGCTGGCCCGCGCGCGACCCGGACCGCAACATCGCCGACTTGAAGGCCCAGGTCGCCGCCTGCACCCGCGGCGCGAACGAGCTTCGCCGCGTAGCGCGGGAATATGGCCGCGAGGTGATCGACGCCTATATGGGCCACGTGATGGACAATGCGGAGGAAGCCGTGCGGCGGCTGATCGGCGGCCTTCGCGACGGGCGGTTCACCTATGCGATGGATAACGGGGGCCAGGTCTCGGTGTCGGTAGAGGTGGATCCGGAGAGCCGGTCCGCCGTGATCGACTTTACCGGCACGAGCGACCAGCAACCGAACAATTTCAACGCGCCTTATTCGATCTGCCGAGCCGCGACGCTCTACGTCTTCCGCACAATGGTCGACGACGTCATCCCGATGAACGACGGCTGCCTCAGGCCCATTGAACTTATCGTACCGGAAGGCTCGATGCTCCGGCCCCGCTACCCCGCCGCCGTGGTGGCGGGAAACGTGGAGACCAGCCAGGTCGTCACCGACGCCTTGTTCGCCGCCTGCCGGGCGCTCGCGCCCAGCCAGGGGACGATGAACAACTTCACCTTCGGTAACGACCGCTACCAATATTACGAGACGATCGCCGGCGGAGCGGGTGCCGGCCCAGGCTTCGACGGAGCAAGCGCGGTGCAGACGCATATGACCAACAGCCGTCTCACCGACCCCGAGATCCTGGAGACCCGCTTTCCCGTTCTCCTCGAGCGCTTCGCCATCCGCCGCGGCTCGGGGGGAGACGGGCGGCACAAAGGCGGCGACGGGGTCGAGCGCCACATCCGCTTCCGCGAACGGATGCGCGCGAACATCCTGTCGAACCGCCGCGAAGTGCCGCCGCGCGGCATCGAAGGCGGCGACGACGCCCAGCCGGGAATCAATCAGATCGTGCGCAAGGACGGCACCGTCGAGACCCTCGGCGCCACCGCCGCGTCCGACATGGCGCCCGGCGACATGTTCGTGATCGAGACTCCGGGCGGAGGTGGATATGGCGCGGCTTAATGCAAGACCCTCCCTCTCCCGCGAGCGGGGGAGGGGATGATGACAAATTATTTCGTCCTCGCCGGAATCGCCATCGTGGTCGCCGGATTCGCGCTTCGACTCAATCCGATGCTCGTGGTCACCGTCGCTGCGATCGCCACCGGCCTCATCGCCGGCATGGACATTGCCGAAGTGATCGCCACCTTCGGCAAGGCGTTCAACGACAACCGCATCATCGCAATCGTCTGGATCGTTCTGCCGGTGATCGGCCTGCTCGAGCGGTTCGGGCTGCAGCAGCGCGCCGGCGCCGTCATCACCGGCATGCGCAACGCCACCACGGGCAAGCTCCTCCTCCTCTACCTCGCCTACCGGCAGGTCACCGCCGCTGTGGGCCTCCACTCGACCGCCGGGCACCCGCAGACGGTGCGCCCGCTCGTCGCCCCGATGGCGCTGGCGGCGGCGGAGAAGCAGCACGGCCCGCTCGACGAACGAACGGCGGACAAGGTGAAGAGCTACTCGGCAGCCACCGACAATGTCGGCCTCTTCTTCGGCGAGGACATCTTCTTCGCGATCGGGTCGATCGTCCTCATCCAGCAGACGCTCGCCACCTACGGCTACAATCTCGCGCCGCTGGAGCTCGCGCTCTGGGCGATCCCGACCGCGATCATCGCCTTCTTCGTCCACGGCAGCCGGCTTCTGCTCCTCGACCGCAGGCTGGGGAGACCGCGGCGATGATCACAATCCAGTGGCTCTACACCTTGGCCGGTCTCATGTTCGCCGGCTTCGCGCTCCTCAGCGCTCTCGACCGGAGCAACCGGCGGCGCTTCGGCAACGCCGCCTTCTGGGGCCTGATGGCGCTCAGCCTCCTTGGCGGCGACCGGCTCGGAGACTTCGGCAACGGCCTCCTGGTCCTCGGCCTCGCGGGCCTTGCCGGCTTCGGCTTCATCGGCAGGAGCGATCCCCCGACGACGAGCGGAGAGGAGCGCCGGGCATTCTCCGATCGGCTCGGAAACAAGCTCTTCCTCCCGGCGCTGATCATCCCGGCGACGGCTTTGTTCGGCACTCTCCTCTACAACTACACGCCGCTGTCGGATTCCGGCCTCTTCGAGCCGAAGCGGGAGACATACATCCTCCTCGGCCTTGGCGTGCTCCTGGCGCTTGCAGTGATCTTCGCATGGCTGAAGCCGCCGGCGCTTGCGCCGCTCCAGGAAGGCCGGCGCCTGATCGACGCGATCGGCTGGGCCGCCGTGCTGCCGCAGATGCTCGCGGCTCTGGGCGTGCTCTTCGCCGCCGCCGGCGTCGGGACCGTGATCGGAGACATGACTCAATCCGTCATTCCGAAAGGAAATGTCTTCGCCGCCGTCGCCGTCTTCGGCCTCGGAATGGCGCTCTTCACGATGATCATGGGCAACGCATTCGCCGCTTTCCCGGTGATGGCGGCGGCGATCGGAGTGCCGCTGCTGATGCGCGGCTATGGCGGCGACCCGGCGGTGATCGGCGCGATCGGGATGCTCGCCGGCTTTTGCGGAACTTTGATGACCCCGATGGCGGCCAACTTCAACATCGTGCCGGCCGCGCTCCTGGAGCTCAAGGACAGGAACGGAGTCATCAAGGCCCAGATCGGAACTGCGCTTCCGCTCCTGGCGGCGAACATCCTGCTAATCTGGTGGTTTGCATTCTGAGGGGACAAAGCAGTGGACGCACAAGCAGGCGGAACGGCGCTCGTTCGCTTGAACATATGGGACATCGCAGCTGGAGTACTTATCGGCAACCTGGCAAGCGCAGGGCTCGCTTGGCTTGCCTGGTGGGCGCTGTTCTGAAGGTTCATCATGCCGGGCTTGATCCGGCATCCACCTTCTCTAACGGGACAGGCAGCAACAAGGTGGACCCCGGATCAAGTCCGGGGTGACGGAGCCCGGCCAATGACCCAGTCCCTCACGCCAGAAACCGCTTCGCGCTTCGCAGAAGCGGCGCTCGGCCACCTCACGCGCGAATATCCGCACAAGCTCGACCATGTGATGGACGGGCCGGAGGACGTGCTCGGCCCCCGAGCGCTTCACCCGATCTTCTTCGGGAGCTTCGACTGGCATAGCTGCGTCCACGGCTATTGGACTTTGCTCCGCATCCGGCGGTTGTTTCCCGATCTGCCGCAGGCGCGACAGATCGAGGACCTGGCCGAGGAGATGCTGACGCCGGGCAAGGTGGCCGGGGAGCTCGACTATCTTGATCGCCCTTATTCCGGCGGCTTCGAGCGGACCTATGGCTGGGCCTGGCTGCTCGCTTTGCACCAGGAAGCGGCGCTCCACGAAGACAAGGAGTGGGCCGATGCTCTCGCCCCACTCGCCCGCGCGTTTGCCGACCGGTTCCTGAGCTTCCTGCCGCGGCTCACCTACCCGATCCGGACCGGCGCCCACTTCAACACGGCCTTCGCCCTGATCCTAGCTCTCGAATGGGCGGAGGCGAACGATCGCGAGCTCGCCGCCCTCGTCCGTTCCAGCGCCGCCGCCTATTTCGGCTCGGACCGCGACTGCCCCGCCTGGGAGCCGGGCGGCGACGAATTCCTCTCGTCCGCCCTCGTCGAGGCGCTCTGTATGCGGCGGGTGCTTCCGGAGGACGAATTCCGCGCCTGGTTCGCGGCCTTCCTCCCGCGGCTCGCGAGCGGCGAGCCGAAGAGCCTCTTCACCCCGGCTTCGGTCTCCGACCGCTCGGACGGCAAGATCGCCCATCTCGACGGCTTCAACCTCTGCCGCGCCTGGTGCTGGCGCAGCCTCGCGGACGTGTTGGAGGAGCCGCTAAGGGCCCGGGCGCTGGCAGCTGCCGACGCGCATCTCGCCGCCAGCCTCCCCCATGTCACCGGCGATTATATGGGCGAGCACTGGCTGGCGACATTCGCAATGCTCGCGCTCGAAGCCTGAGCTCAGCGCCCGACGCCAGTATATTGAAAGCCGGCGGCTTCGACCTCCGAACGGGGATAGATGTTGCGCAGATCGACGAGGATCGGCTGGGTGAGAAGCGACTTCATACGCCTGAGGTCGAGCGCCCGGAATGCGTCCCACTCCGTTACGATCGCAGCCCCGTCCGCCCCCTTCAGCGCCTCATAGGGTCCGCTGCAATATTCGACGCCGTCGAGCACGAGCCGCGCCTGCTCCATCCCCTCGGGATCGTAGGCGCGGATGTTCGCGCCGGCGTCCTGAAGCGTCTGGATCACGGCGATCGCCGGGCTGTCGCGCATGTCGTCCGTGTTCGGCTTGAAGGTGAGGCCGAGGACCGCCACCGTCTTGCCGCGCACGTCCCCGCCCATCGCCTGTATGACCTTGCGGCCCATCGCGCGCTTGCGGTTGTCGTTGACGGCGACAACGGCCTCAATGATCCGCTGCGGAGCGTCATAGTCCTGGCTGGTCTTCAAAAGCGCCAGCGTGTCCTTGGGGAAGCAGGACCCGCCATAGCCCGGCCCTGCGTGGAGGAACTTGGATCCGATGCGGCCGTCCAGACCGATACCTCGCGCAACGTCCTGAACGTCGGCGCCGACGCGCTCGCAGAGATCCGCGATCTCATTGATAAAGGTGATCTTGGTCGCGAGGAAGGCGTTGCCGGCATATTTGGTGAGCTCCGCGGCGCGGCGCGACATGACAAGAAGCGGCGCAGCGTTGAGGTAAAGTGGGCGGTAAACAGCCTTCATCACCTCAGTCGCGCGCTCGTCCTCACTGCCGATCACGATCCGGTCCGGGCGCTTGAAGTCGGCGATGGCGGCGCCTTCGCGCAGGAACTCCGGGTTCGACACGACCGCGAAGTCGGCGCCGGGGTTGACCTCGCGGATGATCCGCTCGACCTCGTCGCCGGTCCCGACCGGCACCGTGGATTTGGTGACGACGATTGTACAGCCTTGGAGGGCCTCCCCGATCTCGCGCGCCGCCGCGTAGACGTAGGTGAGGTCGGCATGGCCGTCGCCCCGGCGCGAGGGGGTGCCGACCGCGATGAAGACGGCGTCGGCATTGGCAACGGCCGTCTTCAAGTCGGTGGTGAAATTGAGCCGCCCTGCAGCGACGTTGGTCGCCACCAGCTGATCGAGGCCGGGCTCAAAGATAGGCATCCGCCCCGCGAGCAGCGCCTGGATCTTTTCCTCGTCCTTATCGACGCAGACGACGTCGTGACCGAAATCGGCGAGACAGGCTCCCGACACGAGACCGACATAGCCCGAGCCGATCATCGTTACGCGCATTCTTATGCTCCCCGGTCACTGCCGCTGCTCGGGCAGCGCCGCTCAACACTTCGCCACGGCAAGAGCGGGCGAGCGGCGCGATGTCAACAAAGAGGAGCGCGTTCGCTCAGCGGCCGCCGGCTGCGAGGCGGGCAACGACTTCGGCCACCGACTTCTGCCACGGCGGCATCTTGTAGCCGACGTCGCGTTCGAACTTCGAGCTGTCGAGCGCCGAGTTCTGCGGTCTCACCGCTTTGGTCGGCCAGTCGGCGGTTTGGATCGGCGCGACTTCGGCGGCGGGAAGGCCGAGGCGGCGAAGCTCGGCAAAGATCGCTTCGGCAAATTCGAACCAGGTCGCGGCGCCGGTGCCTGCCAGATGATAAGTCTCGCCTATTCCTGTGCGGCTCCCCGCCGCCCATTGCGACACCAGCGCCAGGAGGCCGTCGGCAAGGTCGAGCGCCGATGACGGGTTGCCGTGCTGGTCGGCGACCACCGTCAGCCGGTCCCGGGTCCGGCCGAGCGTCATCATCGTCTTCACGAAGTTGCTTCCAAACGGGCTGTAGACCCAGGCGGTGCGGATAATGGCGTGGTTGGGGTTCGCCTCGCGCACCCGGATCTCGCCTTCCCGCTTGGAGCGGCCATAAACGCCGACCGGATTTGTCGGCGCATCCTCGGCATAGGGGTGCGGCGAGCGGCCGTCGAACACGTAGTCGGTGGAGATGTGGATGACCGGCGCCCGCGCCGCCCGCGCCGCGGCCGCGACCTCGCCGGCGCCGGCGCCGTTGATGCGGAAGGCGCGCTCCGGCTCGTCTTCGGCGCGGTCGACAGCCGTGTAGGCAGCCGCATTGACGACGACGTCAGGAGCCGCCGCCGCTATGGCGCGCTCGGCGCCGCCGGGCACCTCGAGATCGAGATCGGGCCTGCCCAAGGCGATGATCTCGAGCGCGGGATGCGCTCTCCCGCGCTCAACCAGGCTCTGCACGAGCTGCCCTTCCCTGCCCGTTACGAGCACCCTCACGGCTTTGCTACTGCTGGTCTTGTCGACGACATCCGCAGGCTGATGTCACCGCTCCTTTCGATGCACAAGCCACGGCCGGAGCCACCGGAGGAGTAAACCTTATGCCGCTTCGTTGTGCCATTATCGGGCAGCGGCCGGCCTTCCCTCGAAACATATTGAGAAAGCCCCGAAAAGCTGTGACTATCCTCGGGAGGCGGGCTCCTGTTCAGTATCGAGCGCAGCGTCAGATTTTGCCGGCTTTTCTGCCGGGCGTATCAGGGGAAGGCAAAGCGATGCAGGTTGCGGAACAAAAGGACAAGCCCGAGCAGCGGGACAAAGCGGAGAAGACGCCGGCATCCGTGATCGGTGCCGACATCGTCATCACCGGCAATATCGAGGCTTCGTTCGGGCTGCTGATCGAGGGGCGCGTCAACGGCGACGTTCGCTGCGCGACTTTGATCCTCGGCGAGAACAGCGCAGTCACTGGCAGCATCTATTCGGATCGCATCCGAGTGCTCGGCAGCGTCGACGGCGCCATAGAGACGAAGGATCTCGCCATCGAGGCGACCGGCAAGGTGGTCGGCGACGTGATGTATGAGCGGGTCAAGATCGCCAGCGGCGGCTCGATCGAGGGCAATATGCGCCGCCGGGCAGGCGACCACTCGGCCTCCGACACCGCCAGGCTGAAGCTCGTCGATCCGCCGGTCCAGCCGCAGGCCGCGCCGCCTGCGCGCGACGCGAGCCACGTCTACATCGAATAGTCGCCGCCGGCGCGAGCGCGCCGCGGAGATGAGTTCAACAGCGGCCGCCTTTGCTCCGCTCATTGCGGGCGGAGCCCAGCGGCCTCGGCAAACGGGAGATGAGGCCGGCCGCGGCGCCGCAGCACGTGCCTTTGGAGGATGGGATGAGCTTAATTTGCGAGCTCGGCTGGCATAAAGGCGATCGTCTCGCTCCGTGGAATAACGGCTATTATTTCAGCAAGTGCAGGCGCTGCCGCCGCGACATCGTGAAGGGCTCGACAGGCGGCTGGTTCGCTCCGAAGGGCTTCCGCGTCGTCTGGCAAGGAACAGCGCCCGAGCATCGCCGGCATGGCGTGCTCGCTGAAGAGCGGCATCCCCACGACGTCGGCGCCCTCCCCCCTGCCGCGGCTGCAGTGACGGCTGCTGCGGCGACGGCTGCTGCGGCGGCTAAGTCCGAGCCGCCGGCGCCGCCGCCGCTCCCGGAAGAGGCGATGCCCGAAGCTCCGGAAGCGGTTCCGGCGGACATGGAGCCGCCGGCGATACCTGCGGCAACCGCCGAAGCGGTTGCGACAGCACCGGCTCCAGTCCAGGCAGCGGCGATGCGGAACGAGCTTCCGATCCAGGAGGTGCTCCGCCAGCTGGAGCAGGATGCGCCAAGCACCGCACATACCGTCACCGAGGCGCCGGTGCCGGCGCCCGCAGCAGCGCCGCCGCGGCAGCCGGCGGCCGCGGCCGGCGACGATTTCGACTTTGACGACTTCTTTCTGGAGGACGAGCGGGACGAGAAAAGCTGGCAGCTGGCGGTCGAGCCGTCCCCAGCGGGCCCGGCCGGAGACCAGGCCCCTGCATCTGCCGCGCCCGCAATGTCCGCTCCGGCTGCTGAAGGCGCGGCCGAGCCGAGCCGAGAGGGTGCCCCGCCCGCTCCGGACGCGAGGCCGAAGCGCTCCTACGAGGTTCCGGCCGTCGTCGGCGGCACCCTCTTTCTTGCAGCGCTCACTGCCGGTCTCCTCGCGCACCTCTTCACGCCGAGCGGCGACCGGCCTGCGGACGTGACGGGGAACACCATCGGCAACGTTGCGGCCGAAGCGCAGCCGGATGAAGAGGCCTTCGCCTCCCCGATCGATGCTGCCGGCACAACCAAGCCCGCTGACATCACGCCCAGCGTCGAGCCGGCCCAACGCGAACCGGCGGTGCCCGACGGTCGGACCGCCGAGGTGCCTGCGCCCGTCGCCAGCGCGGTCGTGACAGCAAGCATCGTCAACTGCCGGTCCAATGCGTCGGAGGCTGCGCCGACCATCAGGAAGATGGTGAGGGGCGCCCGGGTCGATGTGCTCGCAAGCCAGGCAGGCTGGGTGAACGTCTCATATCGCGGCAAGCAATGCTGGGTCGCCGACGAGTATCTGGACGTAAAATAATGATTCGAGGCGCTGAACGCCGCGGCGCTTTGGCAACACCCTGTAACTTTTGGCGAATCGCCCCTTCGCCGGTTGAATGGGTGGTAAGCGGGTGATACCGCTCCGACAGACCAAGCTAACATATGATCGGCCAAACGTTCGATGCCTGCTGCCACGCGCGCTACCGAGCGTGAAAACAACGAGCCGCCCGAGAGGGAGCCCAATCACGGTCTCGACGATCTGCAAGTTCGGACGCGTCGCAGCGTCTGGGCGCGCATTCGGCTTCAGTTCGGCGTGGGGTTCCTCGTCGCCGTGCTTCTTCCATGGTGCATCCACCTGCTCGTGTGGGGAAGCCGGACGGAGGCCGAGACCCTTCGCAATTCGCTGATCGGCAGCACGATCGCGCTGGTGCTCGGTTATTACAGCTTCCGGCGCTTCTCCAATTATCCCGGCGTTCGCTTGTCCGGCAGCATCCTTCCGTCCTTCGTGACTTCATATGCTTTGGTGCTTGCCGTTATTTTCTTCGCGCGCCTGGACTATAACCGGATTCAGCTCGTCTCGAGCTTCATTCTATGTCTGCTCTGGTTCTTCATCGTCTATTTCAAGCTGCAGCGCAGGAAGCACCTCAGGATCGGCGTCGTGCCTGCCGGTCGGGTCGATACCATCTTGCATATCGAGGGCGTCGAATGGACGGAGCTCGGGGAACCGCGCACCTCCAGTCGCTACGATGCAATCGTCGCCGATCTGAGGGCTGACATGCCGGACAAGTGGGAGCGCTTCCTCGCCGATTGCGCACTTGCCGGAGTCCAGGTGATGCATGTGCGGCAGGTGGAGGAATCGCTAACCGGCAAGGTCGCGATCGAGCATCTTTCGGAGAATACGCTGGGCACCCTCCTACCGAACGTTGTCTACGGCCACGCCAAGCGAATCGCCGACATCGCATTCTCCGTGCTCGCAACGCCATTTGTCGGCCTTATCATTGCATTGGCCGCCATTGCGATCCGGTTGGATTCACGGGGATCTGTGATCTTCCGGCAGCAGAGGATGGGCTACCGAGGGCGCCCGTTCCTGATGTACAAGCTGCGGACGATGCGGCTGCAGGAGGCGAGCATCGACGATGCCCGCGCTGCGGCGGTCACTCTCGGGGGTGACGACCGGGTGACTCGGGTCGGGCGGTTCCTCCGCCGCTACCGGATCGACGAGCTCCCCCAGATCCTGAACATCCTGAAGGGCGAGATGAGCTGGATCGGCCCGCGACCCGAGGCAGTGCCGCTATCCCAATGGTACGAAGCGGAGCTGCCATTCTACCGCTACCGGCACATCGTCCGGCCCGGCATCACCGGCTGGGCTCAGGTGCGGCAGGGGCATGTGGCGGACGTGAATGAGGTGCGGTCGAAGCTCCACTACGACTTCTACTACATCAAGCATTTCTCTTTCTGGCTCGACCTCCTGATCGTCGCCGGAACGATGCGGACCGTCCTCAGCGGCTTCGGCGCGCGCTAGCGCGTCTTGCCGCCCTTGCACGGAACCGCACAGGGCGCGGGCCCTTCGGCGGGTTTAGGAGTCGCCTTGGAGGCAGCGGGCTTGGCGGGCTTCGGAGGCGAGGGGTTTGCAGCGGCAGGCGTCAACGCGCTGCCGCCTGCCGCCGCCGTCGCGCCTGCCCCCTTGCGGTACCCCATGTCCGCGAGGCAGGCCATGATGTCCTCCTTCACGGCGACATTCAGCGCCGAGCTGAGGATCGACGACTCGGTGCACGCGGCGATATCCTTTTGCATGGCCGCCTGATCCCGCTCCGGATGGTAGACCTGGGTCGCGCATCCGCCGAGGGCAATCACCACCGCCAAGAACAGCTTGTTCACAATTGCCCTTTCCGCGGCGACGAGAAGCCGAAGGCTCGCACCTCTGGCCGGAGACTGCAAGGGCCTAGGGATTGCCGGTGATCGCGTCTTCTATGGCAGCCAGATAATGCTGGGCGACGAGGCTCTCGTCGAACTCGCTTTCCATTCTCTGCCGCCCCGCAGTGCCGAGTGCACGCCGCTCGTCCGAACTCAGCTGCGCCATCCGGATCATCGCATCCGAGAGCGCCTGCGCGTCCCGCACGGCGCAAAGAAAGCCGTTCTTGCCATGCTCGACCACGTGGCGGCATCCCGGCACGTCGGTGGCGATCAGCGGCTTGGCCATGGCCGCGGCTTCGAGCAGCGACTTGGGCAAACCTTCGCGGTATGACGGGAGCACGATGCAATCGGCCGCTGCGACGAAGCGGCGGACATCGTCGCATTGGCCGAGATATTCGACGATGCCCTCAGAAACCCAGCCTTCGACCACGGCGCGCGGGACGGCCGTCCTGTTCTCCGAGTCGGCGAACCCCAGCATCTGGAACCGGGCCTCGGGAAGGACTCGCCTCACTATTCGCGCCGCCTCGACATACTCGCCGACCCCTTTGTCCCACAGGACGCGGCCCATCAGCAGGAACCGAAACCCGTCATTGCTGCGGGCGACATCCTCGGATGGGGAGAAGTGCGCGAGGTCGACGCCCGAGCCCGGAAGCAGCCGCACCTGCTCCGGGCGCACCATCCGCTCGGACAGGAATAGATCCCGATCTTCCGGGTTTTGGAAAAATACCGTTGCCGACCGGTGAAGCGCCAGCCTGTAGAGCCTGGTGAGCACGCCGGTAAGCCAGTTCTGCCTGATGAAGGCCGTACCGAGCCCTGCAATATTGTTGATGACCGGAATCCCCAGCATAGCCGCGGCAAGCGAGCCGTAGATGTTGGGCTTGGCAGTGTAGCCGAGAAATATGTCGGGCCTTACCTGACGGAGCAGCTGCAGATAGCGGCCGAGCAAGCGCAGGTCCTGGAACGGCGACACGCCCTTGCTATCCATCGCGATCGGGATGAAGCCGGCTCCCATCGCCTCGATGCGCTCGCAATATTCATCGGGCGGAGCGGCGACCAGGACCCGGTACCCCTGCTCCCTCAGCGCCGCGACAAGTGCCTTGCGGAAGTTGAAGACGTTCCACGCGGCGTTGATCGAAATCAGTACGACTTTCTGCTCCATCGCCCGCTGCGTGAACAGATCGCGCTTCGAAGGCAAGGGTTGCCCATAAGCCGCGCCGACTCGCGGCCGGAGAGGCTACGGGATGTGATTCGGCCTACCGGACACTCTGTATCGCAACCGCCACACTGGCTAGAAAAAGCGGGACGTAATGGAACGGCAAGCTTCGTCAGGTACTAGAGGCGGACATTCCACGATTAGGCGCTTGCTGCTCTGAAGCGCTCGTGCTAGCGAAATGACGAGAACAGGAGTTTCTAACGATGCGTAATCTCTTCGGATTCATGGCCGCCGCTGCGCTGGTCGCTCAGCCAGGCCTCGCTTCCGCCGCACCCGCGGCTGCACCTTCGGCGGGGAAGGCCCGAACCGCTGGAGCGGTCCAGGCGCGTCAGCAGACGGTGAGGCTTGCTCTTCTTCAGGGCCGGCGTGAGAACAGCCAAGGGCCGGCGAATGCTTCGCAGCAGGGCCAGAATCAGGCGAACGAGAATAGCGTCCTGAACGACGGGCAGCCGCAGAACGGTACGAACCCCGGCCGGGCGAACCGCACGACCGTTCTCAGCCGAGTGCTGTTTTTCGCGCCTGCCGCGGCAGTCGGCGGGTTGTTGATCGCTCTTGCCGCCGGTGGCGGCCGCGGCAGACCGGTCAGCCAATAACAGGCTTACACTCGTCGTCGAGTTCTTTGCAGCCGCCCTTCGGGGCGGCTGTTTCGTCTGCGGGAGGCCTAAGCGCCTGATTTCGATTGCGGATGAGTGCCCGCGCCGCTAAAATGATGCCTGGCCTGCTGTGCGGCCACTCGCGAACGCAGCCTTACGGCCCGACACAACGAAATCGGTTCTAGAACCGGCTGGTCTGAAGAACGTCAGCGTTGTTCAGCCAGGAATAAGGCCACCGGCACTAGGGGTTCGGCGTCATGACGGGCGAAAGAGAAATGATGGTGGTACCAGACCTTGCTTCCGTAGCATCGAGGGCCTTGACCGGCCATTGGACGCGCTTCCTTTCCATTCCGCCAGCAGCGCTTTTCCTGCTCGCCCTGAGCGGCTGCGCCGGCGGCCGCGGCGGTCCCATTCCTTATGAGGTCCAAGGGTTCGGCGTTCCCGACGCCCCGGCGGTTGCCAGCATCAGCGAGGATTACAAGATCTCACCGCTCGACACTTTGAGCGTCGAGGTGTTCAAGGCTGCCGACCTGAGCAAGGACTATCAGGTGGATCTCACGGGCAACATCTTCATGCCGCTCATCGGCGAAGTGAAGGCGGTCGGTCTGACCGCTCGCCAGCTGCAGAGCATGCTCGTAGCCCGGCTCGGCAAGGATTTTTTCGAGTCACCTCAGGTGAGCGTCGGAGTGAAGGCGTCGGCGGCCCGGAACGTCACTGTCGATGGCGCCGTCAGCCAGCCGGGACTCTACGCCGTCAATGGGCCACTCACGCTCCTCCAGGTGATTGCCATGGCAAAGGGCCCGAACGAGACAGCCAACCCGCGGCGCATCGCCGTCTTTAGGCAGCTTCAGGGTCAGCGGATGGCCGCCGCTTTCGATCTGACTTCGATCCGCCGCGGCAGCGCAGAAGATCCGCGGATCTATCCCGGTGACATCATCGTGGTCGACGGATCCTCCGTCAAAGCCGCTCAGCGGGAAATCCTGCAGGCTCTCCCGATCCTGGGCTTTTTCCGGCCCTTCTAATAGACTGTTGCAAGACAGCGAAAGCGACCGCCGACTATGAACAGAGAAGTAGCCCCTGTGGCTGGCGAGGGTCGGTGGATTCTGGTTCAAGACACCGGCGGCGGCCCGGGGCCCGTCGGCGACCGCGACGCTCAGGACGGCGGACTGGATCTCAACCTCAGCAGGCTGCTGCGGATCATCATGGAGTGGCGCTGGCTCATTCTCGGTGCGGTTGCGCTTGGGATTGCGGGCGGGACCGTGGCCACGCTGCTGACGCAGCCCCTTTATCGCGCTAGCGCCACCCTCGAGATCAATCCGCCTTCGGTCCAGGTGATGGCAGGTGAGGAAGAGAAAGCCGGTCGGAGGGAGGACGGCAGATTCCTCGAGACTCAGTACGGCCTGCTTCGCAGCCGGAGCCTGGCTGCGCGCGTGGCGCAGGATCTCAATCTTGCCTCGAAGCCCGAATTCGTCCCGCCGGAGGCCGACCGTGCGACCCGGCAGAAGATTGCGGTCGCCAAGCTCACGGGCAACTTCGAAGTAACGCCTGTTCCGAACAGCAGGCTCATCCGGCTTGCTTATTCCTCGGAATCCCCCGCGCTTTCGGCCGAGATCGTCAACAGCTTCGCCCGGAACTTCATCAACTCCAATCTCGAGCGGCGCTACGATGCGTCGTCTTATGCGAGGGACTTCCTTGCCCGGCAGATCGGGAAGGTGAAGATCGATCTGGAGAAGTCAGAACGACAGGTGGTCGCCTACGCGCAAGGTGCCGGCATCATCGAAACAGGCGGAGGCAGCGGCGGCGAGGCGGACAGCAAGGGTGGCAGCTCGTCATTGGAGAGTTCGTCGCTGGTCGCGCTCAACGCCGCGCTCGCGGATGCTCAGACCAAACGTATCGCCGCCGAGCAGCGTTACCGGCAGTCCCGGTCGGTCGGAGCTACGGCTGCCGTCGACGAGCGGACGGCGGCGCTGCGTCAGCAGGTCGGAACGCTCGAGGCGGAGTATCAGGAGAAACGCACGACCTTGAAGCCAATGCACCCGGAGCTCCTTGCCTTACGCTCCCGGATAGACGCACTGAACCGATTGATCGGTTCGGAAGCCGGTCGGGCGGTCGGTGGACAGGCGAATACGATGTTGGCCGAGTACCGGGCGGCTGCCGCTGAAGAGAATTCCCTTCGGCAGCGTGTGGCGCAGCTGCGCGGCGCCGTCCTGAACCTGCGCGGCAAGGGCATTCAGTACAACATCCTCCAGCGCGAGGTGGACACCAACAGATCGCTCTATGAGGCGCTCCTTCAGCGGTACAAGGAAATCGGCGTCGCCGGAGGAATCGGCACGAACGCTGTCTCTGTCGTCGATGCGGCGGAGACTCCCGGCGGTCCCTACACGCCTAACCTGCTGCTTAACCTGCTCATCGGCCTTGGCGCCGGGCTGGTTGCCGGTATCGGCGCGGCACTGGTGCTCGAGATCATCAATGACACCATCAAGAGTCCAGAGGACGTGCGGGAAAAGCTGCAAATCCCGCCGCTCGGCGCGATCCCCAAGCTGCCTGCCGGAAAGGACCTGACGGTAGAGCTGGAAGACAGAAGCTCCTCGATTTCGGAAGCATATTTCTCTTTGCTGACATCGCTGCGCTTCAGCACCGACCGGGGCGCGCCGAAAAGCTTGTTGGTAACCAGCTCGAAGCCGGGGGAAGGCAAATCAAGCACGACCCTTGCGCTTGCAACCAGCTTTGCCCGGCTCGGGAACTCTGTGCTCATCATCGACAGCGATCTGCGCAAGCCGGTGTTTACCGGCTCGCCTGATCGCGGTCTTTCGATCCTGCTGACCGCGGGCGGCGCGTTGGCCGACCATATCTCGCGGACGAAACTGGATAATTTGTGCCTGATGAGCGCCGGTGCGATTCCGCCGAACCCGGCGGAGCTGCTTGCATCGCCGCGGCTGAAGTCGATCATCATGGAGGCGACGGAGCAATTCGACGTCGTTCTCGTCGACGGGCCTCCCGTTTTGGGTCTGGCGGATGCTCCCCAGCTCGGCGCGGCCTGCCAGGCTACGCTCGTCGTCGTCGAAAGTGGGAAAACCCGTACCAAGGCGGCCACGAACGCGGTTGCTCGCCTGAAGGAGGCTGGCAGCCATCTCGTGGGAGGGCTCGTCACCAAGTTCCCCAAACAGGCGATCGGCTATAGTTACGGTTACGGCTATGGCTATGAGCCCTACCAGTACATCACCGACGGGAAGAGCCGCGGCCGCTTTGATCTTCTGCCCGCGCACGACGCCTGATTCGGACGGGTCATGACCGGCCGCGTTCTGAAGGTGACGCTCTGCGCGCTGCTCTGCGCAGGCACCGCAGCCGTGGCCGTCAGATCAGCGGCGGTGGAGGCAGCGCTTGAGAGCGAGACGGCGGCCGTTCTCCCGGGATGGGCACGCGGCGATCCTCGCATCATCTTTGCCGGGGAGCTGGCGGCGTTGGCGACACGCACCTCGCTGGACGGGATGACGATGGGCGCCGTCCTCCGGGCTGCGGATGAAGCGCCGCTGGCAGAAGAACCATTCATCTTTGCCGCCATTCAGGCCCTCCTTGGGGAGGATGACGCCGCTGCGGAGCGACTTCTTGAGGAAGCCCGGCGGCGAAACCCCCGTTCACGGGTCGCGAGGCTGCTCCTTCTGGATATATACGGCCGGGTGGGGCGGGCCGGTGAAACCGCCCGTGAGATGATGGCCCTTTCCCGCCTTTTCCCTGAAGCCCGGGAACGCCTGGTGCCGGAGCTGGCGCGCATGGCGCAGGAAAAGGGCTCGCTCGCCGCTGTCGCCGGGGCACTTCGAACCGATCCCTACTTCCATGGCGCCGTGCTCCATCATCTCGCCGTCAACGGCGGCGATCCGGACGTGGTTATCGCGCTGGCCGCCGCCCAGGAGCCGGCGCCGCGCGGTGGCGAGGCGCCGGCATGGCAGAGCCTTTTCGTCGATTCCCTAATCAGCCGCGGCGAGACCGGCAGGGCAGTGGCGCTGTGGGAGCAATTTTCAGGGCGCCGGCTCAACCCTGATGGCGTCAGTGACGGCCGCTTTGAAGGCACATCTCAGTTCCCCCCCTTCGGCTGGAAATATTACGATTCGCCGGACGGCGCTGTCGAAGCCGGCAAGGGCGCTGGGCTCGAGGTGGACTATTACGGCCGCGCGGACGCGACGCTGGCCGAGCAGCGCCTTCTCCTGCGGCCCGGAACTCGTTACCGGCTCTCGTTCGAAGCGGCGCTGCTTCAGAAAGGGGCCGACAGCCGCCTGGCCTGGAAGCTCAGCTGCCACGGCGACACAGGAGAGTTTGCATCAGTGGCAATCGACCGAGCTGGCGAGCCAAGCACCGTCGCTTTGGACTTCACAGTACCGCCGAAGTGCCCGTCGCAGTGGCTCCGGCTGATCGGGAGCAGCAGCGAATTCCCGGAGACTCAAGGCGCCCGCATCCAGAGCATCAGGATAGACAGGGCGGCGACGCAATGATGGAGCTCGTCCGCCGCTCGGCAGTTCCCGGCTACCTCATGCTCTGCCTCCTCCTTGGAGGCGCGAGCGCCGCGGGCGCTTTTGCCAACCTCGCTCTTCAGCTCCTCGGCCTGGCGCTACTTCTATTTGCGATCGGGACGAAGCCGCAGCGGCCAACCAACCGGGCCGAGCGCCAGCTTCTGTGGATTGGCGCTTTGACGGTCGTTCTCGTGCTCCTCCATCTCGCCCCGCTCCCGCCAACCGTGTGGAGCAGCTTGCCCGGACGTCAGCCGATCGTAACCGGATTTGAGCTGCTTGCACGCCCCCTCCCCTGGCTACCGACTTCGCTGGCTCCGAATGAGACGATCGCGGCCGGCCTCCACCTGCTTCCGCCGCTCGCAATCGCAGTCGCGATGATCCGGATCGGACATGATCCGCGCTGGACCGCCTGTGCGATCATCGGGGTAGCCCTTGCCTCTGTTCCCCTCGGCACCCTTCAAATAGCGGGAGGCGAAGAGAGCCCCTGGCGCGCCTATCAGAATACGAGCGGCAACATGAGGGGCCTCTTCGCCAACAGCAATCACCTCGCGACCCTGCTTCTAATCGCCGTCCCGCTCGCCGGCGCATTTCTGAGGCCGGCCGAGCAAAGCGGCAGGCGGAAGGCCAGCTTTCCATTCGTGGCGGTGGCCGCTCTCGCGGTGCTCCTCGTCGGCATCCTCTTCAATACCTCGCTCGCGGGCCTGCTTTTGCTGGTGCCGGTGGCGGCCGGCACCCTCCTTTGCTTTGCCCGCGGAATTCGACACCGGACGCGATGGCTGGCGCTCCTCCTCCTCCTGGGAACGATCGGGATCACCGCCGCGCTCGCGGGTCCGTCCGTGATCCCGGACCCGG
>Ga0216301_1000177_pt1 | contig 18159 bp, 21 predicted proteins | sample 4hB_Boncat_minus_FD_156203 | JGI IMG/M metagenome (GOLD analysis project Ga0216301, IMG submission 156203) | Terrestrial sediment cell enrichment communities for BONCAT metagenomics from Utah, United States - 4hB_Boncat_minus | ecosystem: Environmental > Terrestrial > Deep subsurface > Rock...
AAGGCGGCTGCGCTCGTGAAGGCAGCGCTTTCGCAGAGTGATGACCCGGCGTTACTTAGTGCCGCTCAAGTCGTCCTTTCTCATACGATTCCTCAGTGGCACCGTTTGATGCTCCGCGATGTCGAGCGGAATGAAGCGTTCGAGCAGGCAATCGCGCGCTCCGTGCGCGCAGGCGGGACTGTTCTCGACATCGGGGCAGGATCCGGGCTGTTGTCGTTGATGGCCGCGCGAGCAGGCGCGGCATCGGTCTTCGCCTGTGAAGCAGATCCGGCGCTGGCAGCAACAGCTCAAGAGGTTGTTGAGCTCAATGGATACTCCGAGACGGTCCGGGTGCTTGCGAAGCGGTCGACGGACCTCGACCGGGACAGCGACTTGGCAGGCGGGGCGGATGTAATCGTGGGCGAGGTCTTCTCGGACGATCTCATCGGCGAAGGCGCGCTTGCGACGCTTGAACATGCGGCCGCCGCATTGGGCAAGAAAGAAGCCCGGATCATACCGGCCGCAGCATCGGTTCGGGTGGCGCTCGCCTACCGCGAGCCCAAAGCCACCTCGCTTGCGGATGTGCAAGGCTTCGATCTGTCTCCGTTCGAAAAGCATTTTTGGCCGGCTCGAAAGCTTGCCGCCAACGACCCGAAGCTAAGCCTCAGAAGCGAACCGGGAACCCTTTTCCATTTCGACTTCCAGTCCGGCGGCCCATTCCCCGCAGAGCGTGCGCACATGACTCTGACCGCGCGCGGGGGGCCTGCCAACGGGGTGGTGCGCTGGATCCGGCTCGAGCTCGACAAGGAGACTCGGTACGAGAACGAACCAGGCGCCGAGGCACGCTCACACTGGTCGCCTCTGTTCTGGCCGCTGCCCGGAAAGCCGCTGAAGGAGGGTGAGACCATCGGGCTTCATGCGGCCCATAACCGGGAAGTAGTGACGCTCTGGGTTTCCTGAGCGCCTGCTTCTGCCGCAATTGTCCCGGAGCCCCGTGACTTTCGGCATATGGCGGGGCGGCTAACGCTGTGGCAGCATTACCGCACCCTTCAAGGAGGAGCGTGCGGTGGCCAGGATCGCAAAAGCGGGTTTAGTAGCATTTGCCGGCGCTTCGGCGCTGGGGCTGACCGTTGCGGCGGTTGCGCAGGCACAGCAAGCGCAGCCCGCCAGCGGACAAGCGCAGCAAGGCCCGGGCGGGCCGCCGCCGCCCAACAGGTCCACGCCTGTCGAGGCGAACGAGCTTCGCGAGACGTGGAACGATCGGGTGAGCCAGGGACCCCCGGTAGGCGCAATGCCGGAGTTCGACGGGTGGAGCATGGGCGCCGCGATGCCGCTGCCCCGCTCCGAGCACGCGGTCGCGGAATTCGATGGCAAGATTTGGGTGCTCGGCGGCTATCCGCCTGGACGGCTCCCTTCGAACCTCGTCCAAATCTATGATCCGGCCACGAGCCGCTGGTCGCTGGGTCCAACTCTGCCCCAGGCGATCCACCACACGCACGTCGTGGCGGTCGGCGGCAAGCTCTACATGATCGGCGGCGAGCTCGAAGGCGCGAGTACCGGAAAGCCGGAAATCTTCGTGGCCGACACCTGGGTTCACGATCCGCGGGTCGGTGGCTGGGTCAAGCGCGCGCCGATGCCGACGGCAAGAAGCGGCGGCGGCAAGGCGGTGGTCGATGGCAAGATATACGTGGCCGGCGGCCGCCCGCCCGGCGGATCCGCATTCGAGGCGTACGACCCGGCGACGGACAGGTGGGAGAAGCTTCCCGATCTGCCGACCCAGCGCAATCACCTCGCGATGGTCGCGCTGAAGGGGAAGATCATCGTCGCCGGCGGCCGCACCGGCCCGGGGGCGATGGCCGAGCGGGTCGATGCCGTCGAAATCTACGATCCCAAGGCCCGCCGCTGGACCCGGGGCGCACCGCTTCCGGCGCCCAGAGGCGGCGTCACCGGTGCGGCCCATGCCGGTTGCATGTTCGTCTTCGGCGGGGAGGGCGAGCGGACGCACGTCCTCGGCCTGACGCCCACCGCCTACGGCTACGATCCACGCGCCGACAAATGGACCCGGCTGCCGGACCTCCCCATCGCCGTCCACGGCCTCAAGGGCAGCGCGGTGATCGGCGGGCGGATATTCCTGCCGGGCGGCGGGATCACCTTGGGCGGAAACAGCGGCACGAACGCAATGCAGGTGTACCGGCCGACGATACGCTGCGAGTAGGGCGCCGAACTTGTCCGCACAACAAGTTGGCGAAGCGCCAGATCACGCCTAGTTGCATCTATTGCTCGTCCGACGACGGCATCCGGGTGACTGGAGTTTGATGCGCCTTCTCTTCGTGCACGACAACCGCTTCGAACAAGGCGAAGACGGACGCATCTACACGTCCGGTACCTTCCCAAGCGCGCTGTGGGGCCGGTATCTTCGTCACTTCGAGCAGGTGACCGTACTCGCCCGCGAGGGACGAAACCGCGGTGCGACCGAAGACCTGATCCGGGCGGATTTCCCGTCCGTATCGTTCGACTTCGCTCCCGACATAGGGTCGGTGCCAGGCGTTCTGGTGAACAGGCGTGCCGCTCGGAAGAAAATCGGGACCGCCATAGGCTCGGCCGACGCCGTCGTCGCACGGCTGCCGAGCGAGCTCGGCTTCGTCGCGGCCGATCTGGCGATCGAGGCCGGGGCTCCACTGGCCGTGGAGGTCGCCGGCTGCGCTTGGGATGCGGCCATGAACCACGGCTCGCTGCCAATGCGATCTTATGCGCCCTTGTTCTTCCATCGCATGCGCCGAGCCGTTTCCCGGGCACCGCTGGCCATCTACGTGACGAGGGAGTGGCTGCAGGGGCGGTACCCGACGACAGGCGAGGCGGTCGGGTGTTCGGACGTCGAAATCACCTCGCTCGCGGACGAGGATCGCGAGCGGCGGCACCGGCGATTGGCGGAGCTGGCGAATGGCCGTCCGCCGCGACTGGGAACGATCGCCTCGCTCGCGCAGAAGTACAAGGGGCTGCATCTTGCCATCAAGGCAGTGGCGCATCTCCGAAGCAACGGCCTGTCATATTCCTACTCGGTCCTCGGCCCCGGCGACCCGCAACCATGGCGGGCGCTCGCCGCCGCTGCCGGGGTCGGCGATCTCGTCAGCTTCGACGGGACGTGCGAGGCGGGCGCCGCCGTGCGCAAGTGGCTCGATGATATCGACATCCATCTCCAGCCGAGTCTTGCGGAAGGGCTTCCCCGCGCTACGATCGAAGCCATGAGCCGCGGCGTCGCCTGCATCGGCTCCACCTGCGGCGGCATTCCCGAGCTGCTGCCGCCGTCGCAACTGCACCGCCGAGGCGATGCAATCGGCCTGGCTGAAAGCATCAGGCGGCTCGCCGCCGATCCGAAGCGAATGGCCGAAGCGGCCTGGTCGGGCCTGGAGGCGGCGCAGCTTTACCTGCCCGAGAGCTTGAGCAGGTGCCAAGATGCTGCATATGGCCGGCTTGCAGCCATGGCTTGGGCGGCTCGGGGGACGCGCACAGGCAACGCGGGCTGATGCCGTTGGAAGAGGCGCCGGTCGATGGCTTCTTCGCGACGTGTGCCTAGCGGCCGACCACCATCTGCAGGACTGCGGGGTGGAGCGGCTTTTCGAATCGGCAGCCGATGAAATGGCCGTTGGCCCAGGCGACCCTGGCATGGAGCGCCTCGAGCCCCGGAAGCTTCAGCCAGACGTCCGCGTCCTTCTGGAGGTCGAGGTGCGTGGAAGCGCGGAAGCCGTGCGTGGAAAGATCGAGGATGGCAACGGTGACGCCGCTGGCTCCGCGCTGACGGAGGCCCGCCCCGAGCTCGCAATGGGTGCGCTCTGCCTGGCGGATATTCTCCACACAGCCGGTGCCCAGTTCCCCGCTGAGCTGCACTGGATTGCGTGTGAATTGAAGCATGGTCTGCGCTTTCTGAGGCCGGGCCCCGGCCTCCCCCTTCAACCAGAGATGTTGATACCGACCGACACGCCCCATAGCCGCGCAAGTCTGCGCTCCTGCTCGGTGAGGTCTTCATGGAGCGCCGGGCGGCGGAAGCGCTGCTGCGGAGCGCTCGACCCGCTCGGGCCGAGCTGAACCAGAAGCTCGCTTTCGTCGATCATGCGCAGGAATTCGAGGCCGACCCGGTTGCCGCCCGCCCAGGCGATTCGCGCGGGCACGACGGTGGCGCCGCGGGCGAATATCACTTCGTCCCCGACCGTCAGCGGCGCGCCGCATTCCACGAGCGCGCCTTTCCTCGAAAGATCGCGCAGGCGCGCGTCGATTTCCCCGGTGGGCGTCCGAAGCTTGGCGCTGAGCAGCACGCGGTTGCGCTTCGCGCTCCGCTGCCCGGTCGAACCGACGCCCTGGAAACTTTCTATGCCCATTTTCTGCTTCGTCCCTGTTGGAGCCGTTGCGCCCGCTTTACGCCAGGATTGGCTAATGACCGGTAAACGCCGCCCGTTTTGACCCTGTGAGCCTCGGCCGGTTGACCTTGCGGAGCCGGGCTCTATGGCCGCCGCCATGCGATTTTTCTCGGACAATGCCGCCGCCGTCTGCCCGGAGGTGATGGCGGCTCTCCTCGCGGCCAATCGGATCGACACCGCCTATGACGGGGACGCCCTGAGCGCGCGGCTCAACGGCGCATTCTCCCACCTGTTCGGCAAAGAAGTCGAGGCCTTGTGGGTGACCACCGGAACGACCGCCAACTGCCTGGCGCTCGCGGCCCTGTGCCCCCCTTACGGCGGCATCGTCTGCCACCGCGACGCCCATATCCAAGTAGACGAATGCGGCGCGCCGGAATTCTACACGCATGGTGCGAAGCTTCTCCTCGTCGGCGGCGAGGGCGCCAAGGTCACCCCGGATGCGGTGGAGGCGGTGACTGCGACGATCCGCAACGACGTCCACCAGGTGCAGCCGCGAGCGCTCTCGATCACCAATGCGACCGAATACGGCCTCGTCTATTCGCCCGCCGAAGTGGCCGCGCTGGGCGAGCTTTGCCGTTCGCTCGGCCTCGGCTTCCACATGGACGGGGCGCGCTTCGCCAATGCGGTGGCTCGGCTCGGCTGCCACCCGGGCGACCTCAGCTGGCGCGCGGGCGTCGACGCCCTGAGCTTCGGCTTCGTGAAGAATGGCGGAATGTCCGCCGAAGTCCTGATCCTGTTCGGCTCCGAGCATCGCCAGGCGACGCTCTACCGGAGAAAGCGCGCCGGCCAGCTGCTGTCTAAGGGCCGCTTCCTCGCGGCACAGATACTCGCGATGCTGGAAGGCGACGTCTGGCTCCGCAACGCCCGCGCCGCCAACGAGGCCGCCGCCAGACTAGCCGGCGCGGCGGGCGACCGCCTCGTCCTCCCAGTCGAAGCGAACGAGGTCTTCCTCAAGGTGACTCCCGAAGAGACCGCCGCGCTCCGCGCCAAGGGCTTCGACTTCTACGACTGGGGTCCCGGCGAGGCGCGCCTCGTCACCGCTTGGGACAGCGATCCCCGCGAGGTCGAGGCGCTGGCGGCGGCGATCGCCGCGCTGTGAACGAGCAGGACCGCGCGTTCCTTCGGCCGCGCGTCTTCATCCCCTTCATAATCATCACCCTCATCTGGGGCTCGACCTGGATCGTAATCAAAGACCAGCTGGGGACGGTGCCGCCGGCCTGGTCAGTGACCTACCGCTACATCATAGCCTGCGCGGCGATGTTAGCTTATGCGGCGGCGACTCGGGTTCCGCTGAGGATCGGGAGGGAAGGGCATCTGCTCGCGCTCGCCTTCGGGATCCCGCAGTTCGCGCTGAACTTCAACTTCGTCTACGGCGCCGAGCTCTACATCACCTCCGGCGTGGTCGCGATCGTGTTCGCTCTGCTCCTCGTCCCCAACAGCCTCCTTTCCTGGTTCTTCCTGAAGCACCGGATCACGGGCCGGTTCGTCGCCGGGTCGGCAGTGGCGGTGGCAGGCGTGCTCCTCCTGTTCTGGAACGAGATCCGCACTGCGGCCGTCGCCCCGAGCGACGTTCTGATCGGCATCGGCCTTACGCTGCTCGGCGTCCTTTCCGCCTCCGCCTCCAACGTCATGCAGGCGACCGAGAAACTGCGGGCGCGGCCTATCGTGTCGATGCTCGCCTGGGGCATGTTCTACGGCACTGCGGCGAACGCTCTGTTCGCGCTGCTCCTGTTCGGGCCGCCGGTGGTGGAGACGCGGCTCGGCTACTGGGTAGGGCTCTCCTATCTCGCCTTGTTCGCATCCGCTTTGTCGTTCTCGCTCTATTTCCGCATCCTTCGCGAGGTCGGGCCGGGCCGGGCGGCTTATTCGAGCCTGCTCGTGCCGATCATCGCAATGACCTTCTCGACCGCGTTCGAGGGCTATCGCTGGTCGAGCCTCGCGGTCGGCGGGTGCCTGCTCGCTCTCCTCGGCCTGTTCATCGCCCTCAAATCCTCGCGCGCTCCCGCCCCGAGCGAGCCGAGCGGCTGAGCCGGCCGCTAGTGGAGCTTGGTGGCTAGGAGCAGTTGGACGGGGGCGAGGTCGGTCGCTCCGACCGCGCGAAGGTGGAGCGGCTGCGGGTCGGCGCCGATCCAGATCTTTAGCTCGCTTCGGCTTTCCTCGGGCGTGCCTTCCAGCACTGAGAATTGCCGCACTGCGCGGTAGGAGAAGGAGGTGGTCTCCACCTTCTCCGAGAGCAAAGTGTTGCGCTGGATGGTGATGATGCGCCGGTCGGTGAAGATCACCGCCATGTTCGTCGCCTGGAACGCCCGATGGATATGCTCGTCGCCGAGCAGCCGGTCCGTCAGCCCCTGCCGCTCGTCGGCGGCGACCTCATGCACGTCCATGATCCGCATGGCTGAAAGATGGGGCGGCGCCGGCCGCGCTGCAATGCCAAGAGGACGGCCACCATTCTAGGGGCCGCCTAGTGCTGGCGCAGCGCTTATTCGGCCGCCTGCTGGCGGCGCGCCTCTTCGCACAGCAGGCGGAGCTGGCGCGTGATCGAAGGGCCCTGAAGATGGGCTTCGACCGAATCGTAGCGCTCCTGCTTCAGGCGCTGGCGGATTTCGGAGGTGCTGGCGCATTCGCCGGAGCGAGCGAGTTCGAACGCCCTTTCGAGCGTGCTGAGTGGCTTGTTCATGGCCTGCCCTATGCGCGTACTTTTGACAGAATCCTAGTCGTCTCTGCGCCGCGCTCTTTCGCTGTCGGCGATGCGCTGCTTGGCGACGTCCGCGCGCACGTCCGCCTCGCGGTCGGCCTTGCGGATCACGGCGTTCATCTCCGCGGCCGCGTTGCGGTCGAGTTCGCGCGTGGTCCGCTCGACGGCGCCCGGCTCCGCTGTGGGAGTCTCGGCTTGCCCGCAGGCGGCAAGCGCACCTGCGGCAGCGAGAAGGATTATCGGCCTCATCATTCCAGCATATGGGATCGCGTGCGCGCAGACAAACCCCTGCGCGAAGATTTCGCCCTCGGCGCCCGGTAGCGATAACAGGCGCACCCATGTAAACGGCAGCCTTATGCAAAGCCTATTCCTGATCCTGATCCTTGCCTCTGCGCAGGCGCCCGCCACCGGCACCGTCGATGATGGCGACTGGCAGCCGGACAGCCGTGAAGCGTCCCTGATGGGCAATGACGACGAAGCGGTCACGAAAGGCTTCACGCGCGTCCGAAAGACCATCCCCACCGCCTTTCAAGGCGTGTTCCGCAAGACCCTTGCGGAGTGCGGGCAGGCCTCCGACAGCGCGCTTACGGTGCGGCCGACGAAGATGCATTTCAGCGCCAGCGAGGCGGACGTGCAGCGTGTCCGGGTCGACGGCAGCCGCAAGATCGTGGTGACCAGCATCTACGACGGCAACGGCCAGGTCTGGGAGAAGACCGAGACGATCCTCCTCGGCAAGGGCGGCCACAGCATCGCCTTCCAGTCCGAGCAGGGCCCCGACACGCGCCTGCGTTGCCCTCGCTGAGGCTCCGCCAGCCTATCTCCGTGCGCGGCCCCGCCGCGGCAACAAAAGGTCTTCCAGCTGCAGCGGCTGCGGGGGTTCGGGCGCGGTGCGCCTCGGCCCGACGCCTGCCGCACGCGCTTCGACCTGGCGGGCGATCTCGCCGCACGTGCCGGCCTCGTCCGACAAGGCGCGGTAGCTGCGTGCATCCGTCTGGTTGAGGACGACCAGCGCGAAGCGCTGCCCGCCATAGCTGCGCTCGCCCACGACCGTGACGCCGCGCAGGTCGACTTGCTGTGCAAAGGCTCCCTCGCCCCCGGCGCCGGGTCGGCCATTGGCGCCGCGTGGCTTCCACACGATCCTGAAGCCTTTCGGCACCGGCTTCCAGCCGCTCTCGCGCCGCATCATGTCGACCGCGCATCGCGTGCAGCGGCCGAACTCATACTGGCCGTTGCGCACGCCGCCCTGCACGACCCGGTGCCCTCCCAATGCGCAGCGCAGGTTCACGGCAGCGATCCCTTTGTGCTCTTTTGCGAATTTCCCCGAGTCTGATCGCAAGCTTAGCTGGTTGGTGCCGATCTTGCTACTGAATGGTCCTCGGCGCCTCCGCCTCCACCCGGTCCGCCATCCGGACGAGCGCCGCCGCCATCGCGCGCGCTTCGTCGGCGGCCATTCCGATCTGCGAAACGAAGCCTTCTCCGCGCCTCGACGAGCGGAGGTGGAGAAGGACCATCAAGGGGGTCATCGCCGCGCCCCAGCCATCGAGCCGCGCAACGACGAGCTTTCCCTGCTCCGACTGCGCCCAATCCTCGGGCTCGACCCAGCGCGATCCGCCCGCATCCATCTCCTCCGCGGTGACGTTGCCGGGCCGGAACAGCGCCCACGCAATCAGCAAGTAGAGGCCGAGCGCGAGCGCCAGCACCACCCGCGCGTCCGGCCGCGCCGCCCGGCACTGCTCGAAAGCCGCCGCGGCGCCGCAATCCCATTGCGTCACCCCAAGCACGCCGAGCGCCAGCAGGAAATAGAGCACCGAGAAGATCAGGAAGCCGCCATGCCTGTACCGCTTCATCTTGGTTTCCCTTAAGCCACGGTTCGTGACTATAGCGCGCGAAGTTCGGCGAGGTCTCCCACCATGCGCAACAGGAAAGTCGTCGCCGCAATCGTCCAGGCCGAGGTCGCGGCGAGCGCCGAAGAAGGGCTCGAGCTCACCCGCGCGACCGCCGTTGAAGCGGCGCGGCAAGGCGCCGAGCTCATCGTCTTCCCGGAAACCTGGATCCCCGGCTACCCCGCCTGGCTCGACCACTCCCGCGATGCCGCGCTCTGGAACCATGCGCCGGTAAAAGCGGTCTTCGCCCGAATCGCTGAGAACAGCATCGCAATTCCCGGTCCCGCCCTCGACAGCCTCGCCGCCGCCGCGCGCGAGGCGAAGGCGACTTTGGTGCTCGGGCTCTCCGAGCGTGTCGGCCGCGGCGCCGGGCGCGGCACGCTCTACAACAGCCTGATCACGATCGGGCCGGACGGAACGCTCCTCAACCATCACCGAAAGCTGATGCCGACCTACACCGAGCGGCTGATCTGGGGCGCGGGCGACGTCGAGGGGCTCCGCGCGGTCGACACCCCCGCCGGCCGGGTGAGCGCGCTCGTCTGCTGGGAGCATTGGATGCCGCTCGCCCGCCAGGCGCTCCACGAATCGGGCGAGGACATCCACGTCGCGGTCTGGCCCACTGTCCACGACCTCCACCAGGTGGCGAGCCGCCAATATGCGTTCGAGGGCCGCTGCTTCGTGCTCGCCTCGGGCGCACTGATGCGCGCCTCCTCGCTCCCGCCGGAGCTCGAGCCGCATCCGGATCGCGTGACGGGCCCCGACCAATGGGTGCTCCGCGGCGGAAGCGCGATCATCGGCCCCGACGGCAAATATATCGTCGAGCCGCTCTACGACGAGGCGCGGATCCTCATCGCCGAGCTCGACTTACGCCGCGCCAGCGAGGAGAGCATGACGCTCGACGTTACCGGCCATTATCACCGCCCGGAGATGTTCGACTTCAAACCGCTTCGCACCGGCCGCCGCGACGCCGGCGCCGGCGAGTGACTCAACGAGGAGATACGAGATGAGCGACGACACTGCCCGGAACCTGCGCATTTCCCTCCTCCTCCTGCGCCTCACGGTGGCGCTGGTGATGATGGTGTGGGCGTTCGACAAGATGCTGAACCCGAGCCACGGCGCGGCAGTTTTCGAAAGCTTCTACGGCCTCAGCGGCGTCGGCGAATCGATCGTCCGGATGCTGGGGGCGGTGCAGGCGGTGGTCGTCGTCGCTTTCGCGCTCGGCTTGGCGCGCACGTGGACGTACGGAGCGATGCTGGTCATGCACGGCCTCACCACCTTCGTCTCCTTCGGCGCTTACCTCGAGCCGCTGAAGAACATCCTCTTCTTTGCCGCCTGGCCGATGTTCGCCGCTTTGATCGCTCTCTTCCTGTTGCGCGGCGAAGACAATCTCGCCTCCCTCGGCGGGCGCACAAGCGTCCAATGAGTAGCGGGGTTTCCGGCTAAAGAGCGGCGAAGTCGATTGCCGCGTGCCGGTCGAGCGTCTTCGACCGGTCAGGCATGGGATATTTGAGGCCGGTCGCGCAGTTGAACAGCACCGCCCGCTCTTGCCTTCCCACCAGCCCAGTCTCCAGCGCCTTTTGCCACGCCGCCAGCGTCGCTCCGCCTTCCGGGCACAGCAGGAAGCCATCAAGCGCGGCCGTCTCCTCGACCGCGCGCATCAGCGCCTCTTCCGACACCGCCACCGCGAAACCTTCGCTCTCCCGCACCGCCCGCAGGATCAGGAAATCGCCGACGGCCTTGGGCACCCTAATTCCCGCTGCCCGCGTGGTGGCATTCTCCCAGCGCGGCGCATGCTCTTCGCCGTGCTCCCACGCCTTTACGATGGGCGCACAGCCTTCCGCCTGCACCGCCACCATCCGCGGCCGCTTGGGGCCGATCAGGCCGAGCGCTTCCAGCTCGCCGAACGCCTTCCACATGCCGATCAGGCCGGTGCCGCCGCCGGTGGGGTAGAAGATCACGTCCGGTAGGGTCCAGCCGAGCTGCTCGGCAAGCTCGAGCCCCATCGTCTTCTTGCCCTCGATCCGGTAGGGCTCCTTCAGCGTCGACAGGTCGAACCAGTGCCCCGCCGCCGCGCCGTCGCCGACCATCTTTCCGCAATCGTCAATGAGGCCGTTGACGCGGTACACCCGCGCGCCGTGCATCGCCGTCTCCCGAACGTTGATCTCGGGGGTGTCGTCGGGGCAGAGGACGATCGTCTCGATCCCGGCCTGCGCGCCGTAAGCCGCAAGCGCCGCGCCCGCATTGCCATTGGTCGGCATCGCGATCTTCCGGATTCCGAGCTCCTTTGCCATCGACACGGCCATTCCGATCCCGCGCGCCTTGAACGAGCCCGTCGGAAGCCGCCCCTCGTCCTTTACGAGCAGGTCGGCGGCGCCGTAGCGCTCGGCCGTCCGCGACAACCGCAGGACCGGAGTCGCGCTCTCGCCTAAGCTCACGATGTTCGCGCCGCTCCGCACCGGCAGGATCTCGCGGTAACGCCACATGTCGAGCGGCCGTCCCGCCAGCGCCTCGCGCGTCAGCTGCCCGCGAGCGCTTTCGAGATCGTATCGGACGAGCAAAGGCCGCCCGGCTCTCGAGAGGCCGTGCACTTCGCCTGCCGCATAATGCTCGCCGGTCATCGAGCATTCGAGATGGGTGACGAAGTTCGGATGGTCCTCGCCGACGTTCCCGTCCCACAATATCTCAGTCACGCCGGCGGCTCCCGAAGCTGGTGAGGCACGGCCCTAGGCTCGGTGGGCACGCCGCTCAAGTATGGCTTTCACATCAGCAGCATCACCGCAGCGAAGGCCGCGACCAGCGAAGCGATCGTGGCCGCCGCGACGGGGAGCGCCGCCCGCCACCCCATCTGCATGATGAGGTCGGAGCGCGACCGCATCGCCGTCGCCGTCACCGCAAGCAGCAGCAAAGCTTTGGACGCGACCAGCGCCCAGCCGGTCAACGCATCGGGAAGGTCGACCGCCGAATTCAGAGCGACCATCGCCAGGAAGCCGAGGATGAACCAGGAGAAAGCCAGCTTCAGCACGCTCCAGCGCACCCGCCGAACCCGCTCCTCGCCGGCTCCTTGGCTGACGGCGATCGAGACGAGCAGCACCACCGGCGCCAGCAGCGCGACCCGGGTCAGCTTCACGATCGCCGCGTAACCGCCGGCTGCGTCCGAAAAGGCATAGCCGCCGCCGATCGCCTGGGCGACGTCGTGGATCGAAGCGCCGATGAGGAAGCCGGCCTGGGCATCGCTCATGCCGGTGGCGCTGGCGAGCAAGGGGTAGAAGGACATTGCGAGCGCGCTGGCCAGCGTGATCCCCACCAGCGTTAGCGCGAACTGACCCTGGCTCAGCCGCTCCCGGCCGATGACGGCGTAAAGGGCGAGCGCGGCCGAAGCGCCGCATATCGCCGTCGCTCCGCCGGCGAGCAGGCCCACGAAAGCCGATTGCCCCGCCAGCCGCGCCACCAGCAGGGCCGCCCCCATCGCCGCCGCCATCACCACGATCAGCGCCGCGAACGGCGCTGCGCCGAGCGCCCCGATCTGCATCAATGTGATCTGCGTGCCGAGCAGCACGATCCCCCAGCGGAGGCACGTCTTGGACGCGAAATCGAGGCCTGCGTGGGTCCGCGCATCGCCGCCGACGAAGCTCAGCGAAAGCCCGAGGAGCAGGCCCATCAGGATGATCGGAGCGCCGTAATGCTCGCTGAGCCAGGCCGCCGCCGTGCTCGCCACTGCGCAGACTGCAAGGCCGGGCAGCAGGTTCTGCCGCGGCCGCTTCGCCGACTCCTCGGCCAGCACCGCCTCGCCGTAGAGATCGCCACTGTGCAACCAGTCCAAGCCGCGCCTCCGTCGCTTGCGATCGCCGCCCTAGCATGAACTCAGCCGCGCGTCAGACGCTGCGAAGAACTCCGCGGTGCAGGCGCTTGTGCTTCCGCGGCCTGTTCTGGTGCCTTCAACCGCGAGAGCGTTTTACAAAATTTGAGGAAATAATCTTCGGCACTACTCGGAATCCTGCACTGCCGCCGGCGCAGCAAAGGCGCTCAGCTGCTAACATAGATTGTATGCAGACCCGCAAAAGCATGTACTCTCGAGCCATGGCCAGCCTGTCGACTCGGGCGCTGGCGATGAGAGACTCGCTCTCTCCCGATTTTCGCGCGGCGTAACGGGGGAGGGGAGAGATGGGCTACTATCGTCTGTACATGATGAGCGGCGGCCACATTCAGGCTTTCCATGAAATCGAAGCTCCCGACGATGCGGAGGCCGTTCGCATTGCGGAGGCGCATGCAGGGCCGCAGCCGCTGGAGCTCTGGTGCCGCAACCGCAAGGTCAGGAGTTTCGCGGCCGAGACGGCTTCCGCCGCCGGCTGATCCGGCTCCGATTGCCGGCCGAGGGGCAGCACCGTAATGGGCCGGGAATGTCGCCCCGCAGAATGTTCCCCTTCCTCTTCTGGGCCGCCCTGGTCTTCGCCTTCGTCATGGCCGTGCTTCCGCAGCCGCCGCAGCTTCCCGGCGACCCGTCCGACAAGATCCAGCATATCGTCGCCTTCGCCGTCCTCGCGGCCCTCGCCGGCGCCGCTTACCCGCGCACGGCCCTCCTCCGGATCCTCGCCGGCCTCTCCGCCTTCGGCGCCGTCATCGAGATCGTGCAAACAGTCCCCGCTCTCCACCGCGACGGCGACTACATCGACTGGATCGCCGACACCCTCGCCGCAGCGGCGGTGCTCGGGATGGCGGCGCTGGTGCGCCGGCAAGTCCCTTCGAACAGGGGGTGACAGCGTTGCTTTCGGCGCTACCATGGCGGCATGCGTCCGATCGCGCTCATCCTCGCGGGGCTTTTCCTGATCGCGGCGACCGCGCCGCCTCCGCCGCCGGTCCTGGAGCCCTACATCCGCGACGGCCGCTTTCACCCTGGGGACTATGGCTGGATGCGGGGCCGGTTCGCGGATGCGACTCCGGCCGACAAGGCCGCCGAGGCTGCGATCGGGAAATGGCTCGTGGCCTGTCACCAGGCCGACCAGGCGGAGACCCGCGCTGCGCTGGTGAGCCTCGGCGCTGCCGAGGCGGATCTGCAGCGGAGCGGGTACAGGAATCCGCTTTGTTCGGACGTCGCTCACGCGCCCTATGGGCTTCAGGCAAAAAGCTTTGCCGAGTTCCAGCAGGACGTCGCGGCTGCGACGCCGGTCGCCGAGACCTATCTGATGGCTGTCGACCAGGCGGAGCGGATCGGCGGCCCGCGCGGCCCCGGTCTCGCCGACGCGCTGCTCGCCCGCCCTTTGGGCGAGCAGATGCTCCGGAAGGCTCTATCTTGGGGTGAAGGCGAGATGAAGGACGCTCCCGCCTTGACCCCGAACGCACGGGCCGTCGTGAAGGCGCGGCTCGGAAGCGCGCTTGCGAGCCGCGACCGCGCCAACACCAAGTGGCTGAAAGGGATCGTGGCGAAGGAAGGATGGCCGAAAATCTCGCAGGTCGGCGAACGCGCTTCGCAGCAGGCGTGGCTGCTAGTCCAGCATGCCGACGCCGATCCGGCTTTCCAGCTTCAGGCGCTGCGGCTGATGGAGCCGCTGGTGGGCGCGGGCGAGGTCACCAAGCAAAATTACGCCTACCTCTACGACCGCATCATGCTGAAGATCGCAGGCAAGCAGCGTTATGCCACGCAGGCCATGTGTCGGGGCGGCAGACGGCTGCCGCAGCCGCTCGAGGATGAAGCTGCCGTGGACCGGCTGCGGGCCGAGATCGGCCTCAACCCACTCGCCGAGTACATGGCACAGCTCGACGCCATGGCCGGCAGATGCCCGCCGGACCCCGTCCCCCCGAAGAGATAGGGCCGCCCTCAGCGCGCCTTCGGCGCGAGCAGCTTGTCGACCGTGGCGGTCGTCACCGAGTGATAGCCTGGCCGGGTGCGCGCGTAGATGCGGGTGGCGATCGGACGTCCCCATGTCCCTTCCGCCACCAGCGCCTCGAACAGGGGCGCGACGAATTTCCTGCGGCCCATGCCGGCGAGGAAGCGCTCGATCGCCGGCACGGCCGGCTCGTAGCGGTTGTCGATGGCGAGCTTCAGCCAGGCGAACAGCACTTCCGAATTCTGGCTGGCGGTGAGGCCTAGAGCCCGGTCGAGCTCCGCAAGCCGCGCCTGGCTAAGCTCGCGCGGGAGCCCGTTCAGGAAGCGCAGCCGCTCGGCCGTGTTCCAGCTCGCGTAAGGAAGCGCCGCCGCCGGGCCGCCGCTCTTGAACGCGGCCAAGGCCGTATCGACCCGGGCGAAGGCGTTCAGGTCCGGCCGAACCGCGTTCGCCGGAAGCCCCGGCTGATAGACCCACTGATCGAGCATCAGCTTCTGCTCCAGCGCCGGGTCGCCGCGGACGAGGTTGCTGCGAAGGTCCGCAAGGAACCGCGCCGAAGTCATTGGCTGGAAGGCGTGGCGGTCGAAATAGGAGCGCAGATAGGCATCGAAGCGCTCGCGCCCGACGGTGCGCTCGATCGTCCTCAGGAACACCGAGCCCTTGTCGTAGACGATGCCGCTCGAATCCGCTCCGCTCGGATCGTGGAGCCGGGTGCCCGGCGCGTTGCGGCCGAGCTCCTCGAGCGCCGCCTCCATGTCGGCCCAGGAGAGCGCGGCTTCCTGGGCGGCGCGCCCCGTCCCGTAGAGGGACTCCATGATCCTGTTCTCGAAATAGGAGGTGAAGCCTTCGTTGAGCCAGCTGTCGGCCCAGACGGCATTCGTCACCAGATTGCCCGACCATGAGTGGGCGAGCTCGTGGGCGACGAGGCCGACCAGGCTCCTGTCGCCGGCGATGAAGGTGGGCGTCAAGAAGGTGAGGGTCGGGTTCTCCATCCCGCCATAGGGAAAAGCGGGCGGAAGCACGATCATGTCGTAGCGGCCCCAGCGATAGGGCCCGTAGAGCGCCTCGGCGGCGTCGATCATCTTCTCGGTATCGACCAGCTCAGCGGCGGCGCGCGGAAGCGTCGCCGGCTCTGCATAGACCCCCGAGCGCGGCCCGAGCTGGCGAAACGCAAGGTCTCCAATCGCGATGGCGATCAGGTACGGCGCCACCGGCTTGTCCATCGCGAAATAATAGCTCTTCCGGTCCGGCGGCGGCGGCGTTGGATCGGGCTTCTTGCCGCGGATCCCGCTCATCACGACCTCAAGGTCGGCCGGGGCGGCGATCCAGGCTTCCCAGGTCTGGCGGATGCCTGGGCTGTCCTGGGTCGGGATCCAGCTGCGGTTGAGGATCGGCTGGCCCTGGCTGAACAGGAAGGGGTGGCGCTTCCCCTCAGTCTGCTCCGGGCTCAGCCACTGGAGCGCCTCCGCCCCCGGCTGTGTCCGGTAGGCGATCTTCACCTGCCGCGCGCCCGCCAGCGTCACCGTCAGCGGCGCGCCCAGCTTCTCGTCCGCTGCGCCCATCCGATACTGCAGCGCCCGGCCGCTCCCGTCGGTAACGCTCCCTATCTCGAGCCCCTTTGTATCGAGCACGATCTCGCTCGCCCCCGACGCCGCCTGCACATCGAGCGTCGCAGTCCCCGCCATCCGCCTCGCCGCGAAGTCCGCCGCAAGGTCCAGCGCCACATGCGTCACCCGCGCGACCTCGGGCCGCGCATAGCTCTGCGTATCGCGCGCGTCGGCCGTCGCAAGCACCGGCGCCACCATCCGCGGCGCCTCCATGCCCGCGGTGCAGGACGCGATCAGAAGCGAAGCGAAGACAATGGCGCGGCGCGCCAGGCGGGGCAGGGACATCGGGCACACTCCCTTGGTAAGCGGCCCCCGACTAGGCCGCCCGAGCCGGGGCTGCAAGCGCCCGCCGCGCCCTCTCTTCCCCGTCGCCCGGGGGAGCTGCTAGCGTGTGTCGAGGGGGAACCGCAATGAAGCATCTGATCGCCGCCGCCTGCCTTCTTCTCGCCACCTGCGCCGGAAGCACGGCTCCCAGCCGGCCGATGGCGATCTCCGGGCAAAAGTCGGGGCAAATCGTCACCACCGGCAGCGTCCCTCGCACCGAGCGGCTGTGGGATTACGTTGCGGCGTCGCAAGCGGTCACGGTGGATCCCCCGCGTCACCCCACGCACCCCGCGCGCAACCGCCAGCTCGTCATCCCGTCCGGCCCGGTGCGGCCCGAGCTCGGCCGCCCGGCGGAGATGAACGCCCTCTTCTTCCTCGCCGCTGGCCCCCATCGCAAGCCGACCATGCTCCTCCTTCACGGCCTCCCCGGCAACGAACGCAACCTCGATCTCGCCCAAGCCGTCCGCCGCTCCGGCTGGAACGTTCTCACCTTCTCCTATCGCGGCGCCTGGGGCTCGGAGGGCACCTTCTCGCTCCAGCACGCTTTTGCCGACATCCAGGCCGCCATGGCCTTCCTACGTTCGCCCGAGGCCATCCGCACCTACGGCATCGACATCGACCGGCTGGTGATCGCCGGCCACTCGATGGGCGGCTTCGCTGCGGCCGATCAGGCGGCGAGCGAATGGAAGCTGGTCCCGCGCCCGAACGGGGGCACGAGCCTAGAAGGGCTGGGCGATCCGCCGCTGGCCGGCGTCATCCTCCTCGACGCCTGGAACATCGCCGCCACGGCCCGGCAGGTGAAGGCGGCCGGCGCCGAAGGCCGCGCCGGCTTCATCGAGCGCATGGACGATGTCGGCCACGCGCTCGGCCCGATCACCGCCGCCGATCTCGCCGACAACCTCATCCGCCGCGGCGAGGAATGGGACCTGAAGGCGCTGGCGCCGAAGCTTTCTGCGGTGCCGTTGCTCACCGTCTATGCGACGCACGGCGGCGCGGAGGACAACCGGGCGATGGCCGCCGCGTTGCGCCAGGCGGGGGCGCGGGTGACGGCGGTGGAACTCGACTCCGATCATGCGTTCGCTGACAGCCGGATCAGGCTGGCGGTGGAGACGGTGGCATGGCTTCAGGCGAGCGGCTTCCTCCATCCCCAGCGCGAGTAGGTATTTCGCTCATCCCAAAGCGGAAGGAAGCTACTCCTCCCCCATCCGAAGCGCCGCGATGAACGCCTCCTGCGGAATGCTCACGCTCCCATACTCCCGCATCCTCTTCTTCCCCTCCTTCTGCTTGTCCAGCAGCTTCCGCTTCCGCGAAATATCGCCGCCATAGCATTTCGCCGTCACGTCCTTGCGCAGCGCCGCGATCGTCTCCCTCGCGATCACTTTGCCGCCGATCGCGGCCTGGATCGGGATCTTGAACAGGTGCCTCGGGATCAGGTCCTTC
>Ga0216301_1000178_pt1 | contig 18122 bp, 16 predicted proteins | sample 4hB_Boncat_minus_FD_156203 | JGI IMG/M metagenome (GOLD analysis project Ga0216301, IMG submission 156203) | Terrestrial sediment cell enrichment communities for BONCAT metagenomics from Utah, United States - 4hB_Boncat_minus | ecosystem: Environmental > Terrestrial > Deep subsurface > Rock...
TGTTCGACAAACGCCCTAACGCCTTAACGCCACAACGCCTGCTTGCCGGAGGTGCAGTATGAAGTTCTCCGCCCAGGAAGAATACGGCCTTCGGTGCCTTCTCCAGATCGCCCGGCTTGGACCGGAGGGAAGCATGACCATCCCCGAGATCAGCCGGATCGAGGGGTTGAGCCAGACCCATGTGGCGAAGTTGATGATGATATTGCGCAAGGGTGGGTTCATCACCAGCACCCGCGGCCAGAGCGGCGGCTATTCTATTGCGCGGTCACCGGAGAATATTCCCGTGGGCCAGGTCCTGGAAGCTCTCGGCGGCAAGCTCTACGACGGCGAGTTCTGTAACCGGCACCGAGGACAGTTGAACATCTGCACCCACGCCATCGACTGCAGCGTAAAGAGCCTTTGGCAGGTTGTTCAGAGCGCAGTGGACGAAGTCGTGGATCGTATCACCGTCGCCGACCTTCTTAAACAGAAGGAACCAATATCTAACGTCACTCTTTTCGATGCCCCGCCGAGGGCTGGCGCCATCCGCTAAACGATATGGACAACCTCAATCAAAACGATTCGCAAAGCTTCCCGATCGAGGTGACCGAAAAGGCGGTCGCCCAGATCAAGCGGATCTTGGCCAAGGATGGTCGCCCGAACGCATTCCTGCGCGTGGGCGTCAAGGGCGGCGGCTGCAGCGGCTTCGAGTACGTCATGAAGCTGGACACTCTCCGGAAGGCGATCGACCTGGAAAAGGAATTCGACGGCGTCACCGTCGTCTGCGATGCCAAATCGGCGGTCTACCTTCGAGGCAGCACCTTCGACTACACCGGAAACCTGATCGGCGGCGGCTTCAAGTTCGACAACCCGAACGCGGGCCGAAGCTGCGGCTGCGGCACCAGCTTCACCCCCAAAGCTGTCTAGAGCTAGATCTCGGATGGGCGTAGGGAGCGAATGCCGAATCTCTTGAAGTCATCAGCGTTGTTCGTCACGATGCCGTCCAAGCCGTGGAAGCCGACCAACGCGGCGAGCCTCGCATCGTGCACCTGCCGCCCCCGGACGTTGTGAAGGGCAGCCAACTCGAGCCACCGTACAGTTAGCTCCGGCGGGTCTGGTAGGAGCGGAAACGCAAAGAGCAGTCCGGTAATAAGTGAGTGGGCTTCGAACGGAGATCGCCCCGCCCCATTGATCTCGATTGGGCGCGTCATAACGTTCCACGCCTCGGCCACTATCTGGGGCACCACAAGGAAGACCTTCCCCTGTTCAGCGGCTTGATCCAGAGCCTCGGATATCTCAAAGTGGTCGGTCCTGGATGAAAGACCGTAGCTGAGGAACACGTTGGTGTCGAGAACGTACCTCACGCCCGATCTGGGTACATCTCTTCGTCACGAACAAACGCCGCATCAGGGATGTTCACCCCTTTGATTATTCCTTTAACTCGCCGCATCGCTTCCAATCGCTCCTCGATCGTCCGATTGTCGATCGCTTCGAGCGACACCCGTACGGTCACCTGAAGCGGTTCGTTAACCGGAAGGTCGACCGGCTCGTCGAGCACCAGCGACTGGCCGTCGTAGTGCGCCTTGACTCGAATCTCGTAGGGCGGCATGGCTCTCCTAGTATAAGACGCCCGGTTAGTACAACCGAGATCCGTTCGGCACCGGCTCTGCAGGCTGGGCAAGCACGACTTCGCTCGGGGCGCGGTCGAATCCGCACACGAGGCACTGCGACTCGAAACCCGCGATCCGCTTCGGAGGGAAGTTCAGCACCGCCACGACCTGCCTCCCGGGCAGTTCCTCTAGCGAGTACACCTTGGTGATTTGGGCGCTCGATTGGCGAACGCCGTACTCACCAAAATCGATAGTCAGCTTGAAAGCCGCCTTTCGCGCCTCGGGGAAGGCCTCGGCCTTCACAATGGTTCCCACCCGCATCTCGACCCGCTCGAACTCTGGCCACTGAATTTCTTCCATAGCCGAGTTTAGCGGCGACGTAAACAAAGCCGAAAGTCCCAATCAACGGCATGGGGTGAGAGTTCGGTTAGGCTGTAGACCGCTTCCGCCATACACTGTCAAACGTTCCCGGTCCCGTCCCCCGTCCTCCACGTTACGAACCGCTATGCGCCGCTTACTCCTTTGCCTTGCCGCCGCTCTGCTCGGTTCCGCTGCCTGGGCCGCCGACCCTCTAAGCATGGAGGCGATGCCGCTGTTCGAAGGCTACGAGCCGAGCATCGGCCCGATGCCCCTTGCGCTGGAGTTCGAGAACACTGGCCCTGACGCCGCCGGCTCCGTGAGCATCCAGGGCGATGGCTACCAGATGAACTATCCCATCGAGTTGCCTCGTGGGGCCCGCAAGCGGCTGGTGGCCTACCCGAACGTGAACTACGGGGGGCTCGAGATCGTTCTCAACACGAACCGAGGCAGGCTGCGAAAGCAGTTCAGCCCCAGCGGCCCCATGGACAACAGTCGCCAGGTCATCGTGCTGTTGAGCGATAACCCTGGGGAGTTGGCCTTCCTGAAGCACAACTCGAACAGCAGTTCCCGAGCGGGGTCGGGCGACGTCGTCCGCATGCAAGACGCCTACTGCAAGCCGGAGTTCGCCCCAGCCCGGGCCGTGGGGTACGCGGGAGTGGCGTGCGTCATGCTCGGGGCAGGCTCCGAACGCCTTAGCGATGCGACGGTGGAGGCCCTGAAGCTGTGGACCATGACCGGCGGCAACCTGGTCTTCGTTGGCGGCGCGTCCGCCCCTGTCCTCAGCGATCCCCGGTGGCAAACCCTGATCCCGGTGAAGAATCCTCAGGTCCGCACGCTGGAGCAGTCGGAGGCGCTGGCCGGACTCGCAAGCATGGAGGCGCCAGGGCCGCTTTCAGTTCTTACGGGCAAACCAGTGCCCGGCTCTTTGGCCCGCAACGACAACGGCGTCCCCTTGGTCGTAGAGCAGGGAGTCGGCGTGGGCCGGGTCTACTACCTCGCCTTCAACCCGATGGAACCGCCGCTCAACCGGTGGCCCGGGCTTAAGCCTGCGCTGATGCGCATCCTAAGGCCCCAGGACGTTGTGCGGGCCCGCACCTACGTGCATTCGTTCTCTGGGGAGAGCGCTCAGTACGCGATGGCGTCGTCGGGAATGCCGCCGGGCAGCCCTTATCCCACCGTGCCGTCCAACCCAGCCTTCGAAGATCCGTTCAGCACCAAGCTGCCGCCGGTGGAGCAGATCGCCAAGATCCTCTGCGGCTACTTCCTCGTCGTGGTCCCCCTGAACTTCCTCATCCTCCGCAAACTCAAGCGCGGGGAGCTGGCTTGGTTTACCGCCCCCATCATCAGCCTCGGGTTCGCGGGTGTGCTGTTCCAGTCGGCTCAAGGGCTGTACTCCGCGAAGATGTCCACCGCCACCCAGGGCGTCTTGGTCGCCCATGCGGGCATCGAGGAAGCCATGTTCATCGGCACCAGCCAGATGTTCGTCCCCAAGAGCGGGGGCTACGACCTCCAGATGCGCGGCGTGGACAGCCTCGGCCAGCAGAACCCGCTGAACCAATTCGGGCACATGGAACAGAACGAGGAGATGGGCGAGCTCGATCCCGTCGACGTGGGCGATCAGGTACTCGTCCCCGACATGAAGGCGAACAACCTCGCGTTCCGGCAGGTGACCTTCCGTCAACGCTTCCCCGCTTCCCGCTGGTTCAACGTCGAGACCCGCCGCCTCGGCAATAGCCGCGTGCGGTGCACCGTTCGGAACGACAGCCAATTCACCTTGGAAGATGGCCGAGTCCTATTGGGCTCGAACGAGCGGCCGATCAAAGAGCTAAAGCCGGGCGAGTCCGTAGTCGTCGAAGGACTGATCCAGCCCCGCCTGAACGACACCCCCGGACCCCAGGACCTTCGACCCTTCGTTTCCCGCTACCAACAGGTGGCCCTGGTCGGCATGCTCCGCTCGTTCCGGCCCGGTCCCCAACTCGGACAGGAAGTGGGCGGCCGGACCCGGATCCGCCTCGCTTACTTTGCGCAGGGAGGGGAGTCGCAGTGAAACGGATGAACTGGACCGACCTCGTCACCGCGAACCCGATGCTCATCGAGATCATCCGGTTCCGGCGCAAGTTCTTCTCGTTCAGCGGCCCCAATTCCGCGAACACGGCGATGCTGGGCATCATCGCCGTCTGCTATGTTGGCCTCAACTTCCTCGTCCTGAGCGGCGAGGGTGGCATCCCGCCGATGGCCCTGGTGATGCTGCAGACCGGTCTCTTCACCCTCTTTTGTCCCGCCATGCTCCACGGCGCAATCGCCGGCGAGCGAGAGCGGCGAAGCTGGGACCTTCTTTTGGTGGCGCCCATCACGAAGGCCCAGATCGTCGCCGGAAAATTTATCGGCGCCCTCGCCGCCCTCGGGCTGGCGGCAACCTTGTTCGGAATCCCGATCGTCCTGTCCGCAATCCTGTACGAGGAAACGAATTGGTACGACCTGCTCCTTCAGGAGATCGTGTCCCTCTCGTTCGCCGTTCTCGTCGGGGCACTGACGATCCTGTTCTCCGCCCGGGTCAAGCGGGGCTTCATGGCCCTCGGCGCGACCATCGGAATGCTCATGTTTGGCCTGATCGTCGCCCCCGCCATTCTGGCCGCCTTGCTGCACGACGACCAGTTCACCATGCCGCTGCTGATGTACCTCCACCCGTTCATCACCATTGCTATGATCGACAGCAGGCGGTCGCACTGGAACGAAATGATCCCGCCTTCTCTGTACGGCTGGCCCCAGATGCTCGTCTACCTCGGCCTGACCGTCGTGTTCGTATCCTGGGCCATCCAAACGCTGTACTTCGCCGAGAACGAAGTCAAGTTCCTCCCGAAAGGCAAAGACCACCATGCTTGAAGTTAAGAACCTTCGCAAGGAGTACGCGGGCCTGACTGCGGTCAAAGGCGTCTCCTTCAACCTCCAGCCGGGAGACATCTTTGGCTTTATCGGCTCCAACGGCGCGGGCAAGACCACGACGATCCGCATGATCGCGACTTTGCTCGAGCCGACCGCGGGGACCGCCGTTCTCAACGGGGCCGACATCATCCGGAATCCTATGGACGTCCGCCGGATGATCGGCTACATGCCGGACTTCTTCGGTCTCTACGACGACGTCAAGGTCTGGGAGTACCTCGACTTTTTCGCCGCCATCTACCAGGTGCCCGTCCGCCAACGGGGTGAGGTGATCGACAACGTCCTCGAGTTGACCGACCTCACGGTCAAGAAGAACGCCTTCGTCCAGAGCCTATCGCGCGGTATGCAGCAGCGGCTTTGCCTGGCCCGCTGTCTCGTCCACGACCCCGCCCTGCTGCTGCTGGACGAGCCCGCGTCCGGTCTCGACCCTCGCGCCCGCGCCGAACTGAAAGAGTTGATCGCGGAGCTGGGCCGCATGGGCAAGATCGTCATCGTCTCTTCCCACATCCTCCCCGAGCTCGCCGACTTCTGCAACACCGTCGGCATCATCGAGCGCGGTGAGCTGCTGGCCTTCGGACCCGTCAACGAGATCGTCCGCGGCATCCAACCCACGCGCGTCCTCGAAGTCCGCGTCCTCAGCGATGCAGGCGGTGCCGCTCGCATTGCCCTGGAAAGACCAGGGGTGTCCACCGCCGAGGCCGCCGGCGACGGCGAGGTCCGCATCGACTTCACGGGCGACAACGATGACCAAGCCGACCTCCTCAAAGCACTCGTCGACAAGGGATTCCGAGTCGTCGGCTTCCGCGAAGAGCAAGCCGACCTCGAAGATGTGTTCCTCAAGCTGACGACGGGAGCGGTGAATTGAGGGGGGAAAGGGCTTTAGGTCTTTGGGTCGTTAGGTCGTTAGGAGACGACTCCGGCCTAACGACCCAAAGACGTAACGACCCAATGACCTCGCCGGGGGTGCCCTCGTGTCGGTAGCCACCTGGGTCCAGCAGACCAAGAACACCTATCTTGGCAATGCGACCGCCGTACGCGACTACCGGGTGCAGCTGCGGGGTAACCGGTCGCTGATCCTCTTCGGGCTGTACCTGGCCGCGCTGATCGGCATCGCGCTGATCTACTACATGGACACGGCGAGCAGTACGATGGTGTCCGTCGTCGAAGCGCAGCGGCGGCTGAAGGGCTTCTACCAGCTCATCATGGCCCTGCTGGGGACGATGATCGCCCTCGTGACTCCTGCCCTGTCCGCGACTACCGTCATCACCGAACGGCAGCGCCAGTCGCTGGACCTCGTGTTTTCGGCTCCGGTTACCCCCCGATACTTCCTGGTCGGAAAGATGATCAGCAGCTACCGGTACACCTGGATGCTGCTGGCCCTCTCGCTGCCCGTTACCGCCGCCTGCGTCGTGCTTGGGGGCGCTTCGTGGACCGACGTGATCGGCGCGTTCGTCCTGCTGTCGATCCACGCTCTGATCTTCACCTCGATCGCCCTCCTGATCTCGACCATCGCGTCCAAGCCTGTCTCAGCAATCGTCTGGGCCTACGCAGCGACCGGCCTCTACTGCCTGGTAACCGGAGGCTTCAGTGTCGCTATGGTTGCCCGAGGGTTCGGGTTTCGGACCACCGACGAGATGCCGTTCTACGTCGCCCTCAGCCCGTTCACAGTCTCCGAGAGCTCCTCGACCTACACCGTCGTCTTCGGGCAAAACGTGCCGAACTACCTGCTCGTCCTCGTGGTCGCGCTCCTGATCAGCAAGATCTGCCTTTTGGCGGCGGGCGCGATCATCAGCCCTTACGGAGGAAAGGAGGTCAAGAGCCTTCGAGCCCACGGGCTGGTCTATATGGCAGCCTTTACCGGGGGGATGGGATACGTTCTCGGCTCTTCCGGATCGACGAACCCGGCGATTTGGGCAGGCCTCACCCTAAACTGGGCCCTCATGCCGCTCGTGGTCCTGCTCCCCTTCGTGACCTGCTACGGCTTCGACGGCGAACGCCGTTTCTGGCCCAATGGCCTAGCCTCCGCTCGAAGGATGTTAGATGGCACGCCCGCGGGAGGGCTTCCCTTCCTGCTCACTCTTGTCCTCCTGTCCGCAGTCGCGGTAGCGGGCGGGGCGATGGCGTCGGGAAGCAAGATCGGAGCCCTGTACTTGCCGTACGTGCTTTACGCGGTGGGGTTCTGGTCCTTCTTCTGGGCGGTGGGCCGGTACGCGTCCTCATTCTTGCAAGGGGTCAAGTCCGCGCGCACGATCCAGTTCGGCGTCTTCGTCGTGATCTGCGTGCTGCCGGTGCCGTTCCTGAGCGCCCTCACGAATGAAACGTTCAGCAACAGCAGCTTCAACGTTTGGGACCTTCTCGTCCTGCGGCCGATCATGCAAGATCAGATCGAACGTGCCACCCAAGCGGGAGTGTACGGTGCTCTTTTGCTCGTTTTAGCGGCGGCCATCACCGCTCGGTCAGAATCGATCTTCAAACAGCGTCAAGAAGCAAGGAGACAGGGCTATGACGGAAATATCGCAGCGGCTTAAACGGTTCGAGCGACGGGTGCGGCTGGTCCGCTCCTGGCGGGGGATGGCCATCGGCGCCACCTTGGGCGCGGCGGTCGCCGCTGCCTGGGCGGGCCTAGACTGGGCTGGAATCGCCTACACCGAGTGGGCCGCCATGGGCGCGGTGGTAGGCGTCGGTGCGCTCCTTGGGGGGCTCATCGGCTTCTTCTTGAAGGTGCCGGCCTCCGCTCTCGCCGTCAGCATCGATCGTCGAGCGGGACTAGAAGACCGGCTCACCACCGCCGAAGAGCGGCGGACGACGGAGGACGCGTTCGACGCCGCCTTGCGGGCCGATGCCGAATCTCGGCTCGAATCGCTCAAGCCCGCCGCCGTCTTCCCCTTCCGCGTCGGTCGTTGGCAGGCCGGTGCGGTGGCGGTCACTGCCCTCGCCGCCAGCCTGTTCCTGCTCGGCAACACGCCCATCCTGCTGAACGAGACGGCCAAGCAGACGCGGGAAGAGCTCCGCCAAGAGGGCAAGAAGGTCGAGCGGATCACCAAAGAGAACCTGGAAGATCCGAAGCAGCTCGCGGAGATGTCGGAAGCCGAAAAGCGCCTCGCCGACCAGATGCGCAAGCACCAGCGCGACCTGGAGAAGGCCCGCATGAGCAAAGAAGAGGCCCTGCAAAAGGCCGACGAGCTGGCGAAGAAGGCGGACGAGCTGATGCGCGAGAGCGCCAAGCAGACCGAGCAGAGCCTAGCCACCGCCCAAAAGGCTCTCGAAAAGGCCCAGCAGCAGATGCTGCAGAAAAACGGCTTGGACAAGGTGCCTCCCCAGATGGCCCAGATGTCCGAGGCCCAACGAGAGCAGGCGCTCCAGCAGAACAAGCAGCAGCAACAGGAGTTGAAGAGCCAGCTCGATGCCCTCCAGAAACGGATGGACGAGATCGCGAAAAAGCTCCAGGACAAAAACCTGAGCAAGGAAGAGCGCGACGCGCTGGAGAAAGAGCAACAGGAGCTGGCGGCCAAGCAAAAGGACCTGCAGAAAGATCTCGACAAGGCCAAAAGCGAGCAGGAGTCGCTCGAACTCTCGAAGGAAGCCCAGAAGGTCTTCGAGAAGATGATGAACGACCCCCTGTACAAGAAGCTGCAAGAGATGCAGAAGAAGCTGGCTGAGAACGCCCAGGCCGCCCAAGACAAGGGTCAACCAAAGCTGTCGAAGGAAGAACGGCTCCAGCTACAGAAGGAGCTCGAAGAGCTGGCGAAAAAGCTGAAGGACGACAAGGCCATGCAGGAGTACCTCCAGGCCATGCTCGACGCCATGAAGAAAACGGGCGGCACGTGACGGGGTGGCGGTGTAGGGTGCGGTCTGCGCCCTCCAATCCCCGTCCCCGGTGCCAGCGGCCCCGGCAAGGACGACAACTTCATGAACCTCGACCGGATCAACAAGCTGGACAAGGGCGTTGCGGGCGGCGGCAAGACGAACGCCACGCAGGTGACCGGCCAGCGGCGCGAGACGGGCGAGCAGGAACAGTACGTCGAGATCAAGGCCCCGACCACCGTCGGCAACCGCTCATCGGTCCCCTACGTGAAGGTCCTACCGAGCTACAAGAAGAAAGCCGAGTCCGCCCTTAACAAGCAGGAGATCCCTAAGGAGCACCAGAAGCGCGTCAAGGAGTATTTCGAGGGGCTAGATCGTTAAGGTCGTTTGGCCGTTAGGTCTTTAGGTCGTTTCTAAAGACTTCCGGCCAAACGACCTAATGACCCAATGACCTCAATCCCCGCCCGTCCCGCGAGTAAATCGCGCGCTCCGACCCGTCGTTCAGGTGCCGGAAAGACCTAGGACTCTGGGGAGCGCCGGTGTTACTGTAATGGAGGCCGCACCGAGCCGGTGTCGCCTAAGTGCCCAATATGCCCGGAGAAACCGAAGCCCTCTGGTTCCGTGACACGTTCGACCGCGTACGGACCGAAGTTCAGAAAGCCATCGTCGGCCAGCACGACATCGTCGAGGGCGTCCTCGTCGGCCTTGCCGCCAACGGCCACGTTCTCTTAGAGGGCATGCCGGGACTCGGCAAAACCCTCCTGGTGCGCTCCCTCTCGAAGGCGCTCAGCCTCGATTTCAGCCGCATCCAGTTCACTCCGGACATGATGCCCGCCGACGTCACCGGCACGAACGTGCTAGCCGAGGGCCGGGCGTTCGAGTTTCGGCGGGGACCGGTGTTCGCGAACATCGTTCTTGCCGACGAGATCAACCGCGCGACGCCCAAAACCCAGAGCGCGATGCTGGAAGCGATGCAGGAGCGGAGCGTGACCGTCGGCGGCCGCCGCCACGAGCTTCAGGAGCCGTTTCTCGTGATGGCCACCCAGAACCCGGTGGAGCAAGAAGGGACCTACCCCCTCCCCGAGGCCCAGCTCGACCGGTTCTTCTTCAAGCTGATCGTCCCGTACCCCACAAAAGCCGACCTCGCCGAGGTAGTCCTCCGCACCACCGGCAGCGCGGAGCAAGAACCGCTTTCCGTCGCCAGCCGCGAGGAAGTCGTTCGCTTCCGATCCGTCGTCCGAGAGGTTCCGGTGGCAGCGAACGTGCTGGACTACGGCCTCAGCCTCATCGTCGCGACCCATCCCGAAGGCGAAGGTTCCAGCCCCATAGCCCAGCGCTACTGTCGCTACGGCTCCTCGCCGCGCGGAGCCCAGTCCCTGATCACCGCCGGAAAGGTGTTCGCCCTGCTCGCAGGGCGGTTCAACGTCAGTAAGGAAGATCTCCGGAAGGCGATGAAGCCGGTCTTGCGGCACCGTATCCTGCTGAACTTCGAAGCGGAGGCGGACGGGATGACGGCGGACAAGGTGCTGGACGAAGTGGCGACCTACGTCGAGAGCCGGGACCGGGACCCGATCCGTGTTTAGCCTTCTGGCGGCTCTGTTGGTCGCCGACGCGTCTCCGACAGTCACCGTGGTTCCCCTTGGAGCGGTGCCGGAGGCGTCGGTTCGGATCGCTGAGCGCGCCATCGGCCGCACGTTCCGAGTCCGGGTAGTGCGTGCCCGACGTTCGGCACTACCATTGACCGCGTTTTACCCACCCCGCAAGCGCTTCCGTGCCGAACGCTTGCTGGACTACCTTGAAGAACGAGGGTATCCGGCGCACACGGTAGGGCTGACCGTCCGCGACGTTTCGACCACCCTGCGCAACCGGACCGATTGGGGAGTTACGGGCCTCGCTCGCACGGAAGGCCCCTGTGTGGTCTCCACGTTCCGGCTGGGCCGCGCCGGGTATTCCCGCTTTGCCTCTCGGCTGGGGAAGATTAGCATCCATGAGGTCGGCCACACCTTTGGTCTCTCCCACTGCACGGCTTCGCAAACCTGTCCCATGCAAGATCTCGCGGGCCGCGTGACAACGTTAGACCGATCACGCGACTCCTTTTGCGGACAGTGCCGGGAGAAGTTGGGCGAAGTGGCAAAGCCAGTCGTCCTTGCAGAGCCCATGAGCAGCTTGAAGGAGGCGAAACCGTCGAGCTCCTTCTAGAGCCCCGGGAATTCCGCCTGCTCGAAGGCCTGCGCCTGAACCCGCGCAAGTCCTTTTCCGGCCGCGTCCGCGGCGAGCGACTGACCCAGAAGAAGGGGATCAGCATCGAGTTCGCCGACTACCGCGAGTACGCCGAAGGGGACGACCTGCGGCACTTGGACTGGAACGTCCTTGCCCGCCTCGACACCCCAGTGATGCGGACGTACCGTGACGAGGAGGACCTGGCCGTCCACCTCCTGCTCGACGCCAGCCCCAGCATGGACTTTGGCGAGCCGACGAAGTTCGATGCCGCAACGCGGGTCGCCTCTGCACTCGGCTACGTCGCCCTCAACGGAGGCGATGCCGTCCACCCGCGGCTGTTAGGGGCAAAGCAACCTCCGCACCCCGCCCTTCGAGGCCGCGCTAGCTTCCCTAGACTAGCCCGCTGGGCCACTTCCACAACGCCTCAACGCCTCAACGCCTCAACGCCCTTATCTCGCTCCCTCCGCGAGTTCGCCGCCAGCTCCTCCCGCACCGGCGTCGTGGTCCTCCTAAGCGACGGCCTCGACCCCGATGCCGCCACCGCCATCCGAACCCTCGGCGGAAGGGGCCATGAGGTCCTGTTCCTCCAGATCCTCAGCGATGTCGAGCTCGACCCGGATCTCGAAGGCGACCTCCGCCTCCTCGACCCCGAAGGCGGAGAGCCCGTGGAGATAACCGCCAACAGCTTCGCCCTCAAGGAGTACCGCCGCCGCCTGCAAGAGCACAACGCGGGGCTCGTGGACACGATAAGAAGGATCGGTGGTCGCCACGCCCTCATCCAACCCGACCAGCCGCTCGACCTAATCGTCAAGGACGTCTTTAAGCGCGAGGGGTGGATCTCGTGATTTTGGATTTTGGATTGCAGATTGCAGATTGGGGGACGCGTCGAGGGCACGCCCCCTTTCCGGCAAATCCAAAATCCGCAATCCAAAATCCAAAATCGCGCCGGAGGCGAGGTTGAGTTTCCAGAACCCCGCCTCCCTCCTCTGGCTGCTCCCGCTCGCCGGGATCTTGGTGGTGCTTTATCTGCTCAAGATGAAGCGTCGGGACGTGCGGGTGCCGGCGACCTTCCTTTGGCCCGCTAAGACGGAGGAGGTCCGGGCGAACGCGCTTTTCCAGCGGCTCCGGTTCTCTTGGCTGCTCGTCCTGCAACTGCTGGCCCTTAGCCTGGTCGTCCTCGCGCTCGCCCGGCCGCAGACCCGGCAGCGGGGGCTGACGGGGGAGGTCACGGTTCTGGTCGTGGACTCCAGCGCCAGCATGTCAGCGACCGACGTCAAGCCGAGCCGCTTCGCGGAGGCGAAGCGGCTGGCCCAGGAGGCGATCCAAAGCGCCAAGCCCAGTGACCGGATCGCCCTCATTGAAGCGGGGCCCACACCCCGCGTGGTGTTCCCCCTATCCAGCGACCCCGCGAAGCAAATTCTCGCCCTCAACAGCCTGCAGCCGACCGACGCCGAGGCGGACACCGGTGAGGCGTTGCGATTGGCGTCCGCCCTTGTCGGCAGCCTCGACGGAGCCCGCATCGTGCTGCTCAGCGACGGCTGCTTCGAGAAGGTCACCAACTTCAGCCGGGGTAAGGCCGCTCTGGTCTACCAACCGATCGGCCAGCTCGACGACAACCTCAGCCTCTCTGCTCTCGGCACCGCCGAGACGGCGGCCGGACGCCAACTCTACTGCGGGGTCAAGAATCACAGTCTGAAGGCGATGGACGGCACCCTGAGCCTCTACGCCGACGGAAAGGCGATCGACTCGGTCAACCTCAAGGTCAACGCGAGCGGGACCTGGGGGCGGACGGTAGCTGCACCTGCCGGGGCAAAGGTGTTCGAGGCCAAGCTCGAGGCGAGCGACGCGCTCAAGGCGGACAACTACGCGGCCACCCTCGCCGATCCTGGCGCGTCCTTGCGGGTCCTGCTCGTCTCGCGCGGCGACCTCTTCATGGAGCGCGCGCTGGGGCTCGATCCGCGAGTCACCCTGGACCGCAGCAACACCCTTCCCGCGGACGCCGGAGACAAGTACGACATCGTGGTTTTCGATGGAGTGGCCGAGCAGCCAGTCAAAGCCCGTGGTGTCCTTACCTTCGGCGCGGCGGGGCCCGGCTCCCCCGTAGTCGCCTCGGGCACCGCGAAGGCTCCGGGCTTCTTATCAGCAGAGAAGAATCCGCTTCTCGCCGGCGTCGACTTCCAGGGCGTGTTCATGGACGCGGTTCAGGTCGTAAAGCCGAAAGCCAATGGCGAGGTGCTAGCCCAGTCGAACAAAGGCCCGCTCGTCGTCACCAGCCAGAGCCCGGCACAACGACAGGTCTACGTCGCCTTCGAGCCCCTCCAGTCCGATTTTCCTCTCCAGTTCGGGTTCCCGATCTTCGTGGCCAACGCTCTCACCTTCCTCGGCGGCGAGGCGAGCGCCGGATTGATCGCCGTCAAGGCGGGCCAGCCCTTCACCGTTCCCACGACGAGCGCGCTGCGCCTGTCCCCTCCCGAGGGTCCCGCCATCGACATCGCTCCCACCGGCACCACTGCCGTGGTCCGCGAGACCAAGCGCGTCGGAGCGTACAAGCTGACCGCCGACGGCAAGGACAAGACCGTCTACGCCACCCTGCGCAGCGACCGCGAGTCCGACATCGCGCCGGTCAAGAGCCTCGCCCTTGGCGGCGGCGAGGTCAAGGCCACCGAGACGCCGCTTCGCTTTGCCGACTTCTGGCGCCCCCTCGCCCTTCTCTGCCTCCTCGTCCTGGCGGGCGAGTGGTGGCTTTTCGCGAGGAGAAGCTGAATGGGGATTTTGGATTGCGGATTGCGGATTGCGGATTGCTCCCTTTTTAGGGGTAATCCGAAAACCAGTTGTGGGGTCGGTGTTCCACCGACCCTCAAGCGCAGCTTGAGCAAGACCTTGTACAAGGAGTGTATCGCTACGAGCTCCAACAAGGCTCGAGCGAAGCTCGAGGGTCGGTGGAACACCGACCCCACAACCAGTCCTTCCTTCCCCCGAGCGGAGGACGGGGCATGAGGTTCACCAACCCGGCTTACCTACTGCTCTTCCTGCCCTTGATCGTGGGGCTGGTTTACAGCTTCCGCCACGTCCACGGAATGGCGAAGGCGCGCAAGCGTCTCGCCTTCGGCGCCCGGTTCCTCCTCGCTGGGCTGCTGATCACCGCCCTTGCCGGACCGGAGGCGCGGCGGCCGAACGAGGGGCTGTGCACGATCTTCCTGCTCGACCGCTCCGACTCGGTCGCCGATGCGGACAACAAGCGGGCGAAAGAATTCATCGACCAGGCAATGCGCTCGCTCGGGCCGAACGACATGGCGGGGGTTGTCACTTTCGGCAAGAACGCGATGGTGGACGCCGCCCCAGGCGGTCGGCGTGAACTAGGCCAAGTCCTGTCTGAGGTCGACGGCTCTGCCAGCGATCTCGCCGCCGCCATCCGGCTCGCAACCGCGAGCTTCCCCGACGGCAAGTCCCGCCGGATCGTCGTGCTGTCGGACGGAAACGAGACCGCCGGAGACGCCTCCGAGGCCGCCCAGGTCGCGGCCACCGACGGCATCCCTATCGACCACGTCCCTCTGGGGCTGGAGGAGCGGCGGGGCGAGGCGAGCGTGGTGTCTCTCGAAGCCCCCGACGAGATCCGGGCGAGCCAGCCGTTTGACCTGCGCGTCCTCGTGGACTCGACCGTCGAACAGATCGGCAGCCTGGACATCGACCGCAACGGGGTGCTGATCAAGAAGGTTCCGATCCGCCTTAACCCGGGACGTAACGCGATCGTGATCCCGGACACCCTCAAGGACACCGGCTTCCACCGCTACCGGGCCACCCTTCGCACACAGAACGACCGCGACAACCGTAACAACGTCGGCCTCGGATTTGTCGCCGTCCGCGGCAAGCCCCGCATCCTCGTCCTCCAGCAAAAGCCCTCGGAGACGTCGCTGCTGTCCGCGCTCCGCAAGAGCGGCCTCGACGTCGAGCTGGGCGGCCCCGGCAGCGCCCCTACCAAGCCCGAGGAGTTACAGGCCTACGACGCGGTGTTCCTGAACGATATCAACGCCGACACCTTCCGCGTCGCCCAGATGAAGATCATCCAGGCAGCGGTCCGCGACAGCGGCGTCGGCTTCGCGATGGTCGGCGGCGAGAACTCCTTCCTGCCCGGCGGCTACTACGGAACGCCAATCGCCGAGGTGCTGCCGGTGGACCTGAACATCCGCCAGCGCAAGACCTTCCCCAGCACTAGCATCCTCATCATGGCCGACGCTTCCGGCTCCATGGGAATGGTCGAAGACGGGGTGATGAAGATCCGCCTCGCTGCGAACGCGGCCGAGGAAACGGTCAAGCTGCTCTCGCCGATGGACCGCGTGGGCGTCGCCGGTAGCTCCGACGGTATCGAGTTCGTCGCCCCTATGCAGAAGCTCACGGACAAGGCAGCGGTAATCGCGCAGATCCGCAAGCTGGGCCTAGGCGGCGGCGGCATCTACGTCCGGCCTTCCATGGCTCGTGCGGAACAGGAGCTGAACAAGGAGAAGACCCAAGTCCGCCACTTCATCCTCTTGGCGGACGGCAACGATGCCGACTCCCACGAAGGCTCCGTCGAGATCGCCCTCCGCATGCGCGTCAACAAGATCACGACTTCGGTCGTGAGCATCGGCGACGGCAAGGACGTCGGCTTCCTCAAGACGCTCGCCGCGGCCGGCGGCGGTCGGTTCTACCTCGCCAAGAAAGCGAGTCAGCTCCCGGCGATCTTCACCCAAGACGCGGCGATCATGTCCCGCTCCGCCATCGAGGAAGGAGCCTTCCTCCCCAAGATGGTCATGGGGGAGGAGATCTTGCGCGGGATCGACGGCGTGCCGCCTTTGCTCGCCTACTGCCTTACCGATACCCGCCCCCTGTCCCGCGTCGGCATGCGCACCCACAAGGACGACCCGCTGCTCGCGACATGGCAGTACGGCCTGGGCACTTCCCTCGCCTTCACCAGCGATGCTCAGGCCCGGTGGGCGTCACGATGGATTGGCTGGCCCGGCTTCGACGCCTTCTGGTCCCAGGCCGCCCGTAGCGTCTCCCGGCGGGCGACCCTCAACGACTACCAGGTCGCGGTGCGCAACGAGGGCGGCAAGGGCCAAGTGGAGGTCAAGGCGTTCGACCGCCTGGGCAACCCAATGACCGCCACGAACGCCAAGGTGCGGATCGCCACCCCCGACGGCGGCTCCCGCGAGGTAGGCCTGGCTCAGCAAGCGCCGGGCGTGTACACCGGCAGCTTCGAATCGACCGCCCTCGGGAGCTACATCGTCACGGTGGCAGAGCCAGACCCTCAGGGAGGCCAGCGCGTGACGGCCAGCGGCTTCAGCATTCCCTACCCGCCGGAGTACCGGACGACCCGCGCGAACCGGCCCCTGCTCCAGCGCCTGAGCAGCGTCACCGGAGGGGCGGAGTTGGCCAAGCCGCTCGATGCCCTCCGCCCGGTGCCGAACCCCGGAGCCTCGATCACCGAATTGTGGCCCCTGCTAGTGTTCCTGGCCGCGCTCCTGCTCCCGGTGGACGTCGGCGTCCGCCGCCTAGCCCTTCCGCTGGGCGAGATCCTTGCCAAGCTCTGGGCCCGCCTCCGGCCCCAGCGCGCGCCAACGGTCGCGACGCAAGTCGAGGTGGTCGGGCGGTTGCAGCAGGCCAAGCGCCGAGCATCGACGGAGGCGGGTGGGGAACCGGCGACTCCTGTGGTAGTCGAGCGGACTCCCGAGCGCCCCGCACCTGCTCCCGCGCCTCGACCAACCGCCGGAGCCACCGGATCGACCGCAAAGGGTCTGCTGGACGCGAAGAAGAAGCGCCGGGAGGATTGAGGTGGATCCGGGTTGTGGGGTCGGTGTTCCACCGACCGTCCGGCAAAGCCGGACCAAAACCTGCGATGAGGCCACTCCAGTAGTTCTTGGTCGAGCTTTGCTCGACGGTCGGTGGAACACCGACCCCACAACCGGACTTTCCCTCTCGCTCCGGCCAAGACAAATCCGCAATCCGAAATCCGAAATCGGAAATAGGCACCTCCGTGGTGCCCCAGGGTGTAAGCTCCGCGCCACTCATGGCGGACAAGCTCAACTGGGGAATCTTGGCGACGGGCAGCATTGCGCACCAGTTCGCTGGCGGACTGAAGGCATCGAAAACCGGCACGCTCGCGGCCGTCGGCTCGCGCAGCATCGAAACGGCGACGAAGTTCACGGACAAGCACGGCGGCAAGCCGTACGCTTCCTACGAGGAAGTGCTGGCCGACCCGAACGTGGACGCGGTGTACATCGCAACGCCCCACCACATGCACTACGAGTGGACGATCAAGACTGCCCAAGCGGGCAAGGCGATCCTGTGCGAAAAGCCGTTCACGCTCAACGCCCTTGAAGCGGAGCGTGCACTCGCGGTGGTCCGCCAGGAAGGCGTCTTCTTTATGGAGGCGTTCATGTACCGCTGCCACCCCCAGACCATTCGGGTCAAGGAGATCGTGCGGAGCGGGGCGATCGGCAAGGTCCTAATCGTGAACTCCGAGTTCGGCTTCGCCGCCGGTCGCGAATGGAACAACTTCCGGGCCGATGGCGCGGTGGGCGGTGGCGGCCTCATGGATGTCGGCACCTACTGCGTTTCGTTCTCCCGCATGGTGGCGGGCGCTGAACCAGAGGCTTGCTTCTACGCGGGTGAGATCACTGAGAAGGGTTACGATGCCGCTGGTTCCGGCCTGATGCGGTTCCCCGACGGCGTCACCGCACACTTCGGCACCGGCGTCCACATCGACCTCAAGAACGACGCCTGGATCTACGGCACCGAGGGCCGCATCCACGTCCCGGAGCCATGGAAGTGCTCCGGCGGCACCGTCACCGTCCACCGCAAGGGCCAAGACCCCGAGACCTTCCAGTACAACTCCACCAACGACGAGCTTTACGGCATCGAAGCCGATACCGTAGCCGAGTTCCTGGAGCAAAAAGAGTCTCCCCACATGACCCTCGAGGACACCATCGCCAACATGCGAGCCCTCGACGCGCTACGCCAAAGCGCCGGACTACACTTCGCGGCGGAGATGAAGGAATAGGGGAGGAAATGCTGGGTGTTCGGAGCTGGGTGTTTGGTGTTCGGTGTTCGGCCCACAGCCGAAGCCTGGACCTCAACGCTCGATGCTAAGTGCTCAGTGCTTTGCCCGAACACCTAACACCTAACACCTAACACCAAACTCCGAACCCCCACCACCCTCCCAAAGCCCTATCC
>Ga0216301_1000179_pt1 | contig 18120 bp, 18 predicted proteins | sample 4hB_Boncat_minus_FD_156203 | JGI IMG/M metagenome (GOLD analysis project Ga0216301, IMG submission 156203) | Terrestrial sediment cell enrichment communities for BONCAT metagenomics from Utah, United States - 4hB_Boncat_minus | ecosystem: Environmental > Terrestrial > Deep subsurface > Rock...
GAATACGTCCGCCGCTACAACGAGGAGCGCGTCCACCAGGCGCTGGGCTACCGCACGCCCGCCGAAGCGCTGCACCAGTACCTGGCCGAACGATCGCGAAGGCAGGACCCTTCGTTAGAACGACCTAGAAACTGACTCAAAATCCGGGTAAGTACAGATCCTTCGTCGCAGACTTCCTGATGGACCGGCAAGCTCCACCTGTCGTCAAAAGGGGCGTCCCTTGCGAATGGTCGAAAGGATGCTAAGCACCTTTCTATCCACTGCTAGGTGGAGAGGACTCGGGAGAGCTACTTTTGCGTGTGTAATATGTTAGGTGCGGCCTTATCCCTCAGCAGCAAAGCCGCTTCCTCCGCGCCCCAAACGAACATCTAGTAAATTTACTTAGTCGTAGGGCGTATAGCGTTCGCTACTTCAACCCATGTGCGGGAAGTGCGGCGTGCATTGGACCGGCGTTGCCGGGCAACTTCGCTCGGGCAGGTCCAAGAAAGGGGAAGACATGAACGACAACGTCAACACAACTACCAACAACTGGAGCAGCGGCCTCGCGGAAGCGTGGCACAACACGCTGGCCTTCCTTCCGAAGGCACTCGTATTCCTGGCGATCCTCGCCGTCGGCTATTTCGTCGCCACCGCGCTCGGAAAGGTCATCGACAAGGTTCTGGAGAAGGTCGGCTTCGACCGTGCGGTTGAGAAAAGCGGCATCAAAGGCGCCCTCGCCAACTCCGGCTACCACCCGAGCGACATCCTCGGCAAGGTCGCCTTTTACACGATCTTCCTGTTCGTGCTGCAACTCGCGTTCAGCGTATTTGGCCCGAACGCGATCAGCGACCTGTTGACCCGCGTCATCGCGTTCCTTCCAAACGTGTTCGTTGCGATCGTGATCACGGTGATCGCCGCTTCTATTGCGACGGCGGTCAAGGAGATCGTTCGCAGCACCCTCGGTGGCCTGAGCTACGGCAACATGCTCGCCAACGTCGCCGCGATGTCCATCGTCGTGATCGGTGTCTTCGCCGCTCTCAACCAACTCAATATCGCTCCCGAGATCGTGAACGGCCTGTTCTACGCGATCCTGGCGATCGTGGTGGGTGTGAGCATCGTAGCGATCGGCGGCGCGGGCATCCAGCCCATGCGCAGCCGCTGGGAGAACGCCCTCAACAAGCTTGATGAGGAGCTGCCCCGCGCCAAGCAGGAAGTTAAGATGAGCGCCCAGATGCCGCAGAACGGCGCTGCCCCTGCCCCCCGCTCCGACAGCGGCGGCTACATGGGCTAATCCCATCGCTTAGGGAAAGCCGAGAAGGCTCCGGACCTACGTCCGGAGCCTTCATTGCGTTTTATGACCGTTTAGACTACTTGGCCAAGCGGATCTCTTTTGCCAGCCGGTCTATCCGTCGGTGCCGCTCGTCACGCAGCCGAATGGCCGTCTCGTGATCTACAAGCTCGAGCGAAACCTCTTGCCCGGGAGTCAATTGGCCGACTCGATCCAGATCGGCCGAGATCACGACGGCGGCCTTAGGGTAACCGCCGATGGTGGGGCCGTCGGGGCCGAGCACGATGAGGCTCCCGCTGTTCGTGACTTGGATCGCGCCGGGGCAGGCGGGCTCGCTCGGAAGCTCCACCTTGTGCGGGGGGTGCGAACCCTCCAGCCTTACCCCCACCCGGTTGCTTGAAGGCAGCACCCGAAAAGGCGTGTGGACTAGAGCGTTCAGGTCGAAGAGGTCCCCCTGAGGACCGGGTACGGCCCGAACCGAGCCCCGACCGACGCTAGTCGGACGGTCGGCCAGTCGGGGGGATCTCTGCTTGGGTACGGCCGGTAAGCGGTCCCCCCGGCTGAGGCGTCTCCCTGTGATCAGGGAGCCTCCCGTGTCGGAGCCAAGCCCAAGGAACACTCGGGCACCGCTGCGAGGAGCACCGATACTTAATTCGTCGTCTGGGGCCAAGGTCAGGCTGGACTGGTTTGGGACCGCGACTCCATTGACCCAGACGTCTGCTTCGGCCCCCACCACGGCCACCGAGCACTCACGGTCAGCCCTTAATCGAAGGCTCGCCATCGCCAGCTCGATGCCGGGGCATTCGGCGGGGTTCTTCAGGAGGGCATTTGCCAAGTGGTATGACTCTTGATCGAAGGCCCCGCCGATCGGCACCCCGAAGCGGCGGAGGCCCGGTCGGGGGAGTCCTTCTACGGTCGCGAGTCCGAAGAGCTCGACGACCTCAAGGCTCAAAGCCGACCCCGAAGCCGTTGTCGACGAGGGTCTTCACCACTAGCTCCGCGAACTCCACACAGTCGGGGGTGTCGCCGTGGAGGCAGATGCTGTCGACGAATGGGGCCAGGCGAAGGATCTGAGCCTGTACCTGGGCTGGGTCTTCGAGAACCGCCCCCGGTTCGCTTCGGGGCACCAGGGTGCCTTCCGGCGTGTACGCCCGGTCGGCAAAGCCTTCGCGGATAAGCGGCTGTTTCGCCCGGTTCGCGATCACGGCATGGGCGGTGTCGGCCAAACCCATCAAGGGGAGCCGGTGGACCCGTAAAAGCATCGACAGCGACTGCACCCCGGGGTACTGGGCGAGGAAGGCGGACGCGGGATCGTAGCCGGGAACCGGTCGCATCCTCACCATGCTGGTCTCCCATCGCGCCGGAAGCACGATGGCGGTGTCGTTGTAGAAGGCACCGTGGGGCTTGATGTAATCCGGGCGCGCGAACTGGACAAAGCGCTGGGTCTGGGAAAAGACGCTCGCGAGGTACTCCCGCTGGTGGGCGTCGTCGATTGGGGTCCGGCCCATGGAGGCACGGTCAGGGTAGCCCGGGTGGACCCCGAACCGCTTGCCCCGCGACTTCAGGACTTCGACGGTTTCCATGGCCAGCACCTCGCTACCGGCGTGGACGCCGCAGCAGACATTGGCGCTCGTCGCGAACTCCAACAGGTCCTCGTCGAAGGGGAAGCCCTCGGCGATATCGACGTTGAGGTCGATGGTTGGACGGCCGACTAGGTCGGACACCTTCATGGGCGGCCCCCGGACGTAGGTGTTGGGTGTTCGGTGTTTGGTGTTCGGATAGATGCCCGAACACCAAACACCGAACACCCAACACCGTACGCCGTCCCCTCAGCCAAGCCGCTCCCCCTTGCGCGCGTGATATTCCTCCATACCTATGGGTACGAACGAGACGGTGTCTCCTGCTTGAATCGGGAAAAAGCCGTCCTCAACGTCTACCAGAGCGAGCGGGGTTCTGCCTAAGATTGCCCAGCCGCCCGGACGCTCGGACGGGTAGATCCCAGTCTGCTTACCCGTAATAGCAACTGACCCCGGCTCGACTCGTACTCGCGGCTCGGCCCGGCGCGGCACTCCCGTTAGCGGTTCCGGTAGGTAGCCGAGGTAGGGGAAGCCGGGGCTGAAGCCCACGGCGAAGCAGGTGTAGGTCGTCTCAGAATGAAGGTCGACCACCTGGGTCGACGGAATCCCCAACCGGCGGGCCACCTCTTCCAAGTCCTCTCCCATTTCGTAGCAGACGGGGATCCGATGATGGGTTTGGATCGTGGCGGTCGATGACGTGAGCGCGGCTGGGATTTGAGAGAGGTCCATGACCGCAGGGTCACCGAAGACGCCTACTGTCTCGTAACTGGCCACGGCCTCGTCGACGCCGGCCAACCCCGCCGAGGAGAGTGCGGCGGCCGCTTCGTAGGCGGGACACGGCAGATCCCGGAGGATGAAACCGACGTCTCCGAGGGGGTCAATCCGCATGGCTACTCGTGTCAGATAGGCTGGAGAAGCTTCCCGACACGCTCTAGTATGCTTCGGGTCGCCATGAACGTCCGCCTGCCCATCGTTCTCAGCGACGCCGCGACCCTTCCTCGATACCAAACCTCGGGAGCCGCCGGAATGGATCTGTGCTGCTCGGAGGACGTGGAGCTTGCGCCGATGGAACGCAAGCTCGTGGGTACGGGCATCCGCATCGCCGTTCCAGAAGGGTACGAAGCCCAGGTCCGGCCCCGTTCCGGGCTCGCCATCCGCCACGGGATCTCCATGGTCAACACTCCGGGCACGATCGACTCCGATTTTCGTGGCGAAATCAAAATTATCCTGATCAATTTTGGCAATAGCGTCGTCAAATTTGGGCAGGGAGAGCGCGTAGGTCAACTCGTGCTTTGCCCTGTCGTGCGTGCCGAGTTGGAAGTGGTGGAGGCCCTGGAGGGAACGGGGCGAGGAGAGGGCGGCTTTGGCAGCACAGGTACGTAGATCGATTTCGAAGAGGAAGGGCGCGCGGTGAGCAAGGTCGGCTACAGCGATTCCGACGATGCGATGACGGAAGGCGTCCTTCACGCCGACCTCGCCCGCGCCAATCTGCTGCGGATGCGCGGCGACTACAAGGCGGCGGTGGACCAATGCCTTTCCATCCTTAAGAAGGCACCCGAGAGTGGCGACGCCCACACCCTCATCGCTGACATCTACGCCGAGCAGGGCGACTTGGAACAGGCCTCGCAGTGGTACGAGCTGGCGCTCGACCTGAACCCGAACTCGAAGCAGGACCAAGCCAAGCTCGATCAGATCATGCAGCGGCGCAAGGAGCGCGAGGCGGCCTCGACGGCCGAGCAACTCGGGCTTCCTCCCGAGCGGCCCAACCTCGCTCTGGTCGGAGGCGTGATGGCAGTGATTGCGGTCGCGCTCGGCATCGGCGCGTACATGCTGGGGCAGCGAACGACGGAGGGTCAGCGGATCAGTGGGACCCGGAACGTAACCGTAACGGCTCCTCTGCAACCGGAGGACGATGCAACCCCGGCCGGAGAGTCTCCGGCATCGCCCGCTTCGCCTCCGGCCACCGGCACGGTGGCATCGACGACTCCCCAAGACGACCGTACCCTTACCCAGCTGATCGCCCAACGCAGTCCCGAGGGGAGCCATGTCTCCGGGGTGCAGCAGGATCCTCGCACGAAGGTGCTGACGATCACCTACTCCCTGCGGGCGGACGAGGACGAGCGGCGGATTGGCGCGGAGATCGCTCGGGGAGCATTGGGTCAGGTTTCAGACGCGTTGCTCGTGGTTCTTCGGGGGGTAAAGAACGACCGGGTCGTGTACGCGGCGGACGTGCCGCGAGCGCGCCTTTCGGAGACGGAGACGGAATCGTGGAAGCAAGCGAATCCGACATCGGATGCTTGGATTGGACACGTGTTGACGAACGAATGGCCAGCCCGACCGGCCATGCCCGCGGCACCGGCCCCAACCACCCCGGCTCCGGCCACCACATCGACGGGCGGCAACAACTTTGCCCCCCTCCAAAGCAATTCGACGGGGACGACAGGGCCATAATTTGGCACGATGCGAATCACCCTTCAGCTCTACACATTGCGCGACCGCCTCGCGCAGGATCTTCGTGGCACGCTCGAGCAAGTCAAGGCCATCGGCATCGACTACGTCGAACTCGCCGGCGACTATGGGAAGTCTGCCCAGGAGTGGCGAACCCTGTTGGACGAGTTGGGCCTGAAGGCGAGCGGGTCCCATATCGGCGTCGATGCGCTTGAGAAGGACCTGGACAAGGTGATCGCGGACGCGAAGACGCTCGGCTTGCCGTACGTGATCGTGCCGTGGGTGGGTAAGGAGCGCTATTCCGAGGGCTGGGACAAGTTCGGCAAGGCGCTCGAGCCCTTCGGACAGCGCCTTCGGCAGGAGGGGATCACCCTCTGCTACCACAACCACGCGTTCGAGTTCGAGGGAGGCAACGGCCTCACTGCCCTTTACGCGGCGGCCGACCCCTCCGCCCTTCAGGCCGAGATCGACGCCGCATGGGTGAAGATCGGGGGCGAGGACCCGGCGGAGACGATTCGCAGCCTCAAGGGCCGCGTTCCGCTCGTCCACCTCAAGGACTTCGACACGAGCAAGCAGCCGCAGTGGACGCCCGCCGGCCAGGGTACCCTCGACTACGACGCCGTCCTCGCCGCCTGCCAGGAGGCGGGGGTCCAGTTCGGGGGCATCGAGCTCGACGAGTCTCCGGGTGATGCTCTGGAAGCGGTTCGGGAAAGCTTTGCTTTCCTCTCGTCCCGCGGCCTGAGCTAGTCGAGATTCAAGCCAATCGAGAGGCGGGTCCATTAACACAGAGGCACGGAGAGCACAGAGGGACATCTCCCTCTGTGCTCTCCGTGCCTCTGTGTTAATGGAACCATGTCTTCACCCTTCTGGCCTAATGAAGGGCTATGCAGGGTGGATCGGGTTGTGGTGGCATTCGGTTGGTGATCGGACTGGTCATCGCGGCGTTTTCGGCTTGCTCGTACTATCGGCTGAGCCAGCCGAACCCGGTCACGGGCGAAAACCAGCGCATCGACATCTCGCCGCAGCAAGAAGTGGCCTTAGGTCTGCAGGCCGCCCCGCAAATGGCCGCCCAGCACGGCGGCTTGGATCCCGATCCTCGGGCTCAACAGGTGGTCGATGAGATCGGCAACGAAATCGTGAACAACTCCGCCGCAAGGCAGTCCCAGTTCCAGTTCGAGTTCCATGCCCTTCGTGACAATCGCACGGTCAACGCCTTCGCGTTACCCGGCGGGCAGATCTTTATCACCCGAGCCCTTCTATCAAAACTCCAGCGCAAGTCCCGCCTGGCCGGCGTTCTTGCTCACGAAGTCGCCCACGTGGTGGCTCGCCACAGCGCGGAACAGATGGCGAAGCAGCGCTTTGCTCAGGGCTTAACGGGAGCCGCGGTGATCGCCTCGACCGACCCCGGCGATCCTCGGACCTATAAGAACGCAGCCGTCGCGGCAATGGTCGGGCAGCTGGTGAACCTGAAGTTCACGCGGGATCATGAGATAGAAGCGGACGCACTCGGCGTGCGCCTGATGGTCGAGTCGGGCTACGATCCCCGCGCCCTCATCGATGTCATGAAGGTCCTTGCCGAGGCCGGGGGCGGGCGGGGTGGTCCCGACTTCTTCAAGACTCACCCTAACCCGGAGAATCGGATCGGCAACATCCAACGGGAGATCGAGAGGCAGCTTCCAAATGGGGTTCCGCCCAACATGAGGCAGTGAGGGGATTGCTCGATTGCTCGATTGCTCGATTGCTCGATTGCTCGATTGCTCGATTGCGAGCCTTGAGGGTTGAGCGTTAAGCTTCAAGTTCCTGCTAGCCTTCGTCAGAGTTCGCCGCAACGCCGCAACGCCGCAACGCCGCAACGCCGCAACGCCGCAACGCCGCAACGCCGCAACGCCGCAACGCCGCAACTACCGCCCGTTCCCGGTAGACTTAAACTTCTACCGCTGGAAACGCAATGAGCAACCAAAGAAACGGCCGGGCCCGACGGGCTCCTCGCCGCACCACGGATTCTTCGCCTGAGAGCCTCAACGGGAACGGACACAACCGTGGCGGCGGGCCGAACAAAGAAATCATCGTCAACGTCTCCAACCGCGAGACGCGCATCGCCCTCCTCGAAGACGGTCACCTGATGGAGTACCGAGTCGAGCGCGAAGAGCGCGTCGTCGGCTCGATCTTCAAAGGCATCGTCCAAAACGTGCTTCCTGGAATGGACGCCGCGTTCGTGGACATCGGTCTGGAGCGCAACGCCTACCTGAGCATCGCGGACATCATTCCCGACGAGGGCACCAACGACAACAGCCCCGCTTCGATGCGCCGGAGCGAGCTTCGGCGACGCAAGATCAAGGACCTTCTCAAGCCGGGGCAGCAGGTCATGGTCCAGGTTACCAAGGGCCCCCGTGGCACCAAGGGCGCTCGCGTCAGCACCCGCATCGCATTGCCCGGTCGCTACGTCGTCCTGATGCCCGAGGGCGGCAGCGTTGGTGTGAGCCGCAAGATCGAGGACCGGAGCGAGCGCGACCGTCTTAAGAAGATTGGAGACCGCATCAAGCCTGAAGGGTTCGGTCTGATCCTTCGGACAGAGTGTGAGAGCCGCACGGAAGCCGAGCTTCGGCAGGACGTGGCTTACCTCCAGAACCTCTGGCTGGACGTCCTCAAGAACGCGAAGCGCCAGCGGGCACCCGCTTCGGTCCACAAAGACCAGACGCTGCTGTTCCGCACGGTGCGCGACATGTTCGGCGAGAACATCAGCCGCATGGTCATCGACGATCCCGACGAGTACGAGAAGGTCCACCTCGTGGCGGGGATGGTCGCTCCGCACATGCGCGACAAGATCGCCCTCTTCGATCGTGATACGCCCATCTTCGACCACTACGGCCTGGAGAAGGAGCTCGACCGGATCATGCAGCACAAGGTGCCGCTGAAGTCCGGCGGATCGCTGGTCATCGACGAGATGGAGGCCCTGACCGCCATCGACGTCAACACCGGTAAGCAGGTGGGTAGCACCTCGCTCAACGACACGATCCTCAAGGCGAACCTTGAGGCGGCGGACGAGATCCTGCGCCAGCTTCGCCTGCGCGACATGGGCGGCATCATCGTGTGCGACTTCATCGACATGGAGTCGGACTCTGACCGTAAGCGGGTCCTCGACCACTTCACGGACGGTCTTGCCAAGGACCGGGCTCGCACCCGCGTTGGCCGTATCTCGTCGCTGGGGCTCGTCGAGCTCACCCGAAAGCGAACCGGTGAGTCGGTTACCCAAGAGATCACGGAGATCTGCCCGATGTGCGCGGGAGTCGGCCGTATCGCCAGCAAGGAGACGGTCAGCCTGTGGATCGAGCGCGACATGTGGCGCAAGATCCGCGAGTCGGGTAACGCGTTCCTCGTGGAGTGCCACCCGGCCGTCGTGGAGGCACTCATCGGTCTCGACGGCGAGAACGTGGAGGAGCTGGAGCACGAGATGCGCCGGGGAGTCTACATTCGGGCGAACTTCGACATGGAGTACGAGGAGTACGAGATCCGTTCTGGGACGATCGAAGAGTTCGACCGCCAGGTAATGGGCTACCGCCGCGCTCAGGTGCTCGAGGCGAACGTCCGCCGCAGCTCTTTCGAGAACGCGAACAAGGCGGTCGGTTGGACGGACACCGGCTTCTACATCGAGCTCCTCGACGGCATGGCCCACGTGGGCGGCCGAGCCAAGGTCGTCCTTCAGGACATCCGCCGCTCCTACGCCGTTGCCGACGTGATCATGCCCGGTGCCGCGACGACGGCACGAGCCTGAGCTTCTTGACGCGTGAGGGGTGACACGTGATGTGTGAGGAGGGCATCTCCTTCACGCGTCACGAGTCACCGAACTCACGCGTCACCGCTAAGCGTCTCTTGGTCGTGTGCACGTCGCACACGACCAGAAGATGGACGCGTTTAAGGAGAAGACGGTTGGATGCCTGCTTGCTGCTGGGGTGGCGTTCACGGTCGTCGGCTTGTTCCTGACGTGGCTATTCGCGGTGAGCGGCATCTACTCGGGGACCTACACTCGGGAGCCGGTCACCAACCGCATCACGAACGCGGGGACCCTGAACCTCGTCCCCCTTGCCCTCACCGTTGTGGTACTCGGAGTCCTGATGACGGGAGGTGCTATCACGTACGGTCTCTGGTTCAGCAAGGCCTCCCAGACCGGCACCCGAAAGGTGGTTCCTTACGCTAGGATCATCAGTCGGTACGGCTTCACCAAGAACGGGCAGATGATTTCGGCGGCATGGGAATTCGAGGAAGCCCTCCGTCCACGCTTCTACGTCCGAATGCAAACCAGTCCCACCGACATCGCCGAGTACGAGTGTGTCGACGCCGTCTTTTGGTCGTGTGGGGAGGGAATGGTTGGGGAAGCCGAAATCCAAGGCAAGTGGCTGGGCAAGTTCGTGCCGTACATTGGAACGCCGAGCTCTTAGCTGTTTTGGATTTGGGATTGCGGACTTTGGATTGGGGAGCTGTGAGCATTCAGCCTTGAGGAAAATCTAGCCTTCGTGAGACCTCAACCCTCAACCCTCAACCCTCAACCCTCAACCTACAACCCTCAACCCTCAACCCTACGTAGAAACATCCAATGCTGACCGCCCTGCTTGCCACCGCCGCGATGATGCCGCAGCCGCCTCGGGAACTGTACGACTACCTTGCCAAGCGGGATCCGTCGTACGCCTACACGGTTGAGGAGAAGGTTCCGGGACGGAAAGAGATCGCGCTGACCAGCCAGACCTGGCAGGGGATTCCCTGGAAGCACACGATTTTGCTCCAGCAGCCGGCGAAATCGACGGTCAAAGGCACCGCGATCCTCTACATCACCGGCGATGGCCCCCGCCCGGGCGACATGGTCGACCTCTCGCTCATTTCCGGGGCGACCTCCATGCCCATCGCGATGCTGTTCGACACCCCCAATCAGCCGTTGTGGGACATGAAAGAGGACGATCTGATCGCCCACACCTTTGAGAAGTACCTGGAAACTGGCGATAGCTCCTGGCCCCTTCTATTTCCGATGACCAAGGGAGCCCTCCGCGCAATGGACGCGGTCCAAGCGGCGACGAAGAACACGGACAATCCGATCAAGCGGTTCGTGGTAGCTGGTGCGAGCAAGCGAGGCTGGACGACTTGGTTTGTTGGGGCCTCAAACGACCGTCGGGTAATTGGGATCGCCCCGATGGTCTACGACAACCTGAACGTGACTGCTCAGATGAGGCATCAGATCGCGAATTGGGGCAAGTACAGCGAGCAGATCGAGGAGTACACGCGCCGCGGACTACAGGCTAAGCTGGAGACTCCGGCAGGCCAGAAGCTTGGCCGCATGGTCGATCCATTCTCGTACCGGGCCAACATCCGGGTCCCCACCCTCATCGTGAACGGGGCCAACGATCCTTACTGGTCCGCCGACTCCACCAGCCTCTATTGGAACGAGCTTCGCCAGCCGCACTGGCTACTCACGGTGCCCAACGCGGGTCACGGACTGGGCAGCAAGGTCCAAGCCATCGAGTCGGTAGGTTCCTTCGCCCGAGCCTTGGCGGGCGACTTCAAGATGCCAAAGGCCACCAGCCGCCTGGATCTTGACACCGCCAGCCGCCAACTAACGGTGACCATCGACTCCGAGGGTGCCCCGTTCAAGTACGCCACCGTCTGGGCCGCTCCGTCGGAGACGCTGGACTTCCGGCTCGCGAAGTACAGCCCGATCGGTCGGCTCGACATCGATCCGGCAACCGGCTTGTTTATTCAGAACGCGGGCAAGGGGTCCTCGATGCTCAAGGTGCCTCTGCCAAAGGACCAGAACGCAGGGGTCTTCGTCGAGTACCGCTACGACATCAACGGCCGCCAGTTCAGTCTGTGCTCACCGACGAAGGTCTTCCGCAAGTAGCCGTTGAGCAAAGAGGGGCTGGGTGAGATCTCACCCAGCCCCTCTTTGCTCGAAGGCTACTCCGGTTTCTTGCCGGTCTCGGCCACGATGACGGAGCCGATTCCACCACGCACGTTGAAGTGGCCGGTCACGCGCATCCAGCGCGGCGAGCAGGCGGCCGAAAGCTCGTCGAGCAGGCGGTTGGTGACCGCTTCGTAGAAGATCCCTTCGTTGCGGAACGAGTAGTAGTACAGCTTGAGCGACTTGAGCTCGATGCAGGTCTTGTTCGGGATGTACTCCAGGTCGATGGTCGCGAAGTCGGGCTGCGCCGTCTTCGGGCAGACGCTGGTGAACTCGGGGCAGACGTGCTTGATCGTGTAGTCGCGGTGAGGGGCGGGATTAGGGAAGGTCTCGATGTTGAACATAGGGAGCGGCCAGCACTCTAGCTGGCTTTTTCGCTAGTTTACTTGGTGGGGTTGAACCCAGATCCGCACGACTGGCCAAAGAAGAGCCAGTGGGCCGCAAGAGCATAGGTCGGCGTGCCCGATGAAGCACGCTGATCCTTGATGTTAGGGGGCCAATTACTGCGGAAATGGATTGGCCGAGTCGTTCCGTCCACCGAAGTTCGAGTGGTTCGATGTAACGGGTGATCCTGCCAAGCGTCTTCTATTCGAGAGAAAACCGCCGCGGGTGGAGCGGGACCATCGTTCTGTCTCCCCCCGGCCGGGCAACGTCGCAGCCGTCTTAGTAGACGCCTGCCTCTTCCGTATCGGAGCTTACGGCAGCATTCTGGCTCGCAGTCCCATCCCGGTGTACTCGAATCGCCCTCAGAACCTCGGTCGTGGAAGCATAGCCAACGCCCTGGTTGTCTAATACGGAACCGTCTGGAGCGACGACATGATAGGTCCGGACCTGACCTTTAAGCCTGACAAGCTGGTAACCAAGATCGGCAATGGCCTGAACTCGTGCAGCGCGGGACATGCGATGGCGCCGTCGGCGAAGAAAACTGGTGATGCTGAACATGGAGAGGCTTAGGTGAGACCCCTTTGTCCCTTGGTATCTACTATAGTCGAGGTCGCTGAACAGCGCAATAAGCATTACAGCTAAGGTCTTCACATCAATGGGCGTTTGGGCGGAAAAACCTCCCGCTGGGACTGGGTGCCCGATGGCCTCCGCCCGGCAGATTCAGCGGTAACGGTAAACTGGACTTTCGGCCACGCCTCGTGCGGCCGCCCCACCCACTATGCTGAGAGCTGGCAACGTAGGACTGCCGAACGTCGGGAAGTCCACCCTTTTCAATGCCGTCGTGGCCAACGCCAAGGCGCAGGCGGCGAACTTCCCCTTCTGCACCATCGAGCCGAACGTTGGCGTCGTGGCCGTGCCCGACGACCGACTGGATGTCCTGGCGAAGATCTCCAGCTCCGTCGACGTCATTCCGGCCCGCCTTGAGTTCGTGGACATCGCAGGGTTGGTGAAGGGAGCGAGCCAGGGAGAGGGGCTTGGGAACCAATTCCTCGCGAACATCCGTGAGGTGGACGCCATCGTCCACGTGGTCCGGTGCTTCGAGAACGACGACATCATTCACGTCGCAGGATCGGTGGACCCAGAGCGGGACATCGAGATCATCAACATCGAGCTCGCCCTGGCCGATATGTCGCAGGCCGAGCGGCGGCTGGACCGGGCCCGAAAGGACGTCCGGACGAAAAAGGAAGCGCAGATTGAGATCGATGCGCTAGAAAAGATCCTGCCCCTGCTTGAGGACGGTAAGCCCGCGCGCACGGTGACGCTGACCGAGGACGAGGCTTTCTCCATCAAGTCACTCGGCCTTCTGACCCTCAAACCCGTCATCTACGCGGCCAACGTCTCGGAGAACGACTTGGCGAGCGGGAACGAGTACGTGGAGAAGGTGCGGGCCATCGCCGCCCGGGAGGGTGCGCAGGTGGTGGTGATCTCGGCTCAGGTGGAGTCGGAGTTGATCGAGCTTCCTGAAGAGGATCGGGCGGAGTTCCTTGAATCGTTGGGCGCTACGGAAGGGGGGCTTACCTCGCTTATCCGGGCTACCTACAGCCTCCTCGGCCTCCAAACCTACTTCACGACCGGCCCCAAGGAGACTCGTGCCTGGACCATCACCAAGGGCATGACCGCTCCCCAAGCGGCGGGCGTCATCCACAGCGACTTCGAGCGCGGCTTTATCCGCGCGGAGACCGTAGCGTACAAGGACCTCGTGGCGACCGGCTCGATGAACGCCGCCAAAGAGAAGGGCTTGGTCCGAAGCGAGGGCCGCGACTACGTCGTCCAAGAAGGCGACGTGATGCTGTTCCGGTTTAACGTCTAGTTAGTCGCCGGGATGGTAGCTGCGCTCGGCGTTCTTTTTGACGTCGTCCCAGTCGAACCAGGCGGGCCGGTACTGGCCCGCCGCGTAGAGCGGCGCTTGGTCGAGGAAGTGCGGTGACTGCGGGTCCGCACTCTGGCCAAAGCCGCACACCGCCGAAGCCCGAGGCCTCGGCCCGAACTCCACTAGCGCCACGTAGGTGTTGCCGCCCGTCCCGTACCGAACGCCGTCCTGTGGGGGACCGGTGAAGGCGAAGATCTGCCCAAAGGAACTGTTCGCGCCGGGGACCGGCCAGCTTGGGTGCTCCTTTGAGAACGGCTGTTGGCGTTGAAGTCGGTTCACCTTGCCCCATGGCACCTGCCACGTACCCCAGCGCCCTTCCAGTCGATCGACCACTTGGGTGAAGGCCCGTCGGAGGCTCGGGGGATCCTCATTCATCTGCACCCGCCAGCCGTCGCCCCCCGCCGCCATCTCGGTTTCGATGTACAGCGTGGAGGGGACGGAATCGACTCCGCCCCGGAAGTCCCAAGCGCGGAGCGCAGCCAACGGCTCCCCGTACTTCGCTGCGGTGTCCGAATCCGCCGTCACCGCCGCAACGATTTTGGGCACCCGTAGCCGGGCCGTGAACAGCTCGGTGTCGAACGACAGACGCGAGAGGTCGTCGTACGAGAACTTTTGATTGCCGGACAGGATCCGCCGCGAGTTTTTGGCGCGAGCCGTGTCGGGGTCGCGGACGATGTAGGAGGGGTACTTCGCCGGATCGGGGTTTCCCGGGCCTTCTGTCGTTCCCCAAGGGTTCGAGTTGCAGTTCTGCACGAACCCGCTGGGCGGGTTGATCACGTGCGGCAACTCGTCAGGCGTGTGGTAGCCCTGCCACTCGGTCCGGGGGTCGCTGCCATCGACGGGCTTCGTCCAGTCGAACTGCGGATCGCGTCGGGGCACGGTGTTGCCGTACCAAAAGGCGACGTTGCCCTGGTCGTCCGCGTAGGTGGTGTTCGAGTAGGTCAGTCCCCCCACCGCCAAGGCCTTCTTGAACTCGTCAAGGGTGCGGGCTTTGGTCATTGCCAGCTTCTGGGGCCAGAACTCCATCCACCGCTCAAGGGGAAGCCTTACCGAATGGGCCTCTCCGCCCCGACGAACGACCGGGCCGTAGTGGCTGCGCTCGAACCGGAAGGTGTAGGGCACCAGCTCGCCATCCTCACGGACTCGCAACGTGTCTTCCCAGTCCTCGATCTTTCTCCGCTCGCTTCCGTAGCGATACTCGTGGTCGCCCTCGACTTCCAGACGATAGGCGTCGGCCATATCGGCACTGGTGTTCGTGTGGGCCCAGCCGAGGTTTCGGTTGAAGCCCGCGTGGGGAATGGGGTTGCCCAAGATGCAGAATCCGCTGAAGTCCCAACCCTCGCCGCTCCGCAGATGGCACTCGTACCGTTGACCACGGCCGAAGAGGCCGACGTGGGGATTGAGGAAGAGGATCGCGCGACCCGAGGTGGTACGGGAGGGCGCGATGGCCCAAGCGTTGGAGCCGGCGTCGAAAAACAGACCGTCATCCTCTGCTGGGGGCCACTTCGCAGCCAATCCCTTACGATCCGAGTCCGACTTGATGTCACCGACGCGCATGGTGGAAACGCCGTCCACGTTGCCCGGAAGGTCCACGTTCGCCAGGAAGAACCACGGCTCGTATCGGGGGATGCGAGGCTTCAGGTCCGGATGCTTTGCCAGGTAGAAGTTCAGACCGTCCGCGTAGGCGTGGGCGATTCCTCGAAAGTGGGAGTCCGCCTTGGCCAGCCGCTCCTTCGCCAGCCGCTCGATCTGGAACGCCCGGAACCGAAGGTCGTTGCCCAGCCCCCGCTCGCCCACGATTTCCGAAGCTCGGCCGATGGCGAAGGCCGTGTCCTCCTCTAGCTGCCGATAGTTGTCCTCGGCCTGCGCGAACATGAGGCCGAAGACGGCCCCCGCGTCGGTCTTGGAATCGATGTGGGGGATTCCGTAGCGATCGCGGTGGATCGTCACGTCCTGGGAGAGGTCTCGGAAGTCTGAGTCTGACACGATCATGGCGATCAGGAGGCCGAGCATAACACGTACTTTGCCCTATTTTCCACCACCCCCACTCGACGGTGATCAGTGCCACTTGTTGGCCCAGAACCAGTGCCACGGCATCAGCCTTGAGGCGCATTCTCGGCGGTCCAAGGAACTTCCCGGAGCGAGATCGTCCGCCGGGGATCGAGCCGGTCTCTGGTGACGGCTCCGTTACCCTCGTCGAAGGCGAACCAGCCAACTAGGCCAGGTTCCTTTCCCGTGAGTGGCTTTTGCCAATCGCTCGTTAGTTCCTGCGGGGTTCTCGCCCGGTCCCAGAACGCGACGTCGTCCAGCAATCCTTTGTAGTCCTCGTACTGGGTGAAGTAGAAGTTCCAAGCGGTCATGACCTCGCTGCCCCAGCACCAGCCCCCCAGGTTCTTCGGGTTGTTCGGGTGCGGGGGTGAGTCCCAATAGCGGCGCATGTTCACCCGCTGGGGGATGGTCTCTTTGCCCACCAGGCTGCCATCGACCCACAGTTCGAGTTGGGCTTGGCTCTCGCCGGTCCAGCGGCGCACGCACGAGACGTGGTGCCACTTCCCGTCCAGCAGTGACGGCGCGCTGCGAGCCGGGCGGGGCTGGACTGCCCACACCATTCCGACGGGCACCACCCTATCGTCATCGGCAAAGGTCCAGCGCACGCGGCCCCCGCCGAAAAGCTGAAGGCTGAAGGTTCCGGCCCGCGAGTCGCCGCCGTCGAAGCCGTTGGGGCGGGAGTGGCCGTCGAGCAGCCAGTTGCCGGAGTACCACCACCCCGGCTCACTGTAGGGTCGAGGGTCGTAGGCCGACCACTTCGTGAGTTGGTCGATCGTGCCCCGGTCCGTCTCCCCGACCCCGAAAGAGGGGTCGGGCTTGATCCATAGGCCCAGGGTGAACTCGCCGGCCCCGAACGTGGGCGGCAAGGAGCGCTGGTCGGCAAACTCGTACCGGCGCGGCTCGTTGGCGACGAACTTGAGGGACGAAGATGGGCCGCTCAGGAGCGGGGCCGCGAGAAGGAGGGAGGTAAGCAGCATGAGGCACCGGGCGCGGGCTGAGAAGAAACTTCACCGTGGCACTTGGTGTCATCAGCTTCCGCGCGTTTCACAGGGTGCCTCCTGCACTTTCTTCTATCTCAGGTTCTTTGCCTGGAGTTCCGAAGGAGACGAGAATGTCTAACTGGGACCGCCAGCGTTTCGCTGGCTCAGGATCCTGAGCCAGCGAAACGCTGGCGGTCCCAGTTAGCGCCGCTTGCCCCAGAAGTGCCAGGCGGCGAAGCCGAGCAGGGCGACTGCCCCGGCGACGCCGACTCGCTTGGTCACGGCGCGGGTATCGGCCTTTACGTTCTTCTGCTTCGCGAAGGGATGGACGCGCAGAGCAAGGGTTCGCACCCACTGCACCTGCGGCCGAGTGTCCGGCACGGGCACCAACCGGGCCCACCCGCAACGCTTAATCGCTTGGTTGGGCTCCTCGCCATCCATTACGAGCAGACTGGAGGCTAGGAAGGCGCTTCGGCCCTGGTCCTTGTGGCAGTGGATGACGACGTTCTTGCCAGCATGGATTTGCTTGAGCAGGCTCTTGAGGAACCCGAGAGTCTCGGCGTTCATGGGTGGGGTGCCCTTGTCCGGGACGGCGAACTGCTTGAATCGGATACCCTCGCTCTCCAGGATCCGCCGCTCGTCGTCAAACCCGAATTCGCGCACCTCATCATTGCTCATGAGGCTGACCACCTCGTCCACCCCCTGCTCTCGTAGGTCTTGCGCCCGCTGTTCGAACCCCTTAGGTGAAGTCGTGCGGGGCAAGATCCCTAACTTGCCGGGGCCGTCTCGTCGGATCCATGCGATGCTGCTCATACTTGGGTTTGATCACAATGCCCTCCCTAGGGTTCATCGCCATGCCGAGAACTGCGGGCCCCAGGCCCTATTTGGAGGATCGAGTAAAGGTAACGTCCGAAGATGAGCGATTTCGCTGTTTCCTGGACCCTCTCTCGGCACCGCTTCGTCGAGTCCCTGGATGGGCTGGATCAGGCTCAGCTCAATTGGCGGATGCAACCAAACTGCCTGACCCTCGCCGAGATGGCTCTCCACGTCGCGGGCGTCGAGGTGTCGTTCGTCTCCCAGCTCCTCGACTTGGAGTTGGACGAGCGACTGCAGCGGATCCGAGCGTCCGCGACCGATGGGGTGACCAACGATAAACCTTTCCCTTTCACCGCGCAGGAGCTGACGCCGGACTTTATCGAGGAGTGCCTCGATCTGGCGCGGCACATGGCTGAGCCGGTCGTGGAATCGACCAACACCGCCATCCGAACCAAAGAGATCGTGAGTGCGCTCGGCCCGACCATCACGGGTGAAGGCGCGATTGCGCGGATGGCCTTCCACCCGGCTTACCACCAGGGGCAGGCGTACCTCATTCGGAATGCGCCTAGCTTTCCGCGCCCTAGCGCGAAAAGCTAGGCGCGGGGAGGGCGCTTCGCGCGGCGAGTCACGCTTCGCGTGGGGCGAAAGAGATGGACGGGTCCCCACCAGTTTCGCCCGCCGCGCCAGCGGCATTCGCCGCCGCGTTTGCGGCTATCGCCCCACGC
>Ga0216301_1000180_pt1 | contig 18107 bp, 12 predicted proteins | sample 4hB_Boncat_minus_FD_156203 | JGI IMG/M metagenome (GOLD analysis project Ga0216301, IMG submission 156203) | Terrestrial sediment cell enrichment communities for BONCAT metagenomics from Utah, United States - 4hB_Boncat_minus | ecosystem: Environmental > Terrestrial > Deep subsurface > Rock...
CGCCCCAATTGAATCCCTCTGGAAATGCCATTAATATCAACCTGTTTCCGGCGATGGAACGACCCTTCGGAAGCTCCGTTGCATCCGCACCCCAAACCTCACCATGACGAACCAAGAACTGGCGGACAAACTACGCGACCTGCGCGACTTCCTCATCATCGCCGGATACGAGGAGTCGCACGCCCTCCGGTACACCCAGATTTCTCGGTACATCGAGAAGCTACCCGAACCGGTTGAAACGATCCGTAAAGAGGGCCGGCTCAAGGACATCCCCCAAGTCGGCCCCCTCATCGCGACCTACATCAAGGAGATCCTCGAGGACGGCGTCAGCTCCAAGCAACGCGAGTGGGAAGAGCACGCGCCAATCACCGTCCTCGAGCTCGTCCGAATCCCCGGCGTCGGCGCCAAGACCGCAAGACGCCTGTTCCTCGAGTTCGGCATCGACAGCCTCGCCACCCTCCGCCTTGCCCTCGAAAACGGCATCCTCGACGACGCCCAAGGCATTGGGCCTAAGACAAGGCAGACAATGAGAGAGGCCTGCGGGGAGCGTTGAGCATTGAGGGTTAAGCATCGAGGATGAACCTTGCGGTGCGAAAGGGAGGAAGCGATTCAGGACTCTGCCCCAAAGCTAAACCCTCAATGCTCAAAGCTCAATCCTCTAAAGCCGCGGATGCTGCCGGTGGAAGTCGCTTCCCTCCTGAGCGAGCCGGGCGATCTGCAGAAGCCGGTCCTCCTTGTAAAGCCGACCAATGATCGACCGCGCGACGCTGTTTCCTTTCCCGTCGTCCCCCTGCGGAATGACGATCTGGGGATGCCCCGTCAGGTTCGTGTGCACGATCGTCGACCCGATCCCGCTTTCCACGTACGCGTCGAGGTCGCCTAGCTCCCGCTCGAACCGCTCCATCAACAGCGTCCGTGCCCGTTGCGCCTGCAGGTACTCCACCGCGGGAACGTAGCGGCTGGCGCGGAAGGTGACTGGCCACGGCGAGTTCTTGAGCTGGTCAATCAGCTCGCCCCGCGTGAACTCGTCGAATGCCGAGCCGCACTCGACGTCGAGGATGTTGATCATTCCCTCCGGCACCGGGGTGAATTTCACCGGCCGTAACTCCGCGCCTAACCGCCGCAAGTTCTCCAGGAACGGGTCCTTGCTCACGTCGATCGACGTCTTCCCTTCGACGTAACCAATGCGGGCTCCCCTCAGGTCGCGCCGGGGTCGGTAGTCGAAGGGGCGGCTGACCGAGCTTGGATCCTTGGGATCGGCGCCGCACAGGGCGGCGAACACCAGCGCGCAGTCCTCGACCTCGCGGCACATCGGCCCAACTTTGTCCATCGTGTAGCTCAGGGCCATCCCGCCGAAACGGCTGATCCGCCCGTAGGTCGGCCGCAGGCCGGTGACCCGGCACCGCACGCTGGGCGACGTGATGCTGCCGAGCGTCTCCGTGCCGATGGCGAACCCGACCAATCCCGCCGCGGTCGCCGACCCAGACCCCGCGCTGGAGCCGCTCGACCCCTGCTTGGGGTTCCAGGGGTTCTTGGTGACTCCGCCGAACCACACGTCGCCCAAGGCCAGAGCCCCCATCGTCAGCTTGGCCACCAACACCGCCCCCGCCTGCTCCAGCCTCTGGACCACCGTCGCGTCGTAGTCCGGCACTTGGTCCTTGTAGGGCTCCGCCCCCCAGGTGGTGCGAATCCCCTTCGTCGCGAACAAGTCCTTGATGCCGTACGGAATCCCGTGCAGCGGCCCCCGATACCGTCCCGCCGCGATCTCCCGATCTGCCCGCTCCGCCTGCCGCATCGCTAGTTCCTCGGTCAGCGTCACCACGCACTGAAGCGGCGGACCGTACCGCTTGAGCCGGTCCAAGTAGATCGTGGTCAAGTCCTTCGAGGTGATCTGCCGGGTCTTGACCAGGTGGGCCAATTGCCGCAGGGAGAGGAAAGCGATCTGCTCCGCGCTCATCCCTTGGCGGGAAATAGACGTGCGAGTCGTCGCCACCCTCACGCGCGAATCCGGCAACGATCCCCCGCCCAGCGGCGTGAAGACGGTTCGCGGCTCTGTCATGTAGGTAATCGGCTCCGCGCGCACCGTCTCGTAGCCCCGGCGGAAAGACTTGACCTCCTCCAGAAGGGCCTTCCGTTCCGCGTCCGTGTACTCGATACCCGCCAGCTTCTCCACCGCTTTCAGGTCGTCCAGGGTGATGTCGTCGCCCGGCTTCTTCGCGGCCGGCGTCTGTAGTCCCGTCGGAAGGGCGGTGCTGGCGGCGGCTAAAACCATCGAGGTCACGAACTCTTTGCGCGTGAGCATCCCCGCAAATTACCAGGCACGGCGTTTCCTTGCCCGCGAGGGGCATAATCGGTCTCCGTGGAACACACCGCCCTCTCACAAGTAGCTGCGTTGGCCGCCCGCCTGGGAGAGCCGGAACGCGACCTCGCCATCCTCGCTGAGGGGAACACCAGCGCCCGGGCCGACGAAGAGACCTTCTGGGTCAAGGCCAGCGGATTCAGCATGTGCGGCATCGGTGAGGACGGCTTCGTCCGCGTCCAGTTCCAGCCGGTGCTGGCGGCCCTTGCCGGAGAGGGCATGGACGACACGGGCGTCCGGGAAACCCTGTCCCAATCGCGCGTCGATGAGGAAAGCCCCCGCATGCCTTCGGTCGAGACCTTCATGCACGCCTACCTCTTAAGCCTCCCGGACGTCGCCTTTGTGGGTCACACCCATCCGACCCCGTTGATCAGCCTCTTAGGTGTCCGGGGATGCGAGACGATCGCCCGCCAGCGCCTCTTCCCCGACGAGATCGTCTGCTGCGGGCCTGCCACCGCCTTCGTGCCCTACGTCGACCCCGGTCTCCCCCTCGCCCACGCCATCCAGAGGTCGGTAGAGGCTTACGTAGCCGAGTTCGGCACCGTGCCCAAGACAATCTGGCTCCAGAACCACGGCCTTATCGCGTTGGGCAAGAACCCTCGGGAAGTCGAGAGCGCCACCTTCATGGCGGTCAAGGCCGCCCGAGCCTGGCTAGGCGCCCTCGCCACTGGAAAGCCCCTGAACCCCCTCACGCCTGAGCAGATCGACCGCATCCACACCCGTCCCGACGAACACTACCGGCAGCGGCTGCTCTCCCAACTCCGGCCGACGGTCCAATAGTCCGAACCCATAAGGAAGACGCTAGACGCCCCGTACGGTCCCGCGACCGAGGAGAGAGGGCCAGAGTGGGTGGCCGGTGAAAGGCGGCAAAAGCACGGCGACCGCCAAGGGACCAACCCAACAAAGGAGGCTTAACGATTCAACGCGAATCTGGCAGGGCCTAAGCAGACCTAGACCGAGGACTCGTTCCGGCTTCGTCGCCGCCGCAAGCCGTAGGCTCCCATCCCGCCCAGCAACGTCAACAGGGTGGCAGGATCGGGGACGGGAGGGACTTCCCGCTTCGGCGGGACCAACGAGTTCAGCCCGGCGAGAGCACCGCCCAGAGCCGCCGGATTGAGCGGAGGGATGCTGGGCGGCCGAGGCGGCGAAAAACCGCGGGTTGGCGGGCTGGCAGGACCGCCGCTGGGGGCCGGCGCCGTAGGCGTCTCGACGATCGTTGGCGGCACCGACGTTTCCGCGAGGCTCTCCGGGGGGGTGCTAGGTGCTGCCATCATCTCCGGCTCGATCACCGTGACCTCCGCGTCAGCGGGCTTCACCGGCGCGAACCGGCTGGACGTAGTGCCGATGGGCGGAAGGTAGGCCACCATCGGGTTTCCGCAACTCCGCCGGAGGATCGGCTTGCCCTTCTTGTCGGAAAAGACGAGCGTTCCCTTCTTCATGGTCAGCATCTTCTTGCGGACCACGAGGTTCTTGTCCACGTTGTAGACCAGGTACTTGCGCGACTTCTGAAGCGGGGTGAGGTTCAGAGTGGTGAAGTACCGCCGCAGGCGGTCCTTGTCCATCATGAAGTGCTTTACGAACCGGGACAGCACCTTCGGATCCGACCCGACCTGCTTGACCAACTCCTCCGTCGAAAACACCGGCTTATTGAGGAACGCATTGTGCTCCATCTGCTGCGCCTGCGCACTGGTTGCGCAAGCGATGAGGAGGATGGAGAGCGGCAACACCGCTGAAATGCGAATCATGAGGTCTCGGATCGGAGTCTTCTTCCGTCTGCATGAAGATGGTAACTCCGCCGAGGCCCGCCCCAGGGTCACCCCTTTACGCGACGCGCACCTAGTAAAAGATACAGTAAGAGATAGCCGTCCCAAATTTGAGTCCCGTATAGGGCACGGGACTCGGGACTGTAGCGCCCGGGACCTGCGACGGACCTAGGCGCTACGGGAAAGGCTGACGACCGCGACCGGCTCGTCGTCAAGCACCGCTTGGGTGAAGTACCCCTGGAACGGAACCGGCTGCCCCGAGACCAGAACCCGCAGAGCCGACGTCTCCGCTTCCCCCCCCTCCAAGACCTTCGCCACGATTCCCTGGAGCGCCTCCCGGTCTTCCGCGTCCACGCTCCACTCAAGGGGTGCCCCCACCTCGAGCGCGACTCCGGGCTCCTGCCGGTTCACGTACATACAAAACCCTTCCTGGTCCACCGCGACGACAAGGCTCGGCAGGACGCCCAAGACAATCTCTGGCAGCGAGGGGCGCGCCGGTTCCGGCTCCACGTCGCGGCCGGACAGCACGACGAGCAGGTGGTCGGCGACCTCCTTAAGGCACGCGTTCACCTCTTCCAGCTCCGTCATCGAAGCTTCGGCCTGAAGCCGAACTACCTTAGCCACGACCTCGGTCCGGCTCGCGGCGGAGTACTTGCTCAGAATCCGCCGCCAGTAGGTTCCCACCGTTTCCGGGCTGAGCGAAAGTTTCGCAGCGATTTCCTTGTCGGTCATCCCCTCCGCGGCGAGGAGAAGGATTTGATCCTGACGACTCAGGGTCTGCGCATCTTGTTGGCCATCGGAGGGCATAACGCAGATTATGCGGCAGGTGCCCCCGATTCAGTCATAGACTAGTGGAGGGCTAGCGGCGTCGAAAACCCGTGGGTACACTGCCGCGCTGGGACAGCAAGGGATGAGCAACGTCGAAATCACCAGTCAAACCGACGGCAACGTCGTTTCCCTCTTCTTGAGCGGGCAAGCCCTCGACGCTTCCAACGTCCAGCAGTTCCGAACCCAAACCGCCCCACTTTTCGAAAGCGAGAAAAAGTTCGTGATCGTCTTCCGCGACCTCAAGTTCGTGGACAGCTCGGGCATTGGGGCTCTGCTGTCCTGCTTGCGGAAGTCGAACGAAGGCGGAGGCGACGTGAAGCTGGCCGAGCTGACCCCGAACGTGCGTTCTCTGTTCGAACTCGTCCGAATGGACCGCCTTTTCGAGATTTTTGATACGCGTGAGGATGCGATCGCGTCCTTTAAAGCGTAGGGCCTCAAGCCCCCGCCTGTAATCGTCGTGAGGTCCGCAAGAATGGGCGGGTAGCCTCCCTAGCTCCGCCTGCTAAACTTTTCTGAGTGGATTTCGAGTCTCTTGGGGACTCGCACATCCAATCGGTATGAGCATCCTCGCTGACGCGGGCAACTCCCTCCGTCGGTTGATCCTGATCTTTTTGATCGGTTCGCTGGCGGTTCTTTCCGTGCCCGCATACCTGGTCTTCGACGCCAGGCAATTGATGGCAACCCAGCGAGAGCAAAGCGAAAAGGCCTCTCTTGGCCGCCGTCAGCTAGTCCTCAGCGATCGCATGGAGAAGTCGGCGCGAGCCGTGCTAGGTGCCAAGACGGACGACGAAGCCGAGGCCGCTCGCATCGAGCTGGACACGGCCTATCGAGAGTGGACGGCAGCCCAAGAATCGCTACGCTCAGGCGGGTTTTCTAACGGGACAAAGATTGTCCCGACATCCCAAGAACGGGAACTCTTAGACGCGACCGAGCCTGCTTTCGACCGATTTGCTGAAATCGTCGACTCGATTGCCGCTCGGGGCTCGAAAGCGCCAAGGCCCAGCCAGATTCAGACGCTGACGGAGTCCAAGCGCCGCTACCAAGACGCGATGGACGGACTCTTTGGACTTCTCAGTGAGGAGTTCGCCCGCATGGCCCAATCTGAGCACCGAAAGCAGATCGGGTACGCGTTGGCGACCCTCGTCCTAGTCGCTGCCGTCGGCGGGCTTGCCCTTTTGCCCGCCCTCAAGAGCGCTCGCCGAGCGCTTAGGTCTCTGGGCCAATCTGAGAAAGATAGCGCTACTTTGGCGGCTCACTTGGAGGCGATGCTCGCCGCCTCAACCTACGTGATCCTGTCGTGCGACCTCGAGGGGAAAATCACCAAGGCAAGCGCGGCCGTCGAAGACCTTCTTTACTACCAGCCGGAAGCACTCGTAAACCGAAAAGCGCTAGCTGACCTCGATGCGGCCACCGGAACCGAAGGTAACGGCATTGCCGAGGCCCTTGTGCTGGTCGGGGAGGGACAGACCGTCGAGGGAGAACGGACCCTCATGCGGCGCGACGGCACCAAGGTCCCGGTCTTCCTGACCCTCGCCCCGCTTCGAAGCAGCGACGGAAGGGTCCAAGGATTTGTCGCCATTGCCCGCGATGTCACCGAGCGCCGCATGGTGGAGCAGCGACTCGAGCGTGAAGAGGCGAGTCGGCGCTCGATAATCGACGCGATTCCCGACACTCTTTTCCAGCTAGACGCGGACGGCGTGTTCGTAGACTACCGACCGGCGCCGGATTCTGGCCTTGACCTACCCGAAGATCTTGTAGGCCGGATCTACACGGAAGCCCTCCCCCCGACACGCGCTGAGCGGCTGGGCAAAGCCCTAGAAGCGGCGGCCCGCGATCGCAACATCCAGACCATCGAGTTCAGCCTCTGGAACCGCACCGGGTTGGAGTACGACTACGAGGCACGAATTGCGCCTATTGCCGCTGGCGGTTTCCTCGTCCTCGTCCGCGACATTACCGACCGCAAACACGCGGAAAACGCGCTGAGAAAGAGCGAGGCGGTCCTCCGCGAATCGCAGCAGGTGGCGCGTCTCGGCTCATGGGAGTACGACCTCGCGACCCGGCAACTGAACTACTCCGAGGAGATCTACCGCCTGCTGGGGCTGGATCCGCCCGGAGAGCCAATGACCTACGACCGGTACATGTCCTTCGTGCACCCCGAAGACCGCAGCAACATGGAGGAAGCGGTCTACCGGGCACAGCACGACGGACAACCCTATGAGAGTGAGTACCGAGTCGTTCTTCCCTCGGGAGCGAGCCTCCACCTCCACAACAAAGGCCAAGCGGAACTGGACGCGAAGGGGAGGGTCTTGCGACTCTACGGAACGATCCAGGACATCACCGAGCGGAAGCGCGCGGAACTCGAGTTGGTCGAAGCCCGAGAGGCGGCGATCCAGAACTCCAAGCTCAAATCTGAATTTCTGGCCAATATGAGCCACGAAATCCGGACGCCCATGAACGGCGTGATCGGCATGATCTATCTCCTCCTTGAGACGGAGATGAGCGAGCGCCAAAAGGTCTACGCCCGGACCATCCAGTCCAGTGCTGAGAACCTCCTGACCATCATCAACGACATCCTCGACTTCTCCAAGATCGAGTCGGGCAAGATGACGGTTGAGAAGGTCGATTTCAACCTGCGAACAATGCTGGAGGACCTGTGCGAGCTGATGGCGCCGCACGCTCACGAGAAAGAGCTCGAGCTCCACTGCGTTCTTCCCGGCACGTTCGAGGAATCCGTCCTCGGCGATCCCGTTCGCTTACGGCAGATCCTGACCAACCTGCTCAGCAACGCGATCAAGTTCACGGACCAAGGCGAAATCATTATGAGCCTGACCGTCCTCTTGGAGACGCGAAGCTCCGTTAAGATTCGGCTCTCCGTCCAAGACACCGGCATCGGCATTCCGCACAACCGGCTTCACAGCATCTTCGATAGCTTCGTCCAAGCTGACGGAACGACGACACGTCGTTATGGAGGAACGGGCCTGGGTCTGACTATTTCCCGCCAGCTCGCCGAGTTGATGGGCGGTCACATCTGGGTCGAGAGCCAAGAAGGGGCCGGGTCGACGTTCTACGTTGATTTCGAGCTTCCAAAGGCCGTGCGAAAGCTCGCTCCTCCGACGGTGCCTCTTCAGGCACTTAGTGGCCTGGAGTTCCTCATCGTGGACGACAACCCCACCAATCGGATGGTCGTTCGCGACCAACTCGCCGCTTGGGGCTGCCACACCACTGACGCCATTAGCGGCCCCGCGGCGCTAGAAGTCATGCGGAACCGCAGTGTTTCTCGGCCCTTTTCCGCAGTCATCCTGGACCTGAACATGCCGGGGATGGATGGAATCGAGGTCGCCGAACTGCTGCGGTCCGATCCGCAGACGAGATCGACCCCGCTCGTTCTCTTGACGTCCAGCGGCCAGTTTGGCTACCCAGACCGGATCAACACCGGGTTGTTCTCATCGGTACTGCAAAAGCCGGTGCGTCAGTCTCACTTGTTCAACGCTCTCGCCCGAGTTTGTGGAATCGCATCGAGTCCACCCCCGGACGCACCCACGCAAGCGGCGGCCACGGGACTGGGCCAGCTTCCACGAAAGGTCCAAGTGCTGGTAGCGGAGGACAATCCCGTCAACCAAATGGTCGTTACCGACCTGCTGCAGGGCTATGGTTGCGAGGTCTTGGCCGTCGACGACGGGCAGGCCGCGGTCAACCAGTTCCAGCGCCGGGACTTCGACGCAATCTTGATGGACGTCCAAATGCCCAAAATGGATGGATTCCAGGCGACCGCCAAGATCCGCCAGCTTGGTAGCGAGTTGGGCCGCAATATCCCCATCATCGCCATGACTGCCAACGCGATGGAAGGCGACCGGGAGCGTTGCCTTGAGGCAGGTATGGACGATTACCTGGCCAAGCCGGTTAACCCGCGCGATTTGCTGCGAACGCTGGCAAAGTGGGCTACCCTAAACACATTAGCGATGGAAGAGCCGATCCCAAATGTCGAGGCGGACGAATCGGTGCTCAACATGGAGCGCCTAGACGACGTGTGCGCTGGCAACGAGAGCCTCAAGCGAAGGGTGCTTGAGGAGTACCAACGAGTTTCGCCCGATCTGGCAGCAAAGCTTCAGGCCGCTGCGAAAGCTGGCGATGGCACCGACGCGGCCAGTGCCGCTCACGCCCTCAAGGGTAGCAGCCGGACGATCGGTGCGGACCAGTTAGGGGACGTCTGTGAGCGAGCCGAGACCGCCGCCAACGCAGGCGACGTCGAAGCCCTTCGTACGGTGGTGGACGAGTTCCAATTGGAGTTCGCGAAACTCCAGAAAACGATCGAGTCCTACTTAACTCGGGCGACGGCATGAGAACGTTGGTCGTCGACGACGAAACCGTGTCGAGCATGGTGCTGTGCAGTGCCCTCCAGTCGATGAACTACGAGGTCGACACGGCGGGCAACGGGGCTGAGGCGTGGGAGCTGTTCAAGCAGAACCGCTATCAAATCGTGATCGCCGACTGGATGATGCCCGAGATGGACGGCATCGAACTTTGTCGTCACATCCGACGCTCCACTGCTGACCAGTACACCTACGTCATCTTGCTCACGTCCAAGCACCAAAAGGAGGATCGGCTCGCCGGTCTGTCCGCGGGGGCCGACGACTTTATTGTTAAGCCGTTCGACCGGAGCGAGTTGGTTGCCAGACTGGGCGTCGCCGAACGGATTCTCCGAATGGAGGGGGCGCTGCGCGAAGCCAACCAGCAGGTCGAGCAGAAGCGGCGCCAAGAGATCGAGATCGGTGCCCATATCCAGAGGGCGCTCCTGATGGCGCGCCCGCCCGAGGGCACTCGCTCGTTCGAGTTCGCCGCCATGAACCTGCCTTCAAGCCAGATCGACGGCGACTTTTTCGACTTCTTCGTGCACCACCCGGACATCGTCGACGTGTTCGTGGGGGACGCCATGGGAAAGGGAGTCCCCGCAGCCCTAGTCGGAGCCGGAACCAAGAGCTACATGCTCCGCGCGATGAGCACCCTTCTGGCGGAGCCGCAGCGGATCGCCTTGCCGCGGCCAGTGGAGATCGTGCAGGCCGTCCACACCGGGTTGAGCCGTGAGCTGATCCATCTCAACAGCTTCGTCACCATGAGCTACGCTCGCCTTGACGCCTCCTCGATGAGAGCGACCTTCGTCGATTGCGGGCATACGAAGGTGATCCATTGGTCGTCGCGCCAGAAGAACGCAACCACGATCAGCGGGGACAACTTCCCCATTGGTTTCATCGCGACGGAGACTTATCAGGAGCAGGACGTCCCTTTCGAGGAGGGAGACACGTTCTGCTTTTACAGTGACGGAGTCACGGAGGCGCCGTCCGCCACCGAAGGTCTGTTCGGCGTTGACCGCCTAATCAATCTCGTCAAGGACCACCACCACGAGTCCCCGAGCCAGATCCTTTACCGACTCCGGGAAGCTGTCCGAACTCATACCGGCGACCTCTCACTCGAAGACGACTTCACTTGCGTCATCGTCCGAGTTGGGGTCCCCGGTGAACGCTGGAAAGAGATTTCCAGAACCTTCCCCAGCGACCTAGAGAAGCTCGCTGAAGTCCGCCAGTTCATCGGCCAAGCGGCGCTTCAGTGCGGACTCGACGGACCGAACGTGGACCAGCTTCTGATCGCGGCCCATGAAGCGACCACCAATGTGATGATCCACGCTCACGAGCGGCGGGGGGAGGCCGAGGTCACCTTCACCATCGTGCGGGTGGATGACGGCCTGGAACTGAACATCCTATACCACGGGCCGGAGTTCGCTCCCTCCGCCGTTATGGAGCCGGACATCACGGCGATGCGCGAAAGTGGCCTTGGCCTCTTCATCATCCAGCAGTCCGTGGACAAGGTCGAGTACACGGTGGACGAGGCGACCGGGCGGAACGTCATCCGCATGCTGAAGCGGCGTCGCTAGCGCGACTGGGCGAGAGCCTTCGCGATTCTTTTCTGCTTCTCTGCGATCTCGGCACCCGTGATCGTGCCGCCACTGCTCGCCCGGACCACTAGCCTCGTCGACACCACCTGAAGAATCGGACCCTCAATGCGTTGGCTGCGCCCCATCAGACGCTCCGCCGCCAGCCTTCCCATCATTCGCCCGTCCTGGTGCACCGTCGTCAGATCAAGGTAATCGGACATCTCCTCGTCCGCGTACCCCACCACTGCCACGTCTTCGGGGACCCGAAGCCCCAACTGGCGTAGGTGCTTCATCGCCCGCCCCGCCTTGATGTCGTTGGCAGCGATGATCGCGGTGGGCGGGTCGTCGGTCGCAAGAAGCTCTCGGAGCGCCTGTCCGGTGTCGTCTATCTCGAAGGAGCTTCCACGAACAAGCTCCGGATCAAACTCGACCCCTGCCCGCTCTAGCCCGCGTCGATAGCCCGCCATGCGGTCCCGCGCCGAGCTCGTCAGGCTGCCGCCCGCCAAGTGCCCGATCCGCCGATGGCCAAGCGACGCCAGGTGGTCGACGAGAAGTCCGACCCCCTGGAGGTCGTCGCTGATCACGCTGTCGACCTTGTGCACTTTCGATCGGTCGTCGATGAGCACGATCGGCATTCGCTCCGCGGCGGCGGCCAGCCACTTGTCGATCTTGCCGATCGTTTGCTCGTCCGTTACGCACACGAGCCCGTCCGCCCGGTGCTCCTCCAAGAGGTTGACCTGCTTCGCTTCCTGCTCCGCGCTGTGCGCCGTGTGGGCGAGCAAGACCCGGTAGTTGTGCTCTTCGCACACGTCCGAGACACCCTGAACGATGTCGCCGAAGAAGGTGTGGTCGAGGCGCGGCACGATCACTCCAATCGTCGTGCTCTTCCCGCTCATCAGGCTGCCGGCCAAGCGATTCCGCTTGTAACCGAGCTCCTGCACCGCCTCCAACACCTTGTCGCGAGTGGCCTGAGTGATGCTTACATCGTCTCGGCCCTGCAGGACGAACGAGACCGTCGTCCGCGACACGCCTGCCCTTTCCGCCACGTCTGCGTAGCTAGGCGGCCGTTTCCTCAAGACACTCCTTCCTCCACCATTGGCCTCATTATCCCGCGATAGCTTCTTGGAACGATCTTAACGCGCCCGAACTGCCTCGTGACACGTGATCTGCGAAGCAACTTGACTCGCCACCCTGGCCCCACAAGAATCATCACGTGTCAATGATCACAGGTCACGACTCATCCTTCAGGCCTCATCCCCACCTCTCTGTGTCAGAATAAGACCTCCGAACAGACCACCCGTCGCCCAACCACGACGGGCTGGCTTCGCTTTGCCTCCCCATGGGTCACCACCTTTTCGACGGCGACGATCTCGTCGTGCCCGGTCAAGTTCCCGCCATCGTCCTGCGCGACTATCAGGAGAAGGCGAAGGCGGCCGTCCTGGCGGCCAAGGACCGGGGGCTGCACCGGGTCATGGTCGTTCTCCCGACCGGCTGCGGTAAGACCACCGTCTTCGCTTCCCTGATCGATGAGTTCGACCGCCAATACAGCGAGACCTCCCTCGTAGTGGCCCATCGGCACGAGTTGCTGCAGCAGGCGGCGGGCCGCGTCAACCTCGTGTCGCCCCGCCTCCAGGTGGGAATCGAAGGCGGTGACCGAACCGCGCCGTTCGAGTCGCGGGTCGTGGTGGCGGGAGTCCAGACCATCGGGCGGCCCGGCAGCAAGCGTCTTGAATGGTTCCAGCCCGGACTGCTGATCATGGACGAGGGGCACCACGCCCCCGCCGATACGTGGCAGAACGTGATGCGCCGCTTCGGCTCCTACGAGGGAGTCTGCTTCACCCTCGCCGTGACGGCCACCGACCACCGGATGGACAACAAGCCTTTGCACGGCAGCGAGGAGGCGATCTTCGAGGACGTCGTCTTCCGCTACGCGCTCCGGCAGGCGGTCGCCGACGGCTGGCTCGTGGACCTCCGCGGCTACCGCGTGGCGACCGGCGTAGACATCAGCGGCGTCCGCACCCAACTGGGCGACTACAACCTTTCCCAACTCGCCCGCGCCGTCAATACGGAAGAACGGAACAACACCGCCTACATGCACTGGGCAGAGATCGCCCGCGACCGCCAGACGATCATTTTTTGCGTGGACGTCCAGCACGCAAAGGACGTAGCACAACTCTTCCGCGACCGGAACGTGCAGGCCGAGCACGTGGACGGGACGATGAAGAGCGACGTGCGGGATGGGATCATGCGCCGCTTCTCGACGGGTCGGACGCAGGTTCTTGTCAATGTCGACGTGGCCACAGAGGGCTTCGACGTCCCTTCCGCGAGCTGCGTCTTGATGCTCCGGCCGACGCAAAGCTGGGCCCTTTACACTCAGATGGCCGGGCGAGGCGTGCGGGTCCTCCCGGGGGTAGTAGAGGGGCTAGGGAGCCCCTCGCTCAGGCGTCAGGCGATCGCGGGCAGCGAAAAGCCCGACTGCATCGTGATCGACGTAGTCGACGTCAGTCAGAAGTTCTCGCTGACCGCCCCACCCGAGGACGAGGACCTGAAGCCGGAGGGCAAGAGCCCCGTTCCGGCCAGCGTCGCCGGGCTGGTTGGGCTTCCCGCCGACTTCGACCTGCAGGGCAACAGCCTTTTCGAAGCGGCGAAGTGGGCGGAGGAGCTAGGGCCACACAAGAAGGCGGAGCTGTTCAAGCGGCCGATGTCGTACGACGACCTTAGCACGGTTCTCAGTGAGGTCGATCTGCTCAAAGAGCTGAGCATTCCCGAAGAAGTCGCCGGGGTCAGCCGTCTCGCCTGGATGAAGGTGGGCGAGGGGGAGTACTACCTCCCGTGCGGCTCATCAGGAATGGAGGCCAATCGCGTGGCCAAGATCAGCATGGACCCTCTGGGCCGGTTCTCGCTCCACCTCCAGTCGAGCCTGATGGACTACGGGACAATGCCCTTGGGCGACCAGTTGGAACGCGCCTTCGACGAAGCCGACCGCATGATCCACATGACCTTCCCTGACTGCAGTCCCATCGTGACCTCCAGCGCCGCCTGGCGCGAGCGTCCCCCAAGCGAGAAACAGCTCGAGGTCTTACGGAGCATGGGAGTCGACGAAGCCACCTTGTCCCTGGTGGAAACCATGGGCCAGGCACGCGCGTTGATCGAGCAACGGAAGCTAGGAAACGGGCGCCGCAAGCGACGCGGCTAACGCTTCCGTCTCTATCGATCCTCTCCTGCTTTACAAGCGGGGATCGACCGGTTCGCTTTCCAGCGCCAATACTCCGAACACGCACTCGTGGACTCGCCGCAACGGGTCGCGACGGACGAAGCGATCCAGGGCTTCCATACCTAAGGCGAACTCCCGTAGCGCCAGCGAGCGCTTCCGGCCCACTCCGCGCGAACGAAGCCGATCCAGGTTCTCCGGCAGGGTGTACTCCGGCCCGTAGATGATCCGCAGGTACTCGCGGCCCCGGCACTTCACGGCGGGCTGGGCCAGACCGCGCTTGCCGCGCAGGACGAAGTCCAGCGGCTTGATGACCATGCCCTCGCCGCCCTTGGCGGTCATATCTTCCCACCACTCGACGCCCTCGGCGACGCTGCCGCCGTCGTTTAGGTGCACCACCCGGTACGGCGTCCGGAACAGGAGTCGCTCATCGGCGGCGCACAGGCGCGCCAGGGTCTCCATGTGCCACAGGTGCGTCTTGTCCCGGTGGACCGAGCCCTCGGTGGCCAGGATGTGGAACGGGGCCAGCCGCAGGTCGTCCAGCGACGACACCCGCCAGCAATAGCGGCGGTACGAGTCGACGAACTGCTCCGCCGCCTGCCTCCGTTGCCCAAGGCGTCCAACCAGCTCCGAAGCCCCCTCGACTCCTCTCGCCCCCGCAAGGATTGCGACGTCAAGGGCGACCTGAGTCGAGGCGTGGGCCGCGGCGCCTACCGCCGCGTACTGCTCTCGCAGCAGCGCCTGGGCCTTTGCGGACCACGGCATCAACTCGCAGTCAAGGATCATCCAGTCCGTCTGGAGCTCGTCCCACAGCTTGGCCTCCGTCGCCGCGTCGCGCACCCGCTCCAAGAATGCCGACTCTAAGCCAAGGTCGTCGAAGAATCTGCGTCCCGTGCGGGTGGTGACGACACCGATCCCTTCGCCCACGATGCCGAACCGGTTGCGGGCCGCCTCCTCGTCGCGGCACAGGAACACTACGGCACGGGAGCCCATGTGCTTCTCCTCACACACGACTGACGAAGCCCCTTCCTCGCGGTAGTAGCTGAACCCTTCGTCCGGATGCTCCAACAGGTCCGTGCGTCGCGAAGTCTCCGTCGGCGACATCGTCGGCGGCAGGTAGACCAGCCACTTCGGGTTGGTCGCGAACCGGCTCATCACTTCCAGAGCCGCCGTCGCGTTCTCTTCTTGGATCGTGATGTTGCCGCGCAGGGATGTCTCGACCAGGCGCTTGCCCATCACGTCCTGAAGGTCGAGCACATCGTCGATCTGGTGCTGAGCCCCCAGGTCGCCGGTGCCCCGGTCGAGGAACGGCTTGACCGACTCGGCGTAGGTCCGGTGGGCGGAAACGCTGACGATCTCCAGCTCGGGATAGCGGAGCGCCGTGAGACGTCCGCCGAACACGCAGCCCGTGTCGATGTTGATGGTCCCATTCAGCCACTCCGCCTCTGGCTGCGGCGTGTGCCCGTAAACGACCTTGGCCCGCCCCCGGTACTCGGCGGCCCAGTTGTAGCGCACGGGTAGCCCGAATTCGTCAGTTTCGCCGGTGGTCTCGCCGTAGAGCGCGAACTCCTTCACCCGCCCCGAAGCGCGCCCCGCGTACTCCTCCTTCATCCCCGCGTGGGCCACCACCAGCCGGCCCTCGTCCAGCACGAAGTGGGAAATCAGCTTGTCAAGGAACTCGCGGACCTGGTCCCGGAACTCCGGCGGCTCCGCCGAGAGCTGGTCCCAGGTAGCTTGCAGCCCGTGCGCCATCCGCACGTCGCGCCCCTGCAGCTTCCGCAGTATCTTCTCGTCATGGTTCCCCGGCACCACAATCGCCTGCCCATCCCGCTTCATCTGCATGGCCAGCTTCAGCACCGAAACCGAGTCCGGCCCCCGGTCCACTAGGTCGCCCAGGAACACCAGCTTCCGCCCCTCCGGCACCGAAACATCGAACCAGGAAGCCCCCTCTCCTGTTTCGCCGATGGCTTGTTCGGCGGAATGGGAGAGGGGGTTGGGGGTGAGGGAAGTTGAAACTTCGTACCCCAGCTTCCCCAAAAGCTCGCAAAGCTCCTCGAAGCATCCGTGGACGTCGCCCACGATGTCGAACGGCCCCGTCTCGTCTCGACGCGACGTCCAGAGCGGCTCCCGCTTGATCTCCACCGAGTCCACCGCCTCCACTGACTTGAGGACGTGCACGTACCGGAAGCCTTCCTTGTACAGGCCACGAATGGACCGCCGAAGCTCTTGGACGTGACGGTGCACCACGTGGGGCCCGAACTGCCGGTCGGGACGGCCCTCGTTCCGATGGTGGCAAACGCTCTCCGGAACGTTGATTACGATTGCCACCGCTGGCAGGTGGAACCGCCGCGCCATCTGGACGAGCGGCTTGCGCGCGTTTTCCTGCACGTTCGTCGCGTCCACCGCCACCAGCCGGTAGTTCTCTAGCCGCTTCGCGGCGATGAAGTGCAAGATTTCGAACGCGTCGTCCGTCGCGGTCTGATCGTTCTCATTGTCGCTCGCCAGCCCCCGGCAGAAGTCGGACGACAGGACTTCCGTCGGCAAGAAGTGCTTGCGACCGAAGGTGGACTTACCCGAGCCCGACGCCCCGATCAGGACGACGACGCAAGGGTTGGGGAGGACGATGGGTTCCATAAATGAAAGGCAAAGCTACCCGAATCCGCTTTTGGAATGAGGCAACCGTCTGCCCTCAAGGCTTCGTTCGGACAGTGCCGTCCCGTAGATCGACGATGAACTGGTTCTGGTCGTCGGTCTTGTACTGGTCGAGCGAGGGTGAGTAGGACCGGAACTGGACGGTGCGGCCGTCGGGCAGGAACTCGACCAATCGCAGGTAGCCCTGTCCGCCTTCGGGGAGCATCTGGTAGTTCACCAGGTGTTGGTGCACGAGATTCCCGCGGTCGCCCCGGCTCGTCTGGCGGCCCACGCCGTCGTTCAGGACGTGTCCGTTGAACACGAACGCGAAACTGCGATGCTTGCGAACGAGCTTGTCCCACAGCTCCTCCCCGTCGTTCGGCTTCTCGGCCAACTTACCGATGCCGTACGCGTGGGGATTCCAGTGCTGGTAACCGCGCGTGCGGTGGTCGTACCGGGTGTCGTCCGAGTAGAGGTAGGCGTGGGTCATGAGGATGACTTGGTGCCGGGGATGCTTCCGGACCATGTCATCGGCCCACCGGATCACCGCATCTCGGGGGCCGAACTCGAGGTTGAGCACCAGCCAGTTTCGGTCCGCAATTCGGAACGTGTGGGCCATATTGGCGAGGTTATCTGGCTCGAAGGTGCCGATGACGTTCATGTCCCGCCGGTACTCGGGCAACGGGAAGTAGCGATTTGCGAGGGTATCGCGTGATGTCGCCCTTCCGCCCTCGCCCAGGTCGTGGTTGCCCAGCGCGAACGCGAACGGGACCTTGCCTCGCAGAAGGTCGAGGCTCCGCTTGGCGTTCTCCCACTCCGGCACCCGGTTGTTGTTGGTGACATCGCCGAGCTGCAGCACCATGCGAATATTCCGCGCCTGCGCGTTGTCCACGATCCAGCGGGTTTGGCTCGTGAAGTGGGCGGGAAAGAACTCGCTGTAGTTCTGGGTGTCCGGCAGGAGAACCAACGTCTCCGAGCCGGGGACGAACGGTAGTGGGGCGGCAGGTTCGGTGGCAGCCTGGGCTTGCCCGATGACACCAGCGGCAACGAGGGCGGGGAGTGCGACCATCACGGCCCTATTTTGCTAGAGTCTGCGATCGCAAGCGGGGCAAGGTCCCGCAGACTGCAACCATAAGCCAGCCTGGACATCCTCACCTTCGAGACGGAAGCATGAGCGTCGCCGACTCCGCTAGGCTTATCGCATCGACGTGCCCAGCACCCTTTCCTCCGGCAACCACGGCGTGAACGTGGATTGTTTCTCCATGGTGGGTCCAGACGCCCCCGTGGTTCCGCGAGAAGAAACCGAGAAGCTCGACCGGGGTCTTCCGCAACGGGAAGACCTGCTTCGCGCGCGCATGATCGGCATGCGTAAAGGAACCGCTCCCGCGC
>Ga0216301_1000181_pt1 | contig 17957 bp, 15 predicted proteins | sample 4hB_Boncat_minus_FD_156203 | JGI IMG/M metagenome (GOLD analysis project Ga0216301, IMG submission 156203) | Terrestrial sediment cell enrichment communities for BONCAT metagenomics from Utah, United States - 4hB_Boncat_minus | ecosystem: Environmental > Terrestrial > Deep subsurface > Rock...
GAATACGTCCGCCGCTACAACGAGGAGCGCGTCCACCAGGCGCTGGGCTACCGCACGCCCGCCGAAGCGCTGCACCAGTACCTGGCCGAACGATCGCGAAGGCAGGACCCTTCGTTAGAACGACCTATGAAACTGACTCAAAATCCGGGTAAGTACAACCTCTCCCCGCAGGGTGATGAGGAGTGGGTTCCCCCTACGGCCGAAGCCGTAGGGGAGCCATGCTCTCCAGAGCGGGAGCCGTCGAGGAAACCGTCCAGCGGTGCTTCCGCCTCCACTACGGTCAGTCTCAAAAACCCCCGCCCGTTAGCGCAGGATGCCCGTGCCTGGCGCGCAGAACCAAGCGGGCACGAACATCCGTCGGCGTCTGGCCTAGCGGTTCTGCGCGCCTTCGGCCGCCTGCAGCGACCTCTCCAGCCGCGCCTTGACCTGCGGCGAGGTCGCTTTGGCCAGCAGCCGCTTGATCGCCATCACGTGCGCCGTCCGCAGCGCTTGCTCCGCATCGACCTTCACGTCCGGCTCCACGCCCGTGCCTTCCCAGTTCGTCTTCGTGATCGGGTTGATCGCCCGGCCGCTCGGCACGAACGCCGCGAAGTGGTCGTTCAGCCGCACCACCTCGCCTGGGTTGGCTCCGCCCCACGTCGACTCGCCCACCAAGGTCGCCCGCTTCAGGTTCTTCAGGTTGTAAGAAAACTCCTCCGCCGCCGAACCCGTTCGCTTGCTTGTGAGCACGTACACGTCCCGGTCCAGATACCGCTTGCCGGATACCTTGCGCAGGGTCCAATACTGCTGGGTCTTGTTCGTGGGCCGGTTGTAAATGTCGTTCAGGTGGACCGGAGTCTCTCCAAAGAGGTAGCTGCAGATCAGCTGCACCATCTCCGGCTCGCCGCCGCCGTTTTGGCGGACGTCGAAGATCAAGGCGTCGGTGTTCTCCACGAACGCCATCGCCGCCTTCAGCGGTCCGGCCCCCGCTTCCTTCGGCGCGAAGCCGTTGAACTTGATGTAGCCCACGTTCCCCGGCAGCCGCTCGACGCGCTCAAAGCCCGCGTTGATAACCCTCACCATCTCTTTGTCCTGGGCGATCTCTTCTGGGCTCGGCCGGTCGTTCTGCTTCCGCACGGGCAACGGCTGCTCGCTGTACCGGATCCCAAGGTGGGCGTCCTTGCAGACGGCGCGCAGGTGCTCGGTGAGCAGGTCCGCGAACTCCCGCCCATCCTTAACCCCCGCGTACTCGCCGCGGCTCATCCGGCCCCGGATGGCCGTCTCGACCTCGGCCGCCTTCTCCGGGAACACGTACGATTTCTTCATCGAGGCGAGCAGGGAATCGATGGTCTGGGCCTTGGTCGTGTCGTTGATCTCACCCGCGCAAGCGGACGTAACGACAAGGGTCAGCAAGGCGGCGATCGAGATTCGGCGTTGAACTAGGGTCTTCATGGTTTAGGGTCTCCGGTTGGTCAGGCCCCGCAGGAGCAGCTCGACCATCGTCGCCAGACGCGGTCGGATCTCCTCGGGCCGCCCGAGCTCGCGGACGCTCAGGCTGTAGGGCAAAAAGGCGTTGGTGGCCAGCAGCAGCGCGACCGCGGTGGCTTCCTCGTCGTCGAAGGCAAAGGCTCCCGCGTTGCGGCCTTGGCGCAGGACCCGGGCGATGATCCCGGCTTCCCGCTCAAAGGTCTCGCGCCGCCGGGCCAGGTAGGCGGGACGCACCACCTCGAACAGTTCGTCAAGGCTCTGGTGGTAGTCCTGGACGGCCAGGACGCGCGCCATCACCCGCCGCTCGAGCATGCTCCGCAGCCGCTCGACGGGGTCGCCCGCACCCTCGGCCAGCCGCTCCATCTCCTGGTGCGCGCCCGCCACGACGCGCCCGATCGACGATAGGCCGACCTCCTCCTTGCTCCGGAAGTAAACGTAGATGGTCCGCTTGCTAATCCCCGCCTCCCGGGCGAGGTCGTCCATCGTCATCTTCCGGAACCCGTACCGACCCATCAGCCGGTCGCAGGCGTCGAGAATAACGTCTCGCGTCTCGGTCCGGGGCACCTCCACCAACATACGAGACATCGTACACTGATGCACGATTTCCGTTTATCGTGCAACACGTCTCTCGGGACCTAATGCCCGGCCTTTAGCCGTTCGTTCAGGCCGTCAAACGGCCTGAAGAAGCCCGACGTTGCGCCGGATCACCCGTTCCAGGGCTTCCATCGTGACCGGCTTCGCCATGTAATCGTCCATGCCGCACGCGAGGCACTTCTCGCGATCACCCGTCATTGCGTTCGCGGTCATGGCGGTGATGGGCACGTGCCCCCCGGAGGCGGCTTCCTCCCGGCGGATGGTCCGGGTCGCTTCGTAGCCGTCCATCTCCGGCATCTGGCAATCCATCAAGATGAGGTCGAACCGGGAGATCCGGCAAGCGACGACCGCCTCCTTTCCGTTGGTCGCTACGGAGAAGCTCGCTCCCAAACGCTCCAGCATCGCCGTTGCGACCATCCGGTTCACAAGGTTGTCCTCCACCACGAGCACGTGCAGGCCAGAAAGGGGACGGCCCTCTCGCATCGGGGGGCTCGGCACCGCTTCTACTTCGCCCACGGGAGCCGAAAGGATCCGGCTCAATGCTTCGGCTAGTTGCCCGAGCCGAACCGGTTTGCCGACGACCGCCTGAAAGCCTTCCTCCACCGGGTCGGCTCCAGTTCGAAGGCGTCCCGCAACGGCCAGGAGCACGGCAGGGATGCTCTTCCCGGTGCGGCTTCGAATCTCCGACAGCGTCTGGATCCCGTCCGCATCGGGCAGATCCTCGTCGAGGAGAAGCAAGCCAAAGTCTTTCCCCCGCTTTGCTGTCGAAACGGCTTCGGCTCGGCTATCGGCCGTCGTCACCCCGAGCCCCATTTCTCGCAGATAGGCGGAAACGCACTCGCGGCTCGTTGCGTTGTCGTCCACGACCAAGGCGCGGACATCGGGGAAGCGGAGGCGGCTCTCGGGCAGGGTCTCCGCAACCACTTCCAACGGAAGCTCGAACCAGAAGCAGCTTCCGACCCCGACCTCGCTTGAAGCACCGATCGTACCGCCCATCAACTCCACAAGCCGACGGGTGATCGTCAAGCCTAGGCCGCTGCCGCCGTACCGGCGGCTGGTCGAGCCGTCGGCCTGGGTAAAGCTCTCGAAGATGGTCGACAAGGACTGCGGTGGAACGCCAACGCCCGTGTCCTCCACCCGGACCCGTACGGTGCTCGGGCCACCCTCCGCCGACCGCCGCTCCGCCACCACCAAGACCTCGCCCCGCTCGGTGAACTTCACCGCGTTTCCTACCAGGTTGGTGAGCACCTGCTTGATGCGGCTGGAGTCCGCGAGGACGGTGTCGGGGAGGCTCGGATCGATCGAAAGGATCAGCTCGATCCCCTTTTCCGCCGCTCGGGGCGCCAAGAGGTCGCAGACCTCCTCAAGACCCGTCCGCAGCCTGGTCTCGTGAGGGTCGATCGTGAGTTTGCCCGCCTCGATCCTAGAAAAGTCCAGGATGTCCCCGATCAACGCGAGCATCGTATCGCCCGAGCTCTTGATGGTGGCCACGTACTGCCGCTGGCGCTCGTCCAGCGGTGTCCCCATGAGCAGACTCGTCATGCCAATTACCCCGTTCATCGGCGTTCGAAGCTCGTGGCTCATGTTCGCTACGAACTGCGACTTCATGCGGTTGGCGTCTTCCGCTTCCTCCTTCGCAAGGACGAGCTTCGCGTTGACCTCGCGAAGGAAGGCTGCCTCCTTTTCCGCCCAATCCGCCTCATGCCGCAGTACCGCCGATTTGAGCCGGTGGTCCAGCTCTTCCGTGGCATTCGCCTGCATCAACTCCGTCTGCGTCTTTAGGCAGAGGAACGCTTCTTGGAACTGGCCGAAGTGCTCGTAGACCTTGGCCAAGGCCGAGACGATCTGCCTCAGGAACGGCTGTCCCTCGATTTCGAGCGAGCAGGTTCGCGCCTCCTCTAGCCATTGCTGGGCTTCGTCCCAGCGCTCCTTCTTCAGGTAGACCTCGCCCACGTCCAACATGGGTTCCGGCATGACCGACCGGTGCTTCGAGCGCTGGTAGTTCCCCTGGACCCGGGCGACCAGCTCTTTCACCTGATCATCCTCGTCCCGCGCCGCGAGGATCATCGCCTTGTTGGCCAGGATCTGCCCGTACAGGTACGGGTGCGCTTCCTCCTCGACGAGGAGGAGCGCGTTTTCTACGTAAGGGAGCGCCCGTTCGTACTGCTCCAGCACGTTCAGGCTTCCGCTCAGGTTGTTCAGGAGCAGGAGCCTCGTTCGCGGCTCGCAAAACGCCTCGTACTTGAGCAGGGCCTCCTCGTACACCTCGACCGCCTCGGCCGCCTGCCGCTGCAGCATGTGCAGGTAGCCCGTGTTCACCGCCGTCATCGTGAGCTCGGGGAAGCAACCGCTATCGAGGGCCAGGCTACGGGCGCGGAACGCCGTCTCGAACGACGCGTTGACGTCACCAATCGAGCTGTAGGCGAGGGCGAGCGTGTTCAGCGAAAGGATGAAGTGCCGGACGTCGTCCAGTGGCTCCAGTTCGGCGACCGCCTCTTTCGCCAGGTGGAAGGCCTCGAACGGCTTCGAGATCCATCGGAAGCACCCGGATTGGATGTACTTGAGAACTCCGACCGCTCGACGGTTCTGCTGCCGCTCCGCGGCCTCGAGAAGCTCGTTGATGCGCTCGACCGCCGACTGGGGGTCTTGGAACCGCATCTCGTTCAGGCGATCGACGACCGCTTGGAACTCAGCCTCGCTTTCTAGCCAGTTGTCGGTTGCAACGCCCATCTCAATTACCACCGCAAAAGATCATTCTAGGGATATGGATGGATCTCCTGGACCCCTCCTTGCCGAACAAGCGACAAATTCCGCACCCTCGGGCCTGTGGTCCGAATGATGCTGAACCACGGATCTTGAACGGCGATGGCCGGGACCTTCGGCCCTGCAACGGAGGGGTCGAAGCTTCGTTCGGCAGGAACGCAAAAAGAACAAGCCACAACCCGGAACTAGTAGACGTCTAAACATAAGGGGCCAAGCGAACAACTTGGTGCAACCCGACGCCATAGCACCCGGAAACCAGTCTTGAGTCAGGCGACGAGTTGCCCGTACGTCCGCCTGTGCTACCTTGACTGGACGCATCACGCCCATGGCTATAACTTCCGATCGCAATCGGGGCCGCTACGACGCTGCCCTTCAACAGGTGGAGACCGACCTCCTCCGCATGGGGCACACCGTGCTCGAGATGGTGCAGCTCGCCACTCGGACCGCGCTCGAGGACGACCCCTCGCTCGCCGACCAGGTGGCCGCCCTTGAGTGCGAGGTGGACGAGATGGAGCACCGGGTGGTCCAGCAGGTCCTCTTGATCATGGCCCTCCAGGGTCCCGTGGCTTACGACCTTCTCCGGCTGGCGGCCGCCTTCGCGATCATTTCGGAACTGGAGAAGATGGGCGACGAGGCGAAGAAGCTTGCCCTTCGAGTCTGCAAACTGCAGGGCGAGTTCCCGTTCGCGCTCCGCGAGCTGCTCCAGGAGATCAGCCACCAAGCCCAAGCGAATATCCACGAGGGTCTGCGCCTCTACAGCAGCTTCGACGCCGAGGCCGCCGAACGCCTGATCGCGATGGACGACGCCGTCGACCAGACGTACAAGACCTCGCGCAACGCCATCCTCGCGATGATGTCCGAACACCCGGAGAACGCACGCCAACTCCTCCGATGCGCCGAAATCTTCCACGCCCTTGAGCACGTCTCGGACCACACGGTAGACATGGCGAAGCGGCTCCGCGAGTGCCACGCCCGGCTTGGCCGTCCGGCTCGGGAATAGTCCCGTGAGATTATCGTGCCTGAGGGCGGCGTAATTGGACCAGACGGGCTTAGAACGGCTTCGGGAGCTTTGCCTGGTGCTTCCGGAAACGACGGAACGCCTGAGCCATGGGGAGCCGACGTGGTTCGTGCGCGATAAGAAGACGTTCGTGATGTTCGCCGACCGGCACCACGACGACCGGGTCGCCTTTTGGTGCGCCGCCCCACCCGGAACTCAAGAAGCGCTTGTGGCCGCTGCCCCCCAGCGTTTCTTTGTCCCACCTTACGTCGGTCACCGGGGATGGCTTGGCGTCTACCTCGACGTCCCCCAGAACTGGCACGAGATCGCTGCCCTAATCAGGACCGCCTACCGCACCGTCGCCCCGAAGCGTCTGGCCCAAGCACCGGAGGCCCAGCCGATCTCGTTCAAATTCTCGGAGAGCCACCACCACGCGTCATCCGTCACGGGTCACCCCTCATCTCAGGACGGGCTAATATAAATGCCAAGCCGCCGACCGGCGGGCCTCGACGAGGAGGACGCTCTTGAACCCATCCTGCCTGCAACACCGCCTCACCGCCGACGAGCGGAGGACCTTTGAAGAGACCGGTCTCCTGACCGTCCCCAACGCCCTTGGCCCGGAGCAGCTAGCCCGGCTCACCGAGGCCACCGACGCCGCCCACCGTCGCTACCTGGAAAACGGGTTCGAACCGAAGAAGGCCCTCTTCCACCCCAATTTCATTCCCGACGACCCGCTCTTCGCCGACCTCGTGGACCACGACCGGGTGCTGCCGAAGGTCTGGGGCATCCTGGGCTGGAACATCTACCTCTACCACGCCCACATGATCGTGACCCCGCCCACGGGGCAGCCGAGGGATGACAAGACGTTCGGCTGGCACCAGGACAGCGGACGGGTGAACCGGGAGATCGAGACCCATCCCCGCCCTCGGCTTTCGCTGAAGGTGGCCTACTTCCTCTCCGACGCGAGCCAGTCAGGGCGCGGCAACTTTTGGGTCGTGCCCGGCACCCACCTGTGCGACACGCTCGCCATGCCCGAGGGCGGCCAAGGCCAGCCCGAAGGCGCGGTCCCTGTCCTCGTCGAGCCCGGCACCGCCGTCCTTTTCGATCGTCGTCTCTGGCACGCCGCCAGCCCCAACTGGTCGGACGTCACCCGGAAGGTGTTGTTCTACGGCTACGGCTACCGCTGGATCCGCACCAAGGACGACATGACCGTCCAGTCCCTGTGGGAGCAGAGCGACCCCATCCGCCGCCAACTCTTAGGCTACGGCCCCTCCTGCAACGGCTTCTACAGCCCCACCGACGAAGACGTCCCCCTAAGAACGTGGTTGCGGGAGCACAGTCCGGAGGAAGCGGAGTAGAGAGTGGGGAGGTCATTTGGTCGTTGGGTCTGGAGGTCTCTAGGTGTTCGGACCTAAGGCGAAGCTCAACCCTCAACGCTTAATGCTCAACCCTTAAAGACCCAACGACTTTTAGACCTCACGACCCAAAGACCCCATGACTCCCCCTAAAAGCCGTGGCGGCTGGCAGGCCGTCCGGTATTCCCTCGGCGCGGCCCAGAAGCTGGGCCCGATCCGAGTTTGGCGCGCGATGCGCTCCCACAACGCGTGCAAGACCTGCGCGCTCGGTATGGGCGGGCAGATGGGCGGCATGGTCAACGAGGCGCGGCGATTCCCCGAGGTCTGCAAAAAGTCGTTCCAGGCGATGGCCGCCGACATGCAGGGCCGCATCGAGCCTCGCTTCTTTGAGACCTACTCGCTCAACGAGTTGCGGGGCCTCTCCCCCCGCGAACTCGAAAGCTGTGGCCGAATCGCCGACCCCCTTATCGCTGGCCCCGAAGACACCCACTACCGCCCGATCTCGTGGGACGAAGCCCTTGGCCTGATTGGTGACCGGCTCCGCGCCGCGCCCCCCGAGCGAAGCTTCTTCTACTCCAGCGGCCGCAGTTCTAACGAAGCGGGGTTCCTGATGCAGCTCATGGCCCGCTGCTACGGGACGAACCACGTCAACAACTGCTCCTACTACTGCCATCAGGCCAGCGGCGTGGGGCTGGGCGACTCCCTTGGCACCGGTACTGCTACCGTCAACCTGGAGGACGTCGAGCAGTGCGACCTCCTGTTCCTCATCGGCGGCAACCCCGCCTCGAACCACCCCCGGCTGATGACCCTTCTCAAGAACCTCCGCAACCGCGGCGGCAAGATCGTGGTCATTAACCCGGTGAAGGAGGTCGGGCTCCAGAACTTCCGCGTCCCGTCGGACGTGAAAAGCATGTTGCTCGGCACGGAGATCGCCTCCTGCTACGTCCAGCCCACCATCGGTGGCGACATCGCCTTCCTCGCCGGCGTCACCAAGTGCCTGATCGAGAGCGGTGAGACCGATCCCGCGTTCATCGAGGCCGCGACCGAAGACTACGAAGCCCTCCGCGCCTACGTCGCCGCTCTTCCATGGTGCGAGATCGAAGCGGCCAGCGGGGTCCGCCGTGACCAGATGGAGCACGTCGCCCGCGTCTACGCGAAGTCGGAGCGTGCCATCTTCGCCTGGACCATGGGCATCACCCACCACGAGCACGGCACGGAGAACGTGCAGTGGATCGTGAACCTTGCCCTCCTGCGCGGAATGGTCGGCCGCGAGGGCGCGGGCCTGATGCCCATCCGGGGCCACAGCAACGTCCAAGGTCTCGGCTCTGTCGGCGTCTCTCCTGCCCTCCGCCAGGCGGCGGTCGAGGGACTCGCCGCCCTGGGCGTCCAGCCCCCCACCTTCAAGGGCCACGACACCATGGCCATGATGGAGGCCTCCGCCCGGGGCGAAATGGACTTCGGATTCTGCCTCGGCGGCAACCTGTACGGCTCCAACCCCGACAGCCGCTTCGCGGGCGAAGCCCTGTCCCAAGTGGACACCCTCGTCTACCTCAGCACCACCCTGAACACCGGCCACGCCCACGGCCTGGGCAAGACGACCCTCATCCTGCCCGTGCTCGCCCGCGACGAGGAAGCCCAGAGCACGACCCAGGAGTCGATGTTCAGCTACGTCCGCCTCAGCGACGGCGGCCCCCGCCGCCACGAAGGGCCCCGGAGCGAGGTCGATGTGGTGGCGGAGATTGGTCACCGGGCGCTTGGCGAACACGGGCCGCTTAGCTGGTCGGCCCTAAAAGACCACGACGAGATCCGCCGCCTGATCGCCCGCCTCGTCCCCGGCTTTGAGAAGATCGAGACCATCGGCAAGACCAAGCAAGAGTTCGAGATTCCGGGCCGCATCCTCCACCATCCGAAGTTCGCGACCCCAAGCGGCCGTGCCCGCTTCCGCGCCCATCCCGTGCCAAAGCCGCCCGTCCTGGGCAAAAACCAGCTCCGGCTGATGACCGTCCGCTCGGAGGGCCAGTTCAACTCCGTCGTCTACGAAGAGAAGGACATCTACCGCGGCCAGGAACGCCGCGACGTGATCCTTTTGAACCGTCGCGACATCGAGCGCCTCGGCCTGGCGGTCGATCAAAGGGTGACGGTGTGGAACGAGGTCGGCACCATGCCGGGCATCCTCGTCCGCGAGTTCGACATCGCTGAGGGCTGCGCCCTGATGTACTACCCCGAGGCCAACGTCCTCGTCCCTCGCGCCACCGATCCCCGCTCGAAGACCCCGGCCTTCAAGTCCGCGATCGTGACCGTCGGCTGCCCCGAGCCCCTGGAGCTAATGGCAAAGCCCTAACGGGGCCCGTTAGGAGATCCGCCGCCGGTCCACCACGAGGACCCGGTACAAAAGCAAAACCACCAGGGCCACGATCGCCAGTTTCAGTACCAGCTTTAACAGCGCGAACGCGATCGGCAGGATGATCGCCGCCAACAGGAGCACCAAGAGGAGGAAGCCGACTTGCGGCACGTTCAGGCTGAGCACCCGCGCCTTGGCCTCGTTCGTCGCCCGCGCGTAGTTCCGATCGTCCATCACAGGATCGATTGTGCGCGGTCAGCCGGACCCTGTCAAGCAGGTTGGCCCAAGTTGGGTCCTTTACCATCGGCAGGCTAAAGCCTGTACTTTTCCCAGGTTCTGCCCCTAAACACTTCACGAACCTAACGAGGCCTGCGGCCGTGACCGACTAAACGACTGATCCTTGCAAATCGCAAGCGCTGGTGATTTGGTGACCACGATGATGGCCTCTCGACGCGACCGGAAACGTCACTCCGGCTTCACTTTGATGGAGCTGTTGGTGGTCGTCCTTATTCTTGCCACCCTCATGGCCGTGGCCGTCCCGCTCTACCTGAGTTCGGTGGCGGACGCCTCCAAAAAGACCTGCCGCGCGAACATGCAAACCATCGCGAATGCCGCCCAGTCTTGGAAGGTAAGCCGCCGGGCACCCAGCTTCGCTGGCCTCACCGCCGTGAACCAGCTGATCGAGCAACTCGGCAGCGTTCCGCTTTGTCCCGACGACGGCGACTACCAGTTGGCCGTTGGCCCCGGTATCGTCACCGACGCCGACGGGAACCCCAAAGCGGTCCCCGACGCCGCAATCGTGATCACCTGCACCGCGATCGACCACGGTGGCTTCGTTCCGGGCATCACGAACAACTGACACTGGGGCAAGCCAAGCATGGGCTCCGCAATGACTTTAGAGTAGAGCGATATCCTAACGTCGCGACGGGCTACTCAGGGACCTTTCGAGTTGACTTAGCACTTCACTCGCCCCACCTAACCGGAGAGTGGCATGCGCCTCCGCTGCTCGCTGAAGCTGAGTTACCGAGCAATAGCCCCGCCCCCCGTTATCCAGGAGTTCGCCAGACGGAGCCCGTAGGTGGTAACGCTGACCCACCGTCAGACCCAAGCCTTGCCTGACATCGATGATCTCGTAACCTAAATCGCGAACCGACCGTAGGCGGGTTTCACGAATCTGTCCGAGGCGCTCGTCTCGCATCATCTTGTCTAGTGTCAACATCATCGCCTGTACATTCTGTTCTGTTGGGTGTAACGCCGAAAGAGGTTGGTACAATGTTGCGCCCGAAAGCGCCGGTATTTATAACAGCGCCATAGAGGACCTGAAGGTTGAGTCGTTGGGCTTTCGGTCTTAGAAGTTATGCCCGCATTTGAGCGAAGGGCGACTAAACATGTGGCTCCAGCCATCTGTGTCACAAGCGCCGCAGGAACCGCCCAATAATTCTTGCGCGGGCGGGAACGGCGGCCTTGCTGCTTAGGGAAATGAGACGCTGGATTGGTGGGATTCTAGTTTCATCAAGTGGGGTCGACCTGGCCAAGGGCTATAACTACAGCCGGTGAACCCAAGGCTCGACCTTCTCCATCCCTACCCCTTCGAGCGGCTGCGCCAGTTGCAGGCGCCGCTTCGCCCTCCCCAGGGCATAACCCCCATCAACCTGGGGATCGGCGAGCCCCAGCACCGGACGCCCGCCGTGATCACCGAAGCCCTCTCGTCGAACCTAGCGATGCTGGGCAAGTACCCACCCACCGGCGGCTCCCCCGAGCTTCGGGGCGCGATCTCGCGGTGGCTGGGCCGGCGGTACGGCATTGCTGATCCCGATCCGGAGCGAGCGGTCGTGCCGGTGGCGGGGACGCGGGAGGCGCTTTTCGCTTTCGCTCAGGCCGTGCTAGACCCGGCCGAACCCGGGATCGTCCTGACCCCAAACCCCTTCTACCAGATCTACGAGGGGGCCGCCCTCATGGCCGGAGCCCGACCCGTCTACGTGCCGACGCCCCGTGAGCGGGGTTACTTACCCGACTGGAGCGCGGTGCCTGCGGACGCTTGGCCGCAGGTGCGCCTGGCGTACGTCTGCTCGCCCGGCAACCCCGCTGGCGCGGTCTTCGGACTAGAGCACTGGCGGGAGCTGTTCGAACTTGCGGACCGCTACGGCTTCGTCATCGCCGCCGACGAGTGCTACTCGGAGATCTACAACGGCGAGCCACCGGTAGGAGCCCTCGAAGCGGCAGAGCGGCTGGGACGAGGCGCCGAGCGGTTGGTCACCTTCAACTCGCTGTCGAAGCGCTCCAGCGCGCCTGGACTGCGCTCGGGCTTCGTCGCGGGCGATCCGGAGATCGTCCAGCGCTTCCTCCTCTACCGGACCTACCACGGGGCCGCCCCCAGCTCCCTGACTCAGGCCGCCAGCGTCCCCGCCTGGGAGGACGAGGCCCACGTTGAGGAGAATCGGGCGAAGTACCAAGCCAAGTTCGACCTCGCCCGACGCATCCTCCCCCAAACCCCGATTCCAAACGGCGGTTTTTTCCTGTGGTTGCCCGTGGAGGATGACGAAGAGTTCGCCCGGAGAGCCTATACGGAGGCCGGATTGACCGTCTTACCCGGACGCTACTTAGCGCGCGCGGTAGACGGCCGCGATCCGGGAGCTGGCCATGTCCGAATCGCGTTGGTCGCGGAGCTAGATGTTTGCGAAGAAGCCCTCGTTCGGCTAGCGGCTATCCTTATATAGAGTGAGGTGCCCTGGCACCGCTTTACCCAGCGAGCCCGCGAGCGTGGATGGAGTGTGGGCGGTGTTTGCAAAGCGTTCCCTGCCTTCCAGACGCGCCCAAACCCCACGCTCGCAGGCTCGCAGTCGAAAGCGGTGCCAAGTCACCGCACTCTATACCGAGATGAGCAACCTACAGCCGATTATTGACGCCGCTTGGGAAGACCGGACCAAGCTTTCTCCTTCTGACGCCCCCACCGACGTCCGGGACGCCGTCCGCTCGGTCCTCGAATCGCTTGACCGTGGCGAGCTTCGAGTCGCCGAGAAGGTAGGCGGCGAATGGACGACCCATCAGTGGATCAAGAAGGCGGTGCTGTTGTCGTTCCGGCTGGAGGACAACCGGGAGATGGCGGCGGGCGACCTGCGGTTTTGGGACAAGGTCCCGCTGAAGTCCCCCGACGGGAGCTACCGCGCGGTGCCCCCCGCCACGGTGCGCCGGGGCGCGTTCGTAGGCCGCAACGTGGTCCTCATGCCCAGCTACGTGAACGTGGGCGCGTACGTGGACGAGGGGACGATGGTGGACACGTGGGCGACCGTCGGCTCGTGCGCCCAGATCGGGAAGAACGTCCACCTCAGCGGCGGCGCGGGGATCGGTGGCGTCTTGGAGCCCCTCCAGGCGAATCCTACGATTATCGAGGACAACTGCTTTATCGGGGCGCGGAGTGAGGTCGTCGAAGGCGTGATCGTGGAGGAGAACTCCGTGATCTCGATGGGCGTTTTCCTGGGCCAGAGCACGAAGATCTACGACCGCACGACGGGCGAGGTCTTGTACGGACGGGTGCCCGCCGGTTCGGTGGTGGTTCCCGGCAACCTCCCCTCAAAGGACGGTAGCTACAGCCTCTACTGCGCGGTCATCGTGAAGCGTGTGGACGCGCAGACCCGCGCCAAGACCAGCCTGAACGAGCTGCTGAGGGAGTAGTGGACGTCCTCGACCTGCTTCGAGAGCTCGTCCGCCGGCCCAGCGTCACCCCCAACGACGCGGGCTGCCAAGACGTCGTGGCGGAACGGTTGACCGCTGCTGGCTTTGAGGTGGTCCGTCTGGGCTTTGGCGACGTCGAGAACCTCTGGGCCACCCACGGGAGCGGCGCCCCGCTGATCTGCCTCGCCGGTCACACCGACGTGGTGCCCCCCGGACCCCGGTCGAGCTGGCACAGCGAGCCGTTCGAGCCCGAAATCCGCGACGGCTACCTCTACGGCCGGGGAGCCAGCGACATGAAGGCATCCGACGCCGCCATGACCGTCGCTCTCGAGCACGTCGCGCAACGTGGCCACCGGGGAACGATTGCCCTGCTCCTGACCAGCGACGAGGAAGGCCCCGGCGTCGACGGCACCGACCGGGCGCTCCGGCACCTGCTCGATTCGGGCGTAAAGATCGACGCTGCCATCGTGGGCGAGCCCACGTCGGAAGAGTCTTTCGGCGACGTGGTGAAGAACGGCCGTCGCGGCTCGATGACCGGGACCCTGACGGTTCAAGGGGTGCAGGGCCATACCGCCTACCCCCACCTCGCCCAGAATGCCGTCCACCGGCTGGCCCCCGCTCTCGCCGACCTCGTCGCGCTCGATTGGGGACCGGGAGACGAAAACTTCCCCCCCACGACCCTCCAGGTCGCGAACATCTCCGCCGGCACCGGCGCGAGCAACGTGGTTCCCGGACACTGCGAGCTGCAGTTCAACGTCCGGTTCGGCGCCTCCCACACGCCCGAGTCGATTTCCGCCCGCGTGGAGGAGGCCCTCCGGCGGCACGGCCTGACGGAGCCGGTGGCATGGAGCGTTTCCGCCCTTCCCTTCGTAACCGAGGCAGGCCCCCTCATCGAAGCCCTGGAGGGCGCGATCGCCGAAACGGCCGGCGCGCCTCCCCGCCGCTCCACCGGCGGCGGCACGTCCGACGCCCGCTTCTTCGCCGCCCACGGAATCCCCGTGGCGGAGTTCGGTCCCCTCAACGCCACGATCCACGCGGCAAACGAATCGGTCGAGGTCGCCTGCCTGGAGCCGCTGGTACAGATCTACGAGCGGGCGCTGGAACGGTTCTTGGCGTCTTAGGGAGCGGAATCCCCTACGGCCAGAGGCCGTAGGGGATCGGGGAGACCGGTCTTACCGGCTCGCGAGCATCACGATGTTTTGGGCCTATTCGCGAAGGGCGCGGAGCGGGTTCAGCTCGTGCTGGCCCAGGGCCGCTGGACGCTTGGCGAGGCTGATCGGCCCCATCAGGTGGTCCGTGTCGTCGTGGTCGGCGAGGCCGAGCACGTGGCCGAGCTCGTGGGTAATGGTCGCGCACATGTGGGCCTGGGGATAGGGGCGGCCCAGGACGGTGCGGATCTCGATCGTGCCCTCGGACATGCTCCGCCACTTCGTGATGCCTGCCACCTGGACGCCCCGGCACTGGACCGACGGCTGGAACTGGATCGTCCAGTTCGCCTTCGCCGGATCCTGGACCACTTCGATGGTCAGCTCGGGCAGTTGCCGCTTCCACGCGGCCACCGCGTCGCGGAGAGCGGCCAGGCAGCGGGGCTTCGCTTCTTCGTCCACTCCCTCCCATGCCGCCGCGACTCGGATGCCCCGGCTTTGCAGCACCATATCCGCGAATTGCCGGGCTCCGTTCATATCGTTGGCCCGCAGGCGAGCCTGCGCGGCGGTGATCAGACCGCGGAATTCCTTCATCACAGGATCCTTCGCCGCCGACGTTCCCGATGCGACCGCACTACCGGTGACCGCGCCGATCAGCGCGAGCGACAACACCAGCGATCGAACCCGACCCAACGCATTTCCAAGGGAAAGACAACCAAGCACATGCAGGTTGTTGGCCGGGGCCCAGTAACCTTACAGGGGGTTAATTGCGGTCGTAAGTTGCGATCCTAATAACTGGTAATTAGGCCAGTAAAGTTTTTCTCCCGCTATCTCCAGGTTCAGAATGGCCTTATCTTGCCCTCGCCATGTCCGACAGCCAGTATAAATAACAGCTTAATTACCAGCCCGAAGACCTCCTTGCGCTGACAAGGCTCTTCCGCATTTCTATGGGTTTTTCTCGTTAGTCGGGAAGGGGCGGAGGTCGTGCGCTAGGGGTTCGTACGGCGGAAGTGGGCCAGAAGGGTCTTGGCTTCTCCGGACCCGATGTCGCTCAAGCACTTCCCGCCGGCAAAGAAATCATTGCCTCCCGGGAGGCCGAGCAAGTCTTGGCGCGTTGCCCGCGCAAACCCCATCGACCATCCGCCAAACGACCTCTCCCTGATCGGCTGGTCGATCAACGTGATCAGTCCACGATGCCGCTGGTCGTCGAAGACGCTGTCGCAAACCCGGGACAACGACTCCGGAGTCCCCTCGAGCACCTGCATGAACGAGCCGTCTGAGTAGACGAGCATGCCGGTGACTTCCTCGGCCTCGTTGCGGCGACGAGACTGCTCGAGAAGCGCCGCTAGCTCCTCATCCGTCCAAAGGCGGGCCGCTGCGCTGATGTAAACCAACTGCCGCAACTGCGGGGATTCCTGACTCACCACCAGATTATGTGAAGAGCCGCCTTAGCCGCCGGGTCCCGCTAAAGCAGGACTCAAGGAGGATCAAGCGGTCCCTTTCCGGCTCCGTGCCCTCTGAGTCCTCTGCGGTGAGACCACCCTGCTTCAACTGGAGAGCAGCACCCAGTCCCGGACCCGCCCCTCTCGCTTGGGCGGGCTGAACGCTCGCCCACCCTCGTCCACCTTGGCCGGCGTCCGCTTCCCATTCGTCGGATCGAACCACTCGATGCGCCCGGACCCGGAGACCGCTTCTGGAAGCTCTACCTTTCCCCCGTCCGGGGAGTACACCGCCACGGTCTTCCGATCCCCCGTCGCCAATGCCCGCTGCCCAGAGTTGGATGCCGCCTCCCAGGGCGCCAGATCGAAGAACGGCAGGGACAGCATCAACTCCTTCAGGTGCCGCATTTGGTTTGCCCCTGGCAAGCGAAGCGAGTACCGCCAGTTGGAGATCGGATTGTTCACCGGCTCGTATCGGTCGCTGGCGAACTGCCAGACCGCGTGGCACCCGTACGTCACGCCGCAACCACCGGAAAACACCCCCGTGTAAGCGGCCCGCCGCACGTCCCCCTCGTCGAAGTAGCCCAGGGTCTTGTTCCAGTCGATAGGGTGGTTCTCGTAAGCGGGCTCCCCGTCGAGCACCGGCTTTACCGGGTTGCGCCGGTAAGAAGCGAGAACTAGCCGCGCGACGTAGTCCAGGTTCGCCGGCCCATGCCCGCTCTGCACCATGTTGAAGTCCAGCCACCGGTCATCGTGGAAGTCATCGGCGGAGCTCCGCGCCCCCTGCGGATGGTAGGTGATCAAGCGCTCGTGGCTGTCGTCCCCTTCCAGCAACCCCTCCGCGAGGGCTCGCCACACCGCCTTCCGGTCAGCCGGATCCCGGTCGCCCCCGTTGATCAAGATCACGTTGTCGCGGTCCGCATAGCGCCGCCCCACGAGCCGGCCGTACGCCCGGGCGTTCCCTTCGTTAAAGATCACCGGCCCTACCCCCCAAGCCTTGTTGACCTTATCGCCCCACGTCGGCAGCAGCCCCACGTAAAGCCCCAGTGCCGCCGCCCGGTCGACCACGAAATCCACGTGCCGCCAGTACCGCTCGTTCAGCCGCGTCGGGTCCTCGTCCACCAACGGCAGGTCCCCGTAGAAGTTCGGCTTTCGAATCCCCTCGAATTCCGCCAACCCCACCGCCTGGACCACGTTGAACCCCTGCTCCGCCCGCACCCTCAGGTACTCCTCGGTCTCCTCCCGACTAAGCCGGTGGAACAGCTCCCAAGCGGTGTCTCCGAGCCAGAAGAACGGCCGTCCGTCGGGTAGGGCCAGGTGGCGGCTGTCTTTCGAAACTCGGGGGCGGGGCAGCACGATCCGACTTTGGCACAAGCGACCGCTTTGCTTAACGGAGCGTTTCGATGCTTCAAGACTTAACGGCGGAGATCAATGCAGTGGGCCTGCGCGTTGCCGTACCGCCTCCAAGGCGCACCTTCAGCCGCTCTTGATCGTGCGGCTGACGGGGTCTCCTTCGGGCTTTAGTTGGAGAAGGCGAGTTTCTAGCGGTAGATCAGATACTTGTCCCGTACCCGCCGGAACGACCGCAACGAGGGCTGGAAGCTTTTCTGCACTTCCACCGCGTCCTCGCCAGCCGCGATGCGGCGTACGGTGTCGTCGCTGCCAATCAGGCGCTCGCCTTCCTTCCATGCCACCTTTCCGGGATAGAGGTGCTGGAGGGCGCAGGCTAGCTCGATGCCGACCCGTACAGAGTCAACCTTCTCGCGGTCCGTGATCTCGAACCGGACTCCCTCGACCCGGACGTCCTTGAAGCGGGATTCGGTCGGGGTGAAGCTCGTCGGGTAGACGCGGATGCCGGGGATGGCGCGGGCGTTCAGAAAGGCGGCCAAATCGCGGCCCTTGATGAAATCGCCCCCGATCTGCTCGAACGGCGAATCGGTGCCCCGACCAACGGAGATGTTCTTGGCGAACTCGACGAGGCAAACACCGGGGTAGAGGATCGCCGCCTTGAGGCTCCGCATGTTGGGCGACGGGTTGATCCAGGGCAGGTTCGTCGAGTCGAACCAGTCCGTCCGCCGCCAGTCCTGCATGGGGATCACCGTCAGGTTCGCGTTGATCTTACGCTCCACGTTGAACATGCGGGCGAGCTCGCCCATGGTCATGCCGTGGCGGGCGGGGGTGCCG
>Ga0216301_1000182_pt1 | contig 17889 bp, 14 predicted proteins | sample 4hB_Boncat_minus_FD_156203 | JGI IMG/M metagenome (GOLD analysis project Ga0216301, IMG submission 156203) | Terrestrial sediment cell enrichment communities for BONCAT metagenomics from Utah, United States - 4hB_Boncat_minus | ecosystem: Environmental > Terrestrial > Deep subsurface > Rock...
GCCGAGGAGGCCGCATCTGCTTGAGCCTCGCCAGGGCCTCGAAACCGTCTGCGGCCGTGCCCACGGCTATCCCCTCGTCCCGCAGGTAATCGGCCAGGCTGTCGCGGAGGTCGTCATCATCTTCCACAATGAGAACGCCGTCATCCGGAGGGGTCGCCGCTTCCATTCTCTCTCCCGCTGGACTGGTCGCCTCGCTATGCTGCCCGAACGACCGGGGCGATAAACCTGCCCGGCAAATACAGCCGACGGCTTCTATGGAACGGAGTTGCGGCCGTGGTGGGGGTGGGTGGAGTGATCGCTTGAAGAGGCGCCCGGCCCGCCGCTTGAGGTGCAGAACCGCAGGAAAGCGGCGGCTCCCGAGAGGGCGGTCCCGCAGGCGTTGCTTCCTCTTTCAGGTTGGTTCGGCTCCCGACACCGCACGGCGCCGCGCGAGCAGACCACTCCCATCATATCCCAGTTGCTGGCATAGATTCCGGGAAGCTACATCGCGGCCTCCCTTAAGATGTTCTGCGCTTAGCAAGACGCGTAGGCTTCCAGCGGCGTAGGCCGTCCGGTGACGGCGCCGGGGCGTCGCGCGTCTGCCGCAGCCTCTTTACTTGGGCGGATGCCTGGATATAATCCAGGGACGTTGAACTGTGGACAGGGCCTCCGGAGAGTACGATGCTGCCCGAAGTGAAGAAAGACGCCACCCGCCGGATCAACCGGATCGCCGGACAGGTCGGCGGCATCCAGAAGATGATCGAGGAGGACCGTTACTGCGTGGATGTCCTCAATCAGATCGCGGCGGTCCGCTCCGCGCTCGATCAGCTCGGCGTCCAGATGCTCACAGGTCACCTGGAGAGCTGCGTCCTGGGCGCGGACGAATGCAAGCACCACGACCTGCTGGAGGAAGTCCGCGTCTCGCTGTCCCGCTTCCTCAAGTAGTCCGCCCGCGGGGGCCGCACTCGGAGAGCGACACTGCGTTACAGCCGCCCCCGCTCCGCCTCGCTCCCCAACACGGGACGCAGCGCCCACAGTGTGCCCAGGTGGAACAGCATCACCAGGCAGAGAAGCAGGCCGGCTTCCGGTCCGAAGGCTCCGCCCGTCCACAACTCGGGACCGGTTACCCGAGTCTGCACCACGGTGGTCTGAAGGTGGATCCCGCTTACCGGGAGGCCGAACACCGGGCCTTCCATCAGGTTCCAACCCGTGTGCAGGAAGATCGCCAGCCACAAGTTGCGGGTGATGAGGTAGGCCGAACCCAGGTAGACCCCCGCCAGCAGGAGGCCAACGATCGCCAGCGGATGCTCGCGAATATGCGGATTGTTCAGGTGGAGGGCGGCGAAAGCGAGGCTGCTGAGCCCCAGCGCCGCCGGCGCGCCCCACGAGCGCTCGACCGCGTGAAAGAAGTAGCCGCGCGTGCTCACTTCTTCCGCCGCGGCGGCCGGCAGAAGGATCCAGAAGCCCCCGAACACGATAGCGAGCGCCTCCGTCGCCGGCGCCACACTCTGGAACTGGTACCAGTTCCGGGCGGCTCCCACGCCCGCCACGGAGACAAAGAACACCGCCGCCAGACCCATTCCGACCACCAGGTCGCGCCAGGTCGACATCCGCCACCCCAGCCACTGCCCCCACAGCGGCCGCTTTTCGATCCCGTACACCAGCACGGCGGTGTAGCCCAGGGCGACCAGAAAGCTTCCCCAAGTGACCACCGCAACCAGGACGGTCCACAAGGGAACTCCGATGCCGCTCGGGTTGAACAGGTGCGACGGATCATCGACGGCCTGCCGCCCGCTGGCGGCGACCTTCGCCAGCATGAGCGGCAGCCCCAACAGCGGACCGAATACCAGCGACACCAGAAAGAAGCCTACGAGATACACCAGGGCGCTGAGCCAGCCGGCCATCATCGGTGCCGCCGGCGCGGCGGCCTCCGCCCCCACAGCCGCCGGCCTCTTAACGGCAGCTCCGCCCGTCAGCGACTCCACCCGCTGGAAACACCCGGGACAGTAGACCCGTCCAAGCAGCGGGCGCAGGCACTGCCCGCAGTGCGGCCGCGCGCAGTACTCGCAGAGGCCGGCGGCTTCGCTGGCGGGATGGACCGGGCAGGGTGGCAAAAGACGCCCTACTTCACGTAGATGGGGTTGGTGTAAACCCACGGTCGCGGGCTCTCGCCCAGGGCTACCCAGGCTTCGGCGCGGTAGACGCCGGGCTCGCGCGCCTCAAAAGTAAGCTCCGGCCCGTCCACCCGCTGCACCTCCTGCCCGTTGCGGAGGAGGCGGATCTGGCACGGAGCGTTGGGACGGACAGTCAGTACGGGCCGATCTTTCACGCGCACATCGCCGCCCATCGGGATCTCCTTCTTGCCTGCGGCGGCAAAGTAGCGGAACCCGGAGGGATCTCCGAGCCAGTCGAAGGCTACGTAAGCGCGGCCCCGGAGCAGCGCGTCGAACAGCGCCTTTTCGGATGCCTCTTCCGCAAGCAGGTGCGTGCTCACATACCCGAAGCTCACCTCGTAGGGATCGAAGGTATGCGACAGCACGGTGGCCCCGGGAACGAGCCGGCCGAGGAACAGGAGGGGAAGGTCCCTGGCGGCCAGGTTGCTCACCACTCTCCCCAGCGCGTCCTTCACTATCAGACCCTCGTCGCCGGATTCGATGGACAGTCCTACGTTCTGGTGCGCGTCGTTGCCCGCAATACCCACCACGCGGCGCTTGCCCTCAAGAGCGCGGACGTTCAGCGCGTCCCAGCGCTGCAGCGTGGCGGTCTGCTCGTCGAAGATTGCCGCGTAGGATTCGCGAGGATACTTCTTGAGGGTGTTCAGGAAGCTCAGCAGCCGGGCCGGGCTCTGGCCCCGCAGTGAGGTGAGCAGGCTTTCGTAGTCGTTGTCCGCCGCGTCCGCGTGACTGTTGTAGATCTCCATCCCGGCGAACGGCGGCAGCTCCCAGTCCTTCTCGTCCTTACGCTGTTCGGGGTGCGCGATGAACCCCACGCCGTCGCCACGGTTCAGCTTCTCCAGCACGTCGCCGGCTTTCATGTCCGGCGTCCACTCCGCCTTCTCGCCTCGCCAGATGAGCAGCCCATCGCTCAGCTCCGCGCCAGGGATAAAGAGCACGCCGTCTTTCTCACCCCGCAGACCCTCCGACGCCCATTTCCGCTCTGCTGTCGGGTGCTCCGTCATAAAGACGGCCCGCACTCGCGCCGCTTTCGCCGCCGCCAGGATCTGCGCTTCGGTTCCCCGAGAGTCGTGCGAGAGCGCCGAATGGGCGTGCAGCACGCACCGCAGGTCCAGATATTCGCCGCTCCGCTCGGACGGCTGGGCGGCGGCGCGGAGCCTCCGCATCTCGGTCCGCACCGCGCTTAGCAGGGAAGGCTCCAGCCGGTCGCGCAGTGAGGGCGCGGCCAGCGCGGGAAGCGCGGCCAGCAGCAGGAGCAGCGTGAGAAAGGGGCGGCGGGCCATCACTGGGGTTGTCCTTCCTGCATCGGGTCAGCAGGGGTCCGGTCACGGGTCGCCATAAGGGCGGCCTTCAGCGGCGCGTCGTCCCCGCCGATGAGGTTGCCGATGGCCAGGGTCAGCGCCTCGCCGAAGCCCTCGCCGAAGAAGCTGACTTTCGCCTCGTAGCCGCCCTTCCGCATCTCCGCGCGGGTGAGAAGGTAGCCGAGATGGTCGTTCGCCAGGCCCATGATGACCGGATGCTTCACCCCCTTTCGGCGGGCGTGCTCCTTCAGGATCAGGCCCAACTGTGTGATCATCTCCCCGGGCACAGCGATTAGCAGCGCGTCGTTGATGGTGAAGCACTGGAGCGGCGTCTGCTTCGGCGAGTTGATAAGCGCCGCCAGCGGCGTCTTGGGCAGGTCCAGCAGCGTGTAGCGGCTCTCAAGCTTCACCTGGCGGGCGGGCGTCAGCTTCCGGTACAGCTCCAGAGCGGCGCGGCCTCCCTTTTCGCCGTGGGCCTTCGCCCCCTCGAAGTGCGAGCTGTTGCTCGGAATGTTCGGCGAGATATCCCCCTCCGCGCCGTTCGCGTACAGGGCGGTAAGGCCGGGCGTCTCCCGCTCCAGGAATGCCTGCGTGAACGCCATCCAGTCGCCGGAGAACTCCAGGTTCTTGCCTTCCAGCACCGTGCCGTGGGCGGTCAGGTTCACCAGCGCCGCCAGCGGCTTCCCCTCCGCCGTGTCCACCCGCAGCACCCAGAGCGCCGGATCCTTGATGCGGGACCCGCGCCGGTTCCGCATGAAGTCCGGCAGCTCCGTCTCCCCCATCGCCAGGGTCGCGGGCTGGAGGTTCGCGACGGCGTCCGCGAGCGCCCGCGCCATGCCCCGTGTCAGGTGATCGAACACGGCTTCCCGGTACGCGCCCAGCGCCACCACCGCGAACAGGCCCTTGCCGTATGCCCCCGGGCCCGAGTGCGTGTGCGAGGCGCAGACCATGAGCTGCTCCTGCGGGAAGTTGGCTTCCTTAGCCACCCGCCGCACCATGTCCGGGTTCGAGCCGACCATGTCGGTCGTCAGCACCGCCAGGCGTGTCGCGCCGTCGTCCAGCACCAGCGCCTTCGCCATAATCGGGTCGTGGATCCCCTTCGAGCCGGCGCCGGTGCGGTCGCCGTATCCCCCCAGCGGCGTGCCGACGGGGGGCGTAATGTCCACGCGCGCCACCCCGGCCCGCAGCTCGCCCGCGCCGGCGGGTCTCCCCCAGAGACAGAGCAGGATCAACAACCCAACGAGTCGGCGGATCATTCGGGCGCCTTTCTACGGGGTCAAAACGGCACGGCTCTCACGCAAAGATCTGCCGGACGGGCAGCGAGAATCCCGGCACAACGTCTTCGCCCTCCAGCACGTCCGCCTCCCCCAGCACGCGGACGTCGCTCCCCGGCCGGTAGACGTCCACGGTTCGGACGGAGGGATAAACCACCCACACCAGCCGCACGCCGGCCCGCAGCCAGTCTTCCACTTTCTCCCGTACTTCCGTCGCACGGTCGGAAGGCGACACTACTTCGACGACTAGGTCCGGGATAACGGTCCCCCAGCCAGTAACTCGTTCCGTAGGCAACCGAGCCTTGGAGACGAACGCAAGATCTGGCGCACGCACCGTATCGGGCGCGCGGCTTACGAGGAAGCCTGTCTCGGCCATCGAGATCTTGCCCAGTCCCCGGTCGAGCACGTAGCTGCCTAGTCGGACGGAGAGCGTACCGCCGCAGGTCCCATGCTCCCAGCCGCCCGGCGTCATGTCGCGAACCTCCCCCCTTACCAATTCCCAGCTACCCCGCCGGTCCAGCATTTCTTCGGCCGTCACCAGCCGGGGCGTCGTCATGCTCATTTCGGCTCCTCCGGCAGCGCTGGGATCGGAAGGGCGCGGCCCGTCAGGCGCTGGTGGCAATCGGAGATGATGCGGTAGGTCTGCGCCAGATCCACCCAGCCCAGCACTTCCGTCTCCTTCTCTTCCAGGTCCTTATACACGCGGAAGAAATGCTCGATCTCGCGCAGCAGGTGGCCGCTGGTGTGCTTCAGGTCGCGGGTTTCGTGAAAGCGGGGATCGTTGCAGAGCACGGAGAGGATCTTGTAGTCCGTGCCGTGCTCGTCCGACATACAGAGCGCGCCCAGCGGCCGGGCCTCCACCACACAGCCGGTGAACGTGGGATGGCTGCCCAGGATCAGTACATCCAGCGGGTCGCCGTCCTCCGAAAGGGTGCTGGCGATCCACCCGTAGTCACACGGATAATAGAGGGGCGAGTAGAGGACGCGGTCGAGGATGAACACCTCGTTCTGGAGATCGTACTCGTACTTGTTCGAGCTGCCCTTCGGGATCTCGACGATGGCGTTCACGGAGACCGGGGCGTGGCGTCCGATGGGAACGGTCAAGAGTGACATCGTGGTGCAGTACCGAACGGCAGACGAGAGGCGGATGGGCCCGGAGCCGGTCTTCTCGCGCTGCGACTAGCGTACCCGGATTACCCTGGAGCGTCAAGGATCGCGCCGGAGGACTCGGACCTCGCCGGGCGGAAGAGCATCCTGGCCCCACCGCTCTCACTCTCCCCTCCGCGATACATCTATGACACCTCGCGCCCTCCCGCTGCTCGTTCTGCTCGCGCTGGGCCTGCCGCTCGCCGCCGTCGCCCAGGCGCCCTCCTACCATCGGCTGGTGCTGGAGGCGGAGGAGTTCCGCCCGCGCTCCGGCTGGAAGCCGCTCCGCAACGGTCAGGGCAACTACATGGTGGACGCCATCGGCGCGAGCCACTTCTCCAACGAGCAGGTGCTGCACGCCGAGTCGAACGCCGCGGGCGCCGTGGCCGAGTTGGAAACCACCATCCCCGCCGCCGGCCGCTACAGCGTCTGGGCGCAGTACGAGGCGCCGCTGGGGCACAACGTCTGCTTCGAAGTCGCCATCGAACAGGCGGAAGGCCAGGTGTTCCGCCAGACCTACGGCGCCGGAACCGACGAGGGAGCGCGCGCGGCTGCGGCGGCCGCGAAGCTTCCCAACCCGGAGAAGGCGAAGGTCCCCTCGCGCTTCTGGTTCTTCACCGCCGGGTTCAAGCCGTGGGTCGATTGGGAGTGGGGCTCGGAAGGCGCGATTGGCGAGCGTTATTCCGCCGAGCTGAAGGCGGGCAAGGCGCGCGTCATTCTGCGCTCCGCTCCCAACGCCCAGCCCGCCGCCGACCGCAACATCGACTTCCTCTTCCTCACCTCCGAGCCGGACGACGCCTTCACGAAGCGCGGGACGCCGTTCTACCCCATCTTCGATGAAATCGCCCTGCCCGGCCGCGTCTACGCGCGGGTCACTAACCGCCTGCCGGGCGCCCGCAGCTACTTCCGCTCCCGTTACCGCGTGAACCGCATCCCCTGGGAGTACCCGGCCGCCATTCTGGGCAAGGACGGGATCGCCGCGGCGGCCCCGGCGGCGGACGCGCGGGGCTGGCTGGCGAGCGGCGAGTCCACCCCCTGGGTGGATCTCAGCTCCCGCGACACCACACATCTCTCCCACCTGCTGCTGGAGCAGGTGTCCGCCGGCCGCGAGAAGCCGGAGATCCGCTGCACCGTCGAGCTCGCCGCCGACCCGGAAGGAAAGCGCCTCCTCCGCCGCCTCGACTACCATGAGCCGAAGGGCGGACAGCTCACCCTCAGTCTGCCGCCCTACCCCGCCCGCAACCCGGAGGAGATCCTCACTGCCGAGGAGCAGACCGCGAAGCTGCTGACGGCGCTGCGCACCTCGCCCGCCGCCGGCCCCATCCCGCGCCGCACTCCCCTTTACGGCGTGATTCACGGCGCCGATTTCACCTCGCCCACGGCGCTCAATCGCGCCTACCTGGATCTCTATCGCGAGTTGGGGCTGAACACCGTCCCGATGCTTCCCCCCGAAAAGGCGGCGCAGTGGGCCGACGCCCTCAAGTCGGCGGGCGTCCAGCCGGTCCGCAGCTACCTCTATGGCGGCGACGCCTGGTATCCGTCCGATGCGAACATTGCGAAAGCGAAGGCGGAGATCGAGGCGGCCGGCCTCCAGCCGCTCCTGCGCGGCTTCTTCTACGGCGACGGATGGAGCCTGGAACAGTGGGCGCCTCTGCCCAAGGAGAATGCGGCTCGCGACCCGCAGTTCCGCGCCTGGGCCCAGCAAAAAGGCTGGAAGCCGGAAGAGCTGCTCCCCGGCGCCGAAACCGGAACGGACCCCTGGCGCGCCATCACCGTTCAGGAGGACCCACGGGACGCCGCACGCCATCCCCGGCTGTACGTCGAGTCCCTGCGGTTCCTGGAGGAAACGGCCCTCACCCCGCTCGCGGCGCAGGCGGCTAAGCTCCGCCGGGCGTTCGGGCCGGACGTGCTGATGGGCGCCGGCTTCTCCACTCACCCACTGTTCTGGCCGCGCGTCGGCCCCTACGTCCAGCTCTTCGAAACGGGAGCGGCCAACCGCGCGCAGCACGACGACTTCTTCTGGCAGGCCGGCGAGGTGAGCCCCCAGGTGGACGGCTTCCTGCTGGACGCCTTCCGCGCCGGCCTGGACGGCGCCCCGAACCCGGATGGGCTCCTCAGCCAGTCCGTGATGCCGCACTCCCCCGGCAACACGGATCGCAGCTTCCGCCTCACCAACTACCTGGCCCTGGCCCACGGCGCCCGCCAGCTCGACTATTCCGGCGTCGGCCCGCAGCACGGGGCGACGGAGAACTACATCGACTACCGCGACACTTCCCGCTACGCGCTCATCCGGGACATCACCCGTGAGATCGGCGCTGTCGATGACTGGATCGCGGACGGCCGCGTGCGTCCCGCAAAGGTAGCGATCCTACTTTCGGAAAGCACGGACCGCTGGGAGCCGACCGTGCTGCAGGACCCGCAGCCGCCGTACGCGGACAGCCCGCGCGCCAGCATCGCCTACAACCAGGAGCGAAAGTATCTCTGGCTCCTCCTTCGCCACGCGCAGCTCAACGTCCGCTTCGTGACGGAAGCGCAGGTGGAGCGCGGCCAGTTGAAGGAGGTCTCCACGCTCTACCTGGTGGGCGATCACCTCACCCGTCCGGCTTCCGAGGCCATCCGGGATTGGGTGCAGGACGGCGGACGCCTGGTGAGCGTGGCCGGCGGCGGCTTCAAAGACGAATACGGGAACATCAACAACACCCTGCGGGAGGTGTACGGCGCGGCCCGGCAGGCGCTCCAGAAGCGGGACGTCTTCTTCCGGTCGAAGATCGAGCTGCCGCGCCTGCGCTCGCTGGAGCGTATGCAGGTGACGTTGCCAGGCAGCAACAACTTCGCGATGGACGCCCTGGGGATGTTCCAACGCCTGGACGCCACGCCTGGCGCGCGGATCGTCGCGCGCTACAGCGACGGCAACCCCGCCGCCATCGAGCGGACCTACGGCAAGGGCATCGCCACCCTCATCGGCGCGCTCCCGGCTACGGCCTACGTCAAGAGCGCCCTCCCGGCCCTTCCGCCCGACCGCGGCCCTTTCGCGCATTACCTGCCCACGCGCTTCGATCTATCTATTCGCAACTGGATCGCCGGTTACGCCCTGGCCCGCGTCAGTCCCGACGCCGCGTGCAGCGATCCGCTGGTGACGACGAATGTCCTCGAATCGAAGCATGGATTGCTACTGCCGCTGGCGAACTTCCGGGGCAGCCGGATCGGCTCGCTGAAGGTCGCCGTCAGCCATGCCGGCGACGTGACCCGCGTCGTCAGCCGCAAGCATGGGGAACTGCGCTTCCGCCGTGTCGACCCGCCGGCTTCGGCAAGCGTGACCTTCCCCACCGGCGCCGCCTGGAAGGACGCAGGCAACCTCGTCGTCTTCGACCTCCCCCTCGATCAAACGGACTTCGTCCAGATCTATCGATAGGTGATGCCGTAAGGGCTGTCAGGAGCGCGCGGCCGGCGTCCACGCCGGCTGCGCGCCGGGCTTCAACTCCACGTCCCAGGCTTTGCCGCGCCACTGGAGGCTGCGAAGACGGAGCGCCTTCCAGCTGGCGGGCAGGTGCGGCTCCAGGCGGGGCCGCTCCGGCGCCTCGCGGGTTTGTGGCTCCACCGGCTGCTCCAGCCGCAGCCCGGCGAACCCGTACAGCACCGCTTCCACCACGCCCGCCGCCCCGGTGAGGAAGCAGAGATTATCGCGGCTGGGCTTCTCGCTGAACAGGTGGTACGGCGGCCGGACGAACGGTCGGTAGCTCTCCTGGAAGCGTCGCAGCGCTTCCTCGTCCCGCCCCAGCCGAGCCGCGATGATGGCGTGGATGGCGTCGGTCATCGCTGGGCCGTTCTTGATAACGCGCGGCGCGTAGTAGTCGTACATGCGCCCCAACTCGGCGGCCGGCAGGCGCTCCTGACCCGGATGCTCCAGCAGCAGCACGTCGGCCTGTTTCGCCGCCGTTCTCTCGGCGAACCCGGCGTACGGCAGGATCAGGCCGGTCTTCTTGTCCCGGAGGTAGGTGAGGCCCTTCGCCACCTGCGCCCAGCGCGGATTGGCCGGCTGCCCCAGTATCTGGGCCGTCTCCGCCGCGAACTCCAGGTTCACACGCGCCGTGTGCTGCGTCCAGGCGCTGTGGTCCACCAACCCCGCCAGCTCGTCCGGAGTGCTCACCTGCTTGATGACGAACCCGCTCCCCTCCGGCCGGGCGCGCGCCACCCAGTTGTCTGCCGTAGGACGGAGGATCGGCCACGCCCGGCTCTGGAGCCAGCTCCGGTCGTTGGTGGCCGCGAAGTATTGCCTCGCCGCCAGGGCGATGTCCCCGGTCACATGGCGGCCCCGGCTGAAGGTGGCGGCGCCGGGTAAGGTTTCCCTTCCCGTGGCGGCGCTTTCCCAGGCATAGCTCGCGCCGGGCAGCTTCTCGGCGCGCGCGTTCGCCGTGGCCCCCTCTAGCGTGCGGAACCGGTACTCCAGCATCGCGCGCGCGACCTCAGGGTGCTGGGGCAGCAGCGCCGGCAGCATCCAGCTATCCATGTCCCAGAAGACGTGGCCGTTGAAAGCGGCGTCGCTCAGCCCCATCGGCGGAACGCCGGCGTCGATGTCCGCGCGCACGCTGCTGAAGAGTTGGAACAGGCACGCGCGTACGATCTCCTGGGCCTCCGGGTCGCCGTCGATCTCGATGTCCGCCTGCCACAGCCGCTTCCAGGCCGCCCGGTGCCCCGCCAGCCAGCCAGCCACCACGCCCGTCGTCAACCGGGGGAGCTGTGCCAGCGCCGCACGGGGCTTCGTAGCGCCGGCGTCGACGTGCGTAGCCAGCGCGAAGGTCGCCGTCTGCCCGGCCGGCAGGTCGTACGCTGAAACGCCCGCGCCGCCCGAAACAGGAGCCAGATCCGTGGGATCGAGGGGCTGGAACGCCGTCGTATAGGCGATCCGCCTGCCGGGGTAAGTCGCTGCGGTGGGGACGTTACCCCCCGCTCCCACGATCTGTGCGGACTTCACCGTGGCGCCCGCGAACTCCGGCGCCAGCGTGTCGAGGCGCACGGCGGCCCCGCTGCGGTTCCGAAGCCGCGCGCGGAGCAGCGCCACGTCCGGCTGCTGGCGCAGCATTACGGTCTCTAGCTCCAGGTCCACCGGGCCCTGCCCGAAGTCCCACGTCGCACGCGTGAACAGCACGCCTTCGCGCAGCCGCAGCTCCTGCCTGTACGACGTGACCTGCGCGGGGTCCGCGCCGAACGTGTGGGAGCCGGACGAGATGCGCAGCGGGAGCAGGGGCGGCAGGGCGACCAGCTTTTCCTGCACATAGAACCCGGCGACGAACGCCGGCAGCGTCTCCGTTCCGGAGACGCCCGAGCCGCTCTGCCGCAAGCGCTGGCCCAGGTAACCATTACCCAGGTAGGCGCCGCGATAGGGAAACTCGTCCTCCCAGCGATCCACGGAGATCACCCAGGGATCGGCGGAAACCCGGATCGGAGCGGGACCCCGCGGCGGGTCCGGCGGCGCGGCGGGAGCCGGAGGGGGAGACGGCTTGCAGCCGGGGATCAGCGCCAGCAGCGCCAGGCACGGGGCCGCGACCCTGCGACGCGCGGAGCGGATCAAGCCGCGGGCTGGTCCGCGAGCCACTCTTCGTACGTCTTCTGCGGCGCTTCGCCGTAACGGCGCATCATCTCCAGCGCGCCGGGTACTGCGGGAACCTTCTCGATAGGGCAAGGCAGCCATTCCACGTGCCCGAACAGCCGGCACACCAGGGGACGGACGGGATAGATCGAGCACCGGCCGCGCTCGATGTCCCGGAAGCGGCAGGCAGTGTAGAACACGTCGTCCGTGCCTGGATACGGCGCCTGCTTGTCCTCCTGTTCGACTCGTCGACCCTCGGCGCCTTCCGGCCCGGCCAGATACGCCTGGATGGCTTCGAACTCCGGCCGCAGCATTGGCACGCCGGCAGTGCAGCGGGCCCCGCAGGCATCGCATCCGTCACAGGGCGCCTGGTCGATGCCCGTGGCGAAGCGGCGGGCGTCCTGGAGAACAATCAGCTCCATAAGAGAAAACCGGGCGGGCTGTCAGGCCGAGGAGTGCTTGACGCGGCGCTGGAACTCCGCGCGCGGGAGCAGAATGAGGCGGGAGCAGGTGAGGCAGCGAAGCCCGACGTCGGCGCCGACCCGCGTCACGCTCCATGTTACGCCGCCGCATGCATGGGGCTTCCGAAGCTGAACGGCGGAACCGACGGCAGGGCCCGAAGGAGCGCCGCTGCAGGGCGTGGCGCCGGGATCTCCGTCGTCCGCAGAAGCGGAGATCCCGGCCTCGACTGCGTCACGCGCTGCGGCTCGTCTACCTTCCGGTCGAGCCAAGCGATCCTCCGGAGCCACCCGGATAGACCAGGATGTAGGGCACGCCCACAGGCTGGCCCGGAGCCGCGGCAGTGTTGGACCCGCTCCCGAACGACGGCGCGAATCCGGGCGCTCCCGGCGTCGCGGGGGCAGACCGGAAGGGATAATCCGGCGGATAGGCCTCATGGCCGGGGACGCCGTTCTGCGTAATCGGCCGGTTACCGCTGTTTGGCAGGTAAGTCGGCGTTACCGGCACGCTCCCATTAGCAGCGTACTGGCTCTCGTTCTCCGGCTGCCACAGGTGCCGCGCGGACTGGTCGGGCAGCGGCACGGCCACGAGCGGCAGGCTGGGAACCAGCGGGCGCTGCGGACGCGGCGCCGTGACGTGCGTGGGCGCGTGGGGACGGAGCGGGTTCATCGTGAGCACGTGCTGCGGCGGCGGGACGTCCGCCTGGACGGGCGGCGCGCTCTGGCGGACGGGCTGGACCGGAGCCGGCCGCGTGGCCGGAGGCTTCGGCCAGGTAATCACCCGGGGGGCCGGAGCGCTGTAACCGTAGGAACCGTAGGAAACGACCGGGCTGGGAATATAGCCGGGGGTGGGCGGCGGCGCCGGCACGCTGTAGCTGTAGCTGCCTGCCCCCACCCGCTCGCGGCGCACCGTTTCACGGCTGTTGCCGCGGCCCGAGCTCATCCAGCCGATGCAGACGGCGACCGCCACCACCGCAGCCGCGCCGGCGATCACCACCGCCTTGTTCGGTCCGTCCTCACCGACCGAAGCGCCCATCAGTGTGGCGTCTTCCTTAACCGGAAGGCCGCACTTCGGACAAAACTTCGCCAGTGAATGGATTGTCGCGTCGCAGTATGGGCAGTTCATCCATCTATCCTTTCAGCCGCTTCTTCCCCGCATCGCGCGGCTGTCAAATACTCAGACTGCCGATCCACGCTCCGTGTTCGGCTCGCCCTGTGAATTTTTTCCTACACTCTTGTAGCCGCTCGGGCGCAGCGTCTCGAGGCCATCGTCGGCCGGAGCTATCGGCGTCAAGCAGCTTTCCTTTGCGGGACCCCAGCGCGAGTAGGTAGTTTCCGCTGTTTCAGCGCAACCCTCCCAGTCCACCCATGCCCGTCAGCCCGCCCAACATCGAGCCGCCGCCCCCCGTTTCGATACGGAACTCCTGGCGCAGGCCGCGCGCCTGATGCACCTTCTCCAGCTCGCCGCCCGCCTGTTTCAAGTTCCCTTCAATGCTTGCTACGCTCTGCTTGCCGATGTTTCGTACCCCGCCGATGTCTTTCCGAACCATCGCCTGGAGAAGATTTGCCGTGTCCTGCGCTTCCTGGTTGACCGCCGCCATGTAAAAGCCGTCCAGAGTCTGGCAGTCCGCCGGCACGGGCGGCTTCGTTCGCGCGATGTTCTGGCGGAACAGGTCGATGGCCCGGAGGGTGTTGTCCAGGGTGGCCTTGTGCTGTTCTTCGAATTGCCCGTCCTTGAAGTCGGCGTCGGCGTGGGCCCCCATCGCGCCCAGGAAGCGCTCGATGGCGCGGAAGCTCTCCGTCTCCGCCTGCGCGCGGAGACCCTGCCGTTCCTTCTCCACGAACTTCAGCCACTCGATGTACTTCTGCAGGTCGGTGTGGTCGGCCGGCGGCGCCGGATTCACGGCGGGAGCGGAATCCGCCCCTGTTACGGGAGGCGCGGGTGCCGGCTCGGGAACGACGGCTTCCTGGACGCTCGGGCCCTGGGGGGCTACGGCCGGAGCAATGGCGATGACCGAGTCTCCGGACTTGCGCGGCTGGAGCGCCATCCAGACTCCCGCGCCGCCGCCCAGCAACAGTAGCGCCAGCAGCCCAATCAGCAAGATTGGCTTCTTCTGGGAAACGGTTGGGGTGGAGGGCGCGTCGGGAGGACGCTCCGCATATTGAATCGTCCGGTCGCCGCCGGGGGGCGAGGCGGCTGCCGGGGCGCCAGGGGCGACGAGCGGCTTGCTGCACATGTTGCAGAAGCGGCTGCCGGCCGGCGCTGGCGAGCCGCAGTGGGGGCAATTCATAGCGGGCTTTCCGTGCGGATGAGAAACGGGGGTTGAACGAGATGATTCGGCAGGGCATCGAGACGGCTTACATGCCCAGGCCCATCATCCCGCCTAGCAGCGAGGAATTACCACCGGCCTCGATGGCGAAGTCAGGGTTCAGGTCTCGACCGCGATACACCTTTTCCAGTTCGCGGTTCGCATTTCGCAGGTTTCGGTCGATACCTGCGACGCCTTGCCGGCCCAGCATCTTGATCCGGCCGATGTCCTTGGTGGCCATCGCGTGGAACAATCCGGCGGTCGTGTCCCCCTCCTGCCGCAGCGCATCCATGTAGTAGCGGTCAAGCTGCTGGCAATCCACGGGGACGCGCGGCTTCGTGCGCAATACATTGTTCCGGAAGAGCTGGATTGCCCGGACGGTGTTGTTCAGCGTGACCTGAAGATGCCGGTCAAACTGGCCGTCGACTGCATCCGGATCTGCCATGTTGAGGGCGTTCTGGTAGAACGCTTCGATCAGGCGGAAGCTCTCCGTCTCTCCCTGCGCTCGCAGGCCCTGCCGCTCGTTCTCCACATACCTCAGCCAGCGGAGATAAGCGTCGAAGTCCCGGTTGTCACGGGGCGCAGGAGCCTGCGGAACGGCGCTCTGTACCGGCGGGCGCAGTGGCTGGACCGCGGCTGGGGCGCCGGTCACCGGCGGGCTCGCTGGCGGGCGCGGAGCAGGCGCATACATACTGGACGGACCAGGTATAGCTGGCCCGGCCTGACCGGCGATCACGGCGGGGCCCGCCGGCGTAGCGCCCGGCCCTTGCGCCATTAGCGGCGAAGGGGGGACGTCGGGCTCGGCGCCCTTCGCTCCGGCCACGGACGGCGCGGGTTCCGGAGCCGGCCCCTGCCCCGCCAGCACGCCTGGCCCCGCCGGGCTCACGCCGCCCACCGCCTGCTGCACACCCGCCGACGGCTCCGCGGGCGTTTGCGCGCTGCCCAGCACCGTTGCGCCGGAGCGGCGGGAGCGAAGCAGCGCCGCGCCGCCCGCCGCCATCGCCAGGATCACTACGAGCACTAACGCCGAAAGCAGCGCGATCGGCTTCCGAGCGGCGGTGGTCGGGAGGGTGGACGGGGCGTAGCCAGGCTGCTGGCGGGCGTACTGGATGGTCTGTTCGGAGACCGGAGGATGGCCGGGAGGCGGAGCGGCGGGCGCCGGGCCGGGCGCCGAAAGCACGGCGCCGCACGCGTTGCAGAACCGGCTGCCCGCCGGTACTGCGGTTCTACAGTTGGGGCAGTACATCTCGGCGCTCCCGGACGCGTCCACCCGTTTTGGCGGCCGGCTAAAGTGCGGCTAAGGGTGGGTTCATTATACCGGCGGGGCGGGTAACTGTCAAAAGGCTTGCGGTCGCAGCGTTGACAGCATGGGGGGCTTCTGCTAGACTGCCCGGAGTGTTCGCACGAGTGTTTTTGAAGAAGGATTCGTCTCGATGGACGCCTTGAAAGTAGTGATGTACCTGGTGCATTTTCTGGTGAGCCTGGCGCTTATTGTGCTGGTGATCAGCCAGACGTCCCGCCACGAAGGGCTCGGCGCGGTCGGCGGTTCTTCGGCGCCTTCCATGCGCGGCCGGGCCGGCGTCGACGAGCAGCTCCAGACGTACACGAAGTATGCGGCCGTCGCTTTCATGGTGATGAGCGCACTACTGGACATGATGGCCACGAAGTTCAACTGGGTGTAAGCCCGCCTTCCCGTTTTGCAAGAAAGCTCTCCAGGCGTCGCCTGGAGAGCTTTCTTGCTTAGCCGTTCGGCGCGACGCGGACGAACCGCGCCAGTACTGCGAGGGCATTCACCCCGTCGTGAAAGAGCGCGCTTTCCGGCCGCTGCGCCTCCCCCAGGCGGGTAATTCGGTTCACGCCCGCCGCGCCCAGGCTGCGCGCCAGCGCCGGGCGGCGGGCAGGCCCCACGCCTAATCCCGCCGATTGAAGCGCCGCCCGCTGGCCGGCGATCCAGCGCGGCAGCTCCGCCAGGTCGTCTACCACCCGCAAAACTACGGTCCGGTTCAGGCAGCACGGCCCCAGCGTAGGATTGGGGTCGAGCGCCACGGTCCAACGGGTCCCTTCCGGGCTCGACCAGACCCGCGCGCCGCCCTCCCCGAAAGCCCGCATCTCCATCTCCGCCCGATACTGGTGGATGGCCGTCGCTTCGGCGGCGTCCAGCTTCCGGCGCGGCAGCCGCGCGTCCAGCTCGGCCAGGGCCGCCGCCACCTGCTCCGCAAAAGCGGTCGGAGCGAGCTCGCCGCCGCGCTCCACGTACACCGTCTGCGGCGAGAGGCACCCTTGCTGATCGAAGGCGCAGGCGTCTTGCGCCACCAATGCCGCCGCCCGACCCGCTTCCGCCGCCGTCAGCAGCTCCCGGCCGACTGCCGAAAAGCTGATGCGGTGTCCATAACCCACGAAGCGGCTATGGACCGGAAGCCGCCCCCGCAGGCTCTCCAGGGCGCGGTCGCTTCCGTAGGCGATCAGCGCGTCGGCGCCGGCGAGCGCCGCGTCCTCGATCTCCGCCTCGCCCCCCTGCCAGCCCGTAACGACCAGGGCGGATGCCAGCTCCGGCGCCAGCTCCTGCACGGAGCGGGCGTACAGGGGCAGCATCACCTGCTCGTCCGAGCTGCACTTCACCAGGCATGGCGACTTCAGCAGCAGCGCCCGCACCAAGCTCGGCACGGCGGCGACCGGCACGTTGCCGCTGGCGATCACCACCGTCAGCTCCGGCCCGAAGACAAGCGTCCCGGCGCCCACCGGCTCGTTGTCATGGTCCAGGCTCCCCAGCACGATGCCCGCCGCTTCCAGCCAGCCGGTCATCGCCGCCGCGTTCATCCCGCCGAACAGCCCGACCAGGGCGTCGTCCAGAGTGGCCGGCGCATAGCCCGTCTCCGCGTGCAGGCGGGCGACCGCTTCCACGCGGCGCGGGCTCTGCGGCCGGGCCCAGTCATCATGAACGCGCGCCAGGCCCTCAATGATCTGGCATATGGGGAGGGTGCGGTAGTCTGGAGAGCGCTGCCGCAGCGCCGCCGCGACGGCAGCCAGCCACGCCGCCCGTTCCCCCGCAGCGTGTTGGCGTCTACCCGGCGCCGAGCTACTCTTCGCTTCCTCAAACAGCCCCTGAGGCAGGTAATCGGTGAGCATCGGAATGGAGTCCGCTAGCGCGGCTCAATCTCTTCCACCGCAAGGGAGCAGCCGCGCGGCTCGGCGCCTGCCGCGCGGCCGAGCACTTCGAAACCGTCCCCGCGCCACACTCCCAGGTCGTCCGTCTGCACCGCCATTACCGAATGCAGGTTCGCCAGGTCGTAGTGGCGCAGCAGCCCGACTTCGCCCGCCGCCAGCGGCGCCAGGGTTTCCGGGTCCACCACCTGGGTCCGCACCCAGGGCGGCGGAACCTTGCGGCGGGCGTCCACCGCGCCGTCCGCCGGCTGCCCGGCCTCCGCCTCCCGCAGCACGCTGTCGTAGAACTGGCTGCCCAGCTCCGTCATCCCGTACTCGTTCACCACGTGCGACAGCGGAATGCCCAGCCGCTCGCCATACAGCGCGTACAGCTCGCCTTTCGGAACCTCCCGCGAGCGGCCCTTGTATCCGCCCGTGTCCATCATCCGCGACCCCGGTGGCAGGCGGAAGACGCGCTCCTGCTCCGCGAGCCAGTCGAGGAAATGGACGAATCCAAAGG
>Ga0216301_1000183_pt1 | contig 17887 bp, 13 predicted proteins | sample 4hB_Boncat_minus_FD_156203 | JGI IMG/M metagenome (GOLD analysis project Ga0216301, IMG submission 156203) | Terrestrial sediment cell enrichment communities for BONCAT metagenomics from Utah, United States - 4hB_Boncat_minus | ecosystem: Environmental > Terrestrial > Deep subsurface > Rock...
CGCCCCCGGTCAAGAGCACCGAGGAGCTGCTGGAAGTCGACTTCGAGACCTTCATTCCCGAAGAGATCGAAGCCGAGGCCGGCGAGGCACCCCTCGCCGCGTCGGACGAGTTCTACGCGGGCATCATCGAGCGGCTTCGGCAGAACGTGTTCGCCCGAGCCGGACTCGAGCCTCGAAGCACGAAGTCGTGGGTTCGCGACGGCCTCACCGGTGAGATGCTTCCCAACCCGATCACGGTGGGCATCATCTACATGCTGAAGCTGGAGCACCTTGCGGACGAAAAGATCCACGCCCGCTCCATTGGCCCGTACTCCCTCGTCACCCAGCAGCCGCTCGGTGGTAAGGCGCAGTTCGGCGGACAGCGGTTCGGTGAGATGGAAGTCTGGGCTCTTGAGGCGTACGGCGCGGCCTACACGCTCCAAGAGTTGCTTACGATCAAGTCGGACGACGTCAACGGACGCGTTAAGGCGTATGAAAGCATCGTCAAGGGCGAGACGCTGAGCGAGCCCGGGATCCCTGAGTCCTTCAAGATCCTGGTCAACGAGCTCCGGTCTCTGTGTCTGAAGGTTGCCGTCGAGGATGTCGGCAACAAGGAACTGCCTCTGAAGGATCTGGACGAGTTGGGCGGCGGCGACGATATGCGCCTTGCCCGGTCGGTCGGGTTCTTCAACTAAGCGGACTCGGTGTTACGGTGTTGGGGTGTTGCGGTAACGCAGGCCCCAAGGCCGTAACACCGTTCGGCCGTAACACCCCAACACCGTAACACTTCCGGCCCCATGGCCGGCGTTAGGAGATAAACAGCATTCATGGCAGACGTTAGCCTGTTCGATAAGATCCGCATTGGAATCGCCAGCTCCGAGGACATCCTCAGCTGGACCCACGGCGAGGTCAAAAAGCCGGAGACGATCAACTATCGAACGTTCAAGCCCGAGCGTGACGGGCTTTTCTGCGAGCGCATCTTTGGTCCGGTCAAGGACTGGGAGTGCGCCTGCGGCCGTTACAAGAAGATCAAGTACAAGGGCATCGTGTGCGAGCGCTGCGGTGTCGAAGTCACGCGTTCCAAGGTTCGCCGCGAGCGCATGGGCCACGTCGAGCTAGCGGCTCCCGTGTGCCACATTTGGTACCTCAAGGGCGTCCCCTCGCCCCTGTCCTTGCTTCTGGACATCTCGCCCAGGTTGCTCGAGAAGGTCATCTACTTCGCGAGCTTTATCATCATCGACATCGACGCCGAGCAGATCGGTGAGATTCTGCCCGAGATCCGCGGCGCCGTCGAGGGTGAGAAGGCCAAGCTGCAGGCCCAGATGCGTGAGCTGGAGGAAGAGTCCTTCACCCGTTTCGCGGACGACCTGAACAACAACCGCGAGGAGTACGACGAGATCTTTGCCCGCGAGCGGGCCAAGGCCGTCAACGACCGCATTAAGGCCGAGTACCGCGACGCCGACGACCGGCTCAAGGACCTGGACCTCGCGGTCGAGATCCTGGGCAAGCTCGAGCGAAACCAGCTTATCGACGAGGACAAGTACCGCGCCGTCAGCAAGCTGCTGTACAGCGTGGGCGACAGCCTCAACAAGAACCTAAGCAGCCTCGTTCGCGCCAATATCGGCGCCGAGGCGATCAAGGAACTCCTGACCCGCGTCGACCTGGAGCGCCTCGCCCGCGAGCTGCGCCAGGAGATCATCATGACGACCAGCCAGCGCCGCGCTCGCGCGATCAAGCGACTGGAGGTCACGGAGGCTCTGATCAGCAGCCGGTCGCGACCGGAGTGGATGATCCTGGACGTGGTTCCGGTCATCTCGCCGGAGCTTCGTCCGATGGTCCAGCTCGACGGTGGCCGATTCGCCACGTCGGACCTGAACGACCTCTACCGGCGCATCATCAACCGCAACAACCGTCTCAAGAAGATCATCGAGATCCACGCACCGGAGTCGATCATCAACCACGAGAAGCGGCTGCTGCAGGAGGCCGTCGACGCCCTCGTCGACAACGGCCGCCGCGCCCGCCCGGTCGTCGGTTCTAACTCCCGACCGCTGAAGTCGCTCAGCGACATGCTGAAGGGTAAGGAGGGCCGGTTCCGCAAGAACCTGCTCGGGAAGCGCGTCGACTACTCTGGCCGATCCGTTATCGTCGTCGGTCCCCACCTGAAGCTGCACCAGGCCGGTCTCCCCAAGGAGATGGCGCTGGAGCTGTTCAAGCCGTTCGTGATGAAGTCGCTGGTCGAGAAGAAGATCACGCAGAACATCAAGACGGCGAAGCGGATGATCGACCGGATGCACCCGGCGGTGTGGGACGGCCTCGAGGAGGTTATCAAGGAGCACCCGATCCTCCTGAACCGCGCGCCTACGCTGCACCGACTCGGTATCCAGGCCTTCGAGCCGATCCTCGTGGACGGCAAGGCGATCCAGGTCCACCCGCTCGTGTGTAACGCGTACAACGCGGACTTCGACGGCGACCAGATGGCCGTGCACATCCCCCTGAGCACCCAGGCGCAGGCTGAGGCCCGTGTTCTGATGCTCTCGACGCAGAACCTGTTCTCGCCCGCCGACGGTCGCCCGACGTGTGCGCCGGTCCAGGACATCATCCTTGGCAACTACGCGCTGACCTTTGTAAACCACGAGGCCCGCGAGCGGCTTGCCGAGCAGGAGCGCCTGCACAAGGAAGACCCGGCGAACAACCCGCCGCCCCGCGTCTACGCGCACCCCGAGGAGGCCATCGCCGCCCTCGACACGCCGATCAAGGAGCAGCGGATCCTGGTCAACAGCCAGATCAAGGTTCGCGTCACCCGGCCCGTGTTCCGGTCCGACAAGGAGGTCGCGTTCCGCGACCCGCTGACGGGCATGGAGTACTACAAGTCGGTCACCGTGAACGAAGACGGGGACGAGACGGAAGAGCTGCTGCCGTTCGATCAGGAGTTCGAGACCATCGTCGCCACGTGCACGCCAGGTCAGCTCGTGCTCAACACGATCCTGCCGTACCCTCTGAAGTACTCCGACGAGTTCCTCAAGGTCGAGCTGAACAAGAAGGCTCTGTCCGAGATGATCCTCGTCTGTCACCGCCGAGCCGGGATGGGCGCGACGATCAAGCTCTTGGACGACATGAAGGACATGGGCTTCAAGTGGGCGACCCGCTACGGCCTGTCCGTCGCCATCACGGACATGGATCCGCCGGCGCGACGCGAGGAGATCATCAAGGATGCGGACGACCGCTCCACGAAGATCACCCAGCAGTTCCGCCGCGGCATGCTCACCTATAACGAGATGACGCAGACGCTGGTCAAGCTCTGGACGGACACGTACGATGAGATCGGTAAAGAGATTGTCGCGGGTCTGACCCAGATGAACCCGCTCAGCATCGTCACCGTTTCTGGTGCGCGTGGTTCGGTTAAGCAGCTTGCGCAGCTCGCCGGTATGCGCGGCCTCATGTTCAACCAGTTCAACGAGGTTATCTACGAGCTCCCGGTTAAGAGCTCGTTCCACAAGGGCCTCAACATGCTGGAGTACTTCGTGACCACGCACGGTGCGCGAAAGGGTCTTGCGGACACCGCTCTTCGAACGGCGGACGCGGGCTACCTTACTCGCCGCCTCTGCGATGTCGCGCAGGACGTCATCGTCAAGGCCCACGACTGCGGCACTTCGGAAGGAATCCAGGCTCACCGCATCACGGACCAGGGCGAGGCGATCGAGCCCATCTCGGACCGCATCTTCGGCCGCATTGCGCTGACGACGATCACCGACCCGGACACTGGCGAGCAACTCAGCCAGTACCAGGAGATGATCACCCGCGACAACGCGAACCGGATCAAGCAGATCGAGAACAAGTTCGTCGCTGAGTACAACGCGGCGCCGACGGACGACGAGAAGAACGCGGTCGCGGACCGCTATCGAGGCTACGGCTTCGAGGCCGACGAGCACGGCTACCTCAGCGTCGCCATCCGCTCGCCGCTGACCTGTGAGCTGGTGCAGGGCATCTGCTCCAAGTGCTACGGCACCGACCTTTCATCGGGACGGCTCGTGGAAGTCGGCGTCGCGGTCGGCATCATCGCCGCCCAGTCCATCGGTGAACCCGGAACGCAGCTCACGATGCGAACGTTCCACACGGGAGGCGTTGCGGGCTCGGCCACCATCGCCCGAACGAACCAGTACAAGACGGGCAAGTTCATCCGCCAGTTCATGGAGGACTTTGCGACGGCGACCGAGACCGACATGAAGGCGTTCGACCCGACGAAGCTCCTGGAGACCCAGGAAGGCATCGTCAAGTCGTTCTTCCAGAACAAGGACGCGGCTCCGCTGACGATCAACCAGGCCGACCTGGAATCCGCCGACCCCAAGGTGAAGCGGAAGACGGAGCGCGCCACGAAGGCAGCCCAGAAGGCGGCCGACAAGGCGGACAGCGACTCGAAGAAGCTGTGGGAGCGGTCGCGAAAGACCTTCTTCTACGCTTGGACGGGTGAGTCCAGCGGTATCGTCCGCGTCGAAGAGATCTTCGAGGCGCGACGCCAGCCGCGTGGTAAGGCGATCATCTGCCCCGTCACCGGCGTGGTCCGCGACATTCGCGAGTCGAGCTTCGGCCGCTGGGTTATCGTGGAAGCCACTGTCCAGGTTGCGGGTCCGATCAAGGACGCGTACATCGGCGACGTGCAGAACTGGCCCAAGAACGACATGGGCGAGTACGAGGGCGGCCTCCAGAAGGCGGTTGGCCAGAAGATGACCACCGCGACCCTGGCGCTGCTCCGGAAGGCCGAGGTCCAGAAGGTCAACATCTTCTATCCGATCCTCGTGCCGCCGCTCGGTAAGTTGCCGGTTTCCCGCGGCTCCAAGGTCATCAAGGGCGACCCGCTGACCGAGGGCCCGCGCGATCCGCACGAGGTCCTCGAACTGGCGGGCGCGAACGCGGTTTACGACTACTTTGTCGAGAACCTGCAGAGCGTCTATAAGAGCCAGGGCGTCGACATCAACGACAAGCACGTCGAGGTCATCATCCGGCAGATGCTCCGGAAGCGACAGGTCAAGGAGCCGGGGGACACCCCGTTCCTCCCGGGCCAGATCGTGGACCGGTTCACCTTCCAGAAGGCGAACGACAACGTGCGGCAGCTCGTGGCATCCGGAACGAAGATCCGGTACGTCGATCCGATCACGGGCGAGAACGTCGAGCGCGATCCGAAGGAGGCTACGGCCACCTGGATCCTCCTCGGTATCACCGAGGCCTCGCTCGCGACGGACTCGTTCTTGTCGGCGGCTTCCTTCCAGAAGACGACCCGCGTCCTCACCGAGGCAGCGGTTCGTGGAAAGAAGGACCAGCTGATCGGTCTGAAGGAGAACGTCATCATCGGTCGCCTCATCCCGGCGGGTACCGGTGTGAAGCAGTACCGAGACGTGGTGGTGGACGTGCAGCGCGGTCCGAGCTGGGCCGAGCAGTCGCTCACGGCGCTCGTCGAAGCCGATGACCGGGAGTTGGACGACAAGTTTGGCTCGCTCGCCTTCCCGTCGCTCGCCGATATGGCGGCCGACGAGGAAGAGATCCTCGACGAAGACGAGGAGTAGGAGAGTCATCGACAAGAAAGGCCCCCAACGGCATGCCGTTCGGGGCCTTTCTTGTCGATGACGATCAGGATGATCTAAATGATGGAAATGATCAAGATGATCGGGATCATTTTGATCATCCTGATCGATTTGATCATCCGCATCATTTCCCTTCGGCGGCGAGGCGTCCAAATTGCGGTCTTCGTCGCAGCCCCTACCGCTGGAGAAATTGCCGTGCCACCATCTGTTTATGGCTGGCATCGATGGTAAGTCGAGGTTTTTAGAAACCCTCAGAACGGCGTGCGAATCTGACCGCGCGGTGGCCGTTTACTCCGATAGCGAGGACTACCAGAGCTACGAAGTCGGGTTTGTCGAGCACGTCGACTCCCGAGAGCTCGTCCTCCAGTGCTTGACTTCCAAGGGTGAGCCCGATGGACGCCGCGTGCTTCGGATGGACGAAGTAATGCGGGTGGATATGGACAACGCGTACACGAAGAAGCTGGAACTGCTCTATCAGTACCGGGACAGCGTCTTCGAGAAGAGCTTCCGGCCGGGTCCGACCAGTAAGAAGATCGATGTACGGACCCAACTGCTCCACGCCCAGCAGTCGAACACAATCGTCCACCTTGTAGACGGCAACGACTACGGCCCCAGCGGCTTCGTCCGGGAAGTCGGCGAGGACTACGTGGAGATCGAGCGGGTAGGCCCGAACGGAGAGCCAGACGGACGGGCAACGATGCTCATGGGCAACGTTGCCAAAGTTCACATTGGCCGCCGCTCGGAGCAGATCCTCGAGTTCCTGTACAAGTACAACTACGAACTCAAGCGCCTGTTAGGCGCTTAACTCGTTCTTGGCCCAGTTGTCCTACGGGTCTTTCGATCTAAACGAGCCTTCGGATCTGCCGTCTCTCGTGACCCTTGTTGTAGCTTGGACAGAGTGGAGAGCAGGAACCGGATTTACGTCCTCGACGTCCTTCGCGGCTTTGCGATACTCGGGATTCTCCTTCCCAACATCACCGGGTTTGCAAAGCCTGGTCTGTCGTTCGTGCCGGGCAGCGCACCGCCGAAGGGAGCAGATGCGTGGATTGAAGCAGCCACTCAGGCATTCGCCTCGGGCAAATTTCGGTCGATGCTCGCTCTCCTCTTCGGAGTAGGGCTGTACCTCCAGTGGTCCTCCTTCCAAGCCAGCGGCCGTCCCTGGCCGGGGCGGTATCTGCGTCGGATGGCGATTCTTGCCGCTCTCGGGCTGGTTCACGGCCTATTCCTGTGGCACGGCGACATCCTGTTCCTGTACGGCTGCGTTGGCTTCGTCGCCGCGTTCTTGGCCGGTCTGTCGACGAAGCACCTGAAGACCATCTTCGCCGTCATTGCCGCGCTCGCGGGCCTGCTCGCGATGGGTTTAGTCGCATTGACCTTCCTATCCGTGGGCATGGGCAGCGGGGCAGGTGAACTGGACATTTATCCCTTCAGGCAGGGAGACGAACTTCGGATCTTCCAGCGTGGAGGTTACGGAGAGCAGTTGATTGCCCGGGCCGTCTACTTTGGCGTGACCACAATCGCGATGCTGATCGGGTTTGCGGTCTTCGTTCTGGGTCTGTTCGTTCTGGGGATCGTGTTCGGAAGGAGCGGCGTCTTGGCGGCTCCAAGTCGCCACCCGCGGACTCGCAACGCTGCCTTGCTATTCGGCTTAGGCTTGGGCTTGCCGCTGAACCTCCTGGCCCTCGGAATGGTGGGCAACAAAAACGCCGATGTTTTCCAGGGAGCTTTAGAGTTCTTTCTTGGGCCCCTCCTCGCCGTCGGCTACACAATGGGCATCGCCGTTGTTGTTGAGAAAGGTGCCCTAAGGCGAGTCGCGGCGGGGCTCGCTATGGTTGGCCGAGTCGCGTTGACGACCTACCTCTCCCAATCTCTGATCTGCACCTTCTTGTTCTACTCGTACGGCTTCGGCTTGTTTGGGAAATTGACCCACCCCCAAATGCTGCTAGTCGTTCTCGGGGTTTGGGTGTTCAACCTTGCGTTCGCGCACTTCTGGCTCTCGCGGTTCAGCATCGGACCCGTGGAGTGGCTGTGGCGATCGCTGTCGGAAGGGAAGCGGAAACCGTGGCGGGCGGAGACCGGTGAGCCGTCTCCGCCGCCGGTGCAGGTGTACAGTGGCGGCTAGTTTAGCTCACCGTTAACGTTGCCTTCGTTCGAGGGGAAGAACAGGCTCGGCTCTTCCTCATCGCCCGCTTCGTCGTAGACCGTCCAGTCGCCTACGTTGCGGTCGTCCCAGTTGGTGACTTCGCCTCTTTGGCGAGCCTCCCAAAGCTGCTCGAAGTCGAGGTCGGCAAAGACGACTCCCTCCTCGTTCAAAGGGGTCTCGCGGATCACGGCCTCCACCGGGAAGGGCTCGACGCTGGGGGCGATGATGGCAGTGCTGCCGTAACTCGTGGGGACCGGCTCGTAGCCGAGTTCTCCGACGAGGGACGCGTGGACGACGAACGTCTGGTTTTCCACGGCGCGGGCAAGGCAACTCCAGCGTACGCGTTGGAAGCCGCGCTGGGTCTCCGTCCATGCGGGAACGCACTGGACCATCATGCCTTCTTCGGCCAAGGCCCGTCCGGCTTCTGGGAACTCGGAGTCGTAGCAGACGGTGACGCCCAAGCCTTTTGGAAGGCGGACGAGGCCGGAGCCGCTCACGAGGTTCCAGGTGTCGCGTTCGTACTGGGTGAGGTTGTTCTTTTCGGCCAGAACTACGGGCGCTCCGGGGATGCCGACAGCGCAAACGTTCTTGATTCCTTCCGGCGTCTCTTTCAGGTGCGAGCCACTCACGATGACCATGCCGCTCGAGTCGCTGATCCGCTTCACCCAGGTTTCGATGGCATCTGCGTACTGGACCAGGTACTTGGCGACGTTGTGCTCGCTGATGTCACGCGCGAGCGGCAGCAGTTCGAGTTGGTGTAGCTCGGGCAACACCAGCACCTCTGCGCCTTCGTCGTGGGCACAGCTTACGAGGTCGTGCAGATGTCCGAAGTAGGAGCTATCCCCCTTGACGGGGCGTATCTTCCAAGCGGCGGCGGCGACACGGACGGTCACGGGATCCACTCCAGCAGCGCAGCCGCGTTTCTCGACTCAGCGTCTTCCATATAATCTTCAATTACCCCAAGCGACCGAATGCCATAGCGGAGCAAGGGCGTTAGGGTCCGGTCAGTAGTTACCCCTCTCAAAACGGCAGAAACGTATTCCTCCGCGTCTGTTCCGGGATGTCCTTCTAAATACGGTCGGTAGTCGGGAATCCGGCACGCGGTCCCGTAGCGGCGGAGGCCCCGGGACCGCACCAAGTCGAACCGCGCATTGTAGAACGCTCGCCCAATGCCGGCCCGGCGGACGTCGGGATGGACGCTGACGTCGAGGCCGTAGAGAGTGGAGCCGTTAGGATCGTGGTTCTCGATGAACGGGCCACCGACGGTGTCGGTCCAGGAACCGTGGGCTTGCCACTTGGCTTCGCTAACGATACAGTTGCTGCAACTCGCGACGACCTGGCTTTCAAGTTCTCCGACGAACTGACCCTCCGGGAAGAGTTCCACATGGCGGACGAGGTGGTCGGGGTCCCATAGCAGGTCCTCGGAGAACGGGGGAGGGAAAGCCACCTTCTGGAGCGCCACTACCGCCGGCACGTCCTCTTGCCGCATCGGGCGCACGACGAACCCCTGGATCATAGCGAGAGTCCGAGTCCCTCCACGATTCGGGCGAGTTCGTCGTCCGAGTAGAAGTCGATGACCAGCTTGCCGCCGGTGCCACTGCGCTGGATCTTGACCGGGGAGCCGAGGTGGGTGCTGAGGGCTTCCTGAAGGGCGGCGGTCTCAGGGTCGGGCGTTGGGGCGCTAGGGCGTTGGGGCGTTGGGGGCTTCGGCTTCGACGCGTTCTCAACCTCGCGGACGCTCAGGCCGCGTTCGATGATCTGGTCGTAGATCACCTGTTGCTGAGCTTGGTTGGGGAAGGCGAGGAGTGCGCGGGCGTGGCCTTCGGTAATGCGTCCCTCGTGCAAGCCCTGCTGGATTCCGGGCGGAAGCTTTAGGAGCCGGACGGTGTTCGCGACGGCGGTGCGAGACTTGCCTACCTTGTCTGCCACCTGCTCCTGGGTCATCCCGAACTCGTCGATTAGCTTGCGGTACGCCTTGGCGCACTCTAGCGCGTTGATGTCCTCTCGCTGGATGTTCTCGATGAGGGCGAGCTCAAGCGAGGTCTGGCTGCCTGCGGAGCGCAGGAGGATAGGCACAGCGGTCAAACCGGCGAGCTTGGCTGCGCGGAGGCGGCGCTCGCCGGCGATCAGCTCGTACTTGCCCTCGGAGATGGGCCGGACGACCAGGGGCTGGAGGATGCCGTACTCCTTGATGGAGGCGGAAAGCTCTTGCAGGGCGGAGTCGTTGAAGTAGGTCCGCGGCTGGCGGGTGTTCGGCACGATCGCATCGACCGGCACCTCGGTGGGGGCCGCGTCGAATTGCTCGGCGATCAGTTGCGAGAGACCTTTTCCTAACGCGCGGCGCATTCTTTCAGAACCTCGTCCACAAAATCGATGTAGGCTCCCGCGCCCTTGGAACTGGGGAAGCGGTAGACGGCCGCTTCCCCGAAGCTGGGCGACTCGCTCAGCCGCACGTTGCGGGGGATCACGATGTCGCTTACCTTTTCTCCGAAGTACTCCCGCACTTCGTCGGTCACCTGCTGGGTCAGGCGGTTTCGGGGATCGAACATCGTGAGCAGCACCTTGGCTACCTTCAAACCTGGGTTGATACGGCGCTTGACCACGTCCACTGTCTTCAGGAGTTGGCTCAACCCCTCCAGCGCGTAGAACTCGCACTGCATCGGCACCAGCACGCCGTCGGCGGCGGCGAGGATATTGATGGTCAGCAGGCCAAGGCTGGGTGGTGCGTCGAGGATGATCCAGTCGTACTGGTCCGCGACCACGTCCAGGGCATCGCGCAGGATCATCTCCTTACCGACCGCGTTGAGCAGGATCGGCTCGGCCCCGGCGAGATCCAGGGTAGCGGGCAGGAGGTGGAGGTGCTCGGTGATCGGAACGATCGCCTGCTTGATGACCGTAGGTCCCTCCGAATTGTCGACGGCGTCGACCAGAACCTCGTAGAGGGTCTGCTCCGCCTGGGCTTTATCGAGTCCGAGCCCCGTCGTCGCGTTGCCTTGGGGGTCGCAGTCGACAAGAAGGGTGCGCTGACCGCGCAGGGCGAGGCCAGCGGAGAGATTGACCGCCGTGGTCGTCTTGCCCACGCCCCCTTTTTGGTTGACTACCCCCCAGACCGGCACAAAGGTGATTATGGCTGAACGGGAAGAAGAACCTATTTTGGAGTGAGGCAGCTTGCTGCCTCACTCCAAAAAGGCTATCGAAGCGTTCGGTTCAGCAGATCCGCGAGGCGGTATCCAGCAAGGGTGGCGCGCTGGGCGGCAGCGGCTCGGGCGGCGCGAAGGTACTGATCCGACGGCTCGCTGTCCTCCGGCAGCGCATAGCTGACTCGCTTGGCGGTCTCGAAGCTTTCTCGCGCCCAGCGCATCGGGTCCTGCTCGCGGACGTTGCGGAAGGTCCGCTCCGGTAGGGCGGCGATCAGGGTATCCGCTTGGGCCTCTACCCGGCGACGCCCTTCGGCCGACAGTGGCCGGGGGATCGAGTCGAAAAGACCCGCGCCGCTGTCCCACAGCCAGTGGAGGTTGGTCGGAGGCCGGTCCAGGTAGGAGAAGCTGCGCGGCGGCTTAATCTTGAAATCGTTCCCGCCCCGGTCCCCCTTCGGGTGTGCCTCGCTTTCCCGCGCCACGCTGTGGAGGGGCTGGTGGATGTCCCCCACGAAGTGAAGGACGAACCGAAGGGCATCCGCCCGCTCCGCATCCGGCCGGGCGCGGTCGGCAAGGATCGCGCTGAACCGAGCGATCGCGACCGGTGCGTTCTCCGGCTCCGGTTTGCCCTGCGGCCGCTTCCCGTCAGCCCGGAAAAAGAAGTTGATAAAGTGCCAGGGGCCTGTCTCTCGCATCTCCGGCCGCACGTCGTCGGCCCAGACAGAAGCGGTGAAGAAGTCACGAGTCCTCTCCGTCCCGCCAACCTTCAGAAGCCGTTCGGCCTCGGAGTGGGCGGATGGGGTGAGGTTGCGATGAGCAATCGCCGCTATGACCATGTGGCCGGTGTCGTTCCAGGCGTGGGCGGAGGCGCACGCAACGGATGCCAAGATCGTAGCGAGGCGACGGAAGGGCTTCATGGTCATGAAGATACCGAGAAGCTATAGCCGCTGACTCCACTGCCCCCAGGTTCGAATGTTAAATCTAGCGACAGGCGCCTTTAGCCAACAGCAGATTTTGCCGTTTCCCAGAGCTCGTCCCACTCTTCAGAGGACAGGTCGTTAAGCTCCTTGTCCGCTAGCCTCTCCATCTCCTGGAATCGAGCGGTGAAGCGGTTGAGCATCTTGCGGAGGGCTTCTTCCGGTTCGACTTTAGCCCAGCGGGCGATGTTGACGGCGGTGAAGAGGAGGTCGCCTACTTCGGATTCAATTTGCTGAGGGTCCTCACCCGCGAGCGCTTCCTTAAGCTCGGCTTCCTCTTCACGCAGCTTCTCAAAGACGGCGTCGATGCCAGGCCACTCGAAGCCGTGGCGGACGACGCGTTTGCTGACTTCGTGGGCGCGGAGGAGGCTGGCCATGCCTTTGGGGACGCCAGCAAGGATGGAGCGGGGGGCGTCGCCTTTCTCCGTCTGCTTGATGCGGTCCCAGTTCTTTAGGACCTCGTCGGCGTCGGCCACGTCCAGCTCACCGAAGACGTGGGGGTGGCGGCGGATCAGCTTTTCGGCGATCGCCTGCGCCACGTCGTCGATGTCGAAGCCGCCCGCCATCTTCCGCATCTGGGCGTGCATCATCGGCTGGAGGATGAGGTCGCCGAGCTCTTCGCAAAGGGTGTCGGCGTCGCCGCTGTCGATCGCGTCGAGGACCTCGTACGCCTCTTCCAGCAGGTACTTCTTCAGGCTCTCGTGGGTCTGCGCCTGATCCCAGGGGCAGCCGCCGGGGCCGAGGAGGCGGTCGACCACGTGCACCAGGTCGTACAGTGCCCCGGCCGTGCCTACTAGAAGTACCGCATCGTCGGCAAGCCCTTCTGGTGGCGCGGGCTGCGCATCTACGCCGTGCGCGCGCACGGCGGCCCCAAGAGCGGGCTGGCCAGCGGGGAAGTAAACGGCCCGGTCCCGGAGGAGCCGTAGACTCTCCTCCGGCACCGGGCCGGGCTTCAACTCGACGAGTTGGACCACGGAGGGCTTACTTGCCCGTCCCGCCCGCTCGCGGCTGCTTCAGGTAGGCGTCGATGAACCGCTTGTAGGCGTCGGCGAACTCTTTCTGCTTGATGTCGATCTTCGCGGCCTTGCGCATCTCAATCATCTGCTGCTCGAGGTTGTTCTTCACTGAGCCCATCTCCAGCATCCGCTTGCGGCGGATCTTGCGGCGAAGCGCTGGCGTTAGCTCCTCCTTCTTCTCCGCGATGACGTCGTCCACCCGGAACTTCACGAACGCCGGCTGGTCGTTGGCGGTGGTGGTGATCCAGCCGGTGTTCTGGCCGACCTTCACGTTGTTCAGGGCCGTTCGCGTCGTCTCGTTGAACAGGGTGATCGGGATCGTGCCGTAGGCTCCGCCCACGTTCTTGGTCAGGTCCTGGCTTCGAGCCCGCGCAACGTCGGCGAACGCCTTGCCCGCCTTCAGGTCGGTGTCCACCGCGGCTTTGTCCGCTTCCGCGTTCACGAGGATTACGCTTAGCTTGTACTGCTTAGGGATCGTGAAGAGCGGGGGGTTCGCCGCGTAGTACTTGTCGATCTCCTGGTCGGTGATCGTGATGCCGAACGTTGCCAGCTTGAATTGGGCGAGATCGAACCGGATCTGGTAGCGCAAATCCTCGTCCGTCCGTCCTGTCGACTTCCAGTCGGCCACCAGGTTTGGGTTCTCCTTCACCCGCTCAGCGAGCTCGTTGGTGACTTCCAGGTCGCTCGGCAGAACTCCCTTCTGCTTGGCGAGCTGCATGACCAGGCGCTCGGTGACGAGCTGCTCGATGGTCAGGAATCCCGGGGGGAACTCGCTGATCGCGTTGCCGGTTTGCTTGCCGACGCCCGGGAGGTACTCCATCCGGTGGTAGTACTCGTTGCCTTTGATTTCCTCGCCGTTCACCGTGATCACGGTGCGCGTGGGGTCGATCTGCGCGTAGGTGCTAAGTGCCGTAGCGATGAGCGCGGCGGTGAGCAGAAGCTTCTTCAATCCTTTCCTCCAGTCGTGGCCCTCGGCGTCCGGGCCTCGCCCCGACGCTCCGTCCTTCTAACGCATGAAACAGTGTCCCGTGAGCCCCTAAAGCGGGCTTTTATCCGCTTTTTGCCTTTTGGAGAAACTCGGGAAGCGCCTCGTAAAGGTCCGCCACCAGGCCGTAGTCCGCGCTCTCGAAGATCGGAGCGTCGGGGTCCTTATTGATGGCCACGATAATTTTGCTGTCCTTGATACCCGCCATGTGCTGCGTCGATCCAGACACCCCCACCGCGATGTAGAGGTCCGGGGCCACGATCTTGCCCGTCTGGCCAACTTGCAGCTCGTTGGGAGCGATTCCTGAGTCCACCGCGGCTCGGGTGGCGCCCACCGCGCCTCCCATTGCATCGGCAAAGCCACCGAGCACCCGCTCGAACGTCTCGGCGTCCTTAAGCGGACGGCCGCCGCTGATGATCAGCTTGGCCTGGGTGAGGTCCGGCCGCGCTCCACCCCGGGCGGTCACGCTGACCCGGCGGGCTTTGGAGGACGTTTCCAAAGAGACCGTCTCCACGCTGGACCCGCCGCCTCGGTCCGGCTTGGAGAACCCGGCGGGTCGAACAGTGAGCACGATCGGCTCCGCGAGAACCTCGACGGTGGCAATCACCGATCCCGCGACCATTGGCCTTCGAAATACGGTGGGCCTCTCGATGCCAATCGCGTCGGTGACCATCGCGGCGTCCAGGATTCCGGCGACCCGAGCCATCACGTCCTTGCTCCGCATGGAAGAAACGGCGGCGATGTGCGAATACCCGCCTGCCACATTAGCGATGGCTTTGCCCAAAGCGTCGGCGGCGGGAACCTCGCTCAGCCCGGCGTTCAGCACCTTCTCGGCTCCGAGGTCCACCAGCCCCTCTCCGGTAACGGCAAGAACATCGAAGGGAAGGCCAAGGTCTTTTGCGAACCCGGCTCCTTGTACGGCTTCGTTTGCTTCGAAAGCAACCAGGAGAAGTCGAGGCACTAGAGGGCACCTCGCTCTTTCAGGGCGGTAACCAGCTCACCCACATTCGCAACTCGCTTGCCTGCCGACCGGGGAGCCGGGGCCTCCATCTTCAGAAGGCGAGTCTTAGGTGCCGGGCTGGTCTTAGGTGTTCGCCGCTCCAGCGGCTTGCTGCGGGCCTTGATAATGCCGGGAAGGGCAATGTAGCGGGGCTCGTTGAGTCGGAGGTCGGCGGTAACCACGCAGGGGAGGTCCAACTCGAGGGTTTCTTCGCCCGTATCCGTTTCTCGGGTCACTCGGGCCGACGATCCGGTGATCTCGACCTTGCTGGCGAAGGTCGCCTGCGGCCAGTCGAGTTTCGCGGCTAGCATCTGGCCCGCCTGGTTGCAGTCGTCGTCCGTCGCCTGTTTGCCCATGAGGATCATGTCGGGTTGCAGTTCCAGGGCCAGCTCGGCCAGCTCTTTGGCCACTGCCGGCGAATCAAAGCTTTGATCGGTTTCGATGAGGATCGCCTTATCGGCACCCATGGCCAGGGCCTTTCGGAGCTGCTCTTCGCTTTCCCCGCTGCCGATGGTGACCACCGTGATCTCGATGTCCGGGGTCTTCTCGCGGAGACGCACGGCTTCCTCGACGGCGATCTCATCGAACGGGTTGATCTCGAACTTGACACCACTGGTGTCGATCCCACTGCCGTCTGGCAGCGGCCGGACCTTCGCGTAGGGATCGACGACCCTCTTGATCGGAACTAGAATCTTCATAGGCACTTCTTCGGGCGGAGGGATTTTACCGGGACGAGCCATAAGGGTTGAGCATTGAGTCTTGAGGAGGATCTAGCCTTAGTGAGAGCTCAACCCTCAACCCTCAACCCTCAACCCTCGACCCTCGACCCTCGACCCTCGACCCTCGACCCTCGACCCTCAATTCCTCAGCGGCTTCTTCGTCTCCAACATGTGCTTGATCCGGGCCTGAGTGAGGGCTCGCTTGCACAAGTCGATGAACTCGAAGCGCTCTTTAACGAGGGCTTCGTCGTAGCTGGCGGTCTTGGCGAAGATGAGCTTGACTTTGTTGCCGATGACGTCGTCGTACTCCGTCATCTCGCCCCGGCTGATCGCCATCGATTGGGCGCGGTCGATCATCCCGGTCAGCGGCCCCTCGGCGACCGTCCATACCGGCTTCATCTGCACCTGGGCGGTGAGGGCAAGGCGCTTGGCGTCCGCGATCAGGCGGTCGGGATGGTAGGAGGTGACGTCGGTCGGGCGAAGGTAGCCGAGGACCCGGGCATGGTCGGCACTGCCGGAGATGGCGCCTTCGGTCAGGGTGACCGCCACCTCGCTCAGGCGACGGACCGTCGACTGGTTGTTCAGCCGCATCAGGGTGGTTCCCCGGCCCCCGGGCAGTAGGCCGACTCTCGACTCGGGAAGCCCGATCTGCGTCTCCGCATTCGCCAGAATGTGAGCGCACGAGAGCGCCAGCTCGAGGCCCGCGCCCAGGCAGTGGCCCCTGACTGCGGCGACCGCCTGTCGGCTTTCCAGAAGCTCGCCGACCTTCTGCAGCCCGAGGAGGGCCAAGTCGATGTCCTCGTACCGGCCTTCCAGGATCGCGCTGAGGAAGAAATTTAGGTCGTAACCAGCGGAGAACGTGGAGCCCTCGCTCGTGAGCACGAAGCGGTCCATCGTGTGCGTGCTCAGCAGCTGAGTGAGGTCGGCCACTACCAGCGGATTGATGACACCCATCTTGGTTTTCAAGGCGACGGCGGCAATGCCGTCACCCAGGTCCCGCAGGCGCAACGTTTCCCGCTCTTCGAGGATGGGGTAAGCCTGAAGCGGAAGGTAATCGGGTTCCACGGCGGGAAGCGAGTAAGTTCCGTCGAAGCTCCGAACCTCTCGGTTCTGGTAGTTCGGCCCGGTCGAGGGGATGCCCAGCTTTTCCGGACCGATCGCGTCGATCATGGCAAAAGGTCCCATCTCCCAGCCAAAGCCCCACATCATCACGTGGTCGAAGTCGCGGACGCTGTGGCTGACCTCCTGCTTCAGGTAGTCCGCGTAGCGGAGGGTCGGCACGAGGTAACTGCGCAGGTACTCGCCCACTTCGTCGCGCAGTTCGAGGGCGGCCCGGAGCCTTTCTGGCAGCGGGAGCGGAGCCAGGGCGGTCAGGGATGGGATAACGACGTCCCGTTTCTGCCGGTAAACGAACGTGGTCAGGTCCAAGGCGAGCAGCTCGCGACCCTCGCGTTGGTAGTAACCGTGCCCCGACTTCTCGCCGGTCCAGCCGCGGGCGAGGAGGTTGTAGACCGAGGTCGGTAATTCGAGCGCCTTCCGGTACGGATCCTCGGGACAGCGCAGGATGAGGTTCGCGGCGATGTCCCGCATGACGTCGAGTCCGACGATGTCGTTAAGGCGGAAGCTGCCGCTCCGGGGGCGGCCGATGATGGGCCCGGTAATCGCGTCGACCTCCTCAACGGAGAGCCGAAGACGCTCGGCGACGTGGACCGCTTGGAACATGGACCACATCCCAAATCGATTGGCGATGAATCCAGGGGTGTCTTTGGCCACCACGACGCGCCGGGCCACGTGGTCCTCCAAGAACCGGCGCATCTCGACCGCTACCGCCGTATCCGTGTCGGGGGTAGGGATGAGCTCGAGCAACTTGAGGTAGCGAGGGGGATTGAAGAAGTGCGTCCCCATGAAGCGCCGGCGGAAGCTTTCGGAAAATCCATAAGCAAGGTCGCGGATGGGCAGACCGCTGGTGTTCGTCGTGATCATCGCCGTCGGACGCAGAACCGGCTCGATCGCCGCGTACAGCGCGCGCTTGGCTTCCAGGTTCTCAACGACCGCCTCGCAAACCCAGTCCGCCTCCGCCACCCAGGCCAAATTGTCGTTAATGTCGCCCAGTCGCACATCCTGGGCCCGATCGGGGACGTAGAAGTGCGGTGGCCTAGCCAGTCGGGCTCTTTCGAAGCCTTGGACAACCGCCTGCTGCGACACATCGAGCAGGGTCACGGAGAATCCCAGGTTCGCGAGGTGCGCCGCGATGCCGCTCCCCATGGTCCCGGCACCGACGACGCAAACGTTCCTGATGTTTAGACCGCTCTCCATGCTCTTTCTCGTGCTCTACGTTACCTATACGGATCGGAC
>Ga0216301_1000184_pt1 | contig 17878 bp, 14 predicted proteins | sample 4hB_Boncat_minus_FD_156203 | JGI IMG/M metagenome (GOLD analysis project Ga0216301, IMG submission 156203) | Terrestrial sediment cell enrichment communities for BONCAT metagenomics from Utah, United States - 4hB_Boncat_minus | ecosystem: Environmental > Terrestrial > Deep subsurface > Rock...
AGAACGCGAGCGAGGCTGCTCCGGACCGGATCCGTCGAACAACGAGGCCTGTTCCATGGAAGGAAAAGACGGATCACCGACCCACGACGCAGCAAAATGACAAAGACGTGACGCAAACCCTAATGCACGCGGCTACATTTTGGTCAGCACCATTTGGGCGGCAGAACCCCGACCCGAGGAATGGTGGTGCTCTTGTCGGCAAAATGGGGGCATGGCCAAGGTTCAGGACGTGCTCGCGGCACTGGAGTCGATCGCTCCCACTCGATACGCCTTTGGATTCGACAAGGTCGGGCTGCAAGTCGGCGATCCTAACCAGAACGTCGAACGGGCGGTGGTCTCGCTTGACCGATCGTTGGGAGCGGTGGCGTTCGCCGCGGAAGCGAAAGCTCAATTACTGGTGGCCCACCATCCCTTGATCTTCCGACCACTCGACACGGTCGACACCCGGTCCCACGAGGGACGCACGGTCGTTGAACTCATCCGCAACGGCACGAGCTTCGTCGCGGCCCATACCAACTGGGACTCGGCACGCGGAGGCATCAACGATACGCTGGCGGATCTGCTGGAGCTGAGCGACGTGACCGACTTCGGACACGCGGCGGAGGTCAACAGCCTCAAGCTCGTGTTCTTCGTGCCTGCCCACGCCGCTGATTCGGTCATTGATGCGGTCTCGGGTGCGGGAGGCGGGGTGATCGGTGCCTACGCCCGTTGCGCCTTTGCTAACCCTGGAACCGGCACCTTCGACGCGGGCGCGTCCACCAACCCTGCCATTGGTGCCGCTGGCGAACGGACTCAGGTCGACGAAGTACGGGTCGAGATGCTGGTGCCGTCCGCCAAGGCCGGTGCGGTGACTCGAGCCTTGGTCAAGGCCCATCCTTATGAGGAACCCGCTTACGATCTGCACGTTCTGCGCGGCAATCCCGAGCAGCCCGCGGGGCGAGTCGGCTCCCTAGCGGCACCCACTACCCTTGCGGCGCTCCTAGAGACCGTGGGGGCAAAGCTGGGGGTGCGGGCTTGGGCCTGGGGAGACGCCGACCGAAGGATCCGTCGCGTAGCCGTGGTCGGTGGGGCGGCCGATGGCGAATGGGTGGCCGCTCAGCGGGCCGGGGCGGACGTCTTGGTTACCGGCGAGGTCAAGCAGCACGTGGCCCTCGAGGCGGCAGAGTCGGGATTTGCCCTCATCGCGGCGGGCCATTACCAGACGGAACATCCAGGCTGCGCTACTCTGCGCGACCGGCTAGCGAAAGCGCTACCGGAGGTGGATTGGCGACTGTTCACTCCCGCGCCAGGGCAGCACGGAAGGCCGCTGTAGAGAAAGAAACTGGTAGCCCGGACGGGACTCGAACCCGCGATCTCCGCCGTGAAAGGGCGGCATCCTAACCGCTAGACGACCGGGCCAAAGAGTGTTCAGTTTGAACGAAACGGGGAGCAAAACACAACCCCGGTGACCCTTCAAGCGGAAGAGCCCGCGACGCTCCCTCCCTCGAGGAGCGTGCGGGCTCTTCCGCGTAGCCGGACCTGCCGGAGCTAACGAATGATTTCGTCGGTTCCGAGTGTAGAGGCAGGATCCGGATCGTCGGGAAGCGCTTGGTTCTCTGGACTGGCGTGCTGCTTTTCGGCTTCCCGCACCACGCTATCCAGTTCTTTTCCCGCCGAAGCCTTCACCACTCGCCGGGCCGTGACGAACCGGTTGCTGTAGTAGCCCTGGCTCAGGCTGTCGATCTGCACCTTTCCGCCCCCGCTGCTCGCGTGGATGAACTTGCCGCCGCCGATGTACATGCCGACGTGGCTGATTCGCTTGCCGCGCATGGTGCGGAAGAAGACGAGGTCGCCCTTCTTCAGTTGGTTACGCGAAACGGGAGCGCCCACCGTGGCCTGTGCGCCGCTCACCCGGGGCAGTCTGACGCCGATGCTGCGGTAGACCTGCGAGGTAAAGCCGCTGCAGTCGGTGCCGGAGCGGGACATTGCGCCCCATCGGTAGCGGACGCCGCGGAACGAACGAGCGCTCTTGAGCAGTCGCTCTTGGCTGTTCGCCTTGGGCGCCTCCGCCGTATTCATGGCAACGTACGAGGTGCTGAACTGCTCCTCCGTCTCATCCGCCTGAGCGACAGAGGTCTCGACCGGAGCCTCCGCAACGGTGGCCGGCTGAACCGGGGCCGTCGCTGGGCGACGGAGGCGGCGAGTGCCGGCGATGCGGGGCGAAGGCGAAGCTTTGGGTTCCGCCTTCTTCTTGGCCACAAGTTTCTTCACCGCCGCCTTGGCGGCCTTCTGGGCGACCGGCTTTTCCGCAGCTACGGACTTCAGGAAGTCGCCGCGTACCCAGCCCTGGCTTCCCTTGGGGAACTGAAGGCGATACCAGTTGCCTTCCTTACCAAGAACGGCAACCTTCAGACCGCCGTCGACCGTCGTAACGACCCCGGCGTCGCGGCTCGGGCCACGGCGGACCGTGACATCGTCGCTGGAGATAAGAGCAAATCGAGAGCGAATCGGACGAATAGCGACGGCGGTGTCGGCCTTCTTAGCGGAAGGGATGGCGAGCTTTTGACCCGGTTGGATTCGCGACCAGTTGGTGCCCGGATTCAGTTGTGTAAGAAGCTGGTGAGAGATCCCGACCTTCTGGGCGATCACCCAGTCGTTGTCTCCGCTCTGAACGGTGTAGGTAGCGGTTTTTGCGGGAACCTGTTCAGAGGACCGGCGGTCGGATTTCTTAGAAGAGCCCGGAATTCGGATGGTAGATCCGACCTTCAGGCGGTGCGCGCTCGAAAAATTGTTAGCGCTGATCAGTGCCGCTTGGCGGATGTCGAACCGGCTTGCGATGCCGGAGAGGGTATCCCCCTCTTTAACTCGGTAGGTCTTTTCCTGGGCGAGCGCCGTTGCGCTCGTTAACAGCAAAAGCCCCAAGGTTAGATTCTTGATTGGCAAGTATTCCTCCTTCCGCCCCGGTTGTACGGTGCGGGCCTCCCATCGAAATGGTCCCTTGGCAAACGAGGGGACTCTACCAGTGGCCTTCTGAGGGTGTCAACCCACGGTAGTGTCAAGTACACCTAGGGCCTTTGCTCGCTCAGGTTCAAATCGCAGAGTCCGGGAGGCCTTCCACCCTAGTAGAAACAACGGACTTTTCCGCAACAGATGGGGTGAAGTGTAGACTCCTCCAAGCATGCTCAGCATCCTGATCGTGAACTGGAACACCCGCGATCTGCTGCGGGCATGCCTGAAGTCGATCCTGAAGTTCCCTCCGACCTGTCCGTTCGAAGTGATCGTCGTCGACAACGCCTCGTCGGACGGATCTGCTCACATGGTCCGGGAAGAGTTTCCGACCGTGCGAATGGTGGAGAGCCCCGTGAACACCGGGTACGCCCGGGGGAACAACCTGGCCTTCGGGGAAGCAACGGGCGACTTCCTTCTCACGCTCAACCCCGACACAGAGTTTGAGGATGACTCCCTGGATCGCGCCCTCGCGACCCTTCAGAGCCGTCCCGACTATGGTTGCCTCGGTATCAAGCAGATTGGCGTCGATGGTCGAGTCCAGGCCTCGGTGCGGGGCTTCCCCACCGTCACCTCCCTTTTCGGCGAGGTGACGCGGTTGGCGGCGCTGCTTCCGGCGTCGTCCCTAGGCAGTTACCGGCTGAGCCAGTTCGACTACGAGAGGGAGCAGGCCGCCCCTCAGCCGATGGGCACGTTCCTGCTGTTCCGTCGCCAAGCCCTGGAGGCGGTTGGGAACCCTAAGCGCCCTTTTGACGAGAGCTTCCCCATCTTCTTCAACGAAGTCGATTTGCTCTACCGGCTTCACAGGGTGGGTTGGCCGTGCCTCTACACACCGAAGGCCCACATTCGGCACCACGGGGGTGAAAGCACCAAGCAAGTTCGGAAGAGCATGATCTGGGAGTCGCACAAAAGCCTGCTGCGATACCTGCGGAAGCACCACGGAACCGGCCTGCGCGCGGTAGGGTTAATCTTGCTGTCCGCGCTGGTCTACGGTGCGGCCTTCGTGCGCGCCAAAGGCTACGATGCCGGATTTCGAACTTAGCATCACCATATGCAGTTGGAACACTCAGGAGGACCTGAGAGCCTGTCTGAGTAGCTTGGAGGCGGTTCAGTCGGAGGCGAGCTTTGAGGTCATCGTTGTGGACAACAACTCCGAAGACGGATCGCCCGATATGGTGGCGCAGGAATTCGGTTGGGTGCGCTTGGAGCGGATGAGCCACAACCTCGGTTTTACTGGAGGGCACAACCACGCGCTCGCAATCCGCAAAGGCCGACACGCTCTTCTGCTGAACTCGGACACGATCGTCCACGAGGGTGCTCTTGCCAAGCTACTAGAGCACCTGCGCAAGCACCCTGATATCGGTGTCTTGGGACCTAAGCTTCTGAACCCAGACGGCTCCCTCCAACTCAGCTGTCGCCGCTTTCCCAGCCCGATCGCGGCCTTGTTCCGCAATACCCCCGTGGGTCGGCTCTTCCCCAACAACCGGTTCACCCGTGATTACCTGATGCAGGACTGGGATCACAGCCAGCCGCGAGAGGTGGACTGGGTTTCAGGAGCCGCGATCCTTGCTCGGGACGAGTTGATGGACAAGATCGGCTTCTTGGACCCCGAGTACTTCATGTACTGCGAGGACGTCGATTGGTGCTTCCGTTCATGGGAAGCTGGTTTCAAAGTGGTCTACTTCCCTACCTCGGTGATCACGCACGCGATTGGTCGAAGCACCGACAAAGCCCCCAATCGAATGATCGGCCGGTTCCACAAGTCGATGCTCCGCTTCTACCGGAAGAACATGTTGCGCAAAGTCGCCTGGCCCTTTCGTCCTTTCGCCTTCGCGGCAGCCACACTTGCCGTGGGTGCCCGGGCTGGCTTGTTTATTACGAAAAATAAGCTGGACGACTTGAAGCGGCGGAGGATGCGATGAAGCGCGAAGTCGAGACGTCGCTGATCTTCCTCTGCACTGCCGCATTTTTGGCGACCATTGCAGGCGGACAAGTGGCGGCGGACACCTTGCCCCTCGCGCCGGGCGTCCCCGCGCTCATGAGCGCGCTCTGGGGCGGTGGAGAACTAGCGATCCTGCCCCACGCACTGATCAGCCTCCTTGTTGCTATCGCGATGATAGCCGTGCTGTTGGGCCGACAAGTGCTGCAAGTGCCGACGCCAAAGGTCAGCATTCCGGTCCTCGTCTTTTTCACCCTTATCGCGGCCTCCTTCGCCCCTTCGGCGTTCAAGTCCGTGTCCATGGCCGCCATGGCCGAGTGGCTCATGTACGGGGCAGCGTTTTACGCAGTGGTGGCAGCGGGCGGCCGCCGAGTCGGCCCGGCTCTGCTCATGGCCTCGATCACGGCCGGATGCACGATCGTAGCCCTCCGGGGCCTCCTCGAGTACAAAGAAATGAAGCTGGTCGATCCAAGTTGGCGCATCTTCGCCGGATGGGTCAACCCGAACGCGACGGCCGCCGTGCTCCTGATCGGCATCTTTTGCGGCCTGGCCCTCCTTGCGAGCCAGGAAAGGGTTCTTGCTCTGGTATGCGGCTTGGCCACCGCACTGATGGGCTTGGCTCTGGCCCTTACCCAGTCAAAGGGCGGTCTGCTGGCGTTCGCAGTCGGAATCCCAATCTTCCTGCTCCTCTTAGCCTTGTGGACGGACGGGCACGCGCGTAAGCGTGGAATCGTGCGGTCCGCCGCCACGCTCGCGGCGATTGTTGCCCTCGCTATCGCCCTGCAAGCGAGCCAGGGAGCGGCATTGGGAAACGCTGGCGCCCCGGGAAGCCCCGCGCCTGTCGTAGGAGGCCGATTGACGGGATCTGCCGAGACCCAAGAGCAATCGGCAGGCTTCCGCCGACTGCTCTGGCAAGGAACCATAGACTTGGCTCGACGGAACCCAGTCGGCTACGGGATCGGAACTTACCGGTTCGAGTCGGCTCGACCGGGCCTTACCACTCAAACGCACCTTGCCCATAACTCCTTTTTGCAACTCGCGGCGGAGTCGAGCGTGGTGGCGCCTGCCTTGTTGCTGATCGCAGGAGTCTTCTGGTGTATCCACGCCTTTCGAGGGTCGGGCGGCCTGCCGCGACAGCAGAACATCTACCGGGCGGGGGTGGTTTCGGCCGTCGCGGTGATCGTCGTCCACAGCTTCATTGATAGCGACCTCTACTATTTTGGCGTCGGCCTCCCCTTCTTCATGCTGCTCGGCCTCGGGCTGCTTTTGAGCGCCGACGCGGTAGCACCGGAATTCGTCCCGCTACCGATACGCCGGGTGGGGAGTGGGATCCTTGCCCTGGTCGCGGTGTTGTTCCTGTACTGCGGCTGGGTCGAGCAGATCCGAGCCCGCGTGCGCGGCGACCTCGTGATGGGGAACGCCGCCGGAGCCCAAGCCGGGGCGGAAACCCTTCAATCCATCGCTCCGCTTGAGCCCGACGGCTTCTATCTGGCGGCGCGGATGGCGTCGAACCCTCAGGAGGCGCTCAAGCTGTACGGTCGCGCCGCTGAGTTAGGGCCATCCGCGCGACACCTTCGCGCTTACGCCCGGGCTCAGGCGGCAGCGGGCCAGACCTCGGAGGCCACGACTACTTTGGGCCGCGCCCTCCAGCGGGACCCGAACAACCTGCTCGCCCTCTCCCAACTCCTCGACCTCTACCGAAACATGGGAGATGAGGCGGGGGCGATCAAGACGGCGCAACAGCTCGTGGCGGTCGAGAGCGCTCCCTATTTCAAGGTCCGGAGCCTGCCCCAGCTCGTGCCGACGGAGACGTACATCGCCCGGATGTACCTCGCTGGCCGGGCAGCCGATCGCGACGAGAAGATCCGACTGCTAGAGCCTGCCGTCGCCGGTTTTCGTCAGTACGCCAGCGCCACCATTCCTGAGGTCAAGCGGGCAACCGCAACCAATCCAAGCGCCGAGTACGGGGGCGAGACGCTCGCGAAAGCGCAGCAAACGATGAATTTGGCCAGCCAAGCGGCGACACAGCTTGCCGAGCTTTACCGGGCGGCTGGTGCGCGGGACAAAGCGGCGGCGGCCGAGGCGGAGGTCGCCTTCTTTGCTTCGGCCTTGGTCAAGTAGCGGTTCACGATATCTCTGGCGATCGGGGCCGCGACGTCGCCGCCGTGCCCCGCCGCCTCGACCATCACGCAAATGGCGATCTTTGGGTTCTCAGCGGGGGCGAAGCCGACGAACCATCCGTGGGTCTTCTTGCCGCGCCGGTGCTCCGCGCTTCCCGTCTTGCCACCCCACGTGACGCCGCTGATTTGGGCGCTTCGGGCAGTTCCGTTAGAGATGACGCGGACGAGGGACCGCTTCATCGTTGCCCAGAACTCTGGTGGAGCGTCTACTTTGTGGGCCACGACCGGTTCGACCGGCTTCGGCTTTTTGGTTCCCGTGGGATCCTTGACGGCACGCACAAGGTGCGGGACATAGCTTGTTCCGTTGTTCGCGACCAAGGCCGCGAGGTTCGCCATCTGGATTGGCGTGGTGTTTACCGCTCCTTGACCGAGGGAGGTATTGACCGCGTCGCCTCCGTACCACACAGCTGGCTTTCGATTACTTCGATTCTCAAGCCAACCCTCCGTCGGAAGGTCTCCCCTGGACTCGCCCCCGATCTCCAGGCCGGTTCTGACCCCCAGGCCCACACTCTTAGCCACCTCCACGAGTTTCTCGCGCCCTACGGCCCTTCCAAGGGTGCTGAAATAGGTATTGCAGGATCCCGCCATCGCTGCCTCGAAGGAAATCGCGCCGTGGCGGCCGAGGCACTTGAACAGATGGCGGCCCAACCGATAGCCTCCGCCGCAGAAGATAGGCCCGTAGGGGCTGAACTTTCCTTCCTGCTGAGCCGCCAAGGCAGTCACGATCTTGAACGTGGATCCTGGCGCGTACGCCGAGCCGATCGCCCGGTTGATCATGGGATTCCGCTCGTCGTTCATGAGCGCGTCCCACTCCACCTGGCTGATGCCACCTTGGAAGACTTTCTGGTCGAACGTCGGGCTGCTGACGATCGAGAGGATCTCACCGTTGCGGGGGTCGATGACCACCGCACCGCCTTTGAAGCCCTTCGAGGCGAACAGCTGAGTGGTGAACTTCTGGAGGCCGGCGTCGAGGCTCAAGATTAGCTTCCGGCCAGGAGTCGCGTTGTCCCGACCGACCACGCGCACCGGACGACGACGCGCGTCCACTTCCATTCGCTCGGCTCCGGCCTCGCCCATCAGGTCGGCTTCGTAAGCCCGTTCGACGCCTTGCTTGCCGACGTACTCCGCCGGCGATCGTCCGAAGCCTTTGATCCGCTCTACGTCCGAACCGCTGGGAACCCAGACGTAGCCCAGAATGTGGGTGAAGCTGACGGTGTCGGGATAGAACCGCATGGGCTGGGATTCCACGCCAATACCGGGGAGATCCTCCCCCGCCTCCGCAATCTTAGTTCCGGCCTGGATGTTCGCCCCGACGTAGATGGGGGACGGCACGTAGCGCCGCCACATGGCGTCCTTGACCTTCCCCTCGAGCTTCTTGACGTCCACGCCCAGTAGCTTTGCCACTTCTGGCAGCACCCACGGGTTCTTGTTGACGACCGCTGGAATGGCCGTGACGACGATTTCGGGACGGACGCCGGCAATGAGCGTCCCGTTCCGGTCGTAGATCAGCCCGCGAGGCGCGGGCTTCGTGACCTTGATCTCACGCGAGGCTTCTGCCTTTTCCACTAACTCCGGTGCCTTGACGACCTGGAAGTACCAGAGCCGGAAGAACAGCACCAGCAAAAGCACGAACATGATGCTCGGAAAGACCAGCATACGGGCGTCGAGCTCAGGCTTTTTCGGCGCGTGGATGACGGACATCGGGCTCGTCCTCTCCGCTTAGTTCCCGGGTCCGTGAAGTCGGCACACCCGCCGCGGCTGCCGTCCCCGACGGAAGTCGCGCTGCACTACCTCGGGGCAGTACATGCTGGCCCGCATGCCGGAATCGACGCACACCTCTACCGAAACCGAAGCTTCCTCCCGCCGTTCGGGTCGAGGCTGGCTAGCCACGGGTGCCGGATCAGGTCGCGATTCGGGGACTGGTGGCGCGTCGACCGGGGGAGCGTCGGTCCCAGCCGGCTCCAGCGCCGGTTCATCGCGAGGTGTCTCTCGGCGGCGGCGGGGTTCCGGATCCTCGTCCACGGCCGGAGCCGACGTTTCCCGAACCGGAACGTCCCGAACCGGGGGCACCCAAACCTCTGCGTCTGAAGAGTCCTCCACGGGCGTGGCGTCGGCAAGGCCCGAAACGTTGAACTGGATCGGTTTGCCTAGGCCCTTCTTGTGGGCGGCCAACATGACTTCTCGCCAGAACTGGATCGTGACCGTGCCTCCGAAGACGCGGGAGGACATGGACTTGTTTTCGCGGTTACCGACCCAGCCAATGCCCAGGAGGCTGTTGCTGTAGCCGCAGAACCATGCGTCCTTGTGGGAGCTGGTCGTTCCCGTCTTGCCCTTGGCGTTCGGCACGTCCAAAGCGGCCCGAGCCGTTCCGGACGTCACAACGCCGCGCAGGAGCGAGTCCATGGTCAGAGCGACGCCCGGATCGAGGACGTTGCGGTACTTCGTCGGCGTGTAGGAGCGGATCACCCGGCCGTCCGGGCCGATGATCCGGAGAATCCGGTTCGGGCGGACGCGATCGCCGCGGAGCATGAACACGGAGTATCCCTCCGCCATCTCGATCGGGCTCACCGCACTGGCACCGAGGGCAAGCGGGAGGTTCGCCGAAAGCGGTGAACGGATGCCAAAAGTGTCGCGGGAGTAGTTAATGACCGTTCGGACGCCCGTCTTCTCCATCGTGTGGATCGCGGACCGGTTGATCGAGAGCGCCATTGCGTGGGCCAGCGAGTAGGAACTCGCGTTCTCCCGGGAACTCGCGTTCTTTGGCATCCACCAGCCGGTGTCGGAGCTGGGATCTGGCTTTCGAATTACGGCGTTGGAGATGTAATCGCCGGGGTTGATGGCTCCCGTTGCCAATGCCGTGGCGTATACGTACGGCTTGAAGCTAGAGCCCGGTTGCCGCTTACCCTGAGAAACGATGTTGAATTGGTCTTCACCGTAGTTCTTACCACCCACCATGGCGAGAATTTGGCCGTCCTTGTCCATCAGGACGAAGGCTCCGTCCGTGACTCCATTCCGCCTGTTCTCCTTGACGACGCGCCCGACCGCCTTTTCCGCGATTTTCTGGAGGTCGTACCGGAGGGTGGTCTCGACCTTGTAGCCGCCCATCTTGAGATCGATGTCAGGAAAGTCCTCTTTGATCTGCCGGATGACATCGTCGACAAAGTAAGGCGCACCGGCCATGATCGCCGTTGTCCTATTTTTGTTCTTGTTCAGCTTGGGCCGCTCGGCCTTCGCCTTGTCGTAGTCCGCCTTGGTGATAAGGCCGTCCTCAAGCATGATCCCAAGAACAACGTTCCGGTTTCGGATGGCCCGATCCATGTCCTTGAACGGGTTTTCATCGCTGGGACGCCTCACGCACCGCGCAAGCATGGCGGCTTCGCCAAGGGTTAGGTCCTTGATCTTCTTGTTGAAGTAGATAGCCGCGGCAGAAGCCAAGCCGTGGGCACTCTCACCGAAATAAACCTGCTTCAGGTAAAGCTCAAGAATCTGGTCCTTTGACTTGAGCTTCTCGAGTTCCGTTGCCAAGGCGATGTCCTTGAGCTTGCGCTGCATCGACCGCTCACTACCCGTGAACATCTGCTTGGCGAGCTGCATTGTCAGGGTGCTTCCGCCCTGTACCGATCCACCTTGGGCGGTAACGGCCACGGCGCGGGCGAGGCCGATCGCATCGACTCCAGGATGGGTGTAGAAGCGCCGATCTTCCGCAGCGAGGAACGCGTTCCGCACGAACATAGGCACGTCCTTTAGTCGGAAGTACTTCCGGTTCTCGGAGCTCACTTGGAAGAGCAACTTGTTGTCGGCGCTGTAAATGACGGACGGCCGAGTGTCAATGGTGAGCAGCCGCTCTTCGATCTGATCGACCTCTGTCGCCGCCTCACGCGACGCCTTCATCATGAGGCCCACCAGGGCGCCGAGGGACACGAGGAAAAGAATTATGAAGACCGCAAAAGCCAGCTTAATCCGCCGTTTCCAAGGGCTCCGGCCTTTGGTCGCCCTTCGGGTTACCTTGCGTCCAGCAGTACGTGTCGCCACTACCTGATTATACGTTCAGCGTGCCCCACCCGGTACTTGGCCCTTCAGCTGCTGGGCCCACCGGTCTAGCGACGCCTCGTCGAACGGGCCGAAGAGCACGTACGACCGACTGTCCTCCTGCCACGAAACCACCTTGAAGTCGCCGCGGGAGAAGTGGCGCAGCCGCTCGGGAGCGAGGAGCGCCTTCGCCTGGAAAAAGGTCAGGCGTCCCTTTGGCGTCCGGTAGAACTGGCCGAGCACCGACTGCCCCTTCATCTTGAAGGAGCGGGAGCCCTCGAGCACCGCCCCGCTCGACGGGCGCAGCATCAGGAACGGATAGCCCTCCGCTGCGGCGGTGCGGCGCAAAGCGTCCGCTGGGGTCACGATGGTAGCCCCCTTTCGTTCAATCCGGAAAAGACCGGCGTTCAAGCGGGGCCGGAAATTGATCTGGGTGAACTCGAAGAGACCAACCTGGGTGCCGACCCGGTCGAACAGCTTTCGCTTGAGCAGGGCTCCGGACTTAGGGTCGATGTACAGCCGCTGCATGATATTCCCCTGAGGGTCCAGCACCGCGACCTGCTGGGTGCGGCGACCCGCGACCACTTCTCCGGGCTCCACCGTCAGTTTCCGAGCCGGGCCGTACCGTCGCATAGACCGGATCAGGCGGCCGAACGACTCGTCGCGCCGAGGCGGCAGCACCCGGATTTCGTTGGCAGCCGGAAGGTAGTGCCTTCGCACCCGGCCATCCTCCACGATCACCTGACCGGCAAAAGGGGAGTCCTCCGGAAACTCGACGCGACTTCGAACACCGTCGCGTGTGATGTACTCCAAGTGCCGACGCGTCTCGGGCCCGCGCCGGAACTCCACCACGCGAGTACCGGTGAACCGCAGCTTCTGCGAAGCCTTGATCGCCGCACGGAGTACGTCGGGCACCCCGGGCACGTCTAAGTCGTTCGTTTCTTGGACGTTAGGGTGCCCCGAGGCAAGCGCGGTCAAAGTCGCCGCAAAAGCTACTAAATGCATCCGCATTCCTTAGAAACCATCGAAGTCCGCTTCGGACCAATCCGTCGGCGGAACCTCGTCCGAGGCAAGCACCTCGACCTCCGTCGCATTTAAACCAACTCCAGCAACATCCGTCAACATGGCCGTCTCTCGATGCGTCGAGACCAGAGCCGCTTCTAAGCCCGCCGCAGCGGTATTCGCCCGGACTATCGAGATGGGCTTCGTCTCCGGTGTCCGCATGACCACCACGAAGGCCATGGCGCCGGCCATGGCGAGTCCTACTGCCGGGCGGAGCAGCCACGCCAACCGCTGGCGGCGCTTGGACAGCTGGGCTTCCTGGAGCACTCGCTCGTTCAGCGCGCTCCGCCACGCCAGGCTGACGGTTTCCTCCGGCAGCGCGCGCACGGTCTGCCGGATCGCCTGCTGGGCCTCGCTGTTAAGTCGCTCGTCCGCGTTCATCATTTCCAGTCGCTTCGGATCCTTCATCGTGACGCCTCCACGTTCAGGTAGTTCCCGATCACTTCCTGAAGGTGAGCGCGGGCAAGAAAGAGGCGGCTTTTGACCGTTCCAACCGGCACGCCCAGCATCGTCGCGATCTCGTCGTACTGCATGTCTTCGCGATCGTGCAAGAGGAGCACCGATCTCAGCTTCTCACTCATGGAGCGAATGCCCGCCTCGACGACCCCCATGAGCTCTTCGTTCATCGCGATCTGCTCGGGTTGCCACCGGCTGTCGGCCACTTCGATCACTTCCGTGCCCTCTACCGGATCGACTAACGCGACCTCCGACACCGAGCGGTCGCTCTTGCGTACGCGATCGATGCAGAGGTTGTGGGCAATCCGGAAAAGCCAGGTGCGGACGGAAGATCGTCCGTCGAACCGACCGAAGCTCTGGAAGGCCCGGATAAAGACCTCTTGGGTCACGTCGGCGGCCTCGTCAGGGTTGGGAATCATTCGGCGCACGAAACCGAAAACGCGGTTTTGATAGGCGTCGACGAACCGTCCGAACGCCTCGACGTCCTGGCGTCGACAGCGGTCGATCAACGCCTGTTCGTCAGCTTGTTCCTGAGGCTGCTGTCCCCTCACCCTTGTCGCCCCAACACACAACTCCATGGCCGAGGGGCAATGACGAGGACGTCGGGCAGAAGTTCAGTGGACGTAGGGCAAGGTATTACGGTGTTTCGGCATTGCGGTGTTCCAGACAGCTCCGTGCGACCGTAAAACCGAAACACCGCAATACCAGCCTCCCTTTACAGGCGGATGCCGAGGAAGAGGCCGATGCCGTTCAGCTCGGACTTCTCATTGCCCATAAAGCGGCCCTCGATGAAGAGCGGGAACCGACCGGTCGTCTGGAGGTCGTAAGCCGCACCGATCGCGTAGGCGAACCGGGTCTTGTCCATGGTGCCGCCGGCGGCGGGCGTCTGGGTGAACGCAAAGCCAACCCCGGCCGAGTAGGAAAGGCGGTCCGAAAGGTGGCCGATGTAGTTGACGAGCAAGGGGAGCTGTCGGTAGTTGTTCCGAGCGGTGTAGTCGAGCGACACCGCGAACTCAGTCCGATAACCAGGACGAGAGAACGGAGTGGTGTCGGAAACGACGTACTGGGCACCGGCGGCAAACCAAGCGCGTGAAATGTTGCGGGCCGCCTGCTCTGAGGGCAGGAATGTACCGACGCGAACGGACAAGCCGACCGGCTCGGCGACCTGGGCATACGCGGGGACAGCGGCAGCAACCATGACCGCACCGATAGCGAGAAACTTCACCTTGTTCATTAAAAAATCCTCCTTGACATCGTGGACTCACGTCCGAGGGTCAGCATAGCACTCACGCCCGGGTCTGTCGAGCCGCCTCCAGCAGCAACTGGTAAGCCAGCCGGGCCGTATCCACGAGGTCGCGGCGGGATATCCGCTCGTCGTGGGTATGGATGAACTCCATGCCGGTGGCCACCACAATGCTAGGAAGCCCCTTGGCGTTGAAAACGTTCGCGTCGCTGCCGCCCAGCGTCGTCCGAAGCGTGGGTTCGAGTCCTAACGCCCGACTGGCTCGTTGCGCCACCTGCACTACCGGCGCGTCCTCCGGCACGTGGTACGAGTAGTAGTGGCGGGCGTGGTCGATCTCGACGGTGGTGCCGAACTCGGCGGCCGCCTGCTCGAAGCGCTGCACCATGTGCCCCACCTGGGCGTCGAGCTCATCCAGGCTCGTACTGCGCGCTTCGGCCCGGATCTTCACGAACGGGCACACCACGTTCACGGCGGTTCCGCCCTCGATGATTCCGAGGTTCGCCGTCGTTTCCGGCCCGGTTCGCCCCAGCGACATGCCTTGGATAGCCGCCGCCGCGACCTGCATCGCGTTGATCCCGTTCTCCGGGTCCTTCCCCGCGTGGGCGGGCTTCCCGTGGATCAGGATGTCGAGCTTGTCGTGGGTGGCGGTACGGGTGACGTAGGAGCCGACGGGAGGCCCGGTGTCGAGGACGTAGCCAAAGTCGAGGCCAAGCTCTTGGATCTCCATCGCCTCCGCCCCTTTGAGACCGATCTCTTCAGCGACTGACAGGAGCAGGCAAACATCGCCGTGCGGCTTGCCCGACTCCTTGAGGGCGTGGACGGCCTCGATGGCGGGGGCCATGCCGCCTTTGTCGTCGGCCCCGAGGATGGTGTCGGAGGCGCTGACGAAGACGCCGTCCCGTTCCTCGATCACCAGACCCTCCGTCGGCTCAACCGTGTCGAAGTGAGCGGACAGGAACACCCTTGGCGCGTCGGGGAGGGTTCCCCTGAGCCAGGCGATCACGTTGTTCGCGTTGCCGCCGATCTTCTCCCCTGCCCGGTCCTCATGCACGTCCAGGCCGATCGACTCCAGGTAGCCCTTGGTCCAGGCAACGGACTCAGATTCCCGTAAAGCGGGGGCGTTGATCGCGCAGAGGTCCAGAAACAGCCGGACCAGCCTCTCCTCTTGGATCATTCGGCGAGTTTAGACCATCGCAACCTATGGGGCCGACGCCCCGAAGTAGCATGGGAGACGATGAGCAACCACACCATCCGCGTTGAGGGCTTCGAGCCTTTCCAAGTCGAGACCGGCACAAAGCTGGCGCTGGCAATCGAGCAGGCCGGGATCGACGTTAGCCACCGTTGCGGCGGGCAAGCTCGGTGCACCACCTGCCGAGTCCAGTTCATCTCGCCCGAGCCGGCGATGAACGACCCCGAAAAGGAGTGCCTGGTCGAGGACGGCGTCCTCGGTCAGTTCCGGCTGTCTTGCCAGGTGCGAGTCGACCGCGATATGGACGTGCGGGTGCTGATGCGCGCCAGCGAACAGGGCTGGGAGCCTGGCCCTGCTATAGAGCCTTGAACTTACTCCTCCTCGCCCTCGTTCCGCTGGCAATCGTGGCCGGGCTGGTGGTCTTGTACAACCGGCTCGTCGCGATGCGCCGGCTAACTGAGAATGCCTGGTCCGACGTCGACGTGTACCTGAAGCGTCGGGCCGAGTTGGTGCCGAACCTGGTGGAGGCGGTAAAAGGGGCGGCGGCTTACGAGCGAGGCACGTTCGAACGGCTGGCGTCCGCGCGGAGCGAGGCGCTGGCTAGCCGTCAGCCGACCCACGAGCGGGCGGCGGCGGAGAGCGCGATCAGCACCGGGGTCACTCGGGCGGTGGCGCTTGCGGAGCAGCACCCCGAGCTTCGCGCCAGCGAGAACTTTCTTGGGCTACAGCGCGAGCTATCGGACGTTGAGCGGCTGGTAGCGAGTGCCCGCCAGTACTACAACGCCTGCGTCCGAGACTACAACACAATGGTCGAGTCGTTCCCCAGCAACCTCGTCGCGAACGGCTTTGGGTTCAAGCCTAAAGAGTTTTTCGAAGTGGAAACGATCGGCGAGCGGCAGGCTCCCGGCGTCAGTGGCCTATGAAACGACTCCTGGTCCTGTTCGGGATCCTGTTGGCCACGGTTGTCAGCGCGGCAAATTTCACGACCGAACGCTACGACGTCGCGGCTACCGTTGCCCGCGACCGGAGCTTAGAAGTCACCGAAACCATCGCCGTCACCTTCACCAAACCCCAGCGCGGGCTCATTCGAAAAATTCCGTTCCGCACCAAGGGGCGAAACGGAGCGAGCCGGGACGTCCAGCCGACGTTCTTGGGGGCGGAGATCGACACCGGAGGCGGGTTCGGGGATGTCCCGGTACAGCCCGGGTTCGAGGGCGGCGACTGGCGCCTTCGGATCGGAGACCCGAACCGCACCATTAGCGGTCCCGCGACGTTTCGAGTGCGCTACCGGCTCGACGGGATGCTGACCGACTTCACCGACGGGAAGAACGGGAACCGGATCGAGTTATTTTGGAACGCGATCGGAACCGGGTGGTCCACCCGCATCGACAAGGCGAGCCTTCGAATCGAGTTTCCTCCCGTCGGAGAAGGGTTCTTCTTGGCGAGGGTGCTGATGGGCGGCATTGGCAGCCGGGCAGGGATCCAGTTCCAGCCTGGCAAGCCCGACGTGGGCCGGTCCGACCTGCTGAAGGGCTCCCTTACCCGCGACGCAGGGTTACGGGTGGAGACGATGGTTCCCCTAGAAAAGGGCCAGGGGCTTACGGTGGTGATGGGCGTTCCGGAGGGAACGGTCGAGGAGCAGGGTCTCGTGAACCCCCAGGTGGACACGACGCCGAACCAGCCGGGGTATGGCGAATATCCACGTCGCGGTCCGCCGGTGGTTCAGGCTCCCGCCTTTCAGCCGATCGGCCTCGCGATTCCGTTCTTCGCCCTGCCCTTCCTCTACTTCGGTGCCCGGCGTTACTTCGCGCCAAAACAGGGTCCGCTCGTGGTGCGGTTCGACCCACCGCAGGGGGTAGGGCCGTCGGAGTGCGGAGTCGTCCTCGACGACCGGATCGATCCAAGCGATGTTATCGCCGGCATCGTGAGCCTCGCCCAGAAGGGCGCGTTGAGGATGATCCATTCGGGCACGACCGCCGCGACGGTCAGCGTCGAGCTATTGGGACTCCACCAGGCGCGGGGGGTGACGCCGTTCGAATCGATGCTGTTCGAGAGCCTCTCTCGGTTCGGCACCTACATCACTCCCGAGACCCTTCGTGGCCAGTTCGGCAACGAGTACGCCGGGCTGACCCAAGCACTGAGCGCCAGCGTCTACCAGCACGGCTACTACACGTCGAACGTCGAGACCAAGCGCGGCTGTCTGAGCTTCGCGTTCTACGCGGCGCTCTTCGTTCTGGTGTTCCTTTCATTCCCGTTCGTTGGATGCACCGCCGTACTTGGTGCGTTTGCCGCCGCCCTGGTGGCAAAAGGGATCCTGAGCAAAATTTCGAACCTGACACCGCTTGGAGCAAAGGTGCGGGGCGAGGTGCTGGGCCTCCGCGAGTTCATCACGCGGGCCAATCAAAAGGAATTCAACTACATGGCCAACCGGATGCCGGACCAGGCCATGTTCGAGCAACTCCTTCCCTACGCGGTCGCGTTCGGGGCGGTAAAGCAATGGACGGACGCTTTCTCCGGACTCGACATCGCGCCGCCGGAGTGGTTCTACGGCTACAACGCGTACGGCGCGACGGACATGCTGTGGACGTTCCTCTTGGTCGACAGCTTGACGAACTTCGGCAACGTCTACTCGGACGCGATGACCTACCACGATCCGCCGAGCGGCCCGTTCAGCGACTTCGGCACGGGTGGCGGCTTTAGCTCGGGAGACTCCGGATTTGGGAGTTCCGACGGGTCGGGCGGTTTCGACTTTGGGGGCTTCGATTCGGGCAGCGGGGGCTTCGACGGTGGAGGCT
>Ga0216301_1000185_pt1 | contig 17769 bp, 13 predicted proteins | sample 4hB_Boncat_minus_FD_156203 | JGI IMG/M metagenome (GOLD analysis project Ga0216301, IMG submission 156203) | Terrestrial sediment cell enrichment communities for BONCAT metagenomics from Utah, United States - 4hB_Boncat_minus | ecosystem: Environmental > Terrestrial > Deep subsurface > Rock...
CCTGCGCCCCGTCCTATCCTGTGCCTTGCGATCAGCCGCCAACCGCTGACCGCCAACCGCTAACCCCTACTTGTAGCCCGGCAGGTACTCGGCTTCCGCCTCGAACAGGCGGTTGACCATCTGCTTGATCTCCTCGGGGGAGCAGACAGCTGAAGTGAGCGGGTCGAGGTAGAGCGCGTAGGTGGCGAGCTCCTTCGAGCGCTCGATGGCGGCGTCCGCCGCGAGGTCGAACATTCGCATGTTCGAGTCGCAGACGGCGGCCATCTGCTTCGGAAGGCGGCCGTAGCGGGTCGGCTGGATGCCGTTCTGGTTCACCAGACAGGCGACTTCGATACAGCCATCCTGGGGCAAGTTCTCGATGCACCCCTTGTTCTCCACGTTTCCGTAGATGACGAACGGCTGGTGCTTCTCGATGGACTCGATGATCCAAGCACCGTACTCCCATGTCCGCTCGGACTTGATCGTCTCCTCGCCGTTGAAGAGCTTCATGCGGAACTCGTCCTGGTTGTTGCGCCAGGTCGGCCAGTTGTTCGCGTAGAAGCTTTCCTCGCCGCGGTAGCCGGTGTCGGTGTACTTGTCCAGCAGGTCCTTGCGCTTGCGGTAGTAGGGAAGGTACTCGCTGAGGTGGCCGCTGGACTCGGTGATGAACGCACCGAAATGACGCATCATGTCGGATCGCACCGGCTCCGCCTTAGAGAACTCGCTCTCACGGTCGTTGGCCTGCTCCATCAGGGTCGGGTACAGGCTCTGGCCGTCAGGACCGTTGAACTCGGTGAACCAGGCCAGGTGGTTGATGCCCGCGCACTTCCACTGGATCTGCTCGTACGGCACGCCGGTGTACTTGGCGAGCATATGCGAGGTGCCTTGGACAGAGTGGCAGAGACCGACGGCGTGCATGTTGCTGGTGCGCGCGGCGGCCAGCATCATCATGTTCATCGGGTTCGTGTAGTTGAGCACGACTGCCTTGGGGCAGAGGCGCTCCGCGTCCTTCAGGATGTCAAGCCACACGGGGATCGTGCGGAGACCCTTCATGAGGCCGCCCGGTCCGATGGTGTCGCCGATGTTCTGGCTGACGCCAAACTCGAGCGGGATGTCGTTGTCGTAGCGGACGCAGGCGAGTCCGCTGACTTCGATAGAGTTGACGATGTAATCGGTGCCCGGTAGCATCTCCGTGCGGTCGGTGCTTGCGCGGATGGTCCAGTTGTCCGCCTCTCCCACGGCCTCCAAGACTTTCAGCATCAGCTTCCGGCTCAGCTCCAGGCGGTCGGCGTCAATGTCGACGAGCCGCAGTTCGCCCCCCTTGTTGCCGGGGATAAGTACGACATCCTTTAGAATGCTGTTGGTGAAGCCGCTACCGGCTCCCATCATCGTGACGTTGATCTTTCTAGGCATCTCGCCGGGGAGGCCAAGACGGGTGTCGGCTTTGGTATGCGCGACGTGTCCTTTAGTCTCTTCGGCGGTTTCCTTAGCTGCTACGGCCATGATTGCAAAGTTAGCAGATGCAGAATGTAAATTGGCGCGTCTGATCTGTGCTTGGAGAAGTGGACTATACTTTTTCGTGGACACGCCGAATATTGCGGTCGAGGGCGCACTTTTCGCGGTAGAAATACCTAGGTCGCCCGGGTGGACACGAGGGGAGTTCGACAACTAAGAAACATGTCTAAGATATCGGCATCCGGCTCGGAGAGCAAACTCATCCTCCTGATCGAGGACAACATCGACGATGAGCGGCTAACGCTCCGTGCGCTTCGGCGGAACAACATCATGAACGAGGTTGTGGTCGCCTGCGATGGCCAGGAGGCGATCGATTATCTCTTCGGCACCGGCAGCTTCGCCGGCCGCGACCTTTCGGTAATGCCCGCGGTCGTGATCCTGGACCTCAAACTCCCCCGACTCAGCGGCCTAGAGGTTCTCAAGCGGATTCGCAACACCGACCACACGAAGCGACTGCCCGTCGTGGTCCTCACGTCCTCGGACGACGAGTCGCAGGTCGACGAGTCCTACCGGTTGGGCGCGAACTCTTTCATCCAGAAGCCCACCGACCCCTCGGACTTCTCGGAGATGATCCTTCAGGTGGCGATGTACTGGCTGCTCCTGAACCGCACCACGCCCGAGAGGATGTTGGCGTAGAGGAGGAGAGGCGTTAGGGCCTCTCGCCAAATCTTTGTAGCACTCGTTCACCAAGACAAGCGAAAGCGGCCCGAGCCAGATCTGGCTCGGGCCGCTCATTTTTCCGTGACGCCTCAACACCGCAAGGCCCAAACGCCTTTCCTCTCCGCCCCCTTGCATTTCCCGAACCCGCCTGCCATACTTTCCAACTGTTCGCGGGTGTAGCTCAGTGGTTAGAGCGCCGGCCTGTCACGCCGGAGGCCGCGGGTTCAAATCCCGTCATCCGCGCCATCCTAACATGGATGCGTCAAGTGCCGCGATAGCTCAGTTGGTAGAGCATAGCACTGAAAATGCTAGGGTCGCCGGTTCAAGTCCGGCTTGCGGCACCACCCCTCTTTCCCGGGTTTTTCTGACCCTGCTGCTGCTCTTGGTTGCCCTTGTTGGCCCTGTGCGCGCCGCTGACGGAAGGGTTCTGCTGCCTGGCGATCGCATCGAGATCTTTTCCGGGGACGAGCCCACTTTGTGCGTAGTCCGGACGGTATCCATCCAAGGCCTAGTCTCGGTTCCGAGCGTGGGGCTGGTGCCCGTGGGGAACCTCACTTTGGAAGAAGCGGCGCAGCGCATCACCGATGCTCTCGTCGGCACTCGGCAAAGTCACCGAGAGCCGGTGCGTCTCCGGGGACTGCCGCCGCGCGAGCAGACCGCCATCGTGACCGGGGCGGTTGCTCAGGCCGGGAAGTTCTGGCTAGGAACGGAAGATCGGCTACTGGAGCTGGTCCAAAAGGCCGCTCCAACCGATGTCGCCTCCTTGGCCTCGGTCCGCGTCAGTCATTTCGACGGAACGTGGGGCACCTTCGACCTCACCCAGAACCAGAACCCGCGTGTCCTGCCCGGAGACCGAGTCGGGATCGCTCTTCAGAGCGGCCAGTCCAATGTGGTCGTAGTAGGTGGAGTGAGGTGGCCCGGAGTTGTCCGCTGGCGGCCGGGGATCACCCTTGGTGACGCCATCGCGGAAGTGGACGGCCTGAACCCCCACGGTCGGGCCGACGCCATCGTGTTGACCCGCAGTGGGTCGGACTTGCCTCCGCTATCGCTGGACCGGGACCGAGCTTATGCCCTCCGGCCCGGAGACTCTGTCCGGGTGACGCTTGTCGACCGTCCGCTGTTCGTTAGCGTCCTGGGGCCGGTCGTCCAGCCGGGCCTTGTTCCGTTCAAGGACGGGATGCGGCTGACCGAAGTGATCAAATCTGCCGGCGGCATCCGTGCGGCGTACCAAGTCGATATAGTGGTCGTTTCGAGCGTGGTGAATGCGAAACGCACCGTGAAGCGGTACAGCCTAGCGAAGATCGCTCGGCGCGAGCTTGCCGATCCAGTCATCCTCGCCCAGGACTCCGTCGAGGTTTATCCTGTCGGGTACGGTGGCGGCCAGTGACCGTGAAGTGGGACCGCACGAAGGGCCGTCCAGAGCCGATCCGTGCTCTCAACCGCATCGTCGAGCGCGAGAACGGGGAGCCGCTGGTCGATATGGCGGACGTGTGCCCGTCGGTGCGGGTAATCCGCCCGCAAGTCATCCCGTACGTGCGCCGCACGGTCGCGGAGATGTGCGAGCGGGCATCCGCTCTGCTCCCCAAGGGCTACCACCTTGGGCTTGTCGAGGGCTGGCGCCCGATCGAGCGGCAGCAGCGGATCTACGACTTCATGTGGGGCTGCGCAAAAGAAGCATTTCCGAACCGTGACGAGATCGCCCTGCGCCGCACGGTCTGCCGCTGGGTCGCCCCCACGGACCAGAAGGCCCCTCCTGGTCATTGCACGGGCGCCGCGGTCGACGTCTGGCTCGTGGACGATGAAGGGGAAGTGATCGACGTCACTGCCCCGTTCGACCGCTTCCACGCGGCCCCCACGTACAGCTACGGCCTCTCCGAGGATGCGCAACGGAACCGGACGATCCTCGTTGAGGCAATGCTCGAAGTCGGCTTCTCGAACTGTCGAGACGAGTGGTGGCACTACAGCTACGGCGACGCGGGCTGGGCCGTCCGGTTCGCGAAGCCCGAGTGCTTTTACGGTCTGGCCCGCCTACAACAAGAACTCTACGAGGACTTGGAACGGCAGCACGCGGAGTCATTCAAGGACCGACCGAATCCGTTTCTCCCACCAGCCTGAATTGTATCGATGTCATCCTGAACGCAGTGAAGGACCTCTCCCAGCAGGGTGGGCTAGCAGAGGTCCTTCAATGCGTTCAGGAAGACTTTGGTCTGGAACCTACTTCTCCGGCGCGAGCCCGAAGTTGATCGGGTCCGGCAAGCGGACCCCATTTGGCTGGAACGGCGACGGGGAGAGCAGAATCACGTCCAGGGCGATTTCGCTGCCGAGAGCGGAGCCGACCTGCACCCGCAGCTTGGTCGTGTTGCCGGCAAGGCGCGTTGTGCCTAATCGATACCAGGCGTAGCCAGCACCGTAGGGGCTGACGGGTTCGGCGGTGATGAGCATTGGCTGCCCTCCCACCATGACCTGCACATCGCCGCGTCGCTCGGCGGGGATCTTAGCCGCGATCCAGACCTCTTGGTCATCCTTCGACCGGACGGGAAGGTTGTATTCGGAGAAGAATCCTTGCTCAACGGGTATCTGCGACTTCAGCGCCAGCGCTCCGCCGGCTGAACAGCCGGGCTGGCTAAGGGCTTCGCTAAAATTGGTGTCGCTCGCGTACTCCGCTTCCACCCAGGTGAAGTTGCCCAGCTTGTGGTACATCCGGTTGAGCGCCTGCTGCATGGTGTTGAAGTTTCCGCCGGGGCTGCGGTCGAACCCCGTCAGGTGATTCCGGTAGGTGATCGACTCCTCAACAAGGTCTCTTCGTAACTCACCGTTGAACTTGGTCAACTGGGCGAACCGCCGCATGCTCTCGGTCAGCGTCGGTTCCGGGATTGGAACTTCATCCGTGTTGGTGATCAGCAGCGGCGACTCGGTCACCGTGACCTCAACGCCCCCCTTCACCAGCTTGGGCGCGGGGTCAGAGCCATCGGCCGCCTGGAAGGCAACGTCCTTCGGCTTGGCCAGGGACAGCTTCACCCGGCCCGGTGCCCGCGACCAGAGGACCAGCGTGTTCTTGTCGCCGTCCTGAAGCCGGTAGGCGAAGAACTGAGTGCCGAGGTCGATGCGGTTTCCATCGGCGGGGCTGGGGAGCCACCAGCGGCCACCCGGCAGGCGTTGGGCAACCGCGGGCGACGTCGCGTTCTCCGGGAAGAATACGGCGGTGGGGGAGCTGTTCGCAGCCGATGGGTCGACTGAACGCTTCGCGTTCTCCGCGACGACGGCCTTAACCATCTCCGAGGACTCGGCGCGCACAAAGAAGGCCTTTGCCCCCAACGAAGAAAGGTCTTCTAAGACGTTTGCAAGCTGCGCAGGCGCTTCCTTCGATGGCCCAAGATCGACCTCGGTAGCGGGCAGCCATCCACGGTTGCTCCAGCGGAGGAGGCTGCTCGTTGCCCGAGATCCGGTTTCGGAAAGGGCACTCGGGGTCGTCCCAACGGCCCGCATCCCAATCCCGTCGATGGCCGGTGTCTTGGTCTCATAGGGCGCGGCCCACCCGGCCCACTCTTGTACCACCGGCACGTCGGTCACCGAGTGGATGGCGTCGGCCAACCGGGCGAACCGACGGGCACCCGCCGCGTTGACGGTGTCTGCGAGATCTCGCCACACCGTGCTCCGGCGGTTCTCGCACGCATAGAGCTTGTTAGTCGCCGGGTCGAACATTTGCGACACGCCGCGCGTGCCCGACCACAGGGGAACCAGGCGGGCGAGGTCGGCGAAGGTGGCGACCGCCTTGTTGTCTTCGGAGTAGGTCGAGAACGATGATCCGGCCATGGACCAGCTCCGCAGGGCCGTCTCGATGTTCCGGTAGCGCTCCTTGAGCAGCTTTTGGAACTCCAGCCGGAAGTAGGGACTTGTGGGCACAAACCGCAGATCTTTGCCGGGGAGGGTCATCGTGCGCCCCAGCGGGTTTACAATTCCCCGGAGACCTGGCCCCGGCGCGTACCGTTTCAAGGATGCGAGTAGCGTGTCGCGGTGGTCGTCGAGGCCCTCCCAGTAATCTGGCTGCTCAAGGCTGCTAGTCTCCGGATAGATCAGGAGGACGTGTTCCGAGTCGGGACCTGTGACCTTCGCGTTGTAGGTGAGGCGTCCGTTGATGACGGGAACCCGCTTCGAATCTTGGACTGCCCCGTCCCGCTTCGCCGCTAAGACCACTAAAGCCCCACTGGCCCCCGTCATCGGCACGCTCACGGGACGAGACGTCGTGATCCCCGCGACCCGGTAAGACTGGGGCTCGACGACGAAGCCGCGGGCCATCGGCGCGAGGGAGCTGATACGTAGGAGATACCGCTGCTGGGTCTCCTTCAGGGCGGTTATGGTGGGGGACCACATGGAGCCGCTGGCGGGGACGTCGATGAGTAGGTCTTCCACCCCCGCCGTCTTCGCCGCCCGGACCGCCTCGGCCGTTCCATCGACGCGAACACCTACCGGCAAGTAGGGTTTGCCGTCCCATACGAGAGCCGCGTGCTCGTTGATGCTCCACGGGATTCCGGAGCCGCCTTGTGGAACGTACATCCCGGCCCTTTTCTGGGCAAAGCAGGTCGTCGTTACGAGGCCAAGGACGAGGGCGCTAACGAAGCTCCGCACTTGGGGAAGACTACCTTAGCCTCTTCGAACGTTCTCGAAAGCGGCGGGAATGCGGAGGGTTGCGCAAAGACCCGAAGGGTATCCTGCGCGCGTGGGAGCCACGACTGTCAGCCTGAACGACCTTTGCATCAACACGATCCGCGGCCTCTCGATGGACGCCGTCGAAGCCGCCAAAAGCGGGCACGCCGGACTGCCGTTGGGAGCCGCGCCGATGGCGCACGTCCTGTGGACGAAGCATCTGCGGTTCGACCCCAAGAACCCGAAGTGGTTCGACCGAGACCGCTTCATCCTCTCAGCGGGACACGGATCGATGCTGCTGTACTCGCTCCTCCACCTCACGGGCTACGACCTGCCCCTGGCGGAGCTGAAAAACTTCCGCCAGCTCCACAGCATGACCCCCGGCCACCCCGAGAACTTCATGACGCCGGGCGTGGAGATGGCGACCGGCCCCCTTGGCCAAGGCGTCGCTCACTCCGTCGGAATGGCCCTCGCCGAGCGCTTCTTGGCCGCCACTTACAACCGCCCCGGCCACGAAATCGTCGACCACTACACCTACGCCATCTGCTCCGACGGCGACCTCATGGAGGGTGTCAGCAACGAGGCCGCCTCGCTGGCCGGCCACCTGAAGCTCGGAAAACTGATCTGGCTGTACGACGACAACGGCATCACCATCGATGGCACGACCGACATCGCTTTCACGGAGAACGTCGAGGTCCGCTTTAGGGGACTCGATTGGCACGTCCTGCGCATCGACGGCATGGACGTCGACGCGGTGGACCAGGCGATCCGCGACGCGAAGGCCGTCACCGACAAGCCGACGCTGATCATGGCTCGCACGATCATCGGCTTCGGCAGCCCTAAGCTCGCCGGTACGAACAAGGCGCACAGCAATCCGTTCGGGGGGGAAGAGCTCCGCGCGACGAAGCAGAACCTGGGCTTGCCACCGGACGAGATGTTCTACATCCCCGAGGAAGCGCTCGCCTACTTCCGCTCCGCGGGCGAGCGAGGCACCCAGCGTCACGAAGAGTGGAACGAAGCGATGCGGGCCTACGCCGCGGCCTTCCCAACGGAAGCCGCTCAGCTTAGAGCCGCGATCAGCGGCGAGATGGGCACCGAGTGGCTCGACTCCCTGCCCGCCATCGCGGACAAGCAAGCGACGCGCAAGTCGAGCGAGGTCGTCATCAACGCCATTGCTGACCAGTGGCCGACCCTCATCGGCGGGAGCGCTGACCTTGCGGAGAGCAACCTGACCACCCAGAAGGGCAAGGGCGAGTTCCAAGCGGGTAACCCAACCGGTAAGACCATTGCCTTCGGCGTGCGCGAGCACGCGATGATGGCGGCGGTTAATGGCATCAACCTCCACGGAGCGACCCGTGGCTACGGCGCGTCGTTCCTCATCTTCAGCGACTACGCGCGCCCGACGTTGCGCTTGGCCGCCCTCATGGAGACGCCGTCGATCTTCGTATTCACCCACGACAGCATCGGCGTCGGGGAGGACGGTCCGACCCACGAGCCGGTCGAGCAGCTCATGAGCCTCCGCGCCATCCCGAACTTCAACCTGTTCCGACCGGCGGACGGCAACGAGACTGCAGTCGGTTGGAAGCTGGCCCTGCAGTCGGATCGGACCCCCACCCTGCTGGCCCTGAGCCGCCAGGCTCTCCCCGCAGTCACCCCGGACACGGTCAAGAACCACCCGGCGGAGAAGGGTGCCTACATCCTGAAGGAGGCGAGCGCCGATCCGAAGCTGATCCTAATCGGCACCGGCTCCGAGGTGCAGCACTGCCTCAAGGCGCAGGAGACTCTGGAGGCCGAGGGAGTTCCGACGCGGGTCGTCAGCTTCCCAAGCTGGTTCCTCTTCGGTCAGCAGCCAAAGGAGTACCAGCAGTCGGTCCTGCCGAAGGGCGTGCCTACTCTCTCCGTCGAGGCTGGCTCCACCCTCGCCTGGCCCCGCTACGCCGACGCCAGCATCGGCATCGACCGCTTCGGCCTCTCCGCCCCTGGCGACACGGTGATGAAGGAGTTCGGCTTCACCCCGGAGAACGTGGTGAAGGTCGCGAAGGAACTGCTGGCGGGCTAAGGGCCAAGCCGTCTCTTCAAATCCAGAAATCTGATGTGGGGTCGGTGTTCCACCGATCCTTGAGCGAAGCTCAAGCCGTGCGACGACCACAAGAAGTCGTGATGGCTCGGGCTCCGCCCAAGGGTCGGTGGAACACCGACCCCACACCCTGTCTCGGCTCTTACTGGGCCAACGGACCCACATCTGCTGAAAAATCTGCACATCCCCTTGCGCGGGAGAAAAAGATGTGCGAATCTTTCAGCATGTCGAAGTTCGGAGGCCATTGCAGATGCCAAGGATGATCGGGAACGGCCTTAGCCGCCGCGAGCGGGAGATCCTCGAGATCCTGCACCGGCTCGGGCGCGGCACGGCCACCGAGGTGATGGAAGCACTTCCTGACGCGCCCTCCTACTCCGCCGTCCGGTCAATCCTCCGAATCTTAGAGGAGAAGGGGCACGCCCGGCATGAAGAGGAAGGGAAGCGTTATGCCTACCTGCCCTCTGAACCACGGCAGAACGCGGGGCGCAACGCCCTCCAGCAGGTGATGCAGACCTTCTTCGGAGGGAGCCTGGAGAGCGCCGTTCGGACGTTTTTGAACGACTCGGAAGCCGATGTTTCCGAAGAGGAGCTCGAGCGCCTTACCCGCATCATCGAAGACGCTAAGAAGAGGGAAAGTCGATGATCCAGACCTGGCAGTCCATTGTCGTTGATCTCGTCGTCAAGTCCGCCATCCTCGTTGGGGTGGCCGGACTTGGGTGGCTGATCCTGCGTAGGGCGTCGGCCGCCGCCAAACACCTCGTTCTTGCCCTCGCGGTCGTGTGTCTGCTGGCGCTTCCCACGCTTTCGCTCCTGGTGCCCCGCTGGTCAGTACCGTTTCTAAAGGTGACGGCCCAAGAACCCTTGACTGCGGCATCAACGGCCTCAACACCGGTAGCCGATCCGGCCGACAGGACCGCACGGGTAGTAGCCCAGCCGGAGGTGCCGTTGGCCTCTTGGCTGGTCGTCCTCTGGGTTGGTGCCACCGGTCTTTGCCTTGCCAAGCTCGGTTTCGGCCTGATGGCCGTGCGCCGTACTCGTAGGGCGTGCAACGCCTACCCTTACGGGTCGACGCGGAGCCTTGCAGAAGATTTGCTCCATCAAGTAGCCCCGCGGGCGGTGCTCCTCAACGGGGGCAATCTTCCCCCTATGACCTGGGGTTGGCAGCGGCCCGTACTCCTGTTACCAAGCGAGGCGGTGGAGTGGCCAGAGGACCGCGTGCGCTCCGTGGTGCTCCACGAGATCGCGCATATCGAGCGGGCGGATTGGCTTACCCACCTGTTTGCCCAGGTCGCCTGCGCAGTGTACTGGTTCCACCCCGGCGTCTGGCTGGTGGCCCGTCAGATGACGATCGAGAGCGAACGCGCTGCCGACGACCGGGTTCTGCGAGAGGGAGTGTCACCGGCGCAGTACGCGGAGCACCTCATCGCCCAGGTCCGCAGCCGCAAGCGGGGTTCACGCTCGACTGGGATCGCGCTGGCCATGGCCCGGCCCGGCCAGATCACCGTGCGGCTGAGCTCGATCCTCGAGCCCCAGGTCTCCCGGACTCCCATCCAGCACCACTTCGCCGTGGGCTCGACCTTGGGAGCGGCCGCCATCGCCGCCGTAGTCGCCGCCGCCGTTCCCACTATCGAAAGGATCCAGTCGGCTGGGGAGCTCGAGGTCCCAGTAAGGACGGAGTCTCCGGCTTCCGAGCCCGCTCCAACCCGGCGAGCAGAGGCGGTGTCGCCTTCCGCTAAGCCTACGCGGTCATCTGTGGTGCCACCGCAGCCTGCGACCCCGTCCGGGCCTGCTCGCAAAGCGGAAAACCGCACGCCACGAACTGCTGGAGTGACCCCCCGCCGCCAGAACCAATCCTCGGATTTCGCCACGGCAAGCACTAGGCCGCAGCCTGTCGAGAAGGTGAGGAACCCTGCGGCTCCGGTGGCTAACTCATCGCAACGCCCAACACCAACTCCGGCCAAGCACCAGCCGACGGCGGCCGCTAAGGAAGAATCAGTTCCGCCGACGGATAACAAAGCGGAAATGAGTCTTCAAGATCAGGTCGCCGCTTCCGTTACCGAATCGTCGAAGCGTCAGCTCCAGGCCACGCTCGAGACCGTCCAAGCTCACACGGCAGCGGTAATGGATCAGGCCGCCCGGCGAATCCGCAGCACCGGCGGCATCCCGCCAAAGGAAGCCGAGGACGCGATGCGGCAAGTTGAGGAAGCTAAACGCGAAGTCGCCCGTGCCCTCAAGGAAGCCCACGAGGAACTCGATTCTAAGCTGGCGGAGGCGTTCGGGAAGCTTCCGGTCGGAGATCGCGAGCGTCGGTCTTCCTCGCCTCCAACCAAGAAGGAAGCTCCACCCATGAAGCGCTCCTAACGAGTCCCCGCCAATCCCATTTTTCAACCCGCCGCATCGACATTTCGAGGCGGTATCGCCCCAACGCGCCAACACGCCTGCCGAAGGCGCCCTTTACAAAGGAGAAAGACCATGAACTCACTCGCCTCTCTGCTCGTATCGAGCCTGCTCGTCAGCAACTTCGTCACCGTCCCCGCGCCCTCTTCCCAGCAAGGCCGCATCGACCGCTCGATCGACGCCGGGCAGGCCCGGGCCGTCCGCGTGAAGCTCCCGTTCGCTAAGGTCAAGGTCCTGACTGTGGGCGGCGACCGCGTCACCGTCCGCGCCGACCGAAAGGTAAGTGCGTCGGCATCCGAAGGGGCGCGGCGATGGGCGGAGGAGTCGAAGCTGATCGTCGAGCGGCGCGGCGACGAGATCCTAGTGGAGGACGTGGCCCCTAATGGCCGCTTCAACTTCAGCAAAGACGACCATCCCCACATGGAAATCGAGGTTCGGGTTCCCGCGTCGAGGGATCTGCGATTGCAGGTCTCCGCAGGCACGGCCGAGGTCGACGGGAGCTTCGACGATCTGGAGGCCAAGGTGGACGCCGGGACCCTCAGCCTTGACTCCGTTCGGGTGGCACGCCGCCTCGATGCTCGCCTCCAAGCCGGCACGATCAACGCATCCCTCGACTCGGTCCCCAACGGCCCCTCCAGCCTTTCCGTTGAGGCGGGAACGCTCAACTTCGACCTACCTCCTCGCGCGTCGGCAACGGTGAGCGCCCGAGTCGACATGGGCAAGATCGACGGTCGCGACGACCGGTCTGAGCGCCGACGGGGCAGCATGGGCCAGGCACGGACCTACGAGATCGGGGGCGGCGGCCCGCGGATCGACCTTGAGGCGAAGGTCGGCCGGATCCAGTTCCGGGCCGAGGGTCAGTCGGTCAGGACCACCAGCGCGAAAGAGACGGGTGAGCTGTTCGATGAGGAGCAGCTCCAACGCGATGTCAGGGCGAGTGTCGCCAGTGCCCTCCGAGCAGCGCACCAGGCCATGGAAGCATCGCTCCGCGCCACCGAGGGGAGCCGCGTCCGGTCCCGCATGAGTGACCGAGACGCCGCCGATGTCCGCCGCGAGGTCCAGCAGGCGATGAAACAGGCGCGGGAGGAGATCCGCCGTGCCATGGAAGAGATGCGGCGAGAGCTGGAGCAAATGGATCGGAAGCCGCGCTCCCGCAGCCGCGACTAAAGCCAGGGGCCTCAGTGGCCCCTAACCATAGCGTCCGCCCGGCGAGAGATCGCCCGCGTTCCCCTAAGGAGACTTGCCTTTGTTCCGATCGATCGCCTGGGCCCTTTGTGCCGCCTGCCTGACCTCGACTTCGGCCGCCCAAACGGGCTACGATCTTGCCCCGCCTGGGGGCCCTACCACGAAGATTGCGAATCCACCAACCCCGACCGGACCGTGGAAGCGCGCCACTTTGTCCATTCCGACCTGTTCGAAGCCACCGGTCATCGACGGCCGACTGGATGACGAGTGTTGGCCCCAGGCCGCCCACGTCGTTGGGTTCTACCGGTTTGCCAGCAAGGACCCGGTTTGAGAGCAAACGGAGGCTTGGATCTGTGCCGACCGCACCCGGCTGTATGTGGCGTTCAACTGTCTCGACAGCCGTCCCGACCTGATCCAAGCGAACGAGACCCAGCGGGAAGGAAACCTCAATCGGGACGACGAGGTGCTCATTGCCATCGACAGCCAGAAAAGCCGCCGGAACCTGAGCGTCTTCCACGTTTCGGCGAGAGGCACCCAGAGCACGGAAGTCGAAGGCGGGACCGCAGACAACGTGACGTGGGCGGGAGATTGGAAAGCCGCCGTACAGCGAACACCGACCGGATGGACGGCGGAGATATCGATCCCGTTTGCCCTGATGCGCTACCCACGCGGCACCCGCTCCTTTCCCCTCCTCCTGGCGCGGAAAATCGCTCGGGAGACGAACCTGATGTCCTGGCCCTACGTGCCGCTGGGAGGCGAGCGCGACGTGGCCCAGCACATGCACGACTTCGACGGCTTCGAGCCACCGGATCTGGCGCCTCGTCCGGTTTTCCTGCCCTACGCGTTGGGAAGCACCGGGGACCGGACGATCGGCCGGATGGGTCTGGACGTCAAGTACCCGCTCACCACGACGATGACGGGCGTCGCCACCCTGTTCCCGGACTTTCAGACGGTCGAGCAGGCCGTCCGGGACATCAGCTTTTCCTACACCGAGCGGTACGTGCCAGATCGCCGCCCCTTCTTTGCCGAGGGCAGAAATTTCCTTCCGGACCCGTTCATCTTTTACTCGCAACGCATCCAACAGGTCGATGCGGGGCTGAAAGTAGTGGGGAAGGAAGGACCGACTACCGTTGGGCTGCTGACGACTACGAGCCAAGCCCAGCAGGGGCAGAGCGCGTTCGTCCTGGGGATGAACCGCGACCTCGGTGCCTACAGCCGAGCGGGCATCAACATCGTCGCGAACAACGAGGAGGGAAAACCGGCGAACCGGGTAGCCCAGTTCGCCGGGCGCTACGGCTGGCGGCATCGCCAGCGCCAAGTCAACATCAGTGGCGATCTGGCCGGCTCGTGGCTCCCCGGCAAGTCCGATCACAACGCGCACCTTTCTGTGTCGACGGACGCCGGCAAGGGCAAGCCAGAAGCCTCGGCCTTCTACACGGAGACCCGTCGCGATTTCGTGAACCAACTAGGACTCGTCTACAACACTGACCAGCGCGGTGCCGGCATCAATGTTGGTCAGTCGAACGACTTCGACCGAGGAGCCGTCGAGCGGTACTACATCGGCGTCAATGCCGACTCGTTCCGCCGGATGACCGGCGGGTTCTTCCGCGACTCAGTTGCCCTTTTCGGGTACGTCGGGATGCGGTCCGGCTGGGGATACAACCTTGGGGTGGACGCGGGAAAGCGCGATGCCTTCCACGATAACACGGCCAGCCTGGGCGTCTCGTGGGGCAACCGGCCCCTCTTCCAAGGAGGTGGGTTCAACGTCGGCACGGGCCGCCGGGCCGACCAGCCGTACCGCTACTATTCGCTGTCACAGGGGCTGTTGATAACGCGGCCGTTCTCGATGCGCCTCAACCACGCCCGCTACACGGTCGGGCGAGAATCATCTACCCAAACCGTGTTGAGCGGCGTGTACCAGCTGAGCTCGGAGCGAACGGTTGGTGGGCGGCTGGTTCAGCAGAACGGAGACACCAACCTCTACTTCTCGTTCGGCCAGCACGTGCGAGCGGGCTACGATCTGTACCTGCTGATCGGAGACCCCAACAGCCCCCGCACCCGGGGCACCTTCACCCTAAAGCTCGTGACCCCCTTCTCGCCTCGATGAGGCGAGAAGGCTGGGTTGCAGTGCGCCTTAAGGCCTTTCCGCGCACCCGGAGGCGCTGCTCTTGATCGCGGCGTCGAGGATACGACAGGCGTCGGCGGCGACCACCGGGTCCATTATCCCTTCGGGAGTCTTGCCGGTTCGGACGCACTCCAGGAAGTAAGCCGCGGGGTTGGCAACCGGTAGGGCGGCCGGATCGTTCCGCTTCGCCTCGTTGCCCGTGTTCACGACTACTTGGTTCCCCTCGACGTAGATCGAGCCGTCCTTTCCATGAACCACCGGGTTAGGCCCCGGATCCCCGCCCTTCGTCGCCCAGGTGCCTTCGATCTGTGCGGAGAACTTCGGATACTTGAGGAGGCACACCGCGTGGTCGTCCGGCACGTCGTAATCCTTCGTCGCGTTGTGCCGGATGCAGTAGACGGTTTCCGGCATCCCGAAGTAGTAGCGGCAGAGGGCAGCGCCGTAGCTGCAGAAGTCGGCGATCGCGCCGCCGCCGTTGAGCTTCTCGTCGTACAGCCAGCCGACGAAGTAATCGTCGCAGCCGATCTCTTTGGGACCGAAGTGGCCGTTCCGGTAGCGCAGGTGGAACGCGTGTCCGATCTCACCGGCATCGAGGCGCTGCTTGACGTCGTAGACCCACGGGTTCCATGCCAGCGGCCAGTTGATCATCAGGGTCTTGCCGCTCTGGCGCATCGCCTCCAGCATCCGGTCCGCGTCGGCGGCGTTGGCGGCCATGGCCTTCTCCACCATGCACGGAATCCCTTTACCGAGGGCTTCCACGGTTATCTGAGAAGACTCCACGTTGTCGCTGGTCACCAGCAGTGCATCGAGCTGCTCTTTCTCCAGAAGCTCTCGGTAGTCGGAGTAAGAGCGCTCGAAGTCCCCCTCGGCTTTGTCGAGAAGCGGCGTCCGGTCCGCCACCGCGACCAGCCGCGCCCCCTCGACCTTCTTCCAAGCATCGATCAGCCCCCAAACATGCCCATGGGTAAGCCCTGCCACGCCAACGCGAATCTCTTCCGCCATGCACGGCACGTTACCCGGGAGGGGCAGGTGTTCGGTGTTCGGTGTTCGGTGTTCAGGCGAAGCTTAGCCCTCACCGCTTAGCGCTCGATGCTTTTTCCCGAACACCTAATGACCTAACACCGAACACCGTTCCCCCTACGGAAGGTCCGGGTCTTTCTGGGCGTTCTTCCAGAGCGTCTCGAGGTCGTAGAACTGGCGCTGCTCTTCGCGCATCACGTGGAGGACCACGTCGCCGTAGTCTTGGAGGACCCACCCGCTGCGGTCGCCCTCGACGCGGACCGGCTTGTTCCGGGTCGTGGCCATCTTCTCGGCTACGCGTTCAGCGATCGACTGCACGTGGCGGTCGCTGTTGCCGCTGCAAACCACGAAAAAGTCGGCGACCGACGTCTTTTCCCGCACGTCAAGGGTTTCGATCCGCTCGGCTTTTAGTTCGTCGGCGGTGCTGCTGATTACTTCTACTTTCTCTTCCGCTGTCATTCAGTCCTTGTAGAGCTTCTGCTCCCTTATGTATTGTAAGACTTCCGGTGAGACGAGTCCGGTCACCGGCTGGTTTCGCGCCAGCCGGTTTCGGATGTCGGTTGACGAAACGTCCATCGGTGACATCTTGACGACGTCCACCTTGCCTTTGAACTCTGCTGGCACTCGGGCCATCACATCGTGCTCGGTCATCGGCGGGCGAACGGCCACGCCAAGGCGGCACAACCGCATCAACCGCTGGGGGTTCTTCCAGTCGGGAAGACCCCGGAGCGCATCGGCCCCCATTAGAAACCAGTACTCGGCCGGCCGAACCATCTGCAACTCGCCCAGAGTGTCCACCGTGTAGCTGACCCCGCCGCGCGTGAGTTCCATGTCGCTGAGGCTGAACCCCTCCTCCTTCTGGATCAGACGCTGGACCATCGCTAGGCGGTGCTTGCCCGGAGTGATGCCGGCTCGGCTCTTGAGGGGGTTCTTGTTCGCGGGGAGGAACAACACCTCGTCTAGCTGCAGCTGTTCTAGGGCCGACCGGGCGAGCGTGAGGTGACCGCTGTGCGGAGGGTCGAAGGTACCGCCGAAGATTCCGATTTTCATGATTCATCCGTGAACGCGAAGGTGACGTCGCCTACGCGAACCTCGTCCCCTTCCTCCGCGCCCATCTGGCGTAGCTTGTCGATGACGCCGATCCTCTCAAGCCGACGGTGAAGGTACCGGACCGCCTCGCTGTTGGCCAAGTCGGTCATTGCCACCATCCGCTCCATTCGCTTGCCCACCACCTGGAAGCCGCCGTCGACGGGCTCCACGTCCCAGAAGTCCTCGTCGCCCACCTTCAGTGCGGGCATCAGGACCGGGACCTCCTCTTCCGGCATCGTCGCCTTCAGCGTCTCGTTCACCTCGTGGAGAAGGTTCTGTATTCCCTCACCGGTGACACCCGAGATCGGATAGAGGGGCTTGTCCAGGGTCTCGAACCGCTCGCGTAGCGCGTTGGACTGGTCGTGCGGGATCACGTCCATCTTGTTAAGCGCGATGATCCGGGGCCGGGACCAAATCTCCTCGCTGTACAGCTTCAACTCGTTCTCGATCAGGTTGTAGTTGTCGAAGGGGTCGCTGCCGTCCACGGGGAAGGAGTCCACTACGTGAACGAGCACCCGGTTCCGCTCGACGTGCTTCAGGAACTGGTGGCCCAAACCCACGCCCTCGCTGGCACCTTGGATCAAGCCCGGCATGTCCGCCACGACGAAGGTGTCGTCCCCGTAGCGCACGACGCCAAGGTTCGGCACGATCGTCGTGAACGGGTAGTCCGCGATTTTCGGCCTTGCCGCGCTGATGCGCGAGATCAGAGTGCTCTTACCCGCGTTGGGAAGGCCGATCAGGCCGACGTCGGCAAGGAGCTTCAGTTCGAGCCGGGTGGTGAGATGCTCGCCCGGCGCTCCTTTCTGGGCGAAGTTGGGGGCCTGCCGCACGCTGCTCGTGTAGTGCATGTTGCCCTTGCCGCCTTTGCCACCCTTGCAGATGACGTACTTCATCCCGTTGGTGGTCATATCGACCAGCACCTCGCCCGTGGCCGAGTCGGTCACGATGGTGCCGACGGGCAGCCGCACCTCGACCCCCTTTCCGTCCCGGCCCCGCTTGTTGCCAACTCCGTGCTCGCCGTCCGCCGCCTGGAACCGCTGCTGGATCTTAAGGTCGTACAGGGTGCGTCGGTTACGGT
>Ga0216301_1000186_pt1 | contig 17630 bp, 13 predicted proteins | sample 4hB_Boncat_minus_FD_156203 | JGI IMG/M metagenome (GOLD analysis project Ga0216301, IMG submission 156203) | Terrestrial sediment cell enrichment communities for BONCAT metagenomics from Utah, United States - 4hB_Boncat_minus | ecosystem: Environmental > Terrestrial > Deep subsurface > Rock...
CCAGCGGACTGCGCAGCTCGTGCCCGAGCGTCGCCATGAACTGATCCTTCAGGCGTTGGGCTTCCGTTAGCTCCGCCGTGCGCTCCGCCACCCGCGCCTCCAGGCTATCCCGGGCGTCCTGGAGCGCCTGTTCGACTTCCTTCTGCCGCATCGCATAACGGATCGCCCGCTCCAGGAGCACCGGGTCCAGGCGCTGCTTGTCCAGGTAGTCTGTAACCTGAGCTTCCATCGCCTCCAGATCCGCATCGTAGCTCCCGCGCGCCGTCATCAGGAGAGTGGGGGCGCGGCAACCCTCGCGGGCGACCTCCCGGATGAGCTCGATCCCGTCGTGCTCTCCCAGGCGGTAGTCGATCAGGTACACGTCGTGTTCGCACCGCTGAACTGCCTGGCGCCCTTCTTCATAGGTGAAGACGCAGTCCAGTTGGTACCGCGCGCCTTCCACCTTCGCCAGCAGCCTGCGGAGCAGGTCGTGGTCGTCAGGGTCGTCATCCACTAGAAGTACCCGGATAGCACTACGCGGCATCTCACGCTCCAGGCGCCGAAGGCGGCAGTTGCACGATCTCGAACCAGAACATTCCCAGCGCGGTCATCACTTGCACCAGCCCTTCAAAGGATACCGGCTTGGTGATGTAGCAGTTCGCTCCCAGATCATAGGACCGCTGGATGTCTTCGTCCGTTTTGGATGTTGTCAGGATCACCACGGGAATGCTGCGGAGGTCAGGGTCAGCCCGGATTTCGCGCAGGGCCTCCCGGCCATCCTTGCGGGGCATGTTCAGATCGAGCAGGATCATGCCCGGCCGCGGCGCCGCCTCCGGGTCGCTGTAATTACCGCGCCGGCGCAGGTAGTCCATCAACTCCTCGCCATCCGCGACGCTGCGCAGGTCGTTGGCGATGCGCGCCTTCACCAGCGCCCGTCTGGCGAGGCGCAAGTCATCCTCATCATCATCCGCCATCAGGATAGTGAGCGAGCGGCCCGGGTTATTCATGAGTGCGCTCCTGCGGGCGACGGGCCGGCAGCGTCACGATGAACGTAGCGCCTTCTCCCGGCGCGCTGCGGGCGGTTATAGTCCCGCCGTGCCGCTCCACAATGCGGCGGCAGATCGCCAGGCCGATCCCGGTGCCCTCGTAGGCCGTCCGACTGTGCAGCCGCTGGAAGGGGTTGAAGATGCGGTCCAGGTATTTTTCCTCGAACCCGATGCCGTTATCTTGCACCATGATGCGCCACACCTCCTCGGACCCCGGCCCTCTTGCGACAGAGTCATCCTGCCCGTTCAGCCGCTCACTGTGGATTCGCACCCGCGGCGGCTCGTCCTCACGGCGGAATTTCAGGGCGTTGGCAATCAGGTTCTGCAGCAACTGGCGCACCTGGGTGGGGTCCGCCTCCACGATGGGCAGCTCGCCTATTTCCACGCGGCCCCCGGTTTCCTGGAGGCGCAGCTCCAGGTCCGCGAGTACTTCTTGCGCCACCTCTTCCAGGTCTACCCGGCTGAACGGCTGTGCTTTGGTAGAGACACGGGAGAGGAGCAGGAGCCCATCGATGAGCGCCTGCATCCGCGCAGCGGCGTTCTGGATCAGGTCCAGCGAGTCTCGACCCTCCGCACCTAGAGCGTCGTAGCAGTCTTCCCTCAACACATCGCCGTAGGCCCGGATCTTACGCAGCGGCTCCTGGAGATCATGGGAAGCCACGGAGGCGAACTGCTGCAACTCCAGGTTGCTCCGCTCCAGTTCTCGCGCGTAGGACTGGAGCTTCTCCCCCGCGAGAACGCGGTCGGTGATGTCTCGGCCGATGGTGGAGGCGCCCGTGATCTCTCCTGCGCTGTTCCGAATGGGGGAGATCGTCAGTGAGACATGGACTTTGCTTCCGTCCTTCCGGACGCGCACCGTTTCATAGTGCTCGACGGGCTCCCCCCGCCGGATTCGCCCCAGGATGTAGGGCGCCTCGTCGGGTCGTTCCGGCAGCACCAGGATGGAGATGTGGCGCCCCACCACTTCTTCGGCGGCGTAGCCGTAGAGGCGCTCGGCGCCCCGGTTCCAACTGGTGATCACCCCTTCGACGGTCTTTCCGATGATGGCGTCCTCGGAGGAGTCGATGATGGCTCCCAACTGGGCCAGCCGCTCCTCGCTCTGCTTTCGCGCGCTGATATCGAAGAGGGTGGAGCGGCTCTCGACATAGCCTCCCGCGGCATCCCGGAGCGCCGCGGCGTTGAGCAGAACCCAGAAGGCGCTCCCGTTGCGGCGTATCATCTCGAACTCGAGGCCCCACACCGCGCCCTGCTCCTTGAAACGAGGGAAGTTCTCGTGGAAGGTTGCGAGGCTGCCGGGGGTGAGCAGATCGGCGAACCGCCGCTTCCCCACCAGTTCATCTCGTTCGTATCCCAGCCACGCCAGCTCGGTGTCATTGATGCGGGTGAAAACCCCCTCCGCGTCTAGCGAGTGGTAGCCACAGGGAGCCTGGTTGTACAGGTCGTTGATCTCGGCGGCGGACTGCTGGAGCGCCGCCTCCACCCGCTTTCGCTCCACGATCTCGGCCTGGAGCGCCTGGTTGGCCTCGGAGAGGTCCTGCGTGCGCTCGTGGACGCGCCCTTCGAGCGCGGCGCGGCCCTGCTGGACGGTGGCGCAAAGGCTGGCAATCAGCCAGCCCTCCACCAGGAAGACCGCGATCTGGATCGCCTGCTGGGGGCCGATGGAGAACACACCCTGGGGCGGAAGAAAGAACCAGGTCGCGGCCAGCGCAGAGAGGCCGGTGGCAAACAGCCCGCCGCTAAGACCGCCGCGCCAGGCGGCCGCCATAACGGGTGCGAAAAGTAGAAGGAACGGGGTGTCGCGTCCGATGAGCGGGTTCAAGAGGAGCTTGACGCCGACCACCGCCGCTACGGTGCCCACCGCAACCACGTACGGCTGGAGCCCGGATCGGGCCTGGCTCTCCATGGAGCGACTCCTCCCCCGAAGGTCGCCGCGTACGACGCCCCGTCACATCTTACCTGGTTACACCCACAAACCTGCCAGCCAGCCGCTGCTTCAGCCTTCGCATATTACCATGACGGCGCCAGGGATAGAGCAGACAGGGCTGTAGCGGTGCGGACGGCCCCGCGCCGGGCGGGAACACCCACCCGACAGCGGCCTGGCTCGGCCGCCGGTCGTTCGGTAGGGTCTCGGCTCGTGCGGCGGGGGGTGTAAGTGTCCGGAGGGCCGTAACCGAGACTTCTCCGCACGGAAACAGCCCGGTAACATCCACCCGTTACCCTTCAGATGATACCGAAATGGTTCGGCAGGATAGCCGAACCATCCGGAACTCCCAGTGTTGAAGGGCCGCCGTCTCGAGAGGGGCCGCCCTTTTCGCCGGCCCGTAAGGCGCGTGGGCCGGCAGAGGCGAGCAAGTTGTCACACCTGAAGGACTTCACGCGGAGCGGCCATCCGCCTACCCTGCTCTCGGCGTTTCTCTATTTCGACGTCAGCTTCATGATCTGGGTCCTCCTGGGCCCCCTTGGAACGTACATCTCCGAGGACTTGAAGCTGGGGCCGGCGGAGAAGGGGCTGCTCACGGCGGTCCCGCTGCTGGGCGGCTCGCTGTTCCGGCTGGTGCTGGGCCCGCTTTCGGACCGTTTCGGCGGCCGCCGGGTGGGGCTCGCCGGGATGACGCTCACGCTCCTGCCGCTGCTGCTGGGCGCCTGTTGGGCGGACTCGCTCCCGAAGCTGTGGCTGGTGGGCCTGCTGCTGGGCGTGGCGGGCGCCAGCTTCGCGGTGGCGCTGCCGATGGTGAGCCGCTGGTATCCGCCGGAGCACCAGGGACTGGCGATGGGCATTGCCGGCGCGGGCAACAGCGGCACGCTGCTGGCCACGCTCTTCGCGCCCCGGCTGGCGGAGGCGATCGGCTGGCGCGGAGTGATGGGCGTCGCCGTGGTCCCCCTGCTGGCGGTGCTGGCGCTCTTCCTGTGCCTGGCGAAGGACAGCCCGGCCCACGTGGCGCCGAAGCGGCTGAAGGAGTACGCCCGCGTGCTGGGCTCGGCGGACGCGATCTGGTTCTGCGTCCTCTACAGCGTCACGTTCGGCGGGTTCGTGGGGCTGGCGAGCTTCCTCTCCATCTTCTTCCGCGACCAGTATGGCCTGACCAAGGTCCAGGCGGGAGATCTCACCACGCTCTGCGTGCTCTCCGGTAGCTGCCTGCGGCCGGTCGGCGGCTACCTGGCGGACCGGCTGGGCGGCATCCGCATGCTGCAGGTCCTCTTTGGCGGCGTGATCCTGCTGGCGTTCTGTATCGCCCAGCTTCCGGCGGTCGCGCTGGTCACGGGGCTGTTCTTCCTGATGATGGCGCTGCTGGGAATGGGCAACGGGAGCGTCTTCCAACTGGCGCCGCAGCGGTTCCCGCGTGAAATCGGCGTGATTACGGGCCTGGTCGGCGCGGCGGGCGGCGTGGGCGGGTTCATGCTCCCGACGCTGATGGGGGCGGTGAAAGGCTCCAGCGGCAGCTTTGCCGGCGGCTTCCTCCTGTTCGCTGGCGCGGCTCTCCTGAGCCTGGTTCTCGTCACCTTGAAGGCCCGCACCTGGACGCTCCACCTCGTCCCGTCGGCGGAGCCGGCCGCGGCCACGGGAGGCGCCGAGTAATGAGCGGGCGACAGCGGCTGGTGGTGGTGGGCAACGGGATGGCCGGCGCCCGGTTTCTGGAAGAACTGGTCGCGCGCGGCGGGACCGACCGCTACGAAGTGACCATCTTCGGTGAGGAGCCGGGCGGGTGCTACAACCGCATCCTGCTGTCCGAGATCCTGAACGGCTCCCGGGAGGCGCGCGACATCTGGCTGAACCCGGCCGGCTGGTACGCGGAGAATGGCCTCACCCTGCACGCGAGCGAGCGAGTGGTCGAGATCGACCGCCGCCGCCGGACCGTCCGGAGCGAAACCGGCCGGGAAGCGGCGTACGACTGCCTGGTGCTGGCCACCGGCAGCCGGCCGTTCGTCCCCCCTATGCAGGGCCTGCGGCTGGAGAACGGGTCGGAGAAGCCGGGCGTGTTCGTTTTCCGCACCCTGGAGGACTGCCGCAAGATCGCGGGGTGGGCCACCAAGAGCCGGAAAGCCGCCGTGCTGGGCGGCGGCCTCCTGGGACTCGAGGCGGCGCGCGGGCTACTGGAGCACGGGGTGGAGGTTCACGTGGTCCACCAGGCCGGCCACCTGATGAACGCCCAGCTCGACCCGGAAGGCGGGGCGCTGCTCCGCGCCCGGATGGAGGCAATGGGCATCGAGCTGCACCTCTCCCGCAGCACCCAGGCCGTGCTGGGCGCGGAGAGCGTCACCGGGCTGCAGTTCGATACGGGTGAAGTGCTGGAGTGCGACATGGTGGTGGTCGCGTGCGGCATCCGGCCCAACGTCGAGCTGGCGGCGGCGTGCGGCCTGGAGGTGGACCGCGCCATGCGGGTGGATGACCGGCTTTGCAGCCAGTCCGACCCGCAGGTCTATGGGATTGGCGAGTGCGTGCAGCACCGGGGCGTCACCTATGGGCTGGTCGCGCCGCTGTGGGAGCAGGCCGCCGTGCTGGCGGACGTGCTGACCGGCGGCGAGCGCCGCTACTGGGGCTCGAAGACGATGACGCGGCTCAAGGTGATGGGCGTCGAGTTGTCCGCGATGGGCGTGACCGCCCCCGAGAGCGATGCGGATGAGGTGGTGCAATTCATCGAGCCGCGCCGCGGGATCTACAAGAAGCTGATCGTGCGGGACAACCGGCTGGTCGGCGCGATCCTGCTGGGAGACGCCGGCCGCGCGCCGTACCTGGTGCAGGCGTTTGATCGTGGGACGCCGGTCCCGGAGGAGCGCGCCGCCCTGCTCTTCGACCTGGGCGGCGCTCCGCGCAGCCATACCCTGGAGGAGATGACGGACAGCTCCATCGTCTGCCACTGCAACCAGGTGTGCAAGGGAGACATCCGCGAGTGCGTGCTGGGTGGCGGCGACACGCTTCCGGCCCTGATGCGCGCCACCCGGGCCGGCACCGGCTGCGGCTCGTGCAAGCCCCTCCTCCGCGAGCTGATCTCCCGCAGCCGCCCCGCACGCGAGCTGGCGAGCGCCGGATGAGCCTCCTCACTCTCCCAATCGACGCCGCGCCTTCCGAAGTCGGTAATCTCGTGGCGACCCACTGCCCGTACTGCGCTCTGCAATGCGGGATGAAGGTCGGCATGGCGGACGGGACGCCGGTGGTGGTTCCGAACGCCGACTTCCCCACCAACCAGGGAGGACTGTGCCGCAAGGGCTGGACCTCCGCCGAACTGCTGGTCCATCCCGAGCGGCTGACGACGCCGTTGATGCGGGACGGCAAGGGGGCTCCGCTGCGCCCGGTAAGCTGGGAGGCGGCCCTCGACCGGGCGGCGGCCGAGCTGCGGCGAGCCCAGGAGCGGTATGGGCTGGACGCGGCCGGCGTCTTCGGCGGCGGTGGGCTGACCAACGAGAAGGCGTACCTGCTGGGCAAGTTCGCGCGGGTGGGGCTGCGGACGTCGCAGATCGACTACAACGGCCGGTTCTGCATGTCTTCGGCGGCGGCGGCGGGCGTGAAGGCGCTGGGCATCGACCGGGGCCTGCCGTTTCCGCTCGCGGACATCGCCCACACGGACGCCGTCCTGCTGGTGGGTGCCAATCCCGTCGAGTGCATGCCGCCGGTGATGCAGTACTTCGATGAGCAGGCGCGGCGTGGGGGGCGGCAGATCGTCGTGGACCCCCGCGCCACGCCGACCGCGCTGGACGCCACGCTCCACCTCCAGCCGGCGCCCGGCTCCGACCTGGCGCTCGCCAATGGCCTGCTCCACGTCGCCCTCCGGGACGGCCTGATCGACGCCGAGTACATTGCCGAGCGGACCACCGGCTTCGAGGACGTGCGGCGCGCGGTGGCGCAGTACTGGCCGGAGCGCGTGGAGCGGATCACCGGCGTGCCCGTGGCGAAGCTGGTCGAAGCCGCGCACATCCTGGGCGAAGCGCCCACCGCCATGATCCTGACCGCGCGGGGGGCGGAGCAGCAGAGCAAGGGGACGGACACCGTTCTGGCCTTCATCAACCTGGCGCTGGCGCTGGGAAAGGTCGGCCGCCCCTACTCCGGCTACGGCTGCCTCACCGGCCAGGGGAATGGACAGGGCGGCCGGGAGCATGGACAGAAGGCGGACCAGCTTCCCGGCTACCGCAAGATCGACAACCCGGAGCACCGCGCGCGCATCGCGAAGGTCTGGGGCGTCGATCCGGACGAGCTTCCGCGCCCCGGGATCTCCGCCTACGAGCTGCTGGACCGCATGGGCCGGCCGGAGGGCGTCCGCGCGCTCCTCGTCTTCGGCTCCAACCCCGCCGTTTCCGCGCCCCGCGCCGGTCACGTGCAGGAGCGGCTGCAGGCTCTCGACTTCCTCTGCGTCTCCGATTTCTTCCTTTCCGAGACCGCGGCCCTGGCGGATGTGGTCTTCCCTTCCGCCCAGTGGGCCGAGGAGGAAGGGACGATGACCAACCTGGAGGGGCGGGTGCTCCTCCGGAAGCGAGCGGTGGAGCCGCCCTCCGGTGTGAAGACGGACGCGCAAATTCTTACGGCGCTGGCGGAGCGCCTGGGACGCGGGCGCTTCTTCACCGAGCATCCTGCGGAAATCTGGGAGGAGTTCCGCCGCGCCACCGCCGGCGGGGCGGCCGATTACTCCGGCATCACCTGGGAGCGGATCGCGAAAGAGGACGGCGTGTTCTGGCCCTGCCCCTCCGAGGCGCATCCCGGCACGCCGCGCATGTTCGAGGACCAGTTCCCCACCTCGGATGGCCGGGCGCGTTTCCATGCCGTCCACCACCGTCCCGCCGGCGAGGAGCCGGACGCGGAGTACCCGTTCTTTCTCACGACGGGACGGGTGATGGCGCAGTACCAGTCCGGCGCCCAGACGCGCCGGGTGGCGGAGCTGAACGAGGTCGCGCCGGAGCCGTTCGTGGAGATGCACCCGGCGCTGGCGAGCCAGTTCGGGGTAGTCGACGGCGCGTGGGTGCGCGTGGCGACCCGCCGTGGGGAAGCGTTGCTGCGGGCCCGACTGACCCGCACGATGCGCCAGGACACGCTTTTCGCGCCCTTCCACTGGGGCGGTTCGGGCTGCGCGAACTTGCTGACCAACCCGGCGCTAGACCCCACGTCCCGCATGCCGGAGTTCAAAGTCTGCGCCGCGCGCGTGGAGCCGGTGAGAGAGCAGCCGTGAACCGACCCCTTCCGGGATGCGGCGTCGAGCGGAAGACCAGCAGGATTTGAGGATGGGCTAAAGATCGGAGTAGTAGGATGAGCAAAGAACGATTGGTCGTCATCGGCAATGGGATGGTCGGCGCCCGGGTGGTGGAGGAGATCCTCAGCCGGGACCGGGACCGCTTCCAGATCACGATGTTCGGGGACGAGCCTTACGGGAACTACAACCGCATCCTGCTTTCGAACGTCCTGAACGGGTCGCAGAGCGAGCGGGAGATCTTCATGAACCCGCTGGCCTGGTACGAGCGGAACGGCGTCCGGCTCCACGCGGGAGTCCGGGCGACGGAGATCGACCGGGAGCGGCAAGTCGTCCGGGGCGCGGACGGCATCGAAGAAGGATACGACTGGCTGATCCTCGCCACCGGCTCTCGGCCGTTCGTCCCCCCGATGGAGGGCAAGGAAAAGGAGGGCTTCTTCCTGTTCCGCACCCTCGACGACTGCCGGCTGATGGCGGAGTACGCGAAGGGCTGCAAGAAGGCCGCAGTCATCGGCGGCGGGCTGCTCGGCCTGGAGGCGGCGCGGGGACTGCTGAGCCACGGCGTGGAGGTCACCGTCATCGAGGTGGCGCCGCACCTCATGGTCCAGCAGCTCGATCCCACGGGCGGGGCGATCCTGCGGAAGACGATGGAGGGGATGGGGATCTCTGTCCTGCTGGAGAAGCGGACCGAGGAAGTTCTGGGCGACGGCCGCGTGACCGGGCTCCGTTTCGCGGACGGCGAGACGCTTGAGACGGACATGCTGGTGGTGAGCTGCGGCATCCGCCCCAACAGCGAGATCGCGCGGGACTGCGGGCTGCCCGTGGAGCGCGCCATCCTGGTGGATGACCAGCTCCGCACGGAAGACCCGCGCGTGTTCGCGGTGGGGGAGTGCGCCCAGCACCGGGGAATGGTCTACGGCCTGGTGGCGCCGCTCTACGAACAGGCGCAGGTGGCGGCGGACGTGCTGACGGCGGTCTCCCCCAACTCGCTCTACCTCGGGTCGAAGCTCGCGACCAAGCTGAAGGTGATGGGCGTGGAGCTGACCTCGATGGGTCGGGTGTCGGACGTCCAGCCGGGCGACGAGGTGCTGCAGTACGCGGAGGCGGAGAGCGGCATCTATAAGAAGCTGGTGCTGCGAGACGGACAGCTTGTGGCCGGGTGCCTCCTGGGCGAGACCACCAATTCCGGAACGCTGATCGACCTGTTCAACCGCGGCGCCGACCTGCCGCCGCGACGGTCGGACCTGCTCTTCCCCAGCCAGGACTCCGACGCAGGAGACCTGCGCTCCGTTCCGAACGAGGCGCTCATCTGCTCGTGCCACCAGGTCCCCAAGGGCAAGATTCTGGAGGCGATCGGCAACGGACGCTGCTCCGTCAGCACCATTGCCGCCTGCACCAAGGCGGGGACCGGCTGCGGCGGGTGCAAGCCGGTGATGCAAGAGCTGGTGGAGCTGTACGCCGGCAACTCCGCGCCCGACCCCCGGGATAGCTGGTACGTGCCGGGGGTTCCGTTTGCGAAGCCGGAGCTGGTGCGCGAGATCCGGGCGCGGAGCCTGAAGAGCGTCAGCGCCGTCTTCCGGGAGCTGGCGGGCGGCGAGGAAGACGCGGCGAGTAAGGTGGGCCTCGCCTCGCTGTTGAAGCAGCTCTGGAACGACGAGTACGAAGACGAGCGGGACGCCCGGTTCATCAACGACCGCGTCCACGCCAATATCCAGAAGGACGCCACCTACTCCGTCATCCCCCGGATCTACGGCGGAATCACCACCCCGGACGAGCTGCGCCGCATCGCCGACGTGGCGGAGAAGTACCAGGCGCGGATGCTCAAGTTCACGGGCGGCCAGCGCATCGACATCCTGGGCGTGCGCAAGGAAGACCTCCCGGAGATCTGGAGCGAGCTGGGGATGCCGAGCGGCCACGCCTATACCAAGGCGTTCCGCACCTGCAAGACCTGTGTCGGCAGCGAGTTCTGCCGCTTCGGCGTGGGCGACTCGACGACACTCGGCGTGGAGATCGAGAAGCGGTACCAGGGGATCGAATTCCCCCACAAGGTCAAGCTCGCGGCAAGCGGCTGTCCCCGCAACTGCGCCGAGTCGACGGTCAAGGACATCGGCTTCGTGGCCGTGGACGACGGCTGGGAGATCTACGTCGGCGGGGCGGCGGGCAGCCGGGTGCGGGCCGGCGACCTCCTCTGCAAGGTGGCGACGCAGGATGACGTGATGCGGATCACCGGGCGGTTCATGCAGTACTACCGCGAGCACGGCAAGTGGATGGAGCGCTCGCACGCGTTCGTGGAGCGCATCGGCATCGGGGCTCTGCGCCAGATCCTGGTCGAAGACAGCGAGGGCATCGCCGCCTACCTGGACGCCGAGATCCAGAAGGCGGTGGACGCCTACGTCGACCCGTGGGAGGAGGCGGTCCGGCCGCACCACCCCACCCAGTTCAAGAGTGAGTTGATCCCGGTGGAGAGCCTGGCGCTCGCCGGAGCGGGAGCGGAGAAGTAAACCATGTTCGCCGTACTGGAGAGCGTTCGAGAGACGTGCCTGGGCCTCGTAGAGTCCCTGCCCGTGGCCGAAGGCCGCACCTTCGTGGTGGAGGGCGAGCGGATCGCCGTCTTCCGTGGGCGGGACGGCTCCGTCTATGCGGTGCAGGCCCAGTGCCCACATCAGGGCGGCCCCCTCGCGGAGGGGGTCACGGGTGGGTGCACGGTCACCTGCCCGCTGCACTCCTGGAAGTTCGACCTGGCCTCCGGCGCGTGCCTGAACGACCCGGAGCACCGCCTGCGGACCTACCCCGTCCGGCTGGCTGAGGGACTGGTTTATGTCAGCCTGGACGGCGGCGGGTAACCGGCCGGCTTTGCGGGAGCAGTTCGGGACCGGGAGCGCCGGTCGTCTGGTGAAGCCTTACGGGACTCGGACGAGCGCCATGCCCATCATAAGAAATGGCACAAACCCCACCAGCACCACTGCGGCCAACAGCGGATCACCGCGGAGGTCCGTGTCAAAGGCCCCCAGGTAGGAGTCGTCCCACCCTTGCGGGTCAGGAACGGCGGCGCTTCCGTGGGTCTTCAGCAGCTCCAGCCTGGCCTGCACAGTGGGCTGCATCCTCTCTGGAATCCTGGCCATCGCCTGAACCCGCTCGGACGGCGCTGCGCGGTGGAGAATGCCGGCTATTCTCCACTCGATGTGCTCGGAAAGCCGGTCTGAGGCCGCGCGGCGCTTCCTGGACTGTTCCTCCAAGTCATCGCGCAGGCGAGTCATCACGACCACCAGTCCGAGAAGGTAGAGTAGGGATGCCCAACCGGTGAGATGGCGGGATTGCTGCACAGACAGACTTCCGGCGACGAGGCCGGTAGCGTTCAGTGCTTGCAGTCCAAACGCGGCCCACAGTAGCACCGGCCGCTGCTTCCAGAAGCGCACTACCGCGAAAAGGATGGCCAAGAAGAAGAGAGAGAGCCACATGGCGCTGCTCCTGATTCCAGATAGCCTGGACGAGACGCCAGTTCCGCGATCGGAGTTGTACGCCTGTCTTAGCGATGTAGTTCAATAGCCCGCAGGGCGCTTCGGCAAACACACGGAGGCCGTTCCCGCCCGCTCAACCCCACGCTCACTTCGCGGTTGCGGGTCTCGTCAGGTCCTCCGAGACGTGGTCGCGAAGCCGGAACTGGTAGTTTATCGACCCGGGCAGCAGGACCGGATCCTCCGCCGATCCACTGAGGGTCGACTCACTCAGCTCGAACTCCGCCTGGGCGAAACTCTCGGGAGCCACGGCGAAGAAAAAGCTGTTGGTGTCCTTCCGCCCATACGAGGGGATGCTCGTCTCGGCCAGTGTCTTGCCCTCTCGCCGGATGCGCAGTCGCGCGACAAAGTACCGTCGCTCGGGCAACTTTCGCGCAATGGTAAACGCCAGCAGGCCGTCGGGCCGCCGCGCGACCTTGAGCGACAGCGTCGCGGCGTGCTCCCGCAGGTAAGCGGGCGTAACCGGCACATCCACCGTGAGCGCGGAGGCGGCGCCGGCGAAGGACAGCAGCAGGGCCAACCCAGGCAGCAGGCGTACGGAGTGGCGGAGCGGACCAGAACGTCTCATGGCGGTATCTCTCGGGTTGAAGGGCGCGACCAGGATTCAATCGCGATCCATCCATCGGACGTCGCGCCAGGCTGTGGGGTTACGGCTCTGGGGATACCCGTCTGGAGGTGACCGGGCCGCGCGGCCCGAACGTCTCGGCGTCCCCGCTTTCCGGTGGACAAGATCGGAAATCCGAGGAGTAGCCCGGCGCCCATGCCCTGCAAACCATTTCTTGCGTTCCTCGCCGCCGGCCTGGCTGCCGGAGTCGCCGCCGCCGAGCCGCGGTGGACGGAGTTCCGCGGGCCCACCGGCCAGGGCCACTCGACGGCCGCCGGCCTGCCCCTCGAGTGGGGGCCGGGTAAGAACGTCGTCTGGCGCACTGCGCTGCCGGGCCTCGCCTGGTCCTCGCCGATTACCGCTAACGGCAAGATCTACCTGACCAACGCCGTGGACGTGAACGCCGACGCTCCCGAGGCGGGGGTGTCTCTCCGGGTGCTCGCCCTGGATGCAGCCACCGGAAAGCGCCTGTGGGACCAGGAGATCTTCCGGCAGACGGACCCGGTCGCCCTGCGCAAGCACGACAAGAACAGCCACGCCAGCCCGACCCCGATCTGGGAGAACGGGCGGATCTACGCGCACTTCGGACATCACGGCTCTGCCTGCATCGACGAGACCGGCAAGGTCGTGTGGAGCACGCAGGAGCACCGCTACGCGCCCGTGCATGGTACGGGCGGCAGCCCCGTCCTGGTGGATGACCTGCTGGTCTACAACGCCGACGGCGCCACGAACGCGGCCGTGATCGCGCTCGACAAGGGGACGGGCAAGCTCCGCTGGAAGGCGCCCCGCCCCGCCACCGGCGCGAGAAACCAGTTCTCGTTCGGCACGCCGCTGGTGATCTCGGTGAATGGCCAGCGCCAGCTCATCACCCAGGGCAGCGGGATCGTGCAGGCGCTGGAGCCCCGGGACGGAAGCGAGATCTGGCGCGTCCTCACGGGGACCGGCTTCTCGGTGGTGCCGCGCCCGGTCTTCGCGCACGGGCTGCTCTACCTCAGCTCCGGCTACCAGCAGCCGGTAGGTTACGCCATCCGCCCCACGGGCATGGGCGACGTCACCGCCACCCACGTCGCATGGACCCTCGCCAAGCGGGTTCCCCTGAACCCCTCGATGCTTGTGGTCGGCGAGGAACTCTACATGCTGGCCGACGGCGGGATCCTCTCCTGCCTGGATGCGAAAACCGGCGCTCTCCACTACGAGGAGCGGCTACTGGGCTCCAGCTCCGCGTCGCTGCTGGCGGCGGACGGGCGCATCTACGCCATCGACGAGCAGGGGAAGGCTGCGGCCGTCAAGCCGGGCAAGACGTTCCAGCTCCTCGCCGCCAGCGAACTTCAGGAGCGGACGCTCGCCTCCATGGCCGTGTGCGACAATGATTTGCTCATTCGCACCGAAAAGGCGCTGTACCGGATCGGCAAGCGCGCTCCTGCGCGGCCCGGCCCGGCTCCTGCAAAGCCCCCAGGCTCACGACCCGGTTCCTGAGCGAAGCGCCAGTTGCATCGCGAAGCCGGGCTGAACAGGGCCTCGAAGGGTGGGCAGTCATTAACCGCCATGTGGTGCGCTCGGTCGCGGATGCAGCCTGTCGGTGTTCCCCCGAGCGCGAGTATGGACTCCCAGGGCGCGCGGGCGCCGTGGACGCCTCTCAGCCCGAACCCGATCTCATGCCTGTCTCTTGCTCGCGAGCATCCTGGTGGCCGGCGCCCGGTACGAAGAAGGGACAGCCACTCTCCCGGTAGGCTGCGTACCACTCTCCATGTACTTCTTGCAGGCGCGCTTCTTCATGCAGCGAGCCCACGATGAAGTAGAGCGTCGCGACGGTGTTGAACGCAGCCCATCGGGCCGTCATTCTGGGTGATAGCCAGAGCAGCGGCACGGGGGCGAAGTTCAGCGGGTGGCGGCTCCACCGGAAGGGTCCACGGATGCGCAGCCGGCCGTTCGCAGCGGCGGCGGGTCCTTGCGCCTCCGGCTCGGGCGGCGCCTCCTCATCGCCCGCCAGCCACGCTGCGAGATTCTTCAGCCCGCTGATCTCTCCCAGGCCGACCGCCGAAGCGGCCCAGAGCGTGTAGCCGAGGGCGGTCAGTTGTCCCGCGCGCATCGCTACGGCGAACGGGCCTTCGATCCGGTAGAGTTCTCGGTCCGGCTGTCGACACGCATACGCCCAGAACGCCGCCAGCGAGACCGCCGTCTGCGCCAGGTAGAAGGGGCGGTAGAGCCCGTTCCGGTTGCGCTCCCCGAAGAGTTGCGCGGCGGCCTGCTTCGCCTGCCGAGACGCGAAGGCGCTGTGAACGAGTGCGAAGAGGAGCGTCGCGGCCGCCACACGCACGGCGCCGGCGCTGCCGGCCCCGCGTTCCGCTGCCTCCGGGATGGGTGGCGGAACCCTTCCGATGGGTCCGGAGGAGTTCTCGGCGTCGTCCTGCATCGCTCTCCCCAGCCCCTTGCTCTTGAAGGCATGCCCCACGCTCGATCACGGAGGCCGTCCTGCTAGCGCAGGAATACGCAGGCCCCGCCCGCCCCGCCTCCAGGCAGCCGTATGCCGACGTTTTGCCATCGCCGGGCGCAACCCAAACAGGCGAGGCGCTACCGTTGGCCTCACCCTGACGGAAGCTGCCACTTCACTCGATATGGCCCGTTACGCGTCCAGCCGTGAGACGCGGTAGTCGTAGCGCCCCTCCCGGAATAGCTCGGGGTTCAGGCGGGCGCCGAGGCCGGGGCCCCGGGGCAGCTCCGCCTCTCCGTTCCGAATGACCACGGGCGCGTCAATCAACTCGTGGTAAAAGGTGCGGATGTGCGCCCGCACGGTTTCCTGGAAGCAGCAGCCGGGCACGGCCGCGTTTACGTGGAGCCCCGCGAAGAGCGTGAGGGGGCCGGTGCAGTCATGCATCGTGACCGGCACGTTGTAGGCCTGGGCCAGGTGCGCCAGCCGCACCGTCTCCGAGATGCCCCCTACCCAGGTCGGGTCGATCATCACGTAGTCTACGGCCTGCTCCGCCAGCACCTGGGCGTAGTCGGCGCGCGAGAGTAGCATCTCGCTCGCCGAGATCGGCATGCGGCTTTGCTGCCGGAAGTCGCGCAGGGTGGAAAGGTTGTCCATCTTCAGGATGTCCTCCAACCAGAGCGGCTGGAGCGGCCGCAGCGCGTCGGCGATCCGCAGCGCCGCAGGCAGCATGAAGAACCCGTGGCCGTCCACCATGAATTCGATCCGGTTGCCGAACTGCTCCCGGATGCGGACGAGCGGCTGCAGTGTCGCTTCGAGATCACTCAGGCTGATCCGCATCCCGCCGTGCTGGTGCGCCACGCTGTCGAAGAGCCAGGTCTTGAAGGCAGTGTAGCCCTCCGAAAGCAGCTCCTCCACCAGCTCCTCCGGAGCGTGGAACAGCTTATAGGAGTCTTGCAGCGGACCGGGCTCGCCGATGGTTCCGTAGCCGGGCCAGCCCTGCCGTCCCTCCGGATTGCGGCCGTAGGCGGGATTGCCCAGGCTGTTGTAGACGGGAACGCGGCTGCGGACCGGGCCCCCCAGCAGCCGGTAGATCGGCTGGCCACAGGTCTGCCCCAGGAGATCCCAGAGGGCCAGATCGATGGCCGAGATCGCGCGGAGCTCCGCCCCCCGTGCGCCGAAGTTGGCGCAGCGCTCGTACAGGAAACGCCAATGGGACTCGATGGCCAGGGCGTCCTGCCCCAGCAGCCTGCGGGCCATCCACTCGTGGACCAGTGCGGCGACAGCATGCGGGGCGTAGTACGTCTCCCCATGGCCGATGGCGCCGGTGTTGGTGTGAATGCGGAGGAGGAGCAGCCCCGGCATGATGTCGGACGGGATGACCGTCTCGATGGCGACCACCCGCACGGCGTCTTCGAGCGGAGTGGCGGGGAGGTAGGGTGCGGTGAGAGGATCCGTCATAGGAGAATCGCGGCGGAGTCGTGCAGGAGCAGGATGGCGCCAGCAGAATCTTGCTCTGCCAGGGGCAAATCTCCTGCCGCCGAAGCGGCGCCTGGCGCGCAAGACCCGGGGCTCGGTCCGGCGGGTCAGCTCCCTGTCAAAGGAGCCGCCCGGGAACAGGTGATGGAACCGGGTCTTGCGGCATCCGCCGAGCCCAGGAGCGCGTACGAGAGCGCCCGCGAGTGAGAAGGGGAGGCTGTGGACGCCTGGATGACCCGCGGACGCGGGAGCGGGACTTCCTTCAACCGCCCCGCTGCAGCCGAAGGTAGTGCTGATAGCGGTCCGGGTGGATCGCGCCGCGCTCCACCGCCGCCCTCACGGCGCAGCGTGTCTCGTGGCTGTGGGTGCAGTCGCGGAACTTGCAGCTCGCCGCCGCCGCGACGATCTCCGGAAACACGCCCTCCACGGCTTCCTCGTCATCGAACAGGCCCAGCGTGCGGATGCCCGGCGTGTCGGCCAGGTAGCCGCCGTGCGGCAGCGGATAGAGGCGGCTGGCGGTCGTCGTGTGGCGCCCCTTGTTCAGAGACGCGCTGATGGCGGACGTGCGCGCCTCCGTCCCCGGATAGAGGGCGTTAACGAGGCTGCTCTTCCCCACGCCTGATTGCCCCGCCAGCACGGAGATGCGGCCGTCCAGCAGCGCCCGCAGTGCGTCGATTCCGCGCCCGTCCAGGGTGCTGGTAAGCACCAGGGGCGCGCTGGAAGCCTCGATGGGCGCCGTCCAATCGCGGATCGCCGCCTCCGTTTCCAGGTCGCACTTGTTCACCACGATTACGGCGCCCATCCGGCCGCGCGCCGCCGTGGCCAGGAACCGCTCGGCCAGGTGGCGCTTGAAAGGGGGCTGACCTGCCGCCTGCACGATCACGAGTTGGTCCACATTCGCCGCAATGACGTGCGTCTTGCCGGCGGGTCCTGGCCGCGCCAGCTCGCTCCGCCGGGGACAGATCGCCTCGATAGTCCCCTCGGCGCCCGCGCCTTCCGCCACGTGAACCCGGTCTCCCACCACCACCAAACTGGTCACCCGCTGCTGTTCCTGCTTCAGCCGTCCCCGCAGCCGGTACGGCGCCTCGCGCCCGCCCGCGTCCACCCAGAACCGGGGTCCGTCGCTGCGGGTGACCGTCCCCACCAGCCCTGCATCGCTCTCCTGCCAATTCCTCATGCGCTCTCCCCGGCCCACGCGCGGCCAGCCATGCATCCGGCGGCGCCGTTCCCTTATCGACCGGGAGACAACGGTTGCTCAATGAAGAGGCGCCCCGGATGCGGCGCTGGTTGGGGAGACTCTGGCAGGGGAAGACTGCCGGCGCGGAATTGCCCTTGGGGAGCCCGCGCCCACGTCCGAAGGGAAAGCGCCGGCCGTAAAACTCCGCGAGCCCTGGCGCGGAACAGCGC
>Ga0216301_1000187_pt1 | contig 17571 bp, 28 predicted proteins | sample 4hB_Boncat_minus_FD_156203 | JGI IMG/M metagenome (GOLD analysis project Ga0216301, IMG submission 156203) | Terrestrial sediment cell enrichment communities for BONCAT metagenomics from Utah, United States - 4hB_Boncat_minus | ecosystem: Environmental > Terrestrial > Deep subsurface > Rock...
GGGGACGCCGCCCGTTCCGCCGGCGTCCCCTGATCGTCGAGCACCCTCGACTCGCTCCACGACACGCCCCCCTCCCGGGAGACTCCGTCGAAGGCCGCGTCGATCTCCCGCAAAAGCCCATCCCGCTCCCCGATCAACTCCTGGGTCAATGCCTCGTCCAACCCACTACTTCCACTCTAACTGCCCTCGCGTTGCTTCGACTTCCGACTGCCAGAACCCATGGTGGCTTGCGCGACCCAGAGCGGAGCTTCGATTCTCGTGTATCAATACCCTCATAGGGAACCCCACCCCGACCCTATGTCATCCTGAGTAGAGCGACAAGCTTCATTCGTCACGGCCATACCTATCCGTGGGAACGGCCGTCTTTGTCATCCTGAGCTTGCGAAGGATCCGGGCTCGGGGCGGTGGTAGGTTCCGCTACAGCCTTATCCACTGCGGATCCTTCGTCGCAGGCTCCTCAGGATGACAAAGGGAAGCCTCCCCCTCCTGAGGCGACAAATGGGATCTCTCCACGGGGCGGTGGTAGGTTCGACCACGACCTTCTGCCCCTCAGTTCCTTCGTCGTGGCTCCTCAGGATCACAAAGAGGTCACCCCCTTCTAAAGCGACAGATGAAGCTTGTCGCTCGATTGAGTACTTGGTTCTGGTGACAAGTAGTGTAGTGGCCGTGTTTACTCACCTTCCACCCCGCCTGCCGGACTGTCTCGGCCAATTCACCGATAGCTCCACCGGTCTTGTTTCTAAGTGCTGAACCAAATTCTGTAGAGTCCCGTGGAAGCATCAAAACTACATCCCACCTCACCACTAGCTGACCGGAAGTACATAACGTCGGCTGCTGACTGCTTTAGCCCGTTCAGGCGAGCAATCCGCTCAAGCCATTGCTCAGGCGTTCGGGTGTCAGGGAGACGAAACGTCAGTCGAACTCCCCATCTAGACCCGTTGGGCGCCGAAAGATATTGCGACGCACTAACGGGCTCTGCTTCGGGAGGAACGATGAGATCGAATGCGGCCAACGCCGAAGCGATGCTACTGCGATCGGTGGGAGCGATCGGTACGAATTTTGGGTACGAGAGGATCTCCCAGACCCAAGCCCCCAGACCGCAACAAGAAATCAAGGTGAGGCCCAAGATCCATAGCCAAGGCTTCGGCCTCACCTCGCCCCGTCCACGGCAGGCGTCCTCACGGCATCGAAGGCGGGCGAACAGTCCCGCAAGATCTGTAGGTTTGGCGAATAGGTCCTAGACTCCATCGTCCCGGCTCCACCACTCGTAAGCCCGCTCATAACCAGAAAAAACCTTTCGCAGCCACTCCGCAAAGTCTGGGGGCCGCTCCGAGACTGCAGGGGGCAGATTGTCCCACTCCGACGGCGGGCCGAACCGCGAAACGAGCAACGCCGCCCGGTGCCGGACGAACTCTTGGACCGCATTCCGCTCATCGGGAAGGAGATTGTCTTTGAGCCCGGTTCTAAAGAACTCATTCCCGGGGGCCAGAAGCATCTCCACGTCCAAGGGAAGGTCCGAGTCATCTTCAGCCTCGGGGCCGAGACTGAGCAGGAGATAAGCCGGGAGGAAGTAGGCGAGGAACCCCAGGCTCAGGAACCGGAGGTCCGAGCCCGTTAGGGACAAAACCCTCTCGTGGGCATCCAGCAGTCCCTCCCAGGTGTAGCCGGCCAGTCGCTCCGTCTCCCAATGGTGGGCGGGCCCCGCCTCGGAATCGGCCGGGGGTGGCCGCCGGAAGGCATTGCGGATAAGACCCGCCATCTCGTCCTCGCTCAGGGCTCCATCGGCGATGACTTCCAGGATGTCCACGGTTCGGCTCTCCAGGCTTCCAGACCGGAAGCTACCCGAACTGGGCCCAATACACGTCGATCGCGCAGAGAAGCGGTTGCTCGATCGTAGGATTGGGGCGACGGTACAAGCCGGCTAGGTGCGCCGTCGTCCTCAGCGCTTTCGCCACCGCCGCCTTTTGTCCGCCGGTCATCGGTCCAAAGCACTCATCGAAATCCTCGGGCCGAGTGCCGTACGTGGATCGGTATCCGGTCGGGGACAATTGGGCACCGCGCTGGTAACGGGTCACGCGCAAGAGCAAATAATGGGCCAGCATATGGTCCACCGCCTCGCACTCCTCCAGGGGGCGCATGGCGGTGATCAGGTAGGCCGGGAGGTAACGACGCAACGGCTCCGGCCTGAGGTGGATCAGCGCCGAGGCGTAATTCCAGTGGGAACGTGGGTTCAACTCTCGCCAGTCCGCCAGCCACGAAAGGTACTTATGCTCGAGCCACCCCTGCCAGTCCTCGAACAGCACCTCCGAACTCTCGGCATAGAGCGGACAGGCGGCGGACGCGGGTACGTCCGGAAAGACGCGGTCGAGGAGCGCCGCGACGCGCTCAGGAGGATAGGTCGGCCTCAGCTTCATCTCACGCCAACCCGGCTCGTCGCCGCGAAACAACCGCCTGGACTTGGGCGAGCCCTCCACTACCCGGTGTGTCCCAGAGCGGTTCCGCGCGACTCAATCGCTCTGCCTCTTGTAACTGGCCATCCAGCTTCCGATGCAGGCACAAAGGCCACCGTGCAACGCCGGCAGCACGAGGAGAACTAGTAGGTAAGGAACAGGGTGAGGGCGCGTAAGCCATGACAACACTGCGGCCGGCAGCCAAGGGTATCCCACCTCGAAAAGGACCAGAGCTAAGGCGACGCCGCAGTTGAAAGTAGCCGCGAAGGAGACAACGAGCCCCGCTACCAGCAAGAACCCCAGCGCCACCGTCTCGCCAGCCGCTTGTTGGTCGCCACTGGCCATGAAATTCCACTCGAAGTACGAGAAGGGCCGCACCGCAATGGAATAGATCAGAGCAACGGCCAACGTGGCGGCCACGTCCGATGCCAGCGCCACCAGCAACCGTCGCCCGAAGTTCATAACCGATCAGTCATAGCACGAGATGTCTTCGAGGCTAGGGAAGCTTGATCCGGCGGAATTCCTTCACGCCACGTAAGAGACTGTCCGTATCCAGCCGAAGGGTCCCGTACTCCTCGTCTACCGTGTATCGGTGCTTCAGGAACGTGGCGCCCCCATCCTCGTCCCCGGTGGAAGATGTCCACAGCACCCCTTTTTCCGTCCACCACTCAATGCGGCGGGACTCGAACTCCCACCCGAACTCGGCCCCGGCGCCTCCACTCAAGAACAGGATCCTGGCGTGCCGGAAGTCGTCCGGCACGGGCTTCCAGACGCCCACCAGCGCCGGATCGTGCTCCCGCCTGCCGGACCAGAAGTACATCCCCGCCGACGCGACGAGCAAGCCCACGGCCAACAACCACCAACCCCTCTTGCTCAATCTGATCTCGCTCCCGCCGCCGGACTCAGGGGATGAGGACCCTCCTCATGCGGTTGCCGCCCCGGAGTAGTTCGTCCGACGACAGCTCGAGTTGGTTCGAAGAGAGCAGCCGGTACGCGATCTTCACGTGCCCTAAGCCACCCTCCTCGTCTCCATCGTAGGTCGCGTACAGGGTGCCTCCCGACGTCCACCAACGAAGGGAGCTTGCCTGGACTTCTTGGCTGAATCGGGCACCGCTCCCGTCGCGGAGCAGAACGAGACGGCCCCCCTTCCATCGATCCGGCTCTGGTCGCCATATGCCCACCAAACGCTCGTCGTACTGGCGAGGCTCCTCTCGGCCCCTACCGCTGGCGAGCCACCCCACCCCTATCCCCGCTGCGAAGGCGACCACCACAAGCAAAAAGCGATTCATCGGCGGTTTCTGGCGACCAGGGGTCAGGGTAGTTGGGCCGTCACGGCCTGCCGCTGGCGCCCTCTCACACACGAAGTACAGCACGGCAAGCGAAGATCCCGCCCGGCTCTTTTCATTGGCTCAATCCCTCACCGGCAAACTCGACGTCCCTTCTCCTACTAGCACGCCACCCCTTGACGGAGTTCCCAATTCTCGGAGCTGGAGATAAATCCGCCGCCGGTGGAGGAAGGCGCAGGTTTCCTCGAAAGGGTGGGAACGACTCTCAACCGATGCCTCAGGGTGCAGGCAGTGGAGTGTCAGAGCGAGGAATCCTAACCCGGTCCACCAGAATCCGTACTGCTCGTTCACGCACCTTAGGGTCCTTGTCGCGAAGGAGGCTGGCTGCGACCATGCCGCCGACCTTGACATCGATCCCCGTTACTAGCTCCATCACCGCGATCCTGACGTCGGGATCGCGGTCATCGACCGCGAGCAGTACGTTTGCCAATGCAACTTTTACATCCTCGTCGTCTCTGGGCCACACTCGCCCCGGAACCTTGAGAGAGTCTGGGCCAAGGTGTCTGTGCCACGCTCTCCCAAGGTCCTTGGCGGCCAGCTCTCGGGACCAAGCCACGGGCTCTCGCCTTAATGCCCAAAGAAGAGCCAGGAGCCCACGGGGCGGGTCGAGTTGGGTTAGCACGGGACGAGCCCGCGTCCTGACGCCGACATCGCGGTCGTCGAGTAGGGCCTTCACGATAGCGACGGTGCCCTCGGGGACTTCAGTGCGAGACTCGAGACCATCCAGGGCCCACCATCTCACCCGGGCGTCTCGGTCCCCCAACGCCGCTACAAGGACCGCCGTGGCCTCCACCGACTTATCCCGGCCCAACCGCTCTACCAAGGCCCTGCGATCAGCCACCTGACTGCTCTTCAAGACCTTGAGAGGCTCCATGGGCACTGGCGTTTGGGCAACGGCTTGGTTCGGATACAGCGCGGACGGCATGGCAACCAGCGCGCAGGTTACGGCAAATAAACTCATGGCTTCAGGTCCCTTGCGATAGAATCAGCCCGCACACGAGGCCTGACCCCGTTCTCCGGACTCGTCTCCTTCTTGGGCGCCGGTTCCTAGAGGGCGAACCACTTCTGCTGCCCCAGTTTAGTACAAGACCAATGGCCCGCCAAAGCTCATCGAACGACAGCGCAGCGACTATTCAGGCCAGCCAAGTTACGGATCCTTTTCCCTCTGCGGTGCTGGACGCCAAGTCTCGCGCAACAGCCTCCCCTTGTGCGGTTCGTAACGCCACAGACGAGTGACCAATGTGGCTCCCCCGGTTCGGATCGGCGGGTCGTCCGCCCAACGAGAAACCACCGTCTCTCGCACCCTGCCCCGATCCAACTTCCGCGCGTCCGCGTTGACGAACCGCCGGGGCAACGCCCGTAGCGAGCTCGTCCGCGGACAAAAAGCCCACAACGCGCCATGGGTGACTTGGTTCGAATCCCAACTGGCGAAGAGCAGAACGACGTCGGAGCGCCGGAGTCGCACGGCCTTGGTCTCCGCCACGAATCGCTCCGGCACTATCGACGGCAAAGCGTGGACTGAGGACCGGGCGACAATCCGCTTGGTCGCCAGGTTGGTCACCCTTAGGCTTAGCCTCTCGTTTGCTTCACTCGGAGGCACCAACTCGAATGACCACACCCGGGAAAGACCTACGTCGTTAGAGATGCCGAAGCGCACTGGGTTCGGCCTCGCCAGTCCCTTCGCAACCATTACAAGTATTGTTGGCAACACTCTCCTAGGGGTTGAATCCTCCTTCCTGAAATTCCTTACTCGTCGATGCCGGTTTCTGGGTGCCTTTACGGTAAGTTCACATCGCTCAGGGAGCGGTAGGAAAATCCTTGCGGGCCCGCGATCGGGCGCCAACTACTCTTAACCAGTCAGAAAACACCCTGAGCGTGATGGGCTCAGACAGTAATCTTCCCGCCCCACTGCGCACGTCCCATCGCATCCTGCTGGCTTCTCCGTTAGCGAACGCATCGTCGTATCTAACCCTAAGCTTGGTCGTGCCGCAATTCAGCGCCTTGCGCAGATCAACGAGGCTTAGCTCGCCGTAAACCGACTGGCCCGGTTCGAGCAAAGGAAACTGGAAAGAAGCGACCGGTTGGTACTCCTCTTGCGAAGAAGGCCGGAAAGGGCGTCCGACCGGCATAGACCACAGACTCGCGCTATTGGGTGGGTACACGGCGAGCGGCTTACCCGAGACGTTCGTGAGGCCAACTCTCACCTGTCGAAGCCGCTGTCCTTCGACCGTTAACAGCACCTGCAGCCGCACCTGACCGTTGTCCGTTCCCCGGACGATGATCTCCCTTTGCGACGCCGGCAAGCGAGTGGACACCGCGGGCAGCGGAACTGCCATAACCCCGTCAGTAGTGAGTGCAGTTCTGCCGGATCGAGAGTCGAAGAGGACGATCGTCGAAGGGATGTACGGGTCGCGCCCCGACGAGTTAATGCCCTTGAACTCGCCCCGCAACTCTCTGTACCTCGGCTCCCGTACCGCCACGATCGGCCACCCCGACAGTTCTACGTTGGTCCACATGCTCACCGACTGTGGGCGGGGGACGCTCCAAGACGACCTGGCGGAGCGAACCGTGAGCGTGTTCTCGTCGTACCAGCCCCTCAAGCCTCGTTGCGGGGCGGCCACTGGAATACGGAAGTCGGTAGGTCCCACCTGTGGGGAGCGGGCACGGAACGAGAAGTCTTTCCATGACGGTGAGTCCGCTGGCGCCTGTTCGAGACCGCTCTCCGGGTTCGGCACCACGCCCAGGAGCGCCCGAAGACCAGCGGGCAGCTTCTCCATCGGGACGTCCCGCCCCTGCGGGAATCCTGCGGAGAAAAGACGCCATCTCGTCCGGCCCTTCGGCACCTGGCCTATAGCCTCCACCATCAGAACGGGCCGAGCACCGCTGTCCCACCCCAACACGTTGCGCAGACCCCAGGGGAAAGAGCAGCGCCACGCACCTAGCTTGCGGCCCCGCAAATCGAACCACTCGGTTTGAACGTGCATCCGAAGCCCGTCCCCCTCGGTCCACTTCCCCTCCACCCGTACCCACGGAAAGGCGAAGCGCTTCCCGTCTGGGGACACCACGAACCGAAAATTCGCCGGCACTCCCACGTCGAGCTGGCCAAAGCTTTCCGGCCACAGGTCCAGCCGATGGCGGGCAAGCACCTTGGGCGGCTGCCCCGGCCGAAAGAGCACGACCTCCGCCGCGGAGTCCTTCAGTCGTGATACGAGGGTCGGTGGGTAGGGGATCGAGTCGATCAGCATCCATTCCTCCGCCGATTCATCGTAGGGTCAAAGCTCACGGTCACAGCGCCTTGCCCTCCTTGATGGGATCCACACCAAGCCCGTAAATCTCCTCATCATCCGGGCCTTAGTACGACCAGTTCACCCAAACTTCCCGTGTCTCGCCATTACAGTCGAAGAGCAGCCGGTTACGCCCCTCACGAAGCCACAGCAACGCTGACCCAGGCTTACCGGGCTCTCCAGGGGAAACCAGACGGCAGCCGGAGCTTGGGTCCCAAGAAACAACAGCGGGCGACCGGTCCCAGAACGACCACCAAAGCCAAGTGCCCAACGCGGCGATCCCACCAACCCCGACAAGCACCATCCCCAGCCGCACCAGCATCACCCTCAGGCGGGACGACGGTTTCCCTTTCCCAGAGAGGTCGCTTTCGGATCCAGAGTCTCTCGGATTCTTGCCCTCCACCATCCAGTATCTGATCCTACATCGTCAGCCGCTCCCCATCCTTCAATGCCATAGAGCAAGTCCGCCGCGAACCCTCTTCTTTTCTTCAACGCAGGTGTAGAAGGTCGAGCCAAAGACTCGTCCTAGCACAGTTGCTTCACCCCTTGTTCTCGACGAGGCCATAGTGCAAGCGAGGAAGCAGTGGTCCCGACTACCGCACCCGGTCCCCCTCCCATGCGATCACCTGAGGCAGGACCATGGCATAGAATTCAAGAGTGGACTTGATCTATGGGATCTTCGCCGCTCTCGTGAGCGTCCTCTTCGCGCCGCTGCCGGAACGGGTCCAGGTGCCGCCACCGGTCCTCGCCGAGACGCATGAGGTGGTTGGAGACTCTTCCCAAGCACTGTTCGGAACCGTCGAATCCGCGAGCGGAGGAACCGTTGTGAGGGTTTACGATCTGGACGGGCGCAAGAGTGGCACGTTCGTGGTGCCGGATCCCGGCGTCTTGATTGGGCTGAGGAACGGGAGGCCCTTTGTTATCACTCGACCCCAGGTCGAAGTCGAAGGTGAGCGCTCCACCGTCTGGATCCACCCCTTCCTGGTGAAGAACGGCATCGCCCTAAAGGGTCGCGGTGGAGTTGTCGTCTCGGTCGACACCGGGCAGTGGACGGCGAAATTTCCTTACGAACTTCACTCCGTCTGGGTGGACGAGGACACCGGCGCGGTGTTCGTCCTTCACGGACAGATCGATACCACTACCGCGTCCGGCACTCGCACGCATAAATTGGCATGGCCCGACTGGATGCTGAGTTTAGAAGGGTCAGTGGGCACCAACGTACCCCTCGCCCGGCTGAGCGACGGTCGCCTCGTTTTCGAGGCGCACTGCCCAGACACCCTCCAATCGGCATCCTCAAAGGTGCCCGCCGCCATTCCCCTAGTGGGTCAGTGGACGCCTGGTGACCCAGAGAACCAGGCGTATCCCTTCCTGGGCTTGCTTTGCCTAACTGAACCACTATCGGGCAAGGTGCAGGTCTTGGCCGCTGAACGGCGGATAGCGTTGGCCCAAGCGTCTCGAAAGTCCCCCCTCTCCAATGTCGCCACCTCGGGTGGCAGCCGGATCGTCTGGTCGATGGACTCCGGTATCCGCGTATTCACCCCTCCCGTCCCTTAGCGGAACGACCCTTCACCCATGAGCGTTCCCTACGACAGCGTTCCCTACGATCACCCGTCCGGCCGGAGGTGTTTCTGGGCCTTCACGGTGCTCCTTGTTATCGGCTTAACGGCCTCCTGCGGCTACGAAATCTACAAATGGATGTACTGGAGCCCGGTCTACATCTCTATCGGTAAGGGCTGCGCCGTATCCCGCCCCGTCGTAGACGGATGGAAGGATCCGGACAGCACCGACAATTTCGTCTACTACTACTTGTCCCCAGGCCGGCACCGCATCGAATGCCTGGTGAACAAGCGCCCCCTAAACGCCACTTTCGATGTTCCGGCCGGTGCCGACTCTGGACACTTCCTGTTCATCGAGTGCGATCCCCCTCAGTTGCTGACCGATCTCAAAGTCTGGAACCGACCTAAGAAAACTAGAACTCCTCCGAAAGACGGCCCTTAAGAGGATTCAAGGCGAGCCAAGGGGCCACTGGGTTCCCCGGCTCGTCCGTCAATGGAAGCTTGGGAACCGGGTGGCTCGGGAACCGCGCCCTCAGCTCCCGCTGCAGGTTCTCATGATCCATCGCGTTCAGCCCCATCTGCCGGTTTACCAGTCCCATTACGGCTAGTAGAAAGGGCTCAAGTACCGCCTCTGATCTCGAACTCCTTCTTCACCGGATCGTAGCTTGCCCACAGCGAGCTTGCCGAGCGGTCCCTTAAAGAGCCGTCGATCGGAGTGAGCTTGTTCCGGCGGGCGATCACGTCCAGCCACTTCCCCGGCGGGCGCGTGTTCGGGAACCGAAGCCGGACCCGCGTCCGAAAGGGCCCCACGCCGTTGTAGTACATCCGCCACGCACCGACCAATTCGGCCTCCGGCGGAACGCGGATCCCGAATTCGTTGTCGATCTCCGCGCGCACGGACCGCTGGCTGCCTCTGACCAGGACCTCGGACTCGTTCAGCGAGGTAACTCTGCCGAAGAGGAACGCGAACGAAAGCGGAAGGATCACCAAGGCAGAAATGCAACCACCTACCGACAGAACGGTCTTCCCACGCAACTCAGACTCCTCAACCTACATTACTGACTCAAGCTAAGGGCTCCGACACCGGAAGCCACCCGAGCTGACCTCGAAACGCCCCTCTAGCCCCGACTCCAAAGTCGGTAAAGCTCAGTGTACGAGCCGTTTTCGCCCGGAAATAGCTGGGGACATTGTCTAGTCAAATGCCATCTAGCTACGAGCCTGCGAAGTATTCGTAGGTGCGAGTCGCAGGGTCGTACTGAACGTTTGGACCGTCGTATTTGCCGATAAGGACGTTCCTGTTCTCTGAGCTTCGGCGCATCTGGTTGAGTGCCGCGATCCGATCGAGCCACTGGTTGGAGGGCTGGCTGGTCGGGAGGACGAACTGAGCCCGAACCCGCCAAAGCATTTCGTCACTGTGGGCTTCCCAGGCGGCAATGACCTCGGCTTCATTCGGCATTCGGAACCGCCAGTCCTGCTCGATCCGGTGGCGAAGGATCGAACTACTGCCAGACAATTTCCTGTCCGGTGGGTAGTGGCGTCGTTCGAAATCGTCCATCACCCAGGAAACTAGCCCACAGGTGCCGATCATGAGGACGGTCGAGGTCCCAAGCAACCAGAGGAGCACCTTGCGCATTCTCCTACAAGGAACCGCTCCCGGGGACACGGCGGTTCCAAGGGCTGTCTTCAGATTGGCAAGGTAGACCCGCAGGGTCTGTAGCCGACGGATAGCCTGCCCTGAGGCACGAAGGGTGCCAGCGAGAACGCTAATAGTGACCAAGAACTGAAGCAGGAACGAGCCACCCTTAAGGCGGCAGCGGCTACGATGGCGGTACAAGACTGCCAGCACAGATCCCTTGCCGGGAACGCGAGAAACCGTGACTGAGACCAGCAAAGGAAACCGAAGATGGCGCATGCGATCCGGATGGTGGATGGCCATGCCGCTCGTCGTCTGCACCCTCTGGATCGGTGCCAGCTTCATCGCGGAGGAATGGGAGCTCGAAGCTCTCGCGAGAATGGTCGAGGAGTCCGAAGCCGGGTGGGTCGTCGCGCTGGACGGCCAAAGCCGTCCCAGCGAGGACAACCGCATCGACGTGCGGATGCACTGGCTGATCGTCCCCACCAAATCCGACGATCAACTTCGGACCTACATCGAGGAAGTGGAGAGCCGGGGCAGAACACGCTACCCCGGCTTCAAAGCTACGATCAGAAACCTAGGGCCGGTGACCGACGACGGGATAAGTCAGGCCCTTGGCCCCGGGGAGCCCCATCGTTCCCTCTACCTTCTGCGGCTCCACTACCGACGGGATCCCCGCAAGTGGAGGTTCACCTTGCTGGATTGGTAATGCCGCCGAAGCGTCCGTACGACCCTGAGCTGGACACCCAAGCCCTGAGAAGCCCCGCACGCATCGCCGCCGCCTCATCTGTCCCTGAATACTTGGTTACGGTGGTAGGTGGTGTAGGGGCTGCCTTCACTCATCTTTCGCCCCGCCTGCCGGGCTGCTTTGGCCAATTCGCCGATAGCTCCACCGGTCTTGTTTCTAAGTGCTAAACCAAATTTCGTAGAGTCCGGTGGAAGGATCAAAACTACATCCCACATCACCGCTAGCTGACCGAAAGTGCATGTTTTCGGACGCTGACCGCTTTAGTCCGTTCAGGCGAGCGATCTCTTCAAGCCATTGCTCAGGCGTTCGAGTGTTAGGGAGACGAAACGTCAGTCGAACTCCTCCACTGTCCCCGTCTCGCGCCCATAAATATTGTGAGGCGCTCACGGGCGTAGCTTCGGGGGGAACGATGAGATCGAAATCGGCCAACGCCGAAGCGATGCGACTGCGGTCCGTCGGAGAGATCGCCACGTACTGCGGGTACGCCAGGTACGTCTCCCAGAACCAAACCCCCAGACCGCAACAAGAGAGCAAGGTGAGGCCCACGATCCAAAGCCAGTGCTTCGGCCTCACCTTGCCCCATCCGCAGCAGGCGTTCTCTCGGCATCGAAGGCGGGCGTACGGTCCCGCAAGATCAGTAGGTTTGGCGAAAAGGTCCTAGCCTCCATCGTGCCCGCTCCACCACTCGTAAGCCCGCTCGTACCCCGCGAAGTCCGTCTGCAATTCCTCAAGCTCAAGGGGAGTCCGCTTCCCTTCCCACTCCGTCGGGGGCCCATGGGTCGCGACGAGCAACCCCGCGCGAAACCGGATGTACTCCCGGATCGCCGTTCGCTCCTCCGGTGACAGTTCGCCCCTCAGCTCCCTTCGGAACCGGTCGCCGTTTGGGTCCAGAAAGTCGTCGACGTCCCAGGGTATGTCACCTACCCCCTGGAGGCCCACCAGTAGGTAAGCCGGGAGGAAGTAGGCTAGAAATTCAAGGCTTAGGAAGCGGAGGTCGGATCCGGCCAAGAAGTAAGTCTTCCTCCGATGGGTGTCGACAAGCCCTTCCCACGTTTGGTTGGCCAACCGCTCCGTCTCCCAATGGTCCTCGGGCCTTCCCTCAGATTGAACCGGGAACGGTCGCTGGAAGGCGTTGCGGATGAGACTCGCGAGCTTGTCTTCGTTTGGCGTTCCATCGGCAATGGCTTCCAAGACATCCATGTTGCGTATGTCCAGACTCGTCAGCTGGCCGGAAACTAGAAGACCGCATCACTTTGAGAGGGCTAGCGATCTTCGAGGCTGTCCCAATAGCTGGCCAGGGCATCCCGCCAGTCCTTGGTCATCTCTTCGTAAAACCATGCTTCCTCTTCGACGCTCTGGTGCTCACAGACAGCGAGCATGTACCGGAGAAACCGCTTCACACACTGCCGCTGGCGAAGGTCCAGCGAGGACCAAGTTTCCATCCTCTCCTCGCGGCGCTGGTGCTCCGGCAGGACTCCGCAAAGAAAGTCAGGCACCGAAAGGTGGTAAGCGATCCCCTCGTCGTGCCCGCTCATCACGCACCGAACCATAGCGGCCGGCAAGTAATAGCGGAAACCTTTCGCATCCAGAAAGCACCATCCCCCAACGCCCCCACCGGGGGTCCACTCCGGATCCCCGATCAATTCCCGCCAGTCATGATCGGGAACCAGAGACCGCGCGACCGCCCGATCCTCGTCGGAGCCGTAAGCATCAATGACCCGAGACTCTCTCCAACTCACCCCCCCCGCGAGGCGAACACCGGAGAACGCTTCATCGATCTCTCTGAGGACAGCATCCCGCTCCGAAGCGAGATGAGGCGGAAGTGCTTCATCCATCGTTACATCCTTGGTGAAATAGCATGGGCGCGCAACGCTGGCTCCACAAATAGTCTAAAGGCTCCCGCCCGTCGAAACAGACGGAAGAGCGCGTAACGGCACCCGCACCGACCGCTATGGACACCGTCAAAACCTTGAGCGTTTACGGTCAATGCTTGTCACAGCACCTCTTTTCATCTCTACGGTAACGAACCAAGTGGACACTGCAGAGGATTCAGACCACTGCAGGGACCCAGAATATCCAGCCAATTTCCCAGATCTGTTCTCCTCATCCAAGAAAAAAACATACCGCTGGTCGTTATCGGGACGAACTCTCACGTCGGTCCCCAAAGGAAGCTTTCCTAGCGCCGTCTTGAAGTCGGCACTACGGTGGAATTGCTTGACAAGACGCGGGTCAAGACTCTTATTGGCATCCACGAGCTTCCCCTTCTCAAAGTGCAGGTGACCGTCTCCAGTCCGCTTGCTTGGATGATGCAGGATATAGAGGCTGCCATTGAAACCTCGAATCTGGTGAGGAGACCGCTCGATGTACTCTTGGACCGTTGGTAAGGACTCGATCGACGCAACGCCGTACACTAACTCGGGGAGTACCGACGCCAGCTCGTGAGCAGCCATACCTACACGGATTCTTGATGACGGTCTTTGGCTTTGGAGCCAAAGCAGCAGCACGGTGAGGAAAACTCCGAACACGGCCGTGAAAAGAGCTAAGCCTCGCCAAATCGCTGAGCGGCCTGTGCTGGATGGTCGAGGTTCCATGTGCTGGATTCAATAGGGGAGCGAAGTCATCAGACTCCCAGAGTGTTAGCCTGCCCGTAGTAGCTTTGAGTTCGCGTGACGCAAGTCATAGCAGCTTCCCTTCTTTCGAGTCGGCGCGCCACCGGCGGCGTTGTTGTGCGTATCCAGTACAGCACCTTGCGCCTTCTTTAGGTGAACCGATGCCAGTGCCGACCTCGTTCCCGGCGGGCCACCCACTCCCTAAGGGCGGCCTAAGAAGTAGCGACTAAAAAGACCTGGGGCGAACACGAACGCGAAAGTGATCAGAAGGGGAATCCCGTATGCAAGGGCCGCCCGGCGGACGAACGCACGCCCCGGCGGCACATGGCCGTCCAGACCGGCATTGGTCGCGTGCACAAGGGCCCGAACGAAAAAGTACAGCACGAAGTAGCCCACACCGAGCATTGCCATCCCTACCGCGCCGACGCCGTAACCGACCTCCGGCGGAAAATCGTCCTCTGGTGTGGGCAGAGTGAAAGGAACCACTGCCCAAATACTGAGCAGGAAGCCCTGGAGGACCCCGATCACCGGCAGGCTCAACTGGACGGCAAAGGACTGTTGCGGATCAGTAGAGTTCGCCGCCGCCCTGACCGAAAGCCAAAGGGGAGCCCCGTGAAGGACGAGGCAAACCAATAAGAAGAGCAAGTCGATCACCGTCATCAGCGCCACCCGCAGTCTCGCTGTGGGTGGAACCCATGCGTGGACCTTTCGCTAGCGAATTGTGCAACGTTCGCGAGCTAGCCCCCGCCGACACTCCTCACCTGAACGTGACTCGGTTGCCGGCAGAGCCCTGTCCCCGCGACCAATAGCGGAAGAGGGGGATGGACAAAAGCCCACCCCCCTCCAAGCGATCGCCAAGCTATCGCTCAGCCACGGTCAAGCCCCTCCTAGCGTCGGCCGTAGGTGCCGATGGCCGGCAGGCCGTAGACGCGCGCCAGGGCGTTGATGTCGCGGCGTAGGTCGCTCCATCGGCTGTTGAGGGTGCCGCTGCGCGTGTAGCTGTAGCTACCCCGATCGTCGTAGCGGCGATCGTCGTACCGGTCGTCGCCGTAGCGCGGATTGTTCACCCGGCCGTTGCCGTTACCGTTGCCCCGGCTCCAGCCGTACGGCTCGCGTCCGCGTCGGTCGTTCATGCCGCTGCGGTAGGCGGTGCCCACGAAGAACCGATCGACGTCGCGGGCGTACTCGAGGACTCTCGCCATCTCGTCGCGGCCTTGGCGCGACCGGCCGTCACCCGCCGCCCGGCGAAGGCGCTCGAACGCCTCGTCCATCCGCTGCACGCGGGGGACCAACTCGTCGAAGAACCGATCACGGTTCCGGTCGCGGTCCATATAGCGGTCGTCGCGGCGATCATCTCGTCGGTCGTCTCGCCGGTCGTCCCAGCGGTCGTCACGACGATCCCAACGGTCGTCCCGGTCATCCCGGCGGTCGTCGCGGCGCGCGTCCCGGCGCTCGACCGCCTGACGGAAGGCGTTGCTGTACTCCTCGGCATTCTCCACGAGGCCGCGGAAGCTCCGCGAATCCCACTGGCCACCCGACCGGGTGTCGTAGCGGACCTGTGCCTCGGCGATCATGGGCGCGGCGACGGTGCCGCAAACGGCGATGGCCGCTACCAACGCTCGGAATCTACTGAACTCTTTCATGTCTCTTCTCCAGGTGGCACCCCCTCATCAGAGGGCAGCCGTTACTTCGTTAGACGACTGGACGGGCGTTCCGTTTTGGAGCCCGCTGGACGCCTACGCCAATGACGAGGTAAGCGAGAGCAAGGGCAGAGAGCGATTCAGGAGGAAGGAAAAGAGACAAAGGACGAGGCGCCCCTCCTTTCAACCTTCATCTTTAAACCTTCAACCTTTAGAAGGAAGGGCCTCAACGAATCCGCTGGAGAACCTGGGGCTCCTTGAGCCCTGGGGACCGGAGGGTGAGTTGCCGGCCTCCGTTCGTCAGCTCGTACTCGTACACGAGCTCTTGGTCCTCCTGCGTCTCCCGGATACGAAGCTCGCTGCCACTCGCCGACCAAGCGATACGATGGGGAGTGCCCTCGGTGGGAGCCATTCGCCCCGTACCATTGTCGCCCAGACTCAGCCTGAGATTGGCACTGCTCCACGAGCCGGCCAGCCCTCGCGAGGAATTACAAGCGAAGACGAAGAGCAACAACGGCAGAACGCCCAGGAGTACGCGCGGGCGGATCACAAGCCTATATTTTGGTGCGGCGATTCTAAAACGACAGTCGGCGTTTTGGCGGATTCGTGCCTCCTGAGAAGCGGCTCGAAAGATTTCGTAAAAAAGCTGGCAGACTTTGCCGAAGGACCCTGAGAATTTTACGGGCATCTCCGATACCTTCCTTGTGGAAAGCCATGCGGCTGCGGAAGGAGGTCGAACGCGGATCGGCGCGACCGGCGGGAGGGGGCTACTTCTCTTCCCGGTGGGCAAAGCCGATCAGACGAACGGACTTGTCCTGCTCCAGGCGGCTCAGGTGGGACTCGATCTGGGTCTCACGGAGCACCTGCCCCGGCTCGACCACGCGCCCGCCCGGCAGCTCGACGCGGCCGGTCGTTTCGTAGATCCACTCGTAGCGGGCGGGTCCCATGCGACTCATGATGACCCAACTCCGCAAAAGGTTCCTGTGACGCTTTTGGGGGGCACCCAGCCTAGTCGAAAGCTCCCGTCCGCCCGAGCGCTCAAAACATATCACACGGTAACGTCGAGCTTCGCAAAACGTTAACCACTTGTCCGTCTGTGAACAGAATGCCCACCCGACTCATCTGCACCGAGGGACTCTCCATCGACCTCGGCGGCTCCGGAAGCCGGACCTTGGTCGTCGCCCGCGATGGCGGCGCCGTTCGATTTTGGTGCGACACCGCCGAAATGGAAGCCGTTCTCGAAGGTCGTCCCATTCACCTTGCCGTCCTGGACGACATCTGCACGGTCGCTCCCGAAGGCACCTGGGTCCGCTTCGAGTTTCGGGACGGGAGGGGCAAGCTCCGCGACGGTCTTTGCTCGCTGGACGAGCTCCAAGCCCGGCTTCGGTCGATCCGCGAAAGCACCGCCCACCTACCCGACGCCCGCGAGGCAAAGTCCCCGCTTATCGTCGAAGCCTCCCTCGTCTAGCCTTGAGTCCCTCGACTAGTGACCGTACACCGACTGGAAAGACGAGGTGCCCCGGCGTTCCCCTCTCGGAAGCAGGTTGATGTCCAGCCAGTACTCGGCCGCCCGGCCCACGACGTACATGTACCGCTCGAAATCCACCGGCTTACGCACGAAGGACGTAGCCCCCAGTGCGTAAGCCTGCACAAGGTCGCTTTCCTCGTCGGAGCTCGATAGGCAGACCACCGGAACGAGCGCCGTCCGTTCGTCCTCCCGAATCTTCCGCAGGACCTCCAGCCCGTTCAGCAGGGGCAGCTTCAGGTCGAGGAGCACCAGTTGCGGCAACTCCGGTGGCCGTCCATCCTGCTCTTGGGTAAGCATCGCCACCGCGCGCGCTCCGTCGCGAGCCGTCTTCACCAAAATCGGAAGCCCCGTCCGCCGCAGCGCCCGGATCGTCAGCGCCTCATCGTCGATGGTGTCCTCGATCACGACCACCGTGAACCGCGGCACGTTGCTCTCGTGCACGGTGTACAGGTGCGGTTCGTTCGGAAGAGAGTCCACGGGTGTTCTCGGCAGGCGCGCGTCACAGTCTAGTGAGCCCTCGCCGATACTGTGCACCCCGCACGCGCAAGCCCCGTCACTTCCGTATATTTACGGTGTATCCCACCCGCTGGCCAGAAACCAAGGGGGACCAACTAAGTACCGCAATAACGGAGCGCCGAACCCCAAAAATCGAGTCCCGAATCCCCGTCCCCTTGTAGGCACGGGACTCGGGACTCCTCTCTAACGGCTAAGAAAAACCGCCACGTTCCGACTACCCGCCGGAACCCGAACCACTCCTGCCCCCAGCGTCCCTTCCCC
>Ga0216301_1000188_pt1 | contig 17543 bp, 8 predicted proteins | sample 4hB_Boncat_minus_FD_156203 | JGI IMG/M metagenome (GOLD analysis project Ga0216301, IMG submission 156203) | Terrestrial sediment cell enrichment communities for BONCAT metagenomics from Utah, United States - 4hB_Boncat_minus | ecosystem: Environmental > Terrestrial > Deep subsurface > Rock...
CGGCCGAGCCCGTGCTGCGGCTGCGGGCAGCGCTCCTCACCCAACCGCATCTCGATCTGCGGTCCTGCGTGGCGACCCAGCATCCCGCCCTGCGGGCTTGAACCTACCGTACCCAGGAATCACACCCCTAAGTGACCAGTATGAGCAAGATTGAACGACAGGCCGCAATGTGGGGGATTGCTTTAGCGTCGACCACGTTCGTGGTTGCTGCATGGGCGCAAGGCTTAGCAGGCCAGCAGCAAGAATACCAGATGGAGCCAGAAGTCTTGACCTTGCGACTCAATCAGGAACAATACGCCCAGCCTTCAGCCGGCATTAAAGCCGGGGGCTTCTTCAAGGCTAGAACTCTGCCAAAGGTGAAATTCAAGAGTGGCGATGAAGTGGAATTCACCTGGAAGTTTGAGGACACCGAAGGCCGGTTCCGTGGTGTACCTAAAGTGGGCGCCGACGGCAGATTCCAGTTAGTAAAAACGATCACACAGATCTACATCATCCGACCCAATTTCAAGCTGACTAACCAGCCGCACGAAATAGCATCAAGCGGTAAAGATGTACAATGGGAAGAGCCAGCGCAACGACTTGGTCTGAACGAGCCTGTTATTGTCGGGTTCAACTGGCTAAACGCCCGACCGGGCAATGACAGGCCAGTTGACCAAGCTGTATTGCAGATTAGAGTCACGCGCGCCGCTAACTGAATAGTCATCGCTCCTCGATCCTGCTTTCATCGTCTGTGCGTAGCTTCAGAGGGCCACCGGTGAGGCGGCCCTCTCTCCAACTGCTCTAGGCTCGTCGGTCCAGCAAGACTGTGACATCTCGAGTGTTGGGAACAACTCCCCCACTTCGCCCGCCAGCGCCGCGGCGATGCGCCTCACTTTGAGCGCCGCCACGTGGCGCTCCTCCCGCTCACCCCGCCCCTGGTAGGAGCGGTTCAGCCCCGCGCGGTGGGCGAAATCTTCCTGCGACAGGCTGCGAGTTTCGGAACTAAGTGGGCTCTTCCGCAGATTTGGTGATGGGTGCTGACAGCTCCCAGAAACTCGTAGTTCATGGCAGCCGAGGTGTGGAACGTGCGACAGCCCAGGCATGCCGCACCGCATTCTCAAGGTACTGAGGCGGCAAACAAGCAGCCCTGTGAACGATGGCTACACAGGGGCTGCCCCGGCAACAAAGCTTCACCAAATCTGCGAGAGAGCCTATTTAATCCTAGAGTTGATATCTTGCTTGCCAGATGACCAATCGGACAGGTCGAAAATGCGGATGAGCCGAGACCCGTCTGGGCCGGACCGTGACGGTAGCTCCGGCCAAACGTCCGGCCGCTTTCTCTTGCTCCTGGCTGGTTCCCGCGGGTGCACCGGTCAGGGAGGGCTTTGTGCCCAGCCCCATGAATAAACTGGCAGCGTCGGATCGTACGAGCGCGGATGGGTTGGCGCAGTCACGGTTATGGCGTTGGTGAGGAAAAACATGAAAAAAGTTGCTATTGGTTTTAGAACATTGGCCACCTTAGGACTGGCCCTGGGTGTGGCGCTGCCGTGCATCGCAGCACCAACCTACAAGCAGATTCCCCTGGATGGCGGCGGTTGGTTCAGCGGCTTTGCCGTTCATCCGAGTGGCCGGCTCTATGGCTATGGCGATGTGTTCGGTGTCTTCCGCTCGGATGATTCGGGACAACACTGGAAATACCTCAATGGCGACCTCACCACCGACGACAACTTTGTTTCCGGTATGGCGGTGGCGAGGGGTAATGCCGATGTGGTGGCTTTTCGTTCCTCCAAGCGGCTCTTCACTTCCCGCGATGGCGGCGCCACCTGGACGGCTCGCTTGAGCGACCTGGACAATGTTGAAATTGCGCGTGGTTCTTCACCCGTTATGTATCACCCCGCCAACGACAGCAACCTCTGGGTGGCGGGCAAGCGCAAAGATTTGAGCGGCAGCCTGTGGTGCTCCTCCAATGGCGGCGCCGACTGGGCCAAGGTAGGTGACACCACCTTTGACACCAGGGTTGCCGTTACTGTTTATGTTCATCCCGACTTCCCGGATCAGGTGTGGGTTGGAACCAAGGGAGCACTTTATGTTTCTACCAATCGCGGCATCTCGTGGACGCAGGTCTGGGACGGCGGCGGTGTCCTGAATCCGGCTGGCGGTCCCCCGACGGTGAAAGCCATCGTGCGCCGCGGCAAGGATGGCAGCGCCTATGCAGGCATGGGCTACATGGCAACTGACATCGGCGGCTATCGCATCACCGCCACCGACTGGAAAAACCCTGCCACCTATAGCTTCCAGAAAACCGTTGACATGTACTGGGGCCCGGCGAATGCCACTGTGCTGGCTGACGGCCGCTTCATCACGGGCGCAGTCCATGGGGATCGTGATCCCAAAGATCCCAACAACTTGCAGAATGCGCAGCGCATCAGCAGCGATGGCGGCCTGACCTGGAAGTATCTGCCGATGAAGCTTTCGATGCCGCCACAGCCGGTGTGGTCCGCTCCTGCCAAGCCGGATCAGACAACCGATTACGGGCGTGACTTCATCGTGCAGGATCCCATCACTCCCAGCCGCTGGTATGTCACCGGCGGCCTGGCTCCGGCTATCTCCACGGATTGGGGAAAGACCTGGAAGTACGTGCCCAACAACAGCGGCATCGCAGGCGTTATGACCTACAAGGTCAACTTCACGCGCAAGAACTCAAAGATGGCGCTCATCCCCGGTGGCGACCTGTGTGCTTTCGTGGTGACGGATGGGGGAGCTAGCGGCAACGCTCAGGCGGCTTCCTTTCGCACGGTCAACAAGTTGATGTCGTGCCATGAAGTCATGTCGAGCGACGACGGCAAAATCCTGGTGGCGGCAGGAACGGACCAGAATGCCAGCAAGTCGATGATCATTCGCTCGACGAACAGCGGCGCTACCTGGGCCGAGCTTGATCTAACCAACAGCGGCTTGCCGAATAGTCCCGAAGGGATCACGCGCTCTGCGATGACACCGGGCAACCCCAACGACTTCCTGGTGGTGCTGGCAGGAAATGGCTACGATAGCGCTCCTCGGGTTTATCGCACTATCGACGGCGGCAGGAGCTTCACTGCGGTCGGAGTCAACACTCTGCCGAACAACATGAACACCGGCTCCCGCTATCATCCTGAGCAGTCGATGCTGTTGGTGGATGGCGTCAACACGAGTACTCGCTACCTTTGTTCACGCGACTTCCACTTCTATCGTTCAACCGATAATGGCCAGAACTGGACAAAGATGACGCATCCGTTTAACAACCCAAACGCCTGGATTCAAGATTTGGCTGTTGATCGTGGAACCGCTGGCAAGCTGTGGGCGTTAGGCGGTTGGGCAGGTATTAAGACCTCGAACGACGGCGGTCAAAGCTGGGTCGTTGTTACAGGCTTTGACGATGCGAAGTGTGTGGATGCCGCGAATGGCCGCGTTGCCATTTGGGGCAAGCGCAATGGCGATACGCACGACAAGCTCTACTACTCGCCCGATAACGGCGCCACCTGGAGCGAAGCCACTGGTGAAGGCCACCGTTACGCCTTTATTAAAGGCATTGCGGTTGATCCGTGGGTTGCAGGTAAGGTCTGGGTGAGCGGCATCTCCGTCAACGTCATTACCGGCTTGCCGGGAAGCAGGCCCAAGTAAACCCCGGCTACCTCACAACTCACTACGTCGCCTGGCAGGCTGCAACCGGAACCATACAATGGATCAATCAGGCGATTTAGCTGGGTTTGATTAGTATGGGATGTAACCCGACTTAAGCGACTCGGCGCGTTGTCTGTCCTCAAAGTGTCTGACGTTGTGACCCCGGACAGTCGCGTAGCTTCAAAGGCGCTGGCGCGTGTCATTTTCTGGATTAACTGTCGTTTTAGAAAATGTCACCAACTCGAAGGAAACACCTTTACTCTCCAGGATTAGGTGAGCACTCTTCTTCAGGATTATTAGAGTAATCAACCGAGGGTCACACCTGCCCGATGACGAGGCCTTCTCGGGCTGCTTCCACCACGGCGCAGGTCACCTGGTCGAGTTCGTGGATCTCCAGGATCCGTTCGACCTGGGCTGGCAGCGTCATGTCCGGCGGCGCCCAGTGTTGCTCCTGCAACTGGCGCACCTGGGCCGTGCTGGACGGCTGGTATGGGCGGAACTGACAAGCCGTTGGCCAGACACCTACTTGGGCGTTTCCCGGCCCACTCTTCAAGATGGATCGCTGGCCTGTTCGCCTACTCTCTGCCCGCTACGAAGCGCGGGACTATTTGCGGGCCGGGGCGCCGCCGGGGTGTGCGGGCTGCAAACAGCGAGGCGTGCTGTGGCGGGATTGGGATAGCAGCGGCGGTTGAGGGGGACGCTGGAGGAACTGGAATGCGGGGAGAGGACCCTCGGATCGTGCGGTGCAGGTAGCTGCGCGCCAACCGATTAGCCCAGCATCAAGGACCGCTGTGAGGGAAAGACCGCGCCCCGTGAGGCGGCTCTTAGCCAAGCCGCTGGCGGCGTAGAGGTACGTAGCCGCAGCCGGAGCCGGTGAGTTGGTTTGCCAGACTTCCCGGAGGGGGAGTACGCTCCAGGAGCCGAATTGCCCTCTTAGGGTAGCGGTGTGAGGAGTTGTCCATGGCCACCCAGACCCGCAGCCAGAGCTTGGGGAGCACCCGCCGGATTGAGCGCTTGCTGCGCCCGTTTCAGGAGTTCGCCGGGCTGGCGGCTGCCAGCGGAATCATCCTGCTGGTCTGCACCATCCTCGCGCTACTCTGGGCGAACAGCCCGTGGTCTGCCACCTACACGGCCCTCTGGGGGACGAAGGTGACCGTGGGTTTCGGTGACTTCATCCTCTCGAAAGCCCTGCTGCTCTGGATCAACGACGGGCTGATGGCCCTCTTCTTCTTCGTGGTGGGTCTCGAGATCAAGCGAGAGGTGATCGCCGGGGAACTCTCCACCCTGAAGAAGGCGGCCCTACCGGTCGTGGCCGCCCTCGGAGGCATGGTGGTCCCCGCCCTACTCTACGTGCTGCTGAACCGGGGCGGAATAGAAGCACGCGGTTGGGGCATTCCGATGGCTACGGATATTGCCTTCGCCCTCGGTATTCTGGCCCTACTGGGTAGCCGCGTCCCTACCGCATTGAAGGTGTTTCTCACGGCGTTCGCCATCGCAGACGACATCGGCGCAGTGCTGGTGATCGCGCTCTTCTATACGGAACACATCGCGTGGACCGCGTTGGGAGCCGCCGCGCTGTTGCTGCTCGCTCTTACCGCCGCGAATGTGTTAGGGGTTCGCAGCCCGCTCGTCTACGGACTCCTGGGGGCCGCCCTCTGGGTCGCCTTCCTGAAGTCCGGCGTCCACGCCACGGTTGCAGGCGTGCTGTTGGCGCTGACCATTCCGGCGACCACCCGTATCGACCCGGGGGAATTCCTCCAGCGGAGTCGTTCGGTGTTGGACCAGTTTGAGCACGCCGACCACGGGAAGGGCGAGACGGCGGCTGATGCAGAGAGGCAAGCCGCGCTGCACACGCAAGAGGAGCTGTGTGAAGCGGCGCAGACCCCGCTGCTCCGGATGGAGCATGCCCTGCATCCCTGGGTTGCCTTCTTCATCATGCCGGTTTTTGCGCTCGCCAACGCGGGGGTGGCTCTCGGCGGAGGCGAAGGGGGCGCGCTTGTTCACCCGGTGTCTCTGGGCATCGTTCTGGGGCTGGTGTTGGGGAAGCCCCTCGGGATCACCCTCTTCGCGTGGCTAGCCGTGCGGTTGGGTCTGGCTACGCTCCCGGAAGGTGTCACATGGCGCCACATCCATGGCGCCGGCTGGTTGGGCGGCGTGGGCTTCACGATGGCGCTCTTCATCGCGGGGCTCGCCTTTGGCGAGTCTCCACTCCAGACGTCCGCCAAGCTGGGTATCCTGGCGGCGTCGCTTATTGCTGGCACGGTCGGTTTTGCGCTCCTACGAATGACGAGCAGCGATGCCGTACCTGCACCCGCCCGACGCCGCGCTGGAGCATAGTCTGTCTTCGTCAGCGGAGGCGCCAACTTGCGCCAGAGCTTCAACGGCGGGCGGTTCCTGCTGCGCCGTGAGGAGTAGCAGGTAGATGGGTCGTGACCGTGCTGCCTCCACTGCGACAGAGGTCACCTGATCGAGTGCGTTGATCTCCCGGATGCGTTCGACCTGCGCCGGCAGCGTCACACCGGGAGGCAGCTACTGTTGCTCCCGCAACGGGCGCACCGGGGCCGTGCTGGACGGCTGGTATGGGCGGAACTGACAGCCGTCGGCCAGACACCTACCTGGGCGTTTCCCGGCCCGCTCTTTGAGATTGAGGTCCGCCTACTCTCTGCCCGCTACGAAGCGCGGGACTATTTGCGGGCCGGGGCGCCGCCGGGGTGTGCGGGCTGCACACAGCGGGGCGTGCTGTGGCGGGGTTGGGATAGCAGCGGCGGTTGAGGGGGGACGCAGCAGGAGCTGGAATGGGTGGTGAGGGCCATCGGATCGTGCGGTGCGGGTAGCTGCGCGCTATCGATTAGCTCAACATATAAGGTCGTGGTGTGAGGCTACTGCGCAGGGACAAGCAAACGCTTTCTTGTTCATATACCGAGCAGCCGGGCAGGTCGGAAATGCGGAGGAGCCCATGTACCTTCCGGAATCAAATGAGCTCGCCTTTTCCGCACTTGTGTAAGCTCTCTCGCAGGGCCTACACCCCCCATCCGAAGGGTGGATGACCACTTGGCCGCTACTTCGGAGCGAGCTGCCGGGCCGCGGAGCCGCTCCAGCATGCGGGCTCCGGCGTTCCGCTGCGGCTGGAGCTCTTCCCGGAGTTGACGCCTCGCCCGACTATTTCTTGGGATTATGTGGAGACGCATTCGTCGCCTGGCGTTTCTACTCGTTTGGCGCCATACTGTGTTTGATGAAGGGCTTCACCAATACGGCGCGAGGCGCTGGCCGAGAGTAACTCAACCATTGTGGCGGTGCGAGGAGGAGCGGAGATGTGGTTCTGGATAGCGGTCCTGCTGCTGGGCGCGTCGGCGTTTCCCACCCGGGCGGCTGAACGGCCCCGGGCGGCCCGGCCCGCACCGTCCGTGAAGGCTGTCTCCCCCTCCAAGCCGCTGGCGAGTGCAAAGCCGATCGCCGCGAAAGCCGCTCCGCCCGAGTTCACCCGGGACGTGCTGCCGGTTCTGAAGCAGCACTGCTTCACATGCCACAGCGGCGCGACGAACCTGCCGAAGGCGGGTCTCCGGCTGGACCGCAAGGCGGACCTGGAGGCGCTGGTCGACCGAGCGAAGCCGCACGAGAGCCGCCTCCTCGCGCGGGTGAAGGATCCCGCCTCTTCCTCGCGGATGCCCCCGGAAGGCTTCGGGCGGGCGCTGAACGAGCGCGAGCTGAACGTCCTGCGGGGCTGGCTGCGCGCCGGGGCGCCGATGGGCGCGTGGACTGAAGCCCGGCATGATCGCTACGAGGACTACCAGCCTGCGCCCAAGCAGCCGGTGGACCTCGACCAGGCTGCCCGCCGCATCGACGAGCTGGTGGAAGCCCGGCTCAAAACGGCAAGTCAGAAGCCGAATGCCGCCATTGACGACGCCACCTTCCTGCGTCGGCTTTATCTCCAGACAATCGGGCGGATCCCCACCGCCGTAGAGGCGGGGCAGTTCCTGCAGTCCAAGGACCCCCAGCGCCGTGCGAAGCTGATCGACAGCCTCATCGGCTCAGAGGGGTATGTCAGCCGGCAATTCAACCTCTGGGCGGACGCGCTCCGGGCCAAGTCAGACCTGGATTACGGTCGCAGTGGGGATCTGTACCTGTGGTGGATCAAGGACAGCATCCGGAAGAACGTCCCCTACGACGAGTTCGTGCGGCGGCTGCTCCTGGCCAAGGGCAGCCTGTGGGAGGATCCGGCGGTCTCCTACTACTTCCGCGACTCCAGCAACCGGCTAGCCACGGTGGAGTCCACCGCCTCCGTATTCCTGGGCACGAACATCGGCTGCGCCCAGTGCCACAACGATCCTTACGACAAGTGGACACGCAAGGATTACTGGCAGCTCGCCGCCTTCTTCGAGGCCGCTTCGCCTTACTTCCCACGCGAGCAGACCTTCCGGCACATCAAGTGGGACGAGGTGGAGAAGCAGCGGAACGACCTTAGCGCGGAGAACGCCCGGCTGCGCCGCTCCTGGGACCATCCCGAGGCGGACCGCGCTACCACCGCCTGGACTTCCAATCAAAAGCTGCTAGGCCGGATCGTCCGGGTGGACCGGTATTATCCTTCCCTGCCGCACGACTACCAGTACGGGGACGCCAAGCCAAAGAGTGCGATCCAGCCGCAGGTGCTCTTCGGGGCGAAGCGCGAGGCGCCGAACAACGGCCAGGCCATCGATATCCTGGCGGACTGGCTCACCTCGCCGAAGAACCCGCGCTTTACCCTCACCATCGTGAACCGGATGTGGGCCCTCGCCATGGGAGCGCCCCTGGCCGGCAAGGTCACGGACATTGCGCCTATCGACGAATGCAGCAACCCGGAGCTGGCCCGAAGCCTGGTTCAGACGCTGATCGACCTGGATTACGACCTCCAGGCATTCCAGCGGATCTTGCTGCGCACGCAGACCTGGCAGCGCGCCCCCTATGAAGGGGAGATCGCGACGCACCTCCCCTACTACTTCCCCGGGCCGGTCCTGCGCCGGATGTCCGCGGAGCAGGCGTGGGACTCCCTGATGACGCTGATAGTCCCCGATGTGGATAGGGCCGGACAGCAGAAGAAGCCGGACTACTCCGCTTACGCGCGCCTCCAGGACGCCCGTAGCACGGAAGAGTACTGGAAGATCATCGACGAGATGATCGCGTCCGGGCAGGGCTACCTGGCGGGGTTCAAGAGAAGCCAGGCGCTTCGGCACGAGACACGGGCGGTCGGCTTCCGCAAGGAAGAGCTGGTGCGGGCGTCCGAGCTCCCCGCGCCTTCGTTCGATGGGCACTTCCTGCGCCAGTTCGGGCAGTCAGACCGGGAGATCATCGATGCGTCCTGGGCGAACCCCACCACGCCACAGGCGCTGACAATGCTGAACGGCCCGCTCTTCCAACTGATCTCGGCGGACGACTCGCTGCTCGGAAAACAGATGGTAGAGGCCGCTCCGCGGGAGCAGGTGCGGCGGGTCTACCTGGCCCTGCTCTCCCGGGAGCCGTCCGCTGCGGAGACGGACCTGGTGCTCCAGAAGCTCGGCTCGGACGGACCCCATATGTGGAAGTCCCTGGCGTGGGCGCTGCTGAACACGCGGCAATTCCTGTTCGTGAACTGATCGGCTGTAGGTAGGACGGCGCACCCGAATGCGCCCGGGAGAGTGCTATGGAAGAGATGGGACGGCGCCAGTTTCTGCTGACGATGGCCCGCCGCTGCCTGGGTGTCAGCCTGCTGCAGATGGTTGGGGGCAGCCCGGCGCTGGCCGCGCCGGGAGGAAAGGGCGGCGGCGCCAAGAGCGTCATCTACCTATTCATGTCCGGCGGCATGAGTCACCTCGACACCTTCGATCCGAAGCCGGATAACCGGGAGGTGCAGGGGCCGGTGGGCAGCGTGAAGACGCGGGGCTCCGGCGTGATGGTGAGCGAGTGGCTGCCGCAGCTTGCCGCCCAGGGTCATCAGTACGCGATCTTGCGGTCGCTGCACCACACCCAGGGAAACCACGAGCCCGGCACGTACAAGATGCGGACTGGTTACGAGATGCGCCCGGACCTGATCCACCCATCCCTGGGCGCCTGGACCATGCAGGTGGGGCAGCGCCTCAACCCGAGCCTGCCGGGATACGTCCGCGTCGGCGGGCTGGCGGGGCACCCGGCCAACGGCTTCTTCGAGGTAAAGACGGCGCCCCTGCCGATCCTCAAGCCGGATGCAGGGCTGCAGAACGGGCGACTGCTCGACGGTGTGTCGCAGGCGGAGTTCCAGCGCAACCTGGAGCTCTCCCGGCTGCTGGATCAGTCGTTCGTGCAGCGCTACAAGCAGCGTTCCGTACAGGCCTATTCAGACCTGTACGACGACGCCGTCCGGATGATGACCAGCAAGGACCTGGAGGCGTTCAACCTGGGCTGGGAGACGACTGAGCTTCGGGAGAAGTACGGCAAGACTAACTTCGGCGCCGGCTGCTTGCTGGCTCGCCGGCTGGTGGAGCACGGAGTGCGTTTCGTGGAGGTGGACCACGGCGGCTGGGACACCCACATCGACAACCACAAAGGCGTCCGCGAGTCGTGCGGGCCGCTGGATCAGGCGGTGAGCGCGCTCCTGAACGACCTGGAAGCGCGCGGGCTACTGCAGTCCACGCTGGTGGTGCTGGCCACGGAGTTCGGACGCACGCCGGAGCTAGACCAGAACGCGGGACGCAACCATCACCCTATCGCCTTCTCCTGCCTACTGGCCGGCGGCGGGATCCGGGGCGGGCAGGTTTACGGGGAGACGGACGAGCGCGGACACGCGGTGAAGAAGGACCCGGTTACGGTGCTCGATTTCAACGCGACCATTGCCCACGCGCTGGGGCTGCCCCTGGGCGCGGCCCTCGCACCTGAAGTGGGCGCTCAGAAGTTCACTATCGTGGGTAAGGACACCGCGCCGGACAAGGGGAAACCGCTCGTCCAGCTCTTCGGGTAGGAATTCGCAGGGCGTGGCGCCTAACGGTGCTGCGCGAAGGCCATTACGCACCACGCCCTAAAAGTCGATGCATCTTACAGAGTTCGCCCGAGCCATCGGGGTGTCCCCCACCACCGTGTCCTATGTGCTCTCCGGCCGCGGCCGGATTAGCCAGAAGACACGGGAGATGGTGCTCCGGCGGATGGGGGAGCTCGGCTATGTGCCCAACCTGAATGCTCAGCGCCTGGCATCCGGTCGCAGCCGGACCATCCTGATCCCGGTGCGCACCGCGGACGTGGTGCGGGACCCGTATCTCGGCGAGCTGACCGAGGGGATGCTGGAGACGCTGCGCCACCATGGATACAGCGCCCAACTGGACCTGCCGGTGGATGGAACGCAGGGTGAAGCGGAGCTGTCTCGGAAGGTGCGCTCGCGGGCGTTCGCGGGATCGGTGCTGTTGGAGGGCTACTACCTGCCGGATGACATGCTGCAGCAGATCGCGGGGCTGCAGCACCCGTGCGTGCTGACGGACGGACACGGGATGCGGCAGGTCCCCTACACCACCACCGTAGTCTATGCCGTGGCGGATGGCATGCGGGAAGCGGCGCGGTTCCTGGCGGGGCTGGGCCATCGCCGGATTGCCGTCCTGAACGACATCGGCTTGAGCTGCGGCGCCTTCGTGGACGAGTTGCAGGAGCTGGGGATCCGGACGCCTGCGGAGCGTGTGGGCACGGTCGCTCCCCACGTGGGAGAGGTGGAGACGGAGACGCGGCGACTACTCGCGGGTCCGGAGCGCCCCACCGCCCTCTTCGCCCGCAAGGACATGCTGGGGATGGCGGCGATGCGGGAGGCCCGCCGGATGGGCCTGCGCGTGCCGGAACACCTCTCGGTGGTCAGCGTGGACGACACCTACCTGGCCCGGCTCGCCGAGCCGCCGCTCACTGCGGTGCGGCTGAACTGCCGCGAGATGGGCGTGCTGCTCGCCGAGACCCTGCTGGATCGAATCGCCGCGCCGCGAGCGGCGCCCGAGGTTAAGCACCACCCCGTCGGATTGGTGGTGCGCGAGAGCACCGCTGCGGCTATGGCCTCCTGAAGTTGGGCTCTTGTCCTGTTGCTTCCAGGGATCTTAAGCCCGGCGGATCACCAGCGGCTGGCTGAAGCCGTCCAGCAGCCCACTTCCGCGGGAGCGCCACCAGTCCCGGGGATCGCAGCGCAGGATAACGGCTTCGCGGAGGTAGGCCGCCAGCGTCGTATCGAGGCGCGATCCCTCACGCGCAGTCCGTTGAACTTGCGCTTCCTCACCCCTTGCACTGGAGTGGCGGAATACGGTTCCGACGAGGCTACTTGGTTCCGCGCTGGCTGTCTCCGCGCTCTTCCTCGCCGTGTGCGGGAGTCGCGCGGGGCAACCGCCGGCGCCCGGCAAATCCGACCTCCAGACGCTCCAGGCCGAGGTGCGCCAACTCAAGGACCAGGTGGCCAAGCTGCTCTGGGTGCGGGCGCGCCGATAACCCGGGGGCGTCACCTCTTGGCCAGGTGACGCCTGGGGCCAGCGCTGCCGCCGCCACCACGTCGACGCGGGGCGGCCGGCGCGTCACGACGGCCAGCGCCCTCCCGTACCGGACGAGAACCGGGCTCCGGGCTCTTACCGCGCCGGTCCAGGATCTCCCTTGCCGTGCAGCAGACAGCTCACCGTCATGTGGCCCAGAACGGTGACGGCGCTCCGGCAGCGGTCCAGGAGCCCGTCCACGGTGAGCAGGAGGGGGATGATGTCCAGCGGCAGGCCGATGGCGGCAGAGGCGACGGTGAGGGTGGCGAAGCCAGCGCCGGGGATACCGGGAGTGACGCGCGCCAGCAGCGAGGCCAGCACGAGGAGCAGTTGGGCCTGCGTGCGGAAGCCGAGCGTTAGCCCCTGCGCCTGGGCCACAAAGAGCGTCGCCAGCGCCAGGTAGAGGATCGTGCCGTCTTTGCTCATGTTGGCGCCCACCAGCGCCCCCATACCCGCCGCCTCTTCGGAGAGCCCGACTCGTTCCTTGAGGCAGGCGTAGGTAATGGGCATCGCCGTGGTGGAGCTGGCGGAGGAGAAGGCCGTGAGCAGCGCCTCCGATCCGCCGCGGAGGAGGTCTCGCGGGCGGATGCACGTCTCGAAGTGGACGCGGAGGAGATAGTAGCCGACCTGGAGCGTCAACCCAAGTAGGGCCGCCAGCACCAGCGGGCCCAGTGCGACGAACGCCCCCAGGCCGCGCTCTCCCACCATCCCGGCGGTTACGCCCAGCAGCACGAACGGCAGGAGGTCCAACATCCAGCCCAGCAGCACCGCCACGCAGGCTTTAACCACCGTGCCGAAGGACTCGAGCGCCTGGTAAGGAGCCTCCCCTTCCATATGCCGTTCCCGCTTCACCTTCCGCAGCGCGAAGCCGATCGCTACGGCGAGGACGAGAGCGGTGAGCACGTCGTGACGCGCCAGCGGGTCGGAGAGGTTTGTGGGGAGGCGCCGGAAAAACTCGCTCCAGGAAGCGGTGTCCCGCACTACGAGCGTCCGCGCGGCGGGATGAGCGCTCCACCCCCCAGGCCGGAGCACGTTCCCGACCAGGAGGCCGATCACCGCCGCGACGGCGGTATTCAAGCTCAGCAGCCCGGCCATGCGCAGCCAGGTGCGGCCGCGGATGTCGGCGCTCGCCAGCATGTGAGCGAGCGCCAGCAGCACGAGCGCCGGCGAGGCCGAGTGCAGCAGCCGCAGGGTCAGTTCGGCAGGTTGGCGCAGAACGATGGCCCGCCGGCCCAGGAGGGCTCCGAGCGCGATCCCCAGCACGGCCGCCCCTGCCATCCGGAGCGGGAGCGGAACCTCATGCCACCAGTTAACCGCGCAGCGGACGAGCGCGCCCGGCTCCCACCTGAACTCCCTGCGCGTTTGCAATAGCGGTGATCTCCGGCGGGCTTTCTCGCTATGAGTTCTTGAGTTGGATGATGCTATTCCTCCGACGCGGGAGCGACGCCCGGCCGGTTCCCCGCTCAGCCGATGCCGAGGCGCCCCCGGCGCGTCGCCCGCCGCAGTCTACTCCTGCGGCTCATCCACCGGCAGGGTGACGCCGGGGGCAGCGGCGCTGCTCCTGCAACCGACGCGGTGCGGCCGCGTTTCAGGACTGGTATTGCGCGAACCTAGAGCCGTTCGCCTGACCCTCGGCGTCTTCCGGCCTCATCAAGGGGATCGGTCCCGGCGTGGGGAACAGGCGTCCGAGATGCCTGTTCTTCCGCGCTCCGATACGCAGCTCGTCCGTCGGCTGCTCTGGGAAGCCCGCGCGTACCTGCCCGGGCTGGGCGGCGTGCTGCTTCTGGAGCTGCTTAGCACGCCGCTGGCGCTGCTCGCGCCCGTGCCCATGAAGCTGGCGGTAGACAGCGTGATCCACGGTCGGCCGCTGCCCCAGCCGCTGCGGTCCTGGCTGGGCGGAGTGGCGAGCAATCCGGCGGAGCTGCTCCTCTGGGTGTGCGGCCTGTCGCTGCTGTTCGCCCTGGCGAGCCAGTTGCAGTCGCTGTTCAGCTCGCTTCTCACCGTCCACACCAGCCAGCGCTTGCTGCTGGACTTCCGCTCGCGGCTCTTCCGACACGCGGAAGACCTGTCGCTTTCCTATCACACGCGGAAGGGGACGACGGACACGCTCTACCGCATTCAGACGGACGCCACGTCGTTGGAGTGGGTGTTTGTGGACGGCGCCATTCCGCTGCTCCGATCCAGCTTCGCGCTGGTCACTACGCTGTACGTGGTGCTGCGGCTGAACGTGAAGATCGGCTGCACGGCGCTGGCCATCGTTCCGGTGCTGTTCCTCCTCACGCGGGCCACGCGGCCGCTGCTGCGGAGCCAGTCGCGCGAGCTGAAGCGCCAGGAGAGCGCCACGCTGGGGATCATCCAGGAAGTGCTGGGAGTGCTGCGCGTGGTGAAGGCGTTCGGGCAGGAGGAGCGAGAGCGCCGGCGCTTCACGGCGGCGGGCGAGAGCTGCGTGCAGCGCCGCCTGCGCCTGACCCTGGCGGACGGCACGCTGGGGTTGTTGATCAACTTCATCGCGGCGCTGGGGCTCACGGCCGTCCTCTACTTCGGTGTGAACGACGTGCTCGCCGGGGTCCTCACCATCGGAGAGATGCTGTTGATCAGCAGCTACGTCTCGCAGCTCTACGCGCCGCTGAAGACGCTTAGCCGCAAAACCGTGAGCCTGCAGGCGCAGCTGGCGGGGGCGGAGCGAGCCTTCGCCCTGCTGGACGAGCCCTCGGAAGTGCCCGAGCCCGCCGTCCCGAAGCCGCTCGAGCGGGCGCGCGGCGCCGTGGAATTCCAGGGCGTGTGCTTCTCGTATGATGGGAAGAGGGCGGTGCTGGAGGATGTTTCGTTCCACGTTCCGCCGGGGGCGCGGGTGGGGATCGTGGGCCGGACGGGAGCCGGAAAGACCACGCTCACCTTCCTGATGACCCGGTTCGGAGATCCGGCGCAGGGCGCGGTCTTGTTGGATGGCGTGGACCTCCGCGAGTACTCCATTCCGGATCTGCGACGCCAGTTCGCGGTGGTCTTCCAGGAGCCGGTGCTGTTCGCCACCACCATCGCGGAGAACATCGCCTACGCCCGCCCGGAGGCGGAGATGGAGGAGATCGTCGCCGCCGCGCAGGCTGCGAACATCCACGACTTCATCGTCGGCTTGCCCGACGGGTACGCCACGCGCGTGGGCGAGCGGGGGGCGTCGCTCTCCGGCGGGGAGCGCCAGCGCATCGGGCTGGCCCGCGCCTTCCTGCGCGATGCGCCCATCCTCATCCTGGACGAGCCCACCAGCTCGGTGGACGTTCGCACGGAGGCGCTGATTATGGAGGCCGTAGAACGTCTTATGGAAGGACGCACGACCTTCATCATCGCCCACCGGCTCAACACCCTGGACGCGTGCGACCTCGTGCTACGGGTGGAAAACGGCCGCGTGCGGTGCGGAGGCGCCGCCACCATGGATGAGATCACTGCCGGCATCGGGGAGGGGGACCTTGCCCCCGCCGCGTCTTCGAAGGGTTCAGCGCTATGAAATACGCCACGACGCTCTGCTGGAATACAGCCGCCGCCCTCTCGCTCGGCCTGACGGCGACCCTGCCTGCTCCGGCGAACGCCCAGGGAGCGCCGGCCCCCGCGAAGCCCGCTCCTGTCCCGCCGGCTGCGGCTCCGGCGCCAGGAACGCGGCCGGCGGATACAAAATCCGCGGCGAAGGCGGCGCCGACGCCCCAAGCGAAACCAGGCGGCAGGCCAGGACCGGCGGCGGGCCGAAACGGCGCCGCTCCGGAAAAGGCCGCGAAGAAGGACGCCAGCATCCCCTTCTTCCGAGACGGCGTCGTGCCGCGCCTCAAGATTCAAATCTCGGACGCGGAGCTCCAGTTGCTCCGCCAGCAGAACCGGGAATACGTCCGCTGCACGGTCATCGAGGAGGGCGGGGCGCAGTACGACCACGTCGGCGTTCACCTGAAGGGCGCCGCCGGCAGCTTCCGCGGCGTGGACGACCGGCCGGCGCTCACGCTCAACTTCGACAAGTTCAAGGACGGCCAGGAGTTCCACGACCTGGACAAGATCCACCTGAACAACTCCGTCCAGGACCCCGGCTACCTGAACGAGCTGGTCTCCAGCGAGCTCTTCCTGGCTGCGGGGGTGCCCGCCGCGCGCACCACGCACGCGCGGGTATGGCTGAACGGCCGGGACCTCGGCTTCTACGTCCTGAAGGAAGGCTTCGACAAGCGGTTCTTGAAGCGCCACTTCCCCGACGCGAGCGGCAACCTCTACGAGGGCGGCTTCGTGCAGGACATCGACGGCCAGTCGAGGCTGAAGAGCGGCAACGGCGCCGCCGATCGCAGCGACGTGAAGGCGGTGATCGCCGCGTGCCGGGAGCCGGACCCGGCGATGCGGTGGTCGCGCCTGGAGCAGGTGGTCGACATCGACCGCTTCCTCTCGTTCGTGGCGATGGAGCAGTTGACCTGTCACTGGGACGGCTACTGCAACAACCGGAACAACTACCGGTTCTACTTCGAGCCGAAGAGCGGGAAAGCCCACTTCTTCCCGCACGGAATGGACCAGATGTTCGCCAACCCCGGCGCGAGCGTGCTCAACACGCCGGGGGCTATGGTCGCTAGCGCGGTGCTGAACCATCCGGAAGGGCGCACCCGCTACCGCGCGCGGGTGACGGAGCTCGCCAAGCGCTTCGTGCCGGCGGACCCCCTCCAGAAGCGCGTGGACGAGATCCACCAGCGACTGCGGCCCGTGCTGGCGGAGATGAGCCCCGGCAAGGCCAATGAGTTCGACGGGCAGGTAAAGGGCTTCAAAGACCGGCTGGCGGCCCGCGCCAAGAGCCTGGTGCAGCAGCTCGGCATCCCCGAGCCGCCGCCGGTAACGCTGGTGGCGGCGGGCATGCCGATGCCGGGGATAGCCAAACCGGGCGTCGCCATGCCCACCGTTCCCAAGCCGGTGGCTCCCAACCCGACGGCTCCGAAGCCAGCGGCTATCCCGGCGCTGACCCGCTGGGACCCGCGCCCGGAGGGTGACGCCAAGCTGGAGCTGCTGGAGGGACCCGGCGGCATGGCGAAGGGCCGCACCCTCACCATTACGGCGGGGCCGAGCGGCCGCTGCGTGGCCTCCTGGCGCACCTCGGTCACCCTGCCGGCGGGGAAGTACCGCTTCGAGGCGCGCGCCCGGACCGAGGGGGTGAAAGCGCTCGTGGAGACTTCCGGCACGGGGGCGGGGGTCCGCATCTCCGGGTCGAGCCGCACCAACAAGCTGGAGGGCACGTCGAACTGGACCCCGCTGGCGCATGAGTTCCAGGTGCAGGCGGCGATGCAGGACGTGCTGCTGGTGGCCGAGCTGCGCGCCGCCGCCGGCAAGGTTGTCTTCGACGCCGCGTCCCTGCGCATTGTCCGTGTCGGACCGTAGTCTGGCCGGCAGAGTTCACCGGGGACAACCAAAAAGACGGCGGGGCCCCTCTGGTCC
>Ga0216301_1000189_pt1 | contig 17539 bp, 11 predicted proteins | sample 4hB_Boncat_minus_FD_156203 | JGI IMG/M metagenome (GOLD analysis project Ga0216301, IMG submission 156203) | Terrestrial sediment cell enrichment communities for BONCAT metagenomics from Utah, United States - 4hB_Boncat_minus | ecosystem: Environmental > Terrestrial > Deep subsurface > Rock...
CCGAAGTGGACGTGGCGACGGGCCTGAAGCCGGAACAGCTTCTGGAGCGTATCGGCGACTACGACGCGATGGTCGTCCGCAGCGAGACGCGGGTCACGGGCGACATCCTGGAAGCCGGAAAGCGCCTGCGCGTCGTCGCCCGCGCCGGCGTCGGCGTCGATAACATCGATGTCGCCACCGCCACCCGCTGCGGCGTCATCGTCGTCAACTCCCCCGAAGGGAATACGATGGCGGCGGCGGAGCACACCGTCGCCATGCTCCTGGCCCTGTCGCGGAAGATCCCGGCGGCCGTCGAATCCCTCCGTCGGGGAGAGTGGAAGCGCAGCCAGTTCGTGGGCGTCGAGGTCTACAACAAGGTCCTCGGCGTGGTCGGCTTCGGCAAGATCGGACGCGAGGTGGCGCGGCGCGGGCGCGGGCTCGGGATGCAAGTCCTCGCCAGCGACGCCTTCGTCAGCCCGGAGGTGGCGGAGCGGGAAGGCGTGCGCCTCGTCGAGCTGGACGAGCTCTACCGGCGCTCGGACTACATCACCGTCCACACGCCGCTCACCCGTGAAACTCGAGGGATGATCGGCGACGCGGCCTTTGCGCAGATGCGCGACGGCGTCCGCATCCTGAACTGCGCGCGCGGCGGCATCCTCGACGAGGCGGCGCTGCTGCGGGCCCTGGACAGCGGCAAGGCGGCCGGCGCCGGGCTGGACGTCTTCGAGCAGGAGCCGCCGCCCGCCGACTCGCCGCTCGTCGCGCATCCGAAGGTCGTCTGCACCCCGCACCTCGGAGCTTCCACGGAGGAAGCCCAGGTGAACGTCGCCCTGGACGTGGTGGACCAGATCCTGATAATCCTCGCGGGCGGCCCGCCGCGCAGCGCCGTCAACATGCCGGCCCTCAGCGCCGAGGTGATGGAGCGCATCGAGCCGCACATACTGCTCGGTACGAAGATCGGCCGGATGCTGGCGCAGCTTGCCGACGGCCCGATCCGCAGTGTCTCCGTGGTCTACGGCGGCGACCTGGCAACGATGGACGTCCAGCCGGTGACGCGCGGCGTGCTGATGGGTCTCCTCCAGCCCGTACTGGCGCAAAGCGTCAACTTCGTCAACGCGCCCTACATCGCCGAGCAGCGCGCCATCCGCGTCACGGAGAGCAAGACGGCCGGTGATGACGACTATGGGAACTACATCCGCGTCGAGGTTGAAGAGACGCAGGGCGGACACGCGGTGGCGGGCACGGTGCTGGGCCGTCGCGACCTCCGTATCCGCGAGATCGACCAGTTCCAGATCGACCTGAAACCGGAGGGCTACCTGCTCGTCGCCCGCCACACCGACCGCCCCGGCATCATCGGCCGCGTCGGCACCATGCTGGGTGAAGCGAAGATCAACATCGGCGGCATGCACGTCGGCCGCGAGGCCGTGGGCCAGCGCGCCGTTATGGTGCTCACCGTGGACGAACCGGTCCCCGAGGCGCTGCTGGCGTCCATCACCACGGCCATCGAGGCGGAGTCCGTGCGGGTGGTGGACCTGCATTAGAGATCCGGATTCCGCGTTCCACGGCGCATTTCCGCCTGGCGGCGTCCCGACATGAGGCGCCGGGGCGGGAGCGCGGAACGGGTGCATGGCTGTTACAGGAAACGAAAACGAGCCGCCGGCCGGCCCAGCGGACGAGGGGGAGCCCTCGCTGCTGCGCCGGCCGCTCCGTCTGCCCGATACGCGGAAGCTCACCCGCCAGGCGCGTGTCCAGGCGAAACGGGTGGTGTTGAGGCAGGTGCCCGGCGGCGCGCGCTACTCGTTCCGGGTGGACATGACCGCCATGTTCCTGGCGGGCCTCTACACCGGGGCGGTGTTCCCGTTCCTGATGGTCATCGCCCGCGACGACCTTCATGCGGGTCATGACGTCCTGGCGCTCATGACGGCGGCGCCCTTCGTCGGCAACCTTCTGGCGCTCTTCTGGGCCCGCGCGATGGAGGGGAAGCGCAAGACGCCGTTCGTCACTCGCTCCCACCTGGGCGCGCGGCTGATGATCATGACCTCCTGCCTGGCCACCAGCGCATGGCCATTCGCCCTGGTGACGTCCGCCTGCCAGATCATCGGCACGATCGCGACGCCCGCGTACGCCGCTATCATTAAGGATGTGTACCCGGACGAGCAGCGCGGGCGTATCCTCAGCTACACGCGTGCGATGATCCTGGCGGCGCAGATCGGCAGCACGCTCCTCGTCGGCTGGCTCATGGGGTGGATCAGCTACCAGATCATCTTCCCGGTAGCCGCCCTCTTCGGGATCGCGGCCGCTCTGGTGTTCTCGCGCATCCATCCCGCTGAGGACAGCATGGAGGAGACCGCCGGTCCCGCCGGCCCGGTGCTCCACAAGCTGCGAGACACGGGCTCCTACATCTGGGGCACGCTGGGGATCCTCAAAGAAGACCAGGCGTACCGCTGGTTCGCGCTGTCGGTGTTCACCTACGGCTTTGGGAACCTGATGACGATTCCCGTTATCCCCTCCATCCAGGTGGACGAGCTGCACATCACGAAAACCCAGCTCGCCGTCATGGCGAACCTGATGCAGGTAGTCGCCATCCTCTCCTACTTTCATTGGGGACGCTACGTCGACCGCTACAGCCCCCAGAAGGCCGTCGTGCTGAACGTCCTCATCAACTCGCTGGTCCCGGTGGTCTACATCGCCACCGGCTTCATGTCCGGCGCAAACGCCTGGGTGCTCTTCCCCGCGTATGTATTGAACGGCATCGTGCTCGCGGGCATCGACCTGTCCTATTTCAGCGCGCTGCTCACGTTCGCCGGGCCAGACAACGTGTCACGCTACCAGGCGCTTCAGTCGTTCCTGCTGGGAATCCGGGGCACCATCGCACCCTTCATAGGCAGCGCTCTGGCCGCGCTGTTGGAGGCGAACCGCATGAACCTCCGGTGGGTATTCGTACTGGGCCTGGTGTTCATGTGGGCGGGCGCGTGGATGCAGTTTATGGCGATGCGCCGGCAGGAAGCCCGGCGCCTGTTGCTCGACCAGGGATAGAGATCACCGGCGTGAGAGAGGGGAGCGTTTCGTGCGGATTCTGATTACTAACGACGATGGCGTGCATGCGGACGGACTGCTGGCGCTGAAGCAAGCCCTCGATCCGGTGGCGGACGTCACCGTCGTGGCGCCGGATCGCCCGCGCTCCGCCTGTGGACACAGCATCACCCTCCACAAGCCGCTGCGGCTGTACACCACGCGCCTGCCGGACGGCGCGGAGGTGTGGGTTAGCAACGGCACGCCCTCCGACTGCGTGACGCTGGCGATCCTGGACGTGATGAAAGCCGCGCCGCCGGACCTGGTGGTGTCGGGCATCAACCACGGCCCGAACCTGGGATGGGACCTCACCTACAGCGGTACGGTGTCCGCCGCGATGGAGGGCGCGATTCTTGGTGTGCCAGCGGTCGCGTTGTCGGTGGCCTGGCGCTTTCGCCGCATGGTTGAGGAAGAGGAAGGTCCCGCGCCCCCCATCGACTTCAGCCACGCCGCCGCCTACGCGGCGGAGCTCGCCCGCTACCTGGATGCGCATCGGCTGCCCGACCACACGCTGCTGAATGTCAACGTGCCCCACCTCCAGCCGAAAGGCGCGCGGATCACGCGCCAGGGCATCCGGCGCTATCCCGGCAAGCTGGAGAAGCGCACCGATCCGATGGGCCGCGTCTACTACTGGCTCGGCGGCGACGATCCGGTGGACGTCTGTGAGGAAGGGACGGACGTCCAGGCTATTGCGGAGCAGTACATCTCCGTGACGCCCGTACAGCTCGACCTGACGGACCGCGCGCTCATCCAGCAGTTCCTCGAAGGACCGTTTCCGGGTGTATAGGGCAGCGGTATGGCGGTGGGTTGCGCTGGGGGCGCTGGCGGCCGCTTCACAGGCAGGCGCCGCGCCGCTGGTGGACGTGCGCGCCGTGGACCCCACGATCCACGTAAACCTTCGCTACAACAGCCCGGACAACGTCTTCCGGCAGCGGTTCTACCACAGTAATACGGCGCTGCTGCGGGAGCCGGTCGCCCGGCGGCTGGCCCGGGTGCAGGCGCGGCTGCGGCGGCAGGGCCTCGGTCTGAAGGTGTGGGACGCTTACCGCCCCCGGTCCGTCCAGTACCGGATGTGGCGCATTAAGCCGGGGACGAACTATGTGGCCAATCCGCGCAAGGGCAGCAAGCACAACCGGGGCGCGGCAGTGGACGTGACCCTCGTCGATGCGCACGGGCAGGGGCAGAAGATGCCCACTCCGTACGATGAATTCACGCGGCGCGCCCACCGGGGCTCCTATTACGGGGTAACCCCGCTGGCCCGCCGGAACGCGCTGATTCTGGATCAGGCGATGCGGGCGGAAGGCTTCCGCCCCAACCGTTACGAATGGTGGCACTTCGAGGCGCCGGACTGGCGCCGGTATCCGCTGGCCGACGCGCCGCTGCCGGCGGAGCACGGGCCGCGCGGTCTAACGGGTCCCGAAAGGAGACGTGCTGATGGAAGCTCCGACTCGGCGCGCTGATGACCCGCTCGTCGCGTACCTTTGCTTCCAGTCCGTGCCCCACGAAACGGGCGAAGCCGAAGAGTGGGCGGCTCTCCTCGTGGTGACGGCGCAGGGTTTGCCGCACGAGTTCGTCTACAGCGGCCCGCTGCGTCCCACGCCCGTCCAGGCCATCCTCTATCAGGATCAGCTCGCCGCCCAGCTTCGCTTGTCGCTCGTCCGCTCGCTCCTCCGGGGCCTGCGGGCTCGTCCTCTATTCGTTGGCGCGACCCCGGGGTCGATGGACCCCGCCGCGGCGGACGTGTTCCGGCTGCCGATCCTCATTGTCGAGGAGGGAGCGGCGAGCTGGCTCGCGTCCCCGACGCCGGCTGCCGAAGCGGCGGCGCAGCGTTTGGAGGGGGTGGTGGGGCTCGGTGAGCCGCTGGGTCGCGCTGTCGCTGCTCTCGCTTACGTGGTCGAGTACGAGCGCCCTAAGCCGCGCGGCGAGGAGGACGGCGGATGAGCCGCCCTGACCCTCCTCACCACCCCGGCTGGAGCGCCGGGCGGGCGGCGCCATGAGAGTGCGACGCGTCCGTCTCCTCAAGGAGCCCGAGCCGCGAACGTTGGAGGCCGTGCTCCGTGCGCCCCGCGCTCGCCGCCTGCACGGGACGGTCGATCGCGTGCGAGTGCGGTCCGTCTGGATGCGCCGGGAAGATGGCGACATGCAGACACGCTGGGGCTGGAACGCCCAGGGCGCCGCGGAGGCGGAGGATGCGCCGGCGCGGCGTGCGGCCCCCGCGCGGCCGACGGCTCCGCCGGCCGACGACTTCCTGGCGGGCCTGCGGGAACTGCTGCGCCCGAACGTCCACGCCGTCCTCCGGCGCGAGGAGTGGCCCCATCCCCTCTACCCCTTCCAGGAAGAAGGGGTGCTGTTCCTCTACGAGCGGGACGCGGCCCTGCTGGCGGACGAGATGGGTCTGGGAAAGAGCGTTCAGGCGCTCGCCGCCGCCGGGCTGCTCTTCTCCACCGGCCAGATCCAGGAGGCGCTGATCCTCTGCCCAGCCGCGCTCGTGTCCCACTGGCGGCGTGAAGCGCGCCGCTGGCTGCCACGCATGGCGGACGTCGTCACGGTGGTGCAGGGCTCCGGGATGGCGCGCCACCACCAGTGGCATTCTCGCGCCCCTCTCCGGATCGCCGGGTACGAGACGTTTCGTTCCGACTTCACGGCCGGGCGAATGCCGGAGCGGCACTGGGACCTCGTGGTCCTGGACGAGGCGCAGCGCATTAAGAACCGGGAGACCGAGTTGGCGCATGCCTGCAAGGCGCTGCCGCGGCGGCGCTCCTGGGCGCTCACGGGGACTCCGCTGGAGAACAGCCTGGACGACGTGTTGTCGATCCTGGAATGGGTGACACGTGGATCCGGGGTGGGGCTCGGCTCCGCGCCCGCGCTGCGCGCCGCCCAGGAAGGCCTCCAGCTCCGGCGAAAGAAGGAGGCCGTGGCGCTCCAGCTTCCGCCAAAGACCGTAATCAACATCGTGCTAGACATGGGACCTCGCCAGCGGGACGCCTACGAGCGGCTGCAGCGCGAGGGAGTGGTGGAGCTTCGGGAGCGGGGCGAGCGACTCCAGGTAACCCACGTCCTGGCGCTGCTCACCCGTCTCAAGCAGCTCTGCAACTTCTGTCCGGCTACGGGCGAGAGCGCGAAGCTGGAGTTCCTACGGGGGCAGCTCGCCGAGATCCTGGCGCACAACCGCCAGGCGCTGGTATTCAGCCAGTTCACCGACGAGCGGGCGGGCTTACTCCGGCTGGAACGGGAGATAGGCCCCGAGTTCTCCGTGTACCACGGCGGGATGAGCCCCGCCGCCCGGGATCGCGCCGTCCAGCGGTTCAACGACGGAGACAGCCCCGTGCTTGGCCTGTCTCTCCGGGCGGGCGGCGTCGGCCTCAACCTCCAGCGGGCCGCCTTCGTGTTCCACTTCGACCGCTGGTGGAATCCGGCGGTCGAGTGGCAGGCGGAGGACCGGGCGCACCGGATCGGGCAGCCGCTTCCCGTCACGGTATATCGCCTGATTATGGGTGGAACGGTGGAAGAGAAAGTCCATGGGATCCTGGAAGGCAAGGAGGCGCTCTTCCGGGAAGTGATCGAGGGCGTCCCCACGCCGGGTCGCTCCGGTCTATCTATAGACGAGCTGTTCGGCGTCCTGGATCTGGAGATGCCCCCGCGCGTGCGTGACGACCACTTGGTTCCGCCCGACGCGGATTCGGGTTTCGACGGCTCTCCGGGCTAACCGAAACTTCCGAACGTGCCTGGGGCTCGCGCCAGCCTGGCGTCGGGCGCTGAAACTGGGGCTGAGCGGGCGTCTGGTTGTGTTATCTTTTCGGGCGCCGGATACAACAGTCTAAGCAAGCATCCTTACGCCCTCTACTGACCATGCCAAGCGAGTTTGAATCGTTTCTCGACGAGCGGCTGGGCCCTTCCAGCGATCAGCTCGACCGCCGCGCCCGTCGCGTTGCTTCGCTGTCCCGCCGCCTCACGCAGGCGGTGCGGGTCGGCGACATGCGCGCCGCGGAAGCGGCGCTGCGAGACCTCCAGGGCCTGCCGGTGGAGGAGCCGTTGACCGCGGCGGCCGAGGCTGCGGCGGGCTTTGACTACCGGACCTACCTGGCTGGTGGGTTCGACGCGGATTTCCAGGCGGCCTGCCGGGAGGCGGGCGTGCCGCTGGAAGGTTACTTTCCCAACTACTTCGTTTTTCCGTTCCCCGTCCGGGTCGACACGGAGAACCTCTCGGTCGTGATCAACCGGAAGCGCGTGGGGATGCTGCGCCCCTCGAGCCTGGTCGGCGCGGTGCGGGAGGAGCGTGAGCGGTTGGAGCGCTCGCCCTTCAACGCGGGGGAGTTCATCGGGATTCTGTTCGCCGTGTGGAGCCGGATGAACGCTCAAGCGAGCGCCCAGAACAAGCTGGACGTCCGCCAGCCGCAGCCCTTGAAGCTCGTCTACAAGGACCTGGTCCCCTTCGCACGCTGGCGGCGGGAGTATCCGGAAAGCTTTTTCGCGTACGACCTCCAGCGCTTGCTCACCAGCGACGTACTCATCCACGAGGGGTGGCAATGCATCCTTGAGCGCGGCCGGGCGAGCGGCAATGCCATCCGCCTCGTGGACCGCGACGGCCAGGAGCGCCTCATCTCTACGGTCAGCTTCGTGCAGGTGGGCGAATGACGCGGCCGGAGGCGACGGAAGCGGACCGGGCCGCCCTGGCGGAAGGACGCCCGCCCCGGTCGCTGGAGTTGCTGCGCTATCTGGAAGCTCCCGCCGGAGGCTGGTCGGAGTTCCTGCGCCGCGAGTACCTGACCGACTTCGTCGCGCACGGCGGCGCCAAGCTCAAACTGCTCGTAGGGACGCAGGGAACGGGTAAGAGCCACCTGCTGGCGCTCGCCGCCGGCGCCGCCCGCGCGGAAGGCTACCTTGTGGCCGAGCTGAATGCTTTCGGTCACCGTCTCTTCCCGGTCGATCGGTTTTTCGGCGCTGTAGTTCGCGCTGTCGGACTGGAAACTCTCCAGAACGCCTTTGCGCGGCGAGTGGTGGATAGCCTCGGCTTCGAGGAGCACGCGCTGCCGTCCCGTGGGTCGTTTCTGGACCACGCGATCCGCGAAGGACTGGGCGTGCAAGCCACTCTCCGCCGCAGCCTTACCGAGCAGGTGGACGCGCTCCTCCGCGAGCCGGGCCTGGACTCCACGTTTGCGGTGGCGGTGGCGCAGCTCGTGGGCCATCGACTCGGCGTGTTCCACCTGCACGGTCCGGAGCAGGATGCGCTGACCCGCTGGTTCATGGCGGACAAAGTGCGGCTGGGCGAGCTACGGCCGCTCCAGATCTACGAGCGCGTGGACCGGTACCGGGGCCGCGACTTTCTCCGGTCCCTGGCCGTGTTCGCGCGGCTGGCCGGTTTCAAGGGCCTGGTTGTGTGCGTCGACAACATGGAGACTCTCGCCCACCGCTCCACCGTGACGGGACAGCAGCGTTATACACGGGCGCAGCGCGACGAGGCGTACGAAACCCTCCGCCAGATCGTGGATGACGTGGACCGCACCCACCACACCCTGTATCTCCTCGCCGCCCGTCGGGAGTTCCTCGAAGACCAGAAGGCGGGCCTCGCCTCCTACGAGGCGCTCCGGCTGCGGCTCGTCCAGGAAGTCCGCTCGAACCACTTCAACCCGTTCGCGGACATCGTGGATCTGAACTGGGCGCGGGAGAGCGGATACCTGACAGCGGAGTCGCTCTCCGCGTGGATCGAGCGCGTCCGCGAATTCCACGCCGGCGCCGCGCTTCCGGGAGCCCCGCCCGCCCATCTCTCCTTGCGGGACCTGGTGCTGGCGGCTATCGAATAACAGGACCCATTTCCGATGACTCCTTACGAAGCCAAGTTCATCGTGGAATGCCTGCGGTCCGGTATTGCGTCCGCACCCGTGAGCGAGCTGTTTTCCGGCGGGCAGACGCGGCTGGCGAACGCTTTTCAGGAGCAGCTCAATCGGGGCCGCGGGGCCCTGGCGCTGGAGGGCGGCTACGGGCAGGGCAAGACGCACCTCCTGAAGCACCTTGCCCAGCTAGCGAAGCGACGGGGCTACGTTGTGAGCCTGGTCTCGCTGAGCAAGGAGACGCCGTTCCACCACTGGTGGCATCTCTACAGCGCCGCCATCGCACAGGCGGAGCGGCCGGACGTCCCCCACCAGGCAGCGCTGCCCGCGCTGTTTCGACGGCAGAAGTGGGGTGACGGAGTCACGCAAGCCCTTCTCCAGTTCGGCGAGCAGGTCCACCCGCGGCTGCCGGCCGCGCTGCGTAGTTACTACGAGACCCACGACGGCGAAGTCCAGCACCGGGTGATGGGCGACCTGATGGGTCACCCGCTCTCCAACGCGGAGCTCGCTCGGGTTTACCGCGCCGCGACGGATACCCGTATCAAGCTGCCGGCGGCCCGGCTCATCCAGACCGGTCGGGACTACTTTGCGTTCGCCGGCAAGCTCTTCGAGCTGGCGGGCTACGCCGGCTGGGTGATCCTCTTCGACGAGTTCGAGCTGGTGTGCAAGCTCAGCGCGCTCCAGCGTGCCCGGGCTTACGCTAACCTGGACGTGTTCCGCCAGCCGGAGCCGTTGCCCGGTTTCGACCGGATTGTGGCCGTGGCGGCCTTCATTCCCGGCATGGTCACCGATTACCTGATCGGCGGGGCCGGGGACCTGGCGAAACTGCCGAACGCGCTCGAGACGCGTGGCTTCACTGCGGACGCCCAAGCGGCGTCGGCGACGATCCGCTGGCTCGTGGAAGAGCGGCGCTCGCTGGCGCTGCTGGGAGAAGCGGACACGGGCCTCGTGCTGGATCAAATCGCGGAGCTGCACCAGCTCGCGTACGGCTGGCGGCTCCCGCCGGGCGGCGCGGCCGGCCGGTTCTACGCTCCGGCGCTTTCGGCGGCTGAGCGGATGCGGACCAAGGTGCGCTACTGCGTCGAGGCGCTGGACCTTGCCTACCTGTACGGCGAGTACCCTTCCGTCCACACTCGGGCCGCCGCGCCGCCCTCGCTCACGGAAGACGAGGCGCTCTTCGGCGACCGTCTCGACGACGTCGTCGTTGAAGAAGTGGACCGGTGATCGAGTGCGGAATTCGGAACATGAAATTCCGCGTCAGCGTTTCGGGATGCTGTAGCGGGTGAGCTCCTCGACGGCGCCGGCGGCGGTAACGCGCTTGATGAGACCGACGCCCCGACTGTACCAGGCTGTGGAAGCCAGCTTGCCGTCTGCGTCCACGCGCTCCACGCGGAGGGCGTCGAACTGGCCGGCGGGGACGGTGATCTTCTCCGCGCCACCGTAGCGGACGGTCTGCCCGCCGGACAGCGCGTTCTCTCCCTCAGCGAAGACCGCTTCGAGACGCCACGCGTCGGCGGGACCGACCCCTTCCACGCGGGCCAGGTAGCGGTCGCCGGCGGGAGCGACGAGACGCGTGGCGCGCACGCCGCGCCCCAGGTCGTACTCCACGCGGAATACACCCTCCGGGCGAGCGGCGACCGGCTCGAGGACGCGGATCGAGGTTGCGGTTCCGGGGGCCTCCCCCTGGAGGCGGTAGGACCAGACGGCGCCGGGCACCAGCGGGAACCAGTCGCAGGCGGCCACCTCAATGGCGTCCAGACCCGCCAGATTCCGCTCGACCGGGGCGGGCGGCGGGGGCAGGTCGCGCATGGCGGTGCGCTCGGAGGAGCGCTGGGCGAGCAGTTCCTCGGCGCGGCTGGTGAGGCGCGCAATGCGGCTATCCGGCGCCGGATGGCTGCGGAGCAGCGCGGGGATGCCTTTGTCGCCGCCGGCCCGCTTCACGATCTTCATCGCTTCGGCGGCGGCGGCGGGGTTGTAGCCCGCCTTGGTGGCGAGGCGGATGCCGTGCTCGTCGGCCTCCGTCTCGTCGTGGCGGCTGAAGGCGAGGCCGACGACCGCCTGGACCACGTTCGCCGCGCGCGGAGCGGCGCCGCCGGTCCCCGTGCCCAGCAGCAAGGCGCTGATGCCCGCACTGATGAGGACGTTCTTCTCGAACTGCTGAATGGCGTGGCTTTCGGTGACGTGGGCCACTTCATGCGCCAGGACGAACGCCAGCGCGTCGTCGTTCGGGACGAGCTGGAGCAGGCCCCGGAAGACGTAGATGTAGCCGCCCGGCAGCGCGAAGGCGTTCACCTCGCCGCTCTCCACCACGTGGAACTCGAAGGCGTAGCGGGGATTATCAAGCGAGCCGACGAGGCGCCGCCCGATCTGCCGGACGCGCGCGGCGTTGACGGGATCGGTGTCGACGGTGAAGTAGTTCTCCACCATCGCCGCCGTCTCGCGGCCGATGCTGACCTCCGGGCTGCGGCCGATGATCCGCGCCTCTGCGCCGCGCGGCGTGAGGAAGGCGAGGGACGCCAACACCAGCGCAGTTGTGAAATGAAACCGCATCATTAATCTCCAGAAGCCGGCGTCGTTAGCCGCCGAGCGACTCGGTGGGGCGGCGAGTGGGCTCGGCGGGGTAATTCTTGCTGTGGGCGAGGAGCTGCGCCTGCGCCTGCTCGAGGTCGCCGGTTTCGGTGAAAAGCTGGGCGAGCTCGACGCGGGCGCGGGGATGCAGCGGGTTCGCGTCGATCACGGCCTGAAGCTCGGCGCGCGCCTGCTCTGGCTGCTCCAGCCGGCGGTAGGCCATGCCCATCAAGAAGCGGGTTTCCAGCAGGGTCGCGTCCTGCCGGTGCGACTTCCGCAGCTCCTCCAGGGCGAGGTCCGCCAGGCCCAGGTCCAGGAGCGCGCTCCCCGCGTTCTGATGGAGCAGGGCGTCGTCCGGGCGGGTTTTCAGATGCTGGAGGGCTTCCATCAAGGAGAGGCCGGCGGTCGCTTCCGGCGCGCTGAACCCGGCCACCAGCCGCCGCTTGGGGCCGAGGTAGATGGCGAGGCCGGGAACGACGAAGCCCTTCTCGCGCAGGTCGCCCTTGTCGCGCGCCTGGGCCAGGACTTCCTCCAGCTCCGGGAGGGCGGCGTCCACGCTCCCGGTGGCGTACAGCATGAGGGCGTGGAAGTGACGCGCCCGCGTGTTCTGCGGCTGTTTCTTCGTGACCCTTTCGTAGAGGGGCAGGGCGTCTGCGTAGCGGCGGCTCTCCCGGTGGGCGTCGGCCACGGCGAGCTGGACTTCCGCGTTCTCCGGCGCCAGGGCGAGGGCGTGCTTGAGGTTCGCCAGCGCCTCGTCGTGGCGGCCCAGGTCCCAAAGCGCCTGCCCCAGGTCGAGATAGGCCCAGGGCTGCGCCGGGTCGAGGCCGGCGGCGGTCCGGATCTGGCCGATGGCTTCCTCGCGGCGGGCGGCGCCCTCCAGCAGCCGCGCGTAGCTGAGGCGCAGGTCGGCGTTCTTCGGGTCCTTCTCCACGGCGGCCTGCATGCGGCGGAGGTTGATGCCCATCGTGACGCTGGACGGGATGTCCATGTCGGCGCCGGCTTTGGCGAGCCACTTATCCGCCTCTTCGAAGTTACCCTGGCTGGCGAAGCCCCGGGCGCGATAGAGGAACACCTCCGGCGCCACGCGCTTCTTCCCCGTCGCTTTTTCCGTGTCGGCAAGCTGCTCGACGGCTTCGGCCGGCTTGCCGGTGTCCAGCAGCGCCCGGGCATAGCGCGGGCGGGCCAGCTCGTAATCGCGGGGGTCCAGGTCCACGAGGCGCTTGTAGGCGGCGAGCGCGTCGTGCGGGCGGTTCACCTGGAGGCAGAGGTCGCCGTAGAAGAGGTGGGCGGGGGGATAGTCCGCGTTCTTCGCGCGGGCCTCCGAGTATTCCCGGAGGGCCGCTTCGCGGTCGCCGAGCTGCTCGAAGCCGTAGCCGTTGGAGACCAGCTCAGCGGCGGCGCGCTCTTCGGGGGTCTTGACGACCTGGAGCAGGACGCGCCGCTCGCGGGCCCGGAGCATCGTAGCGCCGTTCCGCACCAGGAAGAAGCCGATCTCTGTCCAGCGGTCGACACCGCTTTTCGGCAGGGTGACTTCGCGGGCGAAAACGACGCGGCGGGGGTCGTCCGCCGTCACCGCCTCTTTGTCCCGCTTCAACTCCAACTGGTTGTCGACCAGGCGGGAGGCTGTGCTGGTGAGGCGCGCCTCGTACTTCTGCTTGCGATCTACGGGCAGCCGCGCGATGAGAGTGATCTTCACCTTGTCGCCGGGCGCGGCGACCGCCGGCTCCACCCGGAGGCTTTCGATGACTTCGGCCCGGATCTTGCCGGGGCTGAAGGAGACGAGCGGCTGCTGCTCCGGGGCGAGCCAGAGGTCATCGAGCGTGATGGAGAAGGAGCCCGGATCGATGATCGTGGCGCGGACCTGGCCGACGAAAGGCTTGTAGCCGTCCGCTTCCGCCCGCACATTCACCTGGGCGACGTCCACGATCTTCGTCTGCTTCGTGACCGACTTCGGGGAGAGGAGCAGGCTGACCGGGTGCATGACCAGCAGGCGGCCCCAATCGAACTTGCTGGAGACTTTGCCGAGGGGGACACGCGCCTCGAAGCGGCCGTCGGCCTCCGTCTGGTCGGTGGATTTGCCGGCCTCTGGGAAGACGCCGTCGACGGCGATCTGAATGCGGGCGCCGGGGACCGGCTGGCGCGTGGCCGCGTCCAGCACCCAGCCTTCGACCTTGCCCCAGGCGGGACGCTTGAGGTAGGCCGGCGCCGGCTCGGCGGGACGGGAATCCGTCTGCCCGAACGCCGGCGAGACAACCGTTACGAGTAACCCGAACGCGGCGGCGACGCGCCGCTGACCGGGAGAAAAAAACGCCATTCGCAATCCTCTTCTACTGCTCAAGAGAGAATGCCGGAGATCCGGGATCAGATACGCCGCCCGGCGCCCGCAGGCCTCCTGCTCTTCATCCAAACCATCGTGTTGTCTTGTACATTGTACAGCGCGGGCGCCGGGAAGGGGGGTGGGGGGTATATGGTTTCAGGTTTCACCCCCCGTTCGGATACTGTTGGCGAACTGTTACCGACCGAGGGGCGGCTTGCTTGGCGCCACGCCTAAAGTCCGCCGGCGGTCGACGCAGCGCCCCGTCTTTGGCGCGCGGGGTCAGGCACCGGTGCACCAATCGACCCCTTGTCTGCTTATAATTCGCCAACAGTATCCGTTCGGGGGGTAAAGGTTTCGGGTTTCGGGTTGCGGCGGCGCGCCTCACCCCGGCCCCCCGTTCGGGGGGTAGTCCTTCGGCCACCCCTCTCCATCGTGCCGATCTAAGCTTGTATCGGATCTCAAAACCGGGGGAAGCAGTACTCCCTTGGGGAGTGTAGGTCCACCGACCGACAGCAGAATCTGGAGTCGGTGCTTCCCAGCGCCGTCCTCCTGGGCGGTGACAACTACCTTTACGACCCGGAGGCGGCCCTGACGGGCGCGTCCCGAAGGCTTTCGGGACGCACTCCAAATTCTGCTTTACGACGCTCATCAGCCCCCTGGCGTCGGGCAGGCTTTCCATCCCCATGAGATCCGATACAAGCGTAGATCGTGCCGATGGAGAGGGGCGAAGGATGGGGACATCTGCTTCTGGGTCGGGTTTTGGTGTTGCTGCCACCGGCCTTGCGGCGCGGCTATCCGCAATGCCGGATAGCCGTGCTAACGGATTCCGCTCGTTGCTCCCTCCAGTATATAGCTTCCGCGCGTGGGGGCTGCGATTTGTTCGAGGGAGGGGGCGGAACGTGCGGCGTCCCTGGGCTGGTGGAGGGCCCTTGAAGCGAGAGCGGGGGCCACGTTCCAGAAAGCGGATTAGCTGCAAGCGCTCGTGCAGGAACCGAGCTGGAGAGCGGCCAACCTGTATGGCAGGACTGCGAACGACCGTCCGTGACGCAGTCCCTCTCCCCGTTCCCAGCACAGCCGGCGACCCCCGCGCAGGCCGGGCGCTGCTCCCGCAGCGCTGTGAAGCCACGCGCAGCGTATGAGCCGGCCGAGGCGGCTACTGGCTCAAGAGGCGTATTGTCCATGAATTCGAAACGATTGGGACTGCTTACGGCGACCACGGTGCTCGGCGTGGCGGCCCCGTCCCACGCCCAGGGAGTGGCGACGGTCCGCGAGCTGGTGCGCGTGGTGAAGATCGCGCCGGCCGGCACGGCGGCGCTGTCCGACGCCAAAGTCGGGATGACGATTGCGGCGGGCTCGCGAGTGCGAACGGGCGGCCGCTCTAAGGCCGGTCTCCGCTTTCCGGACCAGAGCCTGCTCCGTATCGACGAGTTGACGGAAGTCCTGGTGACGAGCCCGGCGCAACGGAACGCGCGCGTGCTCCGGGGCCACGTGTTCGCCAACTACCGGGCGCCGGGCAGCATTAGCGGGGGCCAGGCTGTGGCCGCCGTGCGCGGCACCGAGCTGGAGCTGATCGTGGGGGAGGGCGAGGACGCGCCGACCGTGGTCCGCTGCTATGAGGGTCAGGTTTTCGTCTCGAAGGCCACGAACCCGATCTTCGCCGGCGTGACGGGCGAAGTGACGGGCACGACGCTGGCGGACGCCTCCCTGCGCCGCTCGTTGGTCGCCGCGACGGGCATCCACATCGCCAGCAACCAGCCGGGCCAGATGACGGACGTGCAGGCGGCCGAGTCGCTGGTGGACTGGAGGGGCGGCGAGATCCGGTTTACGGACGGTCCCTACGCAGGCCAGAACCGCAAGGTGACGGACTTCGACGCGCGGACCGGCAAGGTGACCTTTGCCCCGGCGCTGGAGAAGCCGGCGATCACCACCGTGGGCGCCAGTGGATTCCTGCTGGTGCAGCAGCCGAACGAGCCGGTGGTGGTGCTCGGCCCGAACCAGGGAACGACGGTGCCGCGCGTGGGGAACCCGTCGCCGCCGTACCGCGTTCCGATCAAGGCGTTCGCGGGCGGGCAGCGTAACCCGCCGCTGCGGCGGGTCGCGAGCGGCTCTACGCTGACGTTCCCCGGCCAGAGCGAGCACTTCGAGGTGCAGACGGAGGTTTTGGCGCAGCGGCAGGCGACACAGCAGGTGGTCGATCAACAATTGATGCCCGGCGCGCCGGACACGCCGCCGGGCCCAGCTCCCGGCCCGAACCCGCCCCCGGACCCGGATGAGGACTGCGACTTCGAGCCGCCGTTCAAGACGCGGCTGCGGCAGGCGCTGAGCTGCTCGAACAAGACTCATCACCATGCGAAGCAGAACGCGCTGCTGGCGAGCGCATTGGGGCAGGAGCTTCAGGTCTCGAGCCGGGGGAGCGCGCAGCAGGTGACGCAGGGATTGCGCCGGCAGTTCGCCCAGGCGGGCCGCGACCCCGCCATCCGCGACGTGAATCCGACGCCGGGCCGCCTCCTGGCGCCGCAGCCGGGAGGCTCCACCCAGGCGAGGGGTGCGCGGGTCTTCTCATTCCCCATCGAGCCGTTCGCAATTGGGTCGAACGTGGGAGAAGCGGTGGGTATCCGCACGCGGGTGCAGGCGGTGCAGGGAGAGTTCTTCGTGGAGGCGGGCTACCGCTTCGGCCTATTCTCGGGGACCCACAACCACGACGTGAGCGAGGGGTTCGTTCACTACCGTGGGAAGCGCGGCGAGGTGGTCGCGGGACGCCAGCACCTGTTCATCAGCCCCGCTAACAACAACGACCTGGGCGTGCTGCTGGCGTTCGAAACGGCGGACGCCATCGTGTACGAGGCGCCCGTGCCGGCCGGCTACCGGGCGCTGGTGGGATACGTGTTCGACTCCCGCGCCATCCAGCGCAATGGCGAAAACGGGTTCTTCCATCACGCGCTCATGCCGGCCCTCAGCGGCAACGTGGGGTATAGCCTGTTCAAGTCGTCGGACCGGGCCTCGCAACTCGGCTACTCGTTCCAGACTTCGCAGGGCGTTCTGCCCAACAAGGTGGACGCGTACGGCGAGATTGGGAAGAGCACGCACGGCAAGTTCATTGCCACGGGCGGGCTGTATTTCCCGGGGCTCTTTCACCGGTTCGGCGTGGACCTGTTTACGGAATACGCGAAGCGGGAGCGCATCGACGAGCGCTTCTCGGTGCGGGTACGGAAAAGCCTGGGCGGCGGGCTGATGCTGATCGGGTTCGTGGACAAGCAACTGCGCGGGAATGGGAGCGTGGTGGGCGGCGGCGGCCTTCAGTACAGCATCACGTTCCGGTAGAGACGGCGGCCGTCTTTACGAAGGCAAGGAAAGAGCGGAGATCGGCAGCTTTGCCGATCTCCGCTCTTTTTGTTGCACTGACTACATCTCGGCGAGTGAACTCGCGGCTAGACGCGGCGAAGCCCGCCTGCGCGGGCTGGTTGAGATACCGGGGTCATCCCTCGCGGGCGCCTCGGCGCCCTTTGGGCATTTCCCTTCTCTGCGCTCGTCAGGGCAGCATTCCGGTCGTGAAGGTAGCTGTCGCCGCCCAGGAGGACGGCGCTGGGCCCCCCGGTCCGGGGGGTAAAAAGCACCGACTCCAGATTCTGCTCTCGGTTGGTGAACCTACTGGTCCGTCAGTGCAGGAATGAGAGGTTCCAGCAACTATCGGGGCAGTACCGCGACCGTGAGGGAGCGCTCCCTCACGGTCGCGGTACTGTTTATGACCGTTCATCGCAGCGTTGACAGAGCCCTG
>Ga0216301_1000190_pt1 | contig 17472 bp, 23 predicted proteins | sample 4hB_Boncat_minus_FD_156203 | JGI IMG/M metagenome (GOLD analysis project Ga0216301, IMG submission 156203) | Terrestrial sediment cell enrichment communities for BONCAT metagenomics from Utah, United States - 4hB_Boncat_minus | ecosystem: Environmental > Terrestrial > Deep subsurface > Rock...
CTCCCTGCCCGCGCCCCGGCGCGGTTGAGAAATCTGAACAGAGGAAGCGTCATGAACTCGTCAGCGCACTCACGGGTGCGGGGACTCATCCCCTTACTGCCATGTCATCCTGAGCGCAGCGAAGGACCTCGCACGGCATCCCCTGCTAGGGTCTGTCTTAGAACTCCGTCCGGTAGCCGCGTAGCGGCTGTAGCCGGCGGATGTTCGTGCCGACGCGGTCGGTGGTAGTGATTGCCAGTCCACGCAGGCACGAACATCCTGCGGCTACAGGCCCTTTGGGCCTACCTCCATGGAGTTCTAAAACTGACCCTAGTAGAGATCTATCGCTGCGCTCAGGGTGACGTCGATCCTGCCCAAACTCATTCGATGCAGAAAAGGTTTACCAGGGACAAGTCAATGGGCAGGTGCTAACCCGGTGGCTGCGGCACTCTCCGTCAAGCGACCCAAAGCACTCACTCAGATTCCAGCGCCCGCAGGATCTCCTGCAGAACCGCTTGCTGGCGCTCCAGAGGAACCGCATCCACACTCGGCACGTGCAGGAAGCCAACCTTTTTGCCAGGAAACTTCTGCAGCGCCCGGTAATAGGCGTAGTTGCAGAGATAGCTGCCCGCATCGAGGCTCGCCCGGCAGGGATGCCGGACGGCCAGGTCGGCCAGCATCGGCACGGGCCAAAGCGTGCCCTCGAGCAGAAGCGGCGACTGCTCGTCGATAGGGCCTCGCCGGACCCGGCCGCTCACGTCCGACTCTTTTCCGATGTAGTTTCGCGCGAAGAGCTCAGGCGTGATCGCGGGTCGGCCGTCGGCCACCCCAAGGAGCACGAGTCGGTCGAAGCTCTCTGGATCGATCTCCCCTAAGAACGACTCCACCGCGTCAAAGGTGACCTCAAGCACCCGGTGCGGTCGTCCGCTTGTGCGGGCAAGCACTGTCGTGGGGTTGTTCTCAATCCCCTTGAAAGGCCCGTATCCAGTCACAAAGGTTCGGTTCTGCATTGTGAGTGTGGGAATCGCCCGTAGTTCTTACGATCCACCGTCCCCTGGTGCACCGCATGGGGCGAACACTCCCGTCCATCGACCACGTCGCTTTGCCTAAAGCATGAAGCCTTCGACGGAGAAGAAAGAGGCACATCCGGAACTGTGGGCGATCACAGTCGGCGTGATCGCCAGCTTGGGATGGGTGGCCCGATCCCTCCTACCACCCTTGTTCGCGCCGGTCCAAGAATCCTGGATCTTCACAGCAGATTATTTGGCTGTACTGCCCTGCTGCGCTACGCCTTTCCTCTTCATCCACGCCCTTCTTCGTCGCCGTCCGTGGATTCCGATGGCCTTGATCTATCTCTGCCTGTACCTCACCCTTCGGGCCAGCAGCGCACTGGAGGATTCGCTGTGGGACCGGCACTTTGTCCGGTCTGCCGCCGAGCGAGAGCGTTTCGTCCAGTTTGTGAAGTCCCAGCAGCTATCCTCAGCGGAGGAGCTCAGGAAAGTTAACCTCTCAAAGGACTTCCCGGGCTTGAGCGACCAGAAGCTCGGCTACCTCTTCCGCGACGAGCACGGCCGGTTCTACGCCTCCTACTCCTTGTGCACCTCGGGCATCGACAACAGCGTCGGGTTAACCTGGAGCGAAAGCGGTCATCCTCCGCCAAGGCTCGCGTTCCCTGAGATCGTTCACAGCCGACCGCTCGGCGGGGGTTGGTACATGTTTCGGAGCACCTAGCCCCACCCCTAGACCTGGCCTAGGCGGTACCATGACGCAGTAGTGCAGGCGCCGCCTAAGTCGAACTCGCCCGTCGTGCAGTGGCTTCTCCAGGGATATCTGAAGGAGCCCGAAGGGCCCTACGAGGGGGGCAGCGGCCAGCAGCACCAAAAGAGCCCTTGGTACAAGGTCATGTGCCTCACCGGCGTGGACTACTTCTCCACGCTCGGCTACCAGCCCGGCATCGCCGCCCTAGCCGCCGGAGCCCTTTCGCCCATCGCTACCCTCGTCCTGGTGCTCCTGACCCTCTTTGGCGCCCTGCCCATCTACCGCCGAGTCGCGATGGAAAGCCCCCAGGGGGAGGGCTCGATCTCGATGCTGGAAAGGCTGCTGCCCTGGTGGCAAGGCAAGCTGTTCGTGCTCGCGCTGCTTGGGTTCGTGGCGACGGACTTCGTGATCACGATCACCCTCTCGGCAGCCGACGCGACCGTCCACCTTATCGAGAACCCGTTCCTCGAGCACCACCTAGACGGACAGAACGTGCCGGTCACCCTGCTGTTCGTGGCGCTGCTGGGCGCGGTCTTCCTCAAGGGATTCGGACAGGTGATGGGGATCGCGGTGGTGCTAGTCATCGCTTACCTGGGCCTGAACTGCGTCGTCGTCGCGGAGGGCCTGCGCCGTATCGTTGCCGACCCGTCGACGATCGCCCGGTGGGAAGACGCGCTGGCCCACTCCCACGGTGGCAACCCCCTTATGCTCATGGCGGCCGTCCTATTCGTCTTCCCACGGCTGGCGCTCGGCCTTTCCGGCTTTGAAACCGGCGTGGCGGTGATGCCTTTGGTGAAGGGAGCCAAGAGCGATACGAACAAGAATCCCGCGGGACGGATCAAAAACACCCACCGGCTCCTGACCTCCGCCGCGCTCATCATGAGCGTGTTCCTCCTCACCAGCAGCTTCGTCACGACCCTGCTGATCCCGGCGTCGGAGTTCCTGCCCGCCACCGCCACCAGCCCGGCGGGCGAGGCGAGCGGCCGCGCTTTGGCCTACCTGGCCCACGAGTTTTACGGCGACACGTTCGGCACCGTGTACGACGTCAGCACGATCCTCATCCTCTGGTTCGCGGGAGCATCGGCAATGGCAGGATTGCTGAACATCGTTCCCCGCTACCTCCCCCGCCACGGGATGGCCCCCGAGTGGACGCGCGCCGTCCGCCCCCTGGTGCTCGTGTTCACGGGCATCGCCTTCCTCATCACCATCGTCTTCCGGGCCGACGTCAACGCCCAAGGAGCCGCTTACGCCACGGGCGTGCTGGTGCTCATGACGAGCTCGGCGGTGGCGGTCACCATCTCGGCGCAGCGACGGCAAGCCCGGTCGTCCATGTGGACGTTCGGCCTGATCGCCGTCGTCTTTGCCTACACGACGATCCTCAACATCGTCGAGCGGCCAGACGGCATCCGAATTGCCAGCCTGTTCATCGTCACGATCGTCGTCATTTCGCTCGTCTCCCGGTTCTGGCGAACCCTGGAGCTGCGGGTCAACCGCGTCGATCTCGACCTTGCCGCCCTCCACTTTGTGAACGACGCGGTAAGCCGGGGCAACAACCGGATCTGCCTGCTCCCGAACCGATCCGACGAGGGCACCAATGAGGCCGAGTACGCCCAGAAGGAGGCCGACGCCCGGCGCGACCACCTGATCGGGGACGAGGAGAGCGTGCTGTTCGTCGAGGTAACGGTTTCCGACGCCTCCGACTTTTCGGGGATCGTCAGTGCGAAAGGGGTGCGGGTCGGCCCGCACCAAGTTCTCCGCGTCAGCGCCGTCGCCGTCCCGAACGCGCTCGCCGCGCTCGCCATCCGAATCCAGCACCTGACCAACGAGCGCCCCCACATCTACTTCAATTGGGGCGAGCGCCACCCTGCCCTCTACCTCGTGAAGTACCTCTTCGCCGGCCGCGGCGACATCGGCCCCCTCACCCGCGAGATCCTCCGCCGCGCCGTGCCCGACCCGGACGTGCGGCCCATCGTGCACGCGGCATAAGCCACGCTGACCGTAGAGCGTGCTCACTAGGCCGAGACGCAGCGTGGCTTAGCAACCACGACACCGTTGTCATGAGGTGCCCTCCTTCATGAGCCGCCTTGGAAGGGCGGCTTTCCGAAGGTCAGGCAGAGGACGGTGACAATGCCGATCAAAGGCCTCACTGGTTGGGTAAACCGTGCAGATGCTTGAGGTGCTTCGGAGCGTGGCAAAGGAGCAGGAGCTTGACTTTGCCCTACCGGTTCTTGAGCGGTATGCACGGCCCGCTGTAGGATTCGATTTGAGTCTCGATCAGGCAACGGAAGTCGGCTGTTCTCGTCTGGGAGGCGGACCTGATGTTCCGGAGGGATTCTCCTGGCCAACCCACAAGGACCGTCCTCTCGACTTCCTGCTCCAGATAGACCTCCAAGAGACAGCCAACTTCCCCGGGGCCTGGTTCTTACCTAAAGCGGGCACCCTCGCCTTCTTCTACGACCTTGAGGAGCAACCTTGGGGGTTCGACCCGGCCGACCGGACGGGCTCTCACATCGCCTACTTCGAACCGGGCGCGGCGCTGCACCGCCGACCGGCCCCGGCCCCCGACGTCTCGCTCGAACCGGCTCGCCTCCAGTTCTTCTCCATGCTCACTCTTCCCCACACGGGCTCTCTTCACGGTGAACCGATGTGGACCGAGATCGGGGCGACCTACGGTTGGCAAGAAGAAGAGGATGAAGACCGCGCGTGGGAGCTTTCGGCAAAGCTCACCACGGCTTACACTCCTTCGGGTCGGGAAATCCAGCACCGGATTGGCGGCTACCCCTACGAGATCCAGAATCCGATGGAAAAGGAAGCCCAACTCGTTTCGAACGGGTTCTACTGCGGTAACGGCAACGCCTTGAAAGACCCCAGGGCGAAGCTCCTGATGAAAGACGCAGCAGAATGGCAACTCGTGCTCCAGTTAGACTCGGACGACGACGCTGGGTTTATGTGGGGCGATGCGGGCATGCTCTACTACTGGCTCCGCATGTCGGATCTCGCTCAACGAGCCTTCGACCGTTCGTGGATGACGATGCAGTGCGGTTGAGCGGCCCCACGGCCACCCCGTCAATCCTCTTGCGGCCCAAGCTTCATGTAAACGGAAGAGAACGGTGAGTACGAGACCTGCCCCCCTTCGGCACCGTCGGTCACTATCTCGTCCAACGATCCGACTACCACACCTGAGTTCTCGACCGTGCCGAGGATGCGGGATGCCTCCCGCCATACGTCCGCCGCGTCGTCCATCTCCGCGAAGCTCTCCGCGGTCATCACCCATTCGTCACCGTGGTGATGCACCTGCACGCCTGGTTCCCGAAGCTCCTTTCGGAGAGAGGCAACGTCGGCTGCGTCTCCCTGAAGGACGACCCACCAGCGATGTGCAATGTCCATGGGAAGATTCTATCGCGCCTTACGGAAAGCGCCAGCTTTGTCAGCCTTTTTAGGACCGATGTATAAAGGAGGCAGGTAGTTCAAAGTGGCTAAGCCCTCATTCAAGAAACGACTTCGACGCTGGAACGTGCGGTCGTGGAGGTGGTTCGAGCGCACTTTCTGGCATCCTCATCGACGCTGGTGCTGGGTGGGCTCGTTTATCCTCATAGCGGCCCTGGCGGATTATCAGGAGCATCGCCTACCTAACGGTACCACTTCAGAAAAGGTCTGCGACTCTATCAGCGACGTTCTCCCCATGTGGTCTTCAATGATCGCTTTTGGCGGGCTCACCATAAATCGATCCATAGCCCGGCTGGCGCTGATCGCCAGTGTGCTTGCCATCTTTCCTGCCGCAATGCTGGCAAAGTCGGTTACTTCCGATTCACCATCATACTGGTTCGTCTATTGGCTGCAGTTAGGGTTGGTAAGCGCTTTTGCTAGTGCCGTTCTGCCCTCCGCTTTCCCTGAATCCCCTTCTGACGACGAGTAGCATGCTGGCCTCAGCTTTTTCAGGTGCCCGGAGCGGGACGCGAACCTACACGCTGTTTCCAGCAAGGAATGTGAATTCCTCCTTGTGCGCCTCTGTATAGATTCCCTCCGAACGGTGTTGCGCTAGCGACTCACTCCATTGCATCGAAGAGTCTCCGCGGTACGACGTCCATTACCGCTCCGCTAATCGCCAAGATTCGTCCTCGCGGGGCCCGCGCTTTTCCTAAGGAGTTCGAAGAGCGCTCGCGACTCCGAGTTGCACCCGGATGCATTTGCCAGCGGCGTCCGGCCCTCGTGGTTGGGGCGGAGGGGGTCGGCCCCGGCGATGATCAGCCGACGGGCCACCTCTAGCTGCTCGATATGGGTCGGGAACCGAGTCTCGACCACCCGGTGAAGCGGCGTATCCCCGTTCGCGTCGGGCGCGTTAGGGTCGGCACGGGCCGCTAGAAGGGCGGTCGTCATCTCGACCCTACCGGTCACCAGGTGGAGCGCCGTCCGCCCTTGCTTGTCCCGTGCCCGAACGTTCGCCCCCTTCCGCAGGAGCGCACTGACAAGCCTGGTCGCTTTGTCGTCCGGGGCGTCGCTGAGCCCCAGCGAGATCAGCGACGTCTCGCCCCACCAGTTCGCGTCGTTCACGCGCGCCCCCGACCCAAGGAGAGCCGATACGGCCGATTCGATACCATCGGGGCCAAGGGTCGCGTTCCGCAGTCGGATGTGGAGGGGCTGGTTTCCCTCGAAGTCTTTTCCGTTTACGTTCGCTCCTCCCGAGATCAGCGCCCTGATCATCGTCGGCTCCTTCACGTATGAGAAGTGCAACACGCTGCCGCCGGTGAAGTCGCGGGCATCCGCGTTCGCCCCCAGCGCCAGGAGATCCTTCACCGTCCACAACCGGAACGATGCCAGGAACAAGGGAGTCTGCCCCTTGTCGTCCCGAGCGTCTACCGGCACGCCTAGCCGCACGAGCTCGCGCAGAAGTTCCTTGCGCGCACCCCAAGAGGCGGCCCCGTGGAGGGCGGTGTCGCCCCCCGGTCCCCGAACCGTCGCCCGAAACTTGTAGGAGACAAGGAGCCTCAGCATTGGCACCGACCCGGCGGACAGAACCGCGCTGGGAGGGACGACGCCCGCCGCGAGAAGCGGACGGACCATTTCCAGTGATCTGCTACCGACCGCAAACTCCGCTGGGTAAGTCCGGTGGCGGTTCCGATTGAAAAAGGATGGCCGCCCCTTCGCCAGTAAGGACCGCACCTTCGCCACTTGCTGAGGGAATACCTTTCGCCGGTCGAATTCTCCCCATCGCCAAGAGCTGAGGACATAGTGCGCGGCGACGCTGAAGTCATTGTCCGGTGTGTTCGGATCTGCCCCCGCCGCGAGGAGCATCGCGAAAGTCTCTGCGGGAACGTTCGCCTTCCCCGCTTCCATCAGCAGGGTGACCCCCGCGCGGTCGCGGGAGTAGAGGAGTCGGGGTTTCTCTCGCAATAACGTCCGCAGGGCCACCGTCTCCCCTTTGGCGACGAGTGCCGCGGCGACCTCGTGCTCAGACAAGACTCCGGTGCCTGCCTGTTGAGGAAAGAGTCCGAGGACAACGGGCAAAACGGCGGAAAGTAGCATCACGGATTAACTGTAAGACATGCGCAGGCACTTCTCGGACATGCACTACTTTCATTTGGACTCGGGCCTGCGCGGCATGTGATGCGTCGGCGGCCGATCCTCTGGACGAAAGCCATCGACCTCGGAGGCGGGTTCCTCTCCATCACCCCTAAGGTGGGCGCGACTACCGTGGGAGAGCCACCCCCAATCTCGGACGCACGGTCTAAGGCTCCAGGTGCCGTACCAGCTTCAGCCCCTCGCCGTACACGTGGAGGTATGGCGGATCTCGGGTCACTTCGAGGACGTTATCCCCGTCGTGGTGGTCGAACTCCACTAAAAACCGGTAAGACCGTCCTTCGCGCTGCCAGCTGACCTCGCGCACTCCCTTGCGGACCGACACCTCGCCAAAGTCGCCGATCTCCTCTCCCGCCACCCGGAACCACTCGACGCGCCTGTCCTCGATAAACACGCGGGCTCCGGCGTCTAGGCTGCACTCGAGGGCGAAGCCCCCCACGTAGTACAGAACGATGGCCAAGCCCAGGTAGTTCACGATCAGGTAAGGGCGATCCCACAAGAAGGCGAACCCTCTCTTAATGCTTTTCCGGTCGAGCCCTTTTCGTCGTGCACCGTCTTGTCCATCAGCGGATGTCATTCACTTGCTCCCGGAAGAATCGGTGCGGCTCAGTCTTGGGCGATCTCCACGCGAAGCGGGCGGCACCGAACGTAGATGAACTCGTCCCTCCAACCCTTGAAGGAGAGCTTCAGGACCTCCCCGCCTGACCGAACCTCAAGGGAATGGACGCCGTTCCACAGGTAGTTCGGCTGGTTCCGGACCGTGCGCTTGCCGTCAATAAGGATCTCATCGACTTGGCAGCCCCTGTCCACGAACACCTTAGAAGCCGAATCGTAGAGAAAAAGCCAGGCAGGTAGCGCCAGGGTCACGGCACCTAAGAGGAGCCAGGGTAGCAACCAGTCTTTCCAATGCAGCTTCACCGGCATCTCTTCAGCTCCTCGCCTGCAGGTAGTCCTGCCCGTTCCACACCATCGTCCGCCCCCCCGTCCCGACTCCTGCTCCGTCCTACGAAGCCCTGCACAGCTTGCCCGTGAACCCTTACAGCCTCATGAAAAGTGCTCGCGGGCTACAGATCCCGCCCCCCGCTCCTACAGGGGACCGTCACCGGCATCCTTGTACCATGGGCTTCGACGGAACTGGGCCTGGAGAGAATTGTCCAGAGTCTCTCCTCTCGCCAGAGTCTCCAGGACTTCGAAGAGCTCCTCGTAATTCTCTCGCACGCCCTGCACCCGGTAGGCGAACCGGGTCGCGAGGTCGACGCTGATGGGCAGTTTGTTTACCCACGCGACCCGTTCCATTGCGCCACAAGCCATGTCCGATACAACGTGGTCCCAATCATGGGCGACGTCCACCGCATAAAGTGCCCCAGCCATCACTATCGGCAGCCACGGCAGTACCTCGTCCACGCCCATGAAGCCGGTGCACATGGCCCAGTCGCCGACAACGTCCAACGGGATCTCCCATACATTGCCCGCATAACGCTGGAAGAACCCGCGCTGGCATTCGGACATCTCGTCGGTCCCGTCCACGCCCCACTTCGGTGCCGCAACATGCCTGGGAATTCCCCCTAGCTCCTCGAACAGCTCCCTCGCCATCGGGTGGCTCGGCACGAAGTCCCTAAGGACCGGGGCGCTCTTGTTTGCCGCGTCAAGCATAGTTCTCCTTCAGGGAGCCGCGCTCCAAGCCCCAGCCATTTGTAAGCGTCCTTGTTCAGTGATGCCCGTTCTGGGGCCAGCCGTTCCACCCGAGGACCTGAAATTGTCTCGCCGCGGCTCGGGCCGTCTCGACCTTAGACTTCTTCAAATCCCTATCCTCGCCATGCGGCTCCCCCTGGTGCTGCTTGGTCAGGATTTTGCCCACCGGATCGTACGAGAAGGTGGCCCAGCCACCGTTCGCCTGCTGGCCGGTTGCCCGGTCCACCGCATCGTAGCTGTAGACGGTGGTGACGCCGTCCCGCGTCTGTGCCGTCTTGCGCCCCCTCCTTGCTTGAGCCTGCGTCGCAATTGCTGCGCGCCCGCCTTGTAGTTCAACCAAGGTCTGTTCCGTTAAGGATCTCAACATCAACGGCTTGGTTGACCAAGTCTCTAAGTTCAAGTCCGCGACCCGGGTTGGACAGGAGGAGGTAGAAGATCATGTCTAACTCCCCCCGAACGAGCGCTGCCACGATTCTAGAGTCGCCCGTCGTGCTCTCCAGGGGCAGTAGCTCCGCGTTTGGGACCAGGCCGCTAAAGGGGTTATCACTGGCCTTTGTCCGATCACCTACCTTGAGCTCAAGCCCCTCAACGATCCCAAGAGCCATGAAGCGCGCAAACTCTCCGACCACGAGGCTTGAGCCCACCAGTGGTCCACCCCTGAAGTGAATGTTGCGCAAAAAGTCTGCGAGGCCCGGATCGTCCTTGGCAACCCGGACATCATTCTCCCAAAGCAAGAGATCGAACGTCTCGAAGAGCACGCGCAACTTGCCACGCAGGTTCAAGTCGACTTCATTCATGGGTCCCTCTGATGAGTTCCTGCCTGCGCCCCGGACTTCCCGTCCCTGCTATCCTCGCCGTCTGCGACCCCGACGACCACGCACGCCACCTTCGCCACCGACCATGTGCGCAACGGTCCCTCGGAGGCGAAATGGGCGATATTGCTGAGGAGCCCCTGTACAGGAACGAGTGACAGCCCGCGGTCCTCTAGCGCCCAATGGACCGCGGCGGCGGTCTCTTCGTCTGGGAATCCCTCTCCGGAGCAGTGGAAGCAGAGGACCACCACTTCCTTGCCCTCAAGATCCTGATGCCCGCCAAAGGTGTCGAAGCGGTCGAGAGTTCGAGGTCCTTTAATGATCCAGCGTTTCGTTGCGTCCTGCATCCCAGCCCTATCCTCGCCGTGACATTCGACCAGCTAAGATGGGCTTCGCGGCCGTAGCCTTCGAGAGGGCGCTGTCACTCATTTCTCTCCCTGCGAAGAGTCCCGGGCGGCGGCTCGGAAAAGGTAGCCGTTACGGGCCGCCACGACCATCGCCTCACGCAGCATGGCGGCGGCTTGGTCGAGGCGGGCCGCCTCCGTCTGTGGGTCGTCCTCCTCGGGGACGCCCGCCTCTCGGCAGGCGGCACGGACGGCCTCGCGGTAGGGGCCGAGATCGGAGGGTAGGCGGTGGTCATCCATTCGGAGTTTCCATTCGAAAAGTTCTGCGGCGAGGTGTATTCAAAGGTGAGGAGACCATTTTCCCGATCCCGAGAAGACGGTTCGTGAGGTTCATTCCCCGTCACCTTTCTCGAAGGCCCGGTAAAAGGCTTCGGTGTGCTCGACTTCCCGGCGCAGGGTCGCCGCCAGATCCTTACTGTACGACCAATGGACGCCGAGACGTTGAGCGCCAACCCCCGGGCAGAACGGCAACGGTTCCTTTTCCTTGGAGGTGCCCAAAAACACCTCCCGTTCTTCGTCGCCGTTCAGCCATCGCTCGATGGGCTCCACGACCTCGGGAGTCAGCCGAACGGGCGGGACTGCCCGCACTTCGTTCACCGGGCCTTCCTTCCCTTGATGCCGCGCCAGACCGCGATCAGGGCACCCAGAACCAGCGCCGGGAGGCAGATCATCGCCGCGGAGCCGACCCCCACTCCCCCGACTACCAAAAGGGCGAAAAGAACTACCGGGACCCCGAAGGGCGAAAGCGCAAGGCCCTTCAACATATCGGACGCTCTCAACCGGCTCACCGAACACCGCCCAAAGGCTTGTCCTGCAGCGTCAGGTCGGCCATGTCGTGCACCTTCTTGTCCATCAGCGGATGTGATTCACTTGCTTCCGGGGGATGCGGTGCCAGGGCAAACTATTGGGAGAAGCTGGCAGTCGGCTCGGCCCACCTCCCCTCCCACATCTTCGAAATAGTTCGTCATCTTGAGATCTGCCTTGGTTATCTCGTGCGCTGGCTGGCCCTTCTTTACTAAGCACCTCTTTCTGATTTACAACCTCACCCGCGAACGACATCACTAATGTTTCCAACAACGCCGTACACTGCACCTTTCTTTAGCAGGTTGTGACGGCTAGTCTTGAGGTTTAGGAGGTAGACATCCTCGCCGTGCCAACGGCTCTGCAGCGAGACGACCGCATGGTCCGGCGGAAAGAATCGCCAGCCTTTAACGGCGCCCTTCACGGGAAGAAGATAGGAGCCTCCCGGGGACTCGAAACGAATCCCTTCAGGCGTCGGAGTGACAGAGACCTTCGAGTTCGGAGTCGGCATAGGAACTTCCTGCACCGACAAGCCTCGCAACGGCATCTTCAGGGGGCCGTCCCTTCCTTCGAACAGGATCGACTCTTCATCCAAGAGGGCTATCGAGAGGATGTTGGGAGGAATCCTAATCCGGCTCAACCTTCCAGACTTCCAAACGACAAGATCCTTACCATCTTCCCGTACTCCTGCCGAGATCCAAGCGGCTCTGGAACCCGATGATGACCGGACAATGCGCGTAACGTATTTGTCGGGAGCAACCCTTTTCCCCGGCCCACTCCATTCTTCAGTGAGCCAGACGCCGCTCGAATCGGCCAACAGGAACCCTTCTGGGACCTTGGCCGCTGAGAATGGGGGCCTTTTTAAGTGGGTTAATTCGAGTTTCCCGGCACTGTTGCACGTCCACAATGAAGGCGGCGACCCAACGACCAGAGTATGTTCACCTAAGGCGGAGCATTCTGATACGGTTTGCGAACATCCGGCCGCAATTGCGCAACCTGCGGAAGTGATCAGCATGTAAGCGGCGACGGGCATCGGCGCCCTGTGGATGCGGCGTCGCCTCGGAGGAACGAACAAGCTGAACAGGACCTTGGCTACGAGAAACGCCGCGGCGACCGTCCGGTTCGAACTGGTGCCTACGCAAGCGTATTGCTCGACCACAGGGGCATTGTACGACGAAGAGTCTCAGGCGATTCGTACTAGTCGGTCAAGGCGAGGTGACCTCTGCGGAAAACTGGCGGCTGGCGGTGCCGCGCCGCACTTTCTCGAGCTTTTCGCTCGGCACGGGGCCGCAGGTCTAGGACGTGGTGCCCGGAGCGGGACTCGAACCCGCACGCTGTTGTCAGCAAGGGATTTTAAGTCCCCTGTGTCTACCATTCCACCACCCGGGCGCTTCGGGATTATTGATTTTAGATTGAAGTTCGGGGGTTGTGTTGTCTCCAGGCGCAAAAAGTGGCCGAACTCGGCTCTCGTGGCGCGAGTCCCAAGCCGCATGAACCCCTACGAGGACCTGCCGCCGTTCGATCCCGACGACGGCACCCTGAACGCGATCGTGGAGACGCCCAAGGGGAGCCGGAGCAAGATCGACTACGAGCCGAAGAAGAAGCTGTTCGTGCTGAAGCGGGTGCTGCCGCTCGGCCAAGTCTTTCCTTTCGACTTCGGTTATATCCCGCAGACCCTTGGCGAGGACGGAGACCCCCTGGACGTGCTGATCCTGATGGACGAACCGGCGGTCCCGGGCTGCTTGGTTCCCTCCCGGCTGGTCGGGGCCATCGAGGCGGAGCAGACCGAGGCGGGGGGCACGTTGCGGAACGATCGGCTGATCGCGGTGGCGGAGGCGAGTCAGGCGTACGAAGAGATAGCGAGTCTGGACGACGTGCCCGCCGTCCTCGTGAAGCAGATCGAGTTTTTCTTCGTCGCTTTCAACGAGGTGCGCGGCAAGCGGTTCGATTCGCTCGGCCGGTCGGGGCCCGAGCGGGCGCGGCAGTTAGTAGCCGAAGGCGTGGCCCGTTGCAAAGGGGGACGCTGATTGGTCATAATCCGAAGGCTGTCCCACGTTTGATGTGGCTTCGACGGCATTGAGGAAACCCCATGGCGAAGAAATCAGAAGCCAGAGAAATCATTCGGGTCGTGTGCACCGAGGACGGCAAGAACTACTACACGACCACCAAGAACAAGCGCAACACGACGGAGCGGTTGGAACTCATGAAGTACAACCCGAACCTCCGCAAGCACACGTTGCACCGAGAGAAGAAGTAAGATGCCGAACCCTAAGCGACGCCACAGCCATCAGCGGACCGCTCTGCGCCGCACCAACTACACGGCCACCATGCCTGAGATCCAAGTGAACAAGCAGGTCGGCGGCGAGCCGTACCACCTTCGGCACATCGCCACCCCCGACGGCTACTTCAAGGGCCGCCGGCTTCCCGGTTTCAAGGACTGATCTTAGAAAACAAGAAGAGCCCGGTGCGAAGTTTCGCACCGGGCTCTTCTTGTTTTTGGCGAATGCCGCTAGCGCGGCGGGCGAGAACCGCTTCGCGGCGGCGAGAGCGCCCTTCGGGCGCGGCGAAGTGGAAACCCTCTCCGTTTCGCCGGGCCAAAGGCCCTTTCGCCCGCCGCGCCAGCGGCATTCGCCAGCCGCGCCAGCGGCCCTCCCCCGCCGCGACAGCGGCGCTCGCCACCGCGTCAGCGGTCCTCGCCATCCTCTTCCGGACCCAAGTAGACGTCCGCCGGGATCGGCTCCCCGAGCTGGCCCAGGAGCCGGAACTCGTCTTGAACGCCAAGGGCGGCGATAAGATGCCGGAACAGCTCGCGCGGCCGCTCGACTTCCGCGTCCTCGGCCTCGCTGATCGCGTCTTCGTCGAAAAGCCAACCGGCCGCGTCCTCCACGATCTGGCCCACCTCGTCCGGGCTCAGTTCGTCGTGAATGTAGATCAGCCGGTGCTGGACCTCTTCCCATTCGGTTGCCGGCAGCGTTCCGCTGGTGCGGAACGCCTCCCGCAGGTCGCTCTCGAGCGCTTCCAGTCGCCGGGGCCGCGAGTGGCTCCGCAGATAGTCCATCGACTCTTCGTCCGCCTCGACGTTCGTCATCGACTGGACGAGCTCCCAGTCCTCGGCCTTTACCTGCGCCAAGTCTCCGCTCGAGAACTGCCACTGCATCTCGCGCCGGTAGTAAGCCTCGAAGACTTCCTTGAAGTCATCCTCCGAGACCGGGACGGGGTTGCCCTCCAGCAAATGGGAATCCAGCTCCCGAACCAGTTCGGGAACCGTCGCCCCGGAGCGCTGTACCCGCGTCTTCCAGGGCGGCGTCTTTTCGGTCAGGGTGGCCGCGTTGGTGACGGTCAGGGTTCGGTCGTCCTCGTAGGCCCGGAACAGGTCGGTCCAGACCCCCGCCGGATGCTCGATCACCGCCCCGTAGGCGTGACGCTGAGGATCCACGAACCCAATGAGTTGGGCGTTCGGCAGCTTCGGGATCGTAAAGTCGCCGACGGGGAGGAAACCTTCCCCCTTAAGCGCCTCCGCCTGGTCCCGGGCAATTGCTTCCTTCCACTTCACCGTTGATATCGGCTGGAGTTCGAGGGACATCGGCGGGACCAACCCGCCCATCATCTGCTCGGCCATTCGGCCAAGCTTTCGGAACTGCCACCGCACCCAAAACCAGCCCAGGACCAGCAAGACGATGATGCCGAAGACGATTGCACCGAGGATCTGGAAGAAAAGAGCCATGAGATACTCTCCCGCGCGCTGAGATTCTCAGGGGAATGATAGATCAAAAAGCTTGCGTTCACGGAACCTGAACTTTCCTCGTCTCCAAAAGCCAATGGTCCCACCCAATGGGACAGAGCTGGTGCAATTGCCATAATCAGCCCTTAAGAGTTTTATGAGCATCAGCAACTACCGAAAGCTTTGCACCGAGTTCTACGACCTGGACAAACCGAACGCCCCGGCGGCGGCGCTCGAGTTCTACCTGCGTCAGGCCAAAGCCGCGAACGGGCCGGTCTTGGAACCGATGTGCGGCACCGGACGGTTCCTCGTCCCCATGCGGGAGGCGGGAATCGACGTCGACGGAACCGACGGTTCTCCCGACATGCTGCAGGTGTGCCACCGACGGTTAGCAGAAAAGGGGCTGAGCGCCACCATCTGCGAGCAGACTCTGGAAGGGCTGGCGATGCCCCGCCAGTACAGCCTGATCTTTATTCCCGTCGCGTCCTTTTGTCTCGTCACCGATCTCCAACAGGCCCGCCAGGCCCTGGCCCGCATGTACGAAGCGCTCCTCCCGGGTGGACGCCTCGTGATTGAGATCGAGCGGGACCTGGGTAAAGAGTCGTGCTCCTGGCCCTGGGGTGGGCGTTGGATCACGCGGCCCGATGGCGCCAAGATTATCTGCAACTGGCTGGGGCACTACGACGCCGAACAGCGGGTTTCCTACAGCCTTGGCCGCTACGAGTTGGTCAAAGACGCCCAATTGGTCGCGACGGAGATTGAGGACTTCAACATCCGTTACTACGGCGACGAAGAGATCCGCGGGATGCTGCGGGAGGCGGGCTTTACGGACATCTGCTTCTACAAGCTGTACGCCGACGAGCCGGTGGCCCAAGGGGACGCCGCGATGGTCGCCGAGTGCCGGAAGCCCTAGCGTAAGGAGAAGCGATCGTCAAGGTCCGACGGCACTTCCTGCCCCGTCCCTACCCACTTGTAAACCTCGCCCGATGGGGTGCGCAGGGGGAATAGGCGGATCTGGTGGTGCCGGACGATCCCTCCCGCACACCGGAAGCGCACCTTGGCCTCGTACGCCTGTCTCGACTCCTGCGCCGCCTGCCATCGGGAGGCGCTTTCCGCCAGGTCTTCCTCGGGCATCAGGGAGCGGCAGCCCGTGCCAAGGCACTGTTCGGCGCTGAGACCGCCGTAGAGGTTGAACCAGTCGTTGCAGTAGTCCACGTACCCGTCCGGCTTGGCCGTCCACACGAACTGAGGCAGGTGCCGGAGGATGGCCTGAAGATCCTCCTGCTGGCTGCGCAGCCGGTCGTAGCGGTACTGGAAGATTTTGGCCACCGCTTCCGTCCGGCTCTTCGCGTCGAGCCTCAGGCGGAGCCGATCCCAGTACGTTCGGAGGGTGCCCTCCCCTATCCCGAGCACGACGGCGATCTCTTTGTCCGTCGCCCCCTTCGCCGACAGTTCGACCAGTTGCCGTTGGCGCTCCGATAGCCTTTCCTCATCGAACATAGCTGCTTCCATTGTCCGCCATATCTACGACACTCCCGAATCCCGCCCGAGATGACCGTGAAAAGTGAGACTGTCTGTTCTTGCGACTTTTAAGTTAAACCGTTAGCAAGGGTTTCGCCCGATTCGTTGAGTTTCCAGAAATCGGTTTCTCGTATTCCTGTTACTCATCGAAGCGGCGTTGACCCGAATCTACTTAAGGAGAGTCCCGCCCCTCTTGTGGTGGCGGGGATGTGCGTTGAGGCTTATGAAAGAACTCGTGGAAGAGACGCTGGTGAAGAAGATGATGGACCGCCGCTCGCTGCTAAGGGGCGCGGCGGGAGCGGGCGTGGGGCTCTTGGCGGGCGGGCTGCTCGCGGGCTGCGGAGGCAGCGAGGGCGGCATCAACGTGACGCCGGGCCAGAACAACAACGGTAGCGGCGGCAACGGCGGGGGCGGCGGCGGCGCGGCCAACCTGGACCAGCAGGTGCTCAACTTCGCGCTCAACCTGGAGTACCTGGAGGCCGAGTTCTACCTGAGGGCCACCGGCGGCCAGGGCCTTAGCGCCAGCGAGGCGGGCACCAGCCAGAACAACGTGACCGGCGGAAGGCCCGTGACGTTCACCTCCAGCGTGGTGGCCGACCTCGCGCAGGAGCTGGCGACCGACGAGCGGGCGCACGTGCTGTTCCTACGCCAGGCCCTGGGCGGCGCGGCGGTGGCCCGGCCCGCCCTGAACTTCACCACCAGCTTCCAGGCGGCGGCGCAGGCGGCGGGCCTTGGCAACGACTTCGACGCCTTCCGCGACGAGACCAGCTTCCTGCTCGCCTCGTTCGTGTTCGAGGACGTGGGCGTCACCGCCTACAAGGGCGCCGCCCCGCTCCTGACGAACAAGGGCGTCTTGGAGGCGGCGGCGGGCATCCTGGGAGTGGAGGCCTACCACTCGGGCGCCATCCGCACCATCCTCGCCATGCGGGGCGGGGCGGCGGCGGACGCGGCCAACCGCATCTCCGACGCGCGGGACTCGCTCGACGGGGCGGGGGACAAGGACCAGGGGATCGAGATCAACGGGCGCACGAACTTCGTGCCCACCGACGGCAACGGGATCGCGTTCTCCCGCTCCACCGCCGAGGTGCTCCGGATCGTGTACCTGGGAGCCGCCCCCAGCGCCAACTCCTTCTTCCCCAGCGGGCTCAACGGGAGCATCCGCTAAACCGAAGAAGACAGAGAAGCAGAGGGGGGACCGGCCAGAGGC